>Ga0334883_1003432_pt1 | contig 16996 bp, 19 predicted proteins | sample GraSluR1_MG_6_FD_207230 | JGI IMG/M metagenome (GOLD analysis project Ga0334883, IMG submission 207230) | Sludge microbial communities from methane-producing bioreactor in Wageningen University, Netherlands - Granular Sludge_09_05-R1 | ecosystem: Engineered > Bioreactor > Anaerobic >... | reverse complement strand
ATGATTGCATTGGCTGCCACCAGTGCGACAACATCTGCCCGGATATGGCAATAACAGTTAAGGAGCGTGACTAAATATGGCTCAGGTTGAATTCTGGCAGGGCAACAAAGCTATAGCTATGGGTGCAATTGCCGCCGGATGCAGATTTTTTGGCGGTTATCCGATAACCCCTTCAACAGAGATCATGGAAGTTATGTCTGAAGAGCTTCCGGTACTCGGCGGTAAGTTCGTCCAGATGGAAGATGAGATCGGCGGTATCGCAGCAACAATAGGCGCTTCAATAGCCGGACTTAAATCTATGACAGGAAGCTCAGGCCCTGGTATTTCACTGAAGCAGGAGCTGCTGGGCTATGCATATATAGCAGAAATTCCTATGGTCCTTGCTGACGTACAGCGCGGAGGTCCCTCGACAGGACTTCCCACAAAAGTTTCACAGGCCGACGTTATGCAGGCCAAATGGGGAACACACGGCGACCATGGAACGATAGCTTATGCACCTTCTTCGATCCAGGAATGTTATGAGATCACAGTAAAAGCTTTTAATATGGCTGAGCGTTTCCGTCAGCCCGTGCTTGTAATGGCTGACGAGATCATCGGTCACATGCGCGAAAAGATCGTCATACCAGAAGCCGGCTCATTTGAGATCGTTAACCGCAAGAAGCCGACAGTTTGCCCCGAAGAATTTGTACCCTACAAGGCAGACGATGATGACGTCCCTCCAATGGCAGCATTCGGTGACGGATACCGCTGGCATGTAACAGGTCTCACCAGCAATGACTGGGGATTCCCGACAAACGAAGCGGACGAAATCGACAAAAAAGCAAACCGTATCATCCGTAAGGTCGACCGTTTCCGTGATGACATCGTTGAATTTAAAGAAGATTCCATGGAAGACGCAGAGATAATGATCGTATCTTACGGCAGCGTTTCTCGCTCAGCCCTCCGTGCGATCCGCGAACTTCGCCTTCAGGGCGTTAAAGTTGGACATTTCCGTCCTATTACACTTTGGCCCTTCCCTGACAAAGAGATCGCAGAGCTTTCAAAGAGAGTCAAGCATATTATCGTACCTGAACTTAACGCCGGACAGATGGTTGGAGAAGTTCAGAAAGCTGTTGCCGGAAGATGCGAAATACACGCAAAGAACCTTATCAACGGCGAGCTTTACAAACCTGATCAGATCATGTCCTTCATCAAGGAGGTGGCGTAACTATGCCCCGCGAAGATGTAAAAAAACTCCTACGTACCAAATTTATGCCACACATCTGGTGCCCCGGATGCGGTCATGGAATTATCATGCACGCAATTCTCCGAGCACTTGCAGACCTTAAGATCCCCCAGGATAAGATATGCATTTCTTCGGGTATCGGATGCTCAAGCCGCATGCCCGGATACATCGACGCATGCACACTCCACACAGCGCATGGACGTTCACTCGCCTTTGCAACAGGTGTTAAGATGGCAAATCCCGATCTCACCATAGTCAACGTTATGGGAGACGGCGACGGAACTGCTATCGGAGGAAACCATTTCATCCATGCATGCCGCCGCAACATAGGCATCACTGCCGTGCTCATGAACAACAATATCTACGGCATGACCGGCGGACAGGCTTCCCCCACAACACCGGAAGGAGCATTTGCAGCAACAGCTCCCTACGGTGCAGTCGACCCGACATTTGACATCTGCAAACTTGCAGAGGGTGCCGGAGCAACATATGTTGCACGCGCAACAGTCGCGCAGCCTGCAATGTGCGAGCAGATACTTAAAAAGGCCATCGAGCACCAGAAGAAGGGTTTTGCGGTAGTTGAGCTCATCTCCTTCTGCCACACCCAGTTTGGACGTAAGAACAAGCGCAGCCGTCCGATGGACAACATCAACTATCTTAAGGACAACTCAGTCATGAAGGCCAAGGCCGATACGATGACTGCAGAAGAACTCAAGGGCAAAATAATCATTGGCGAATTCGTCAATATCGAAGATGCCCGCGAATACACTGAGCGCTATGATGAAGTCATCGCACGCGCTCAGAAGGCATAGGGGGTAACGGATCATGAGCGAACGTTTTGAAATTCGCGTTGCTGGATCCGGCGGACAGGGAGTCATCCTCGCCGCAGTGATCCTTGGTGAGGCTGCCGCACTTAACACAGAGGGCCTCAATTCTGTACAGAGTCAGGCATACGGTCCCGAAGCCCGCGGCGGAGCTTCCAAGTCAGAAGTTGTATACGACCGCGCTGAGATAGACTACCCGAAGGCAGCACATCCAAACCTTCAGGTCATCCTTACGCAGAAAGCCTGCGACCAGTACAGCCATGACACAGCAAAGGGCGCAACAGTCATCCTCGATGACTTCTTTGTAACAGAGCCCCCGAAGCTTGATGCCGATGTCTACCTTCTCCCGATAGTAAGAACTGCAAGAGAGAAGCTTGGCCGTGAGCTCGTCGTTAACATGGTAGCACTTGGCACCGCTGCGAAGGTCCTTGAAGTAAAGAACCTGACAAAGCCGGAAGCCATCAAAAAGGCCATCCTTGCCAGAGTTCCAAAAGGAACTGAGGAACTTAACTCTAAAGCTTTTGACTACGGCTATCAAATGATGGACGAGGCAATGGCTGCAAGAAAATAGAAACACATCTGATATAATTTCAGAGGGGGCGGGGAGATTTCCCTGCCCCTTTTTCTATCTGACCTTTTTGGAGGTAGAACATGCTTCAGGGTGAAATAAAGAAATTTAAAATTACAGAGATCAACAACGAAGGAGAGGGCATAGTCAGGCTCGGCAATGAACGCTTCGTTGTCTTTGTCCCCGATGCGCTTCCTGAAGAAGAGGTTACTTGCCGTATAGTCCAGGCAAAGAAGAATTACGCTGTCGCAAAGGTCCTTGAGCGCCATAATGACTCATCCATGAGGATAAAACCGCTTTGCCCGGTTTACGGAAAGTGCGGAGGCTGTCAGCTTCAGCACATGGATTATGAATCACAGCTCAAGCTTAAGACAAAGACCGTCTATGATGCCATCAGAAGGATCGGGGGAGTCTCGGAACCTTCTGTTAATAAATGCATTCCTTCTCCCTCGCAGTGGGCCTACAGAAACAAGGCCTCTCTCCCCGTACAGACTGATCGCAGGGAAAAGTTTCTTGCCGGCTTCTATAAAAACAGGAGCCATGACATCGTCCCCTTTATCGGTTGTCCCGTCCTGCTTCCCATGCTGGAGTCAAACGTAATTTCAATTATCAAGGACTTGAAAGAGGCAGGGCTTGAGGGATGGAATGAACAGAGCCACCATATTATGGGTTTTATAAGACACCTAGTATTTCGAACTGCAAAATTCACAGATCACAGCTTATGCGGAGTTGTCGCGGGCAGATCTGCTAACATGGATGAGGCTCGTAAGCTTAAAAATATAGCTACGGGACATTCAGATGATATCAGGGGCATGGTCTTCAACAAAAACATATCAAAGGGCAACTTCATCTGGGGAGATGTATTTTCAACTATCTATGGCGAGACAGTTATGCAGGAAGTACTTGGAAAATACAGATTCAACTTCGAAATATCCTCTTTCTTCCAGATCAATTCAGAGCAGGCTCTTGCTCTCTACAAATACGCAGCAAAGATGGCAGCAGGGGAGTATCCCGAAAATATCCTTGAACTGTATTCCGGTGCAGGAACTCTGACCGCATTCCTCTCAGAAGCCGCAAAGCATGTGACGGCAGTGGAGGAATGGCCGCAGGCGTCAAAATACCTCAAGATCAACGCGGAACTAAACGGACTAAACAACATAACAGGCCATTCGGGCTCTGCAGAGGATGTTTCAGAGGCTCTCTCGGGCGAAAAATTTAATACAATAGTGCTCGACCCTCCAAGGACAGGATGCGACCCCCGTGTTATTGCAGCCATAATAAAGATATCACCGCAAAAAATAGTTTATGTGTCCTGCGGTCCCGCAACGATGGCACGAGACATCAAGAGCCTTATGTCAAACGGTTACGCGATCAGGAACATCCAGCCCTTCGACATGTTCCCCCAGACAGGTCACGTTGAAACAGTGCTTACGATGGCAAGGTCGTAAAAATCAGATACGGAGCAGAGATGTCAATTATAAATTAAAGCCTTTTGCAAAAATTTGATTAGTAAATATTTGCTCATTCAAGTACGCTCCAAAAGCTCTGACACCCCCGACAGCTTTTTTCAAAATCAGCCGCATATCAAATTGCGCAAATAAAATATAAAAACAAAGGGGCCACTTCCTTATCTGGTAATTTCCAGATATATTGTTATAATACTAAATGATATACATTTTAAATAACTAAATAATTATTCAATTTGCAGAAAGCAACAAGTTGGTTATTAGAGGTATAAGCTGTACATTTACAGTCGAAGCCTCGCATCATGAAATAATATAAAATATATAGGGGGTAAGAAAATGATCAAAGTAGGAAGCAAAGCACCGACATTTACTGCGTCTGCATTTCATCAGGGAAAGTTCACAAAAGTGGATCTGGCTGATTATGCCGGAAAATGGGTAATGCTGTGTTTTTACCCGGGCGACTTCACATTTGTCTGAGGCACGGAAGTTTCAGCAGTTGCTGAAAAATACAGCGAATTTGAAAAATTAGGCGTCACAGTACTTTCCATTTCCGTCGATTCTCCGTTTGTCCATAAAATTTGGAATGATCATGAACTTTCAAAAATGATCAATAAGGATATCCCTTTCCCCATGCTTTCGGACCAGGGCGGAAAGATCGGCACTATGTACGGTGTTTACAATGAAGAATCAGGAACTGAAACACGGGGCCGCTTCATAATTGACCCCGATGGCATGATCCAGTCATTTGAAGTGCTTACGCCTCCAGTCGGCAGAAACGTAAGTGAAGCATTGCGTCAGATAATGGCGTACCAGCTTGTTCGTGAGACCAAAGGAAAGAATGTAACTCCCAGCGGCTGGAAGCCGGGCAAAAAGGTCCTTTCCCCCGGAATCGGACTGGTAGGCAATATCTGGAAAGAGTGGAGCGTCAAAGAAGCCTTTGACGACTAAACAATAGAAATACCCGGGACAGGCGCAAGCCTGTCCCTTTTTTATGCTTTTATTTACAACCCGAGAGTCATTTCCTCTATAATAATTTCATATGGGACACGCAAAAACGCTAACCACGATTCCAATAGCAGAATACTTTATATTACCAAAGGGAGGATCAGAGAATGGAACGAAAAATTAAAAATCCGGCAACAGGATTCAGGACTCGTGACGGGGCCGGAGTAGAACTTGTCAGAGTTTTGGGACACGATACCGCAGAAGAATTCGATCCCATCCTGATGCTTGATTCATTCGACAGTACTGATCCAGATCAATATACAGCGGGGTTCCCCATGCATCCGCACAGGGGCATAGAAACGATAACCTATGTCTTTCGTGGACAGATCACCCACAGGGACAGCTTGGGTAATGAAGATACTATAGCCGAAGGAGAGGTCCAATGGATGACGGCCGGATCGGGCATTTTGCATGAAGAAAAACTGCCTGCATCCGAGAGATTGCTTGGAGTCCAGTTGTGGCTCAATATGCCGTCGAAAAGCAAAATGTCAGCTCCTGCATACAACAGTATCAAAAATTCTCAAATTCAAGAAATTATGTTGGATAATGGAAAGCTAAGACTTCTTGCCGGTGAATATCAGGACACAAAAGGGCACGCAAGCAAATATCTCCCGTTGGACTTTTATGATCTGCATCTTGATCCCAATGCCTCAGCTGTAATAAATACAGATAGGGAACGTTCAGTAATGTTATTTACACTTTCAGGGGATGCGTACATAGGGGGAGAACTTGTCAGGGAAAAGACGGCGGTAAAACTTACATCCGGCGATCATGTTGAGATTATGTCAACAGATAAAAATGCCCAGGTCCTCTTTGTCAGTTCGACATTCCTGAATGAACCTGTTGCCTGGGGAGGTCCAATAGTAATGAACACTAAGGAAGAATTGAGCAAAGCATTTGAGGACTTGAAAAATGGAACTTTTTTAAAAAAGGACATCTCCTATTAACATCAATATTTATACTTGAATTTGATCAATACACTAAGGAGGAATTCTGATGTCAAGGAAAGCGTACACGGCGAAAGACGGGGTCACTGTAGGGCCGTATTCTCATGCGGTCGAGTCTGGGGAATTTGTCTTTTTGTCGGGGCAGACACCCGTTGATCCAACAACAGGGAAAATGGTTGAGGGAGATATTGCCGCTCAGACAAAGCAGTGCTTTAAAAACCTTTTCAGCGTTCTGGAGTGTGCCGGCTTAACGTCAGATGATGTTGTAAAGGTAAATGTATTTCTAACGAGCATGAGTTATTTCCAGGAAATGAACTCAGTATACGCAGAACAATTTTCTGCCCCTTTTCCTGCAAGGACTACGGTGGCAGTTGTCGAACTGCCTCTAGGAGCGTCAATAGAAATCGAACTGACGGCAAGAAGAACATCATAGAACTTCAGAGCCGGGAATGATAAATTACGAACTGACTGAGTTGTGTATGGATTACTTGCTATAGGTTTATAAATAATGTAATATTGTTAACGCTCATCAATTTGTTTCAGATCTCTTTTCTAAAATAACAAAACCAAAATGCTCGTAATCTGTGCTTTTTTCTGTAATATATTTTGGATACATCACTTTATTTCGAGTGGGAATCTTTGTCATGAATAATATTTACAGAGATGCAATAGAAAACAGCGAATGTGCCTTTGCCTATCATGAAGCCGTTTTTGATGATGATGGTTCAATGGTGGATTATGTTTTCTTGGATGTAAATAAGGCTTTCGAGGAAATCACCGCTCTGAAAAAAGAAAATATAGTTGGCAAAAGATTTGTAAGGGACATAATCGGTGACAAAGAGCACGGCATTCATTGGGCAAAGATATATGAAAAGGTAATGAAAGAAAGAAACCTTATAGAATTCGAAGAATATTCAGAAGAGAACAGAAAATTCTTCTCAGTTAAGGCTTTTTCCCCCGAGAAAAACCGGTTTGCCTCTCTTATTTTAGACAGGACGATTGAAAAAAAACTGCAGGAGATAGTACAGTATTTTATTGATAGTATCGGAGATAATGTCGACTATGAATGCATCGCCAAATTCGCATGCGATATTTCCGGTGCCGACTACGCTGTCTTTAACCTCTTTGATAAAAATGGACTTGACTTTACTACCGTTGCCGTACAGGGCGTGACAAACAAATTCATAAAATTATCAAAATTCCTGGGGTTTGAAATCGTGGGCAAAAAGTGGCCGTATGATCCTATAAAGGAAGAAAAGACCAAAGGACAGGAAATAACAATTTTTCAGTCCCTGCTAGATTTGACTGGCAGCAAGTTCCCTAAAGAGATCACCCTGCGGCTTCAAAAATCATTTAATGCAGGGATCGTGGCAGTTGCAAAAATAAGAAAAGACGGTAAGGATCTGGGAGATTTCACTCTTATATTCAAGAAAAACAACCGCTTTAAAAATGAGGAGTTATTTTTGCTCTATCTTTCCCAGCTGGGTCTTTTTCTCGAGAAAAACAGGCTTTCAGCGGAATTGAACGCAAGTCAAAAAATGTTTTACACACTGGCAGAGTACGCCCCTGTGGGCTTTCTCTCCTGCAACACAAAAGGATCTATAACATATGCTAACAAACGCCTCATAGAACTGATGGGGTCCCCTTCTTACGATACGACTAAAAAGATCAATCTGCTCGAGTTTACAAATTTGACTGAGTGTGGTTTTTCACAAAAACTTAAAGAATGTATGCAAAAGGGGAAAAATATTGAATATGAATTCGCATATAAGAGTCTTTGGGGGAAATTTAACTGGCTCAGGTCGTACTTCACTCCTATAAAGGAAAATGATACGGTCATTGGCGCAAACATTGTCATTGATGACATTACAGATAATAAAACCGTCGAATATGACCTTAAAGAAAAGGTCTTCAGAGACCCCCTTACCAGGGCGTATAACCGACATGCTTTGGAGAACAAACTGCCGAGTAGGCTCACCGAAGTCAAAGACAATGGCCTTATAAGCTGCGTTGCAATAGCAGACATCGACAACTTTAAGGACATCAACGACACTTTTGGACACAAGGCAGGAGACTGCGTACTTAAGTATCTTGCAACAAGAGTCAAGAAAGAACTGAGGGAAGACGACCTCCTTATAAGGACCGGAGGAGATGAGTTCCTGATCTATCTCCATGACATAAAGGAAGAGAGAAATGCTTCAAATTTTATCAAAAGAATTTTTGATAAAATCACCGGCAGTTACAGACTTATGGATGATGACTACATGCCATACAGGATCGATGTCTACTGCAGCATTGGTGCCTCCTTCTTCCCTAAGGACGGAGATAAGATAGAGGTTCTTATGGCAAAGGCAGACAAGGCACTGTACAAAGTAAAGAACAGCGGAAAGTCAAATTACCAGATCGAACTGTCGGATTGATCAGTCATGATCCGGAACCCGCAGCAACACTCCTTCGTCAAAAGTGTTTAAGAACTATTATTTCAAGTTCAAACTTGATCGCATATAACTTAATATTCCATAAATAACACACTACTTTTCTGTCATTTCCCTTAATAGAGGAGGAACAATAAATGAATATAATGGCATTTAACGGAAGTCCCAGAAAGGACTGGAACACTGCTAACCTCTTAAACAAAGCCCTGGAAGGAGCTGCATCAAAGGGAGCCACAACTGAACTTATCCATCTTTACGACTTAAATTACAAAGGATGCATAAGCTGTTTTGCATGTAAGACAAAAAATGGAAAAAGTTACGGCAGGTGTCCGGTCAACGATGACCTTAAAGATGTCTTCAGGAAGGTAGAGGAAGTCGACGCGATCATCCTTGGATCCCCGATATATTTCGGCAGGGTCAGCGGGGAAATGGCCTCTTTCCTTGACCGGCTTCTATTTCAATATCTGGAGTACAGCAATACAGGAAGATCTCTTTTCCCGGGTAAGATAGATACAGCTTTTATTTACACCATGAACGTAACAGAAGAAATGATGAAGGTGGCCGGTATGGACGTACCAATAAAGATCAACGAAATGGCTTTAAAAAGAATCTTTGGGTCAACAGAAACACTTCTAAGCTTTGATACCTGCCAGTTTGAGGATTATTCCAAGGTCGTCTCCACTATGTTCGATCCCCATGCCAAGGCCATAAGAAGGGAAGAGGTGTTTCCCAAAGACTGCCAAAAATCTTTTGAGTTGGGTGCAAGGTTAGCGGAAAAAGCGATCTGATATACAGTTTTGTTGACTAAAAAATTTGGATATCCTGATCGTAAATTCTGCTATTAAGCATTCCTGTTTTTAGAAAATAAAGTTCACTATCTTTGTGATAATGTCACAGACATGCGGCATCCAATGGTGAAATAATGCTCCATAGGCAATAAAAAAACAAAGGAGGACTTTATAAATGAAAAAGACAGATCTTCTGGTAATTGGAGGAAGCGCAGGCGGAATCCTCAGTGCTACAATGGCGCGCAAGGCTTATGGTGAAATAAACATCACCGTTATCAGGGATACCGATGCCGTAATGGTCCCCTGCGGTATTCCCTACATTTACGGAACTCTTAAATGCACAAGCAAAAATGTTATCCCTGATAAAATGCTTGTCGACGCAAAGATAGACCTTGTGGTCGGAACAGTCGTCAAAATAGACAAGGAGAACAAGGTCGTAACAACTAAGGAAAACGAGACTTACAGCTATAAGAAGCTTGTCATTGCAACAGGCTCACTTCCCATAATCCCAACATTCATCCCCGGACACGAGCTTGAAAACGTATTCCCGATATACAAAAATCAGGATTACCTTGCCTCAATACTTGAAAAGCTAGACAAAGCAGAGAACGTCGCAGTAATAGGCGGCGGCTTTATCGGAGTAGAATTCGCTGAGCAGATCAGTCTCCTGGGGAAAAAAGTGACTCTGGTGGAAATGGCTGACGCATGCCTCTGGCAGGCTTTTGATAAGAGCTACACCGACGAGATCGAAAATATGATGAAGGACAACAACATCAATGTTCTCACAAATACAAAGGTAAAAAAGATACTGGGTACAAAATCGGTCGAAGCGCTTGAACTTGAAAACGGCGAAAAGATCGCTGCCGACCTCGTTATCCTTGGCCTTGGCGTAAGGCCTAACGGCATTCTTGCCAAGGAAGCAGGCCTTGACGTAAACGCAAAGGGAGCCATAGTTGTTGACCAATACACCAGGACCAGCGATCCCGACATCTTCGCTGTGGGCGACTGCGCCGAAAAGAAGTGCTTCTTTACCCACAAGGATGTCCCTGTGCTCCTTGCCTCGACGGCAGCAATGGAAGCAAAGATAGCCGGAAGCAACGCCTTCCAGCTAAGGCTTATCAGGGCGAACAAGGGAACTATAAGTGCTTTCTCTACAAAGATCTTCGGACGGACATTCGCAGCAGCGGGCATTACGGAAGCAAGGGCAAAGGCTGAAGGGTTCTCTATAAATATAGGTGAGTTCACAACGATGGACCGTCACCCGGGATCTCTTCCCGGAACGAGTACCATAAAGATCAAACTTATCTTCTCTAAATGCTCGGGAGTGATCCTCGGGGCACAGGTCTCAGGCGGAGATACTGTCGGCGAGATGATCAACATCGCAAGCCTCGCGATCCAGAAGGGAATGACTGCTACAGAACTCAACACATTCCAGGTAGCGACGCATCCGCTTCTCTCTGCATCGCCGATCGCATACCCCATAAACGCCGCGGCGATGAACGCTATCGCACAGAACTGCAGGCACCTTAACGAAGGTCTGGTAATTTAGCCGCGAAAAAGCCATTTATTAAAGGTTGTATCTCTCTGCAGCCCTGTCTTTAAAAGGGCTGCAGTTTTTAAGCACTTTTCACATTCAAAAAATTCGATATGATGTTAAGATAATAAAATATATTATGTTATTAATTAGAAGAAAAAGGAGATGAAGAAATGATCGAACAGATATTCAAGATCGCTTCAGGGAACAGCAAGGTCGTTGAAAAAGTCGTACAGGATGAAAACGTACATTATATCCACATGATCTTCAACAAGAACGAAGGGCTGCCCGAGCATTTTTCAAACTCTAACGTCTATATGACTGTTTTGAGGGGCAATCTATCCATTACACTGGACGACCAGGATACGCATGAATATCCTGCGTGCAGTCTTCTGAAGATACCAATGGGCATAAAGATGAACGTAAGGAACCTTGGAGAAGAAACTCTTGAACTGATCGTCGTAAAGGCGCCCGCTCCAAAATAAAAGTTTTAAAACATAAAAAGTTTATTATAAGGGAGACATCACACGATGTTTCCCTTTTTTTTTATCTTTAGAGAAGAAGAAATTATTGACATATGTCATAAACGTTATATAATTGACCAGTAAATGACATATGTCAATAATAAAGGAGGGATAATCATGCCAAGAGGTGACGGTACAGGCCCAACCGGAAAAGGTCCAATGACCGGAAGAGGTATGGGATACTGTATCACGGAAGACGAAACCGGTGAAAGTTCATACATCGGAGGAGGAACAATGGAGGGGATCCGGCGCTGGTTCGGAAGAGGCCAACGCAGAAATTTCAGCCCTGTTGTTCCTGAAAAAGCAATGCTGGAAAAAGAAAAATCTTTTCTTTTAGAGCGTCTTGAGTCACTTGAAAAAGAGCTTGAAAAAATGGATCAATAGATCAGGGAAAGATGTATCTGTCATTCTTCCCATGACAACAAAGGAGAGGCTCACATGCCAAGACCGGTGAAATGGAGAAAAGTCTGCTGTATGCCTGAGAGCAATCAGTTTGGTCCGCTCGATATGGAGGCTGAGTCCAGAGAGTCGATAAAAATGACTATCGATGAGTACGAAACTATAAGACTTATCGACCTCGAACAGTTTACACAGGAAGAGTGTGCGGCACACATGAACGTCGCAAGGACAACTGTGCAGGGGATCTACAACGAAGCCAGAAAAAAACTCGCTGGATCCCTGGTAAACGGCAAAGTCCTTTTCATTGAGGGCGGAGAGTACAGGCTTTGTGACGGGTCCGAGAGCGAATGTGGGCATCTTGGATGCCAAAGAAGAAAACACGGGAACAACGAATCTGATAATTTTTAAGACAGGGAGTGGGTCAACATTTATTCCAACAAAGTTATAGAACATCTTATGTGCCCTCAAAACGCAAGAAGCATGCCTGATGCAGACGCCGAAGGCAGTATCGGTGACCCGGATTGCGGGGATGCACTGACATTTTACGTTAAAGTAACAGAAGGAAGGATCAGCGATATCAGTTATCTGGTTTTTGGCTGCTGCGCTGCAATAGCAACATCCAGTGCCACGTCAGTGCTTGCCAAAGGTAAAACGATAGAAGAAGCGATGAAGATAACAGAAAATGATGTCGTAAATGCCCTGGACGGACTTCCGGAGAGCAAGATACACTGTTCGCTCCTTGGAGTCAGTGCCTTAAGATGTGCCTTAAAAAATTACTGTTCTAAAAATAATATTCAAATAACGGAGGAGACAAAATGAAGATCGCTATCCCTGCAGATGAAAAAACACTTGATTCAACGGTCTGCCAGTCTTTTGGCAGAACGCCATATTTTCTGATTTACGACATAGAAGCGGAAAGTGCGGATTTTATTGACAATTCAGCTGCATCTAGCCAAGGTGGAGCAGGAATAAAGGCTGCTCAGTCTATAGTAGATTCAAAAGTATCAGCCATCCTGACACCAAGATGCGGACAGAATGCTGCTGAAGTGCTTACAGCAGCAGGAATTTTGATATACAAAACAGAAAGCTCATCTATAAAAGAAAGTATCGCCGCTTTCAAAGAAAAACGTCTCGATCAACTTCAGGAGATCCATGCCGGATTTCACGGACATGGCGGCTAAGAATTTAAAAATTGCAATATTAAGCGGCAAGGGCGGAACAGGGAAAACACTGCTTTCTGTCAATCTGGCATCAGCTGCTGCAGATTCCGTATACGTTGACTGTGATGTCGAAGAACCCAATGGACATCTCTTTTTTAAACCCCAATGGAATATCGAAAAAGAAATATCTGTAAAGATACCACAGGTCGACCCGAATAAATGCGACGGATGTAAAAAATGTGTAGAATTCTGTAAGTTCAACGCTTTGGCATACATAAACAAAAATTTGAAAATTTTTGATGATGTTTGCCACTCCTGCGGAGGGTGTTCGCTGGTATGTCCACAGGGGGCCCTTACAGAACGGGACAAAGCCGTGGGGACTCTTTCTGTTGGCGATTCAGAGGGAGTACGGGTTTTGTCCGGAATGATGAAAACAGGAATTGCTTCAGGAATTCCAATAATTAAGGAACTCCTCACTCAATGCGGATCTCTTGAAGATGATCGGCCGATCTTTATAGACTGCCCTCCGGGAAGTGCCTGTATCGTTATGGAAAGCATAAAAGACGCAGACTACTGTCTTTTGGCTGCGGAACCTACCATATTCGGCAGACATAACCTTGAGATGGTCTGGTCTCTGGTCAGGCTCTTCGAAAAACCGCATTCTGTCGTTATCAACAAATGTGTTGATCAAAGCGATCCAACAGATGAGTTCTGCAAGGAAAACCGAATAAAGATCCTGGAAAAAATCCCTTTCGACGTTGAACTTGGCACGCTTAACTCAAACGGGAAGATAGCAGCAAGAGAAAACACCAAATATCGGGATCTTTTCTCTTCCCTGCTGGAAAAAATCTACAGGGAGGTGCCTCATGAAGCAACTGTTAATTCTGAGCGGTAAAGGCGGTACAGGAAAAACTACAGTTGCCAGTGCCTTCATCAGGCTTTCGGAAGCCCGGGCATACGCTGACTGTGATGTTGACGCACCTAATCTGCATCTTATAACGAAACATTCCAAAGCACCATCCAGGAAAGATTATTATGGGATGCCTAAGGCTGAGATCGATCCCGGCATTTGCATAAACTGCGGCAAATGCCGGGAGAACTGCAGATTTGATGCAATTAGTGTAAATGAAAGATCTCACTTTGTTGATCCATTCGGATGTGAGGGATGTGGGGTATGCGAATTTGTCTGTCCTGTAAATGCAGTATCGCTTAAGTCTTCTGTTGCGGGAGATCTCATGCTGTTTAAGGAAGGTCCTGTTACCTTTTCAACGGCCCGGCTGAAAATGGGAAGCGGAACAACAGGAATGCTTGTCTCCGAAGTAAAGAAACAGATGAAAGAGTCCGCAGAAGAGACAGATTTTGCCATCGTAGACGGCTCTCCGGGGATAGGCTGCCCTGTAATAGCTTCTCTTAGCGGCGCAGATATGGTCTTGATAGTGGCAGAACCATCCCTTTCAGGTATCAGTGATATGGAAAGGATAATCAAAACTGCCCGGATATTTGGGGTCATAATTGCAGTCTGTGTGAACAAATCTGACACAAACCCCGAAAATACAAACAGGATAAAGGATTTCTGCAAACTTGAGGGCATACCATATACCGGAAGCATTCCTTTCGATCCAATGGCAGTGAAGGCTGTCAATAAAGGAATGAGCATAGCCGACATCGATTGTTCTTCCGGAACGGCAGTTAAGGAAGTGTTCAACAAGACTATGCGTTTACTGTTTCCTGAAGGGAGGCACTCACAAAAGTGATAGTTACGGTTCTTTCAGAAAATACATCAATTTCACCTGAGATAAAAAGTGAGCATGGGTTGTCGATCCACGTAAAAACAAAGAGAGATAGCATCCTCTTTGACACCGGAGCCGGTTCGATCTTTCTTGAGAATGCCAAGAAACTCGGGATAGATATATCGTCGGTAGACAAAGTAATAATATCTCACGGACACTACGACCATGGAGGAGGACTGCCTGCATTTCTTGAAGCTAACAATAAAGCATTGGTATATTTAAATAAATTTGCCTTTGGAAATTACTATTCAGTTAAGGAGGGTATTGAGAAGTACATAGGACTGGACAAAAAGCTGCTTCCTCAGGAAAGATTTATATTTATTGACGGAGATGTAAAAATAGAAGAAGAACTTGAGATCTTTTCCGGTGTTCAGCAAAAAATTTTGTCTCCCTCATGCAACTCTTCACTTTATATGAGAGATGAAGGGGATGAAAAATCAGCAACGGATGTCTTCAGACATGAACAGAATCTCATCATCAGAGAAGAAGGCAATACCGTACTCCTTTCAGGATGCGCTCACAACGGGATCGTAAACATACTTGAGCATTATGTAAATAAATACGGAGGACTGCCCACGCATGTTATTGGCGGATTCCATCTCTACAGCCATTCTTCGAAAAAAAGCGAAGATCCGATAACAGTCTTTGAAGTAGGAAGGTATCTGCTTGATTCAGCTGCAGAATATTACACCGGACACTGCACCGGAGACGAAGCTTACAATATCCTTAAAAGAACTATGGGACAGATGCTCCACAAAATTTCCGCAGGAAGTGTATTTGAGATAATTTGACATTCAGGATATCGTGTCCCAAAAATTGAAATTTTGGAGGAATGAGTAATTATGAAAATTGCAGTAGCAAGTGAAAAAGGTATGGTTACAGGACATTTCGGACATTGCGAGAACTTTATGGTATTCAACGCTGAAGATAACAAGATCGTAGGAACCGAGTCCGTGCCGAATCCCGGGCATAAGCCGGGATTCCTGCCTAATTATTTGAATGATATGGGTGTAAATGTAATTATCTCTGGTGGAATGGGCGGGGGAGCAATAGACATCTTCAATCAGCACAACATAGAGGTCATAATCGGTGCGGCAGGCCCTTCAGAAGAAGCAGCAAAATCATATCTTGCCGGAGAACTTAAATCTACAGGTTCAGTCTGCCATGAGCATTCGCACCACGATGAGTGCGGAAAATAAAATTCTTTTAAATTACCGAAAAAACATCAGGCAGCCGAACAAATCCCATAGTACAACAAAATATAAAAATGCCAGGGTCAGACTGTACCTGGCATTTTTATATTTTTCATGACAGTGAAATAACATATTGTCAGACATAAAATTAATTGCTAAAAAAATGCTGATCATACTATATTCAATGCAAGGTAGATATTGTAAAATGTATCGTTGTTGCCAGGTTTTCTGAAATTTATTTTGCATCAGCACAATACAGCTCAACTACCGACATCATGCTTTCAATATTTGTAAGGTTTTTCATAATTAATATTTTATCTTATATTACTGAACATGGGGTGGTATGCTGTGAAATTCCTGGATCGTAGTTCGATCAAGAGAAATATAATGACAATATACATTACGACAACACTCGTAACCTTTGCCATCGTTTTCTACGTTCTTTTCTCGAACTGGATCAACACCTCTGATAAAATACTTTCAACCATAGCAAAAGACATGAACCAAGCGATATCCATCGAGTTTGACCGACTTATAAAGATGCCCAAGTACATAAACGAAGTAACAGAACAGCAGATCAAAAACGGCGTGATGGATTTTAATAATGAAACCGTCAGAGACAAGTTTTTTGTTGGTCTCCTAAGTACACATGGAAGCACTCCTATATACAGCATCAGTTTGGGCACTGAAAAAGGCGAATATTACGGTGCGCGAAGAAACAAAGACAATGTTGTTGAAATAATGAAAAACAATTCAGAAACGGGCGGTAAATCAAGGTATTATAAAGTCAGGGAAGATATGACCGCAGGCGACCTTGTTGTTGAAACAGGACTCTTCGACCCCCGCACCAGACCATGGTACAAAGTTGCAAAAGAGAACAACAAAACATCCTTCTCTCCTCTTTATAAGCATTTTATTATGGATGACCTTACAGTATCTGTAGGTACTCCCGTCTATGACGGAAAAGGCTCGCTTTTTGGAGTTCTTGGCACACATATAACGCTTTCAAGGATGGACAATTATCTAAACAACATAGTTAAGCAAAACGGGGCAGTCGCAGTCATTGTTGACAAAAATTCAGGAGAGCTCGTTGCCAATTCCCTTAATATTCCTAATTTTAATGTTGATGTCAACGGCA
>Ga0334883_1003428_pt1 | contig 17020 bp, 13 predicted proteins | sample GraSluR1_MG_6_FD_207230 | JGI IMG/M metagenome (GOLD analysis project Ga0334883, IMG submission 207230) | Sludge microbial communities from methane-producing bioreactor in Wageningen University, Netherlands - Granular Sludge_09_05-R1 | ecosystem: Engineered > Bioreactor > Anaerobic >... | reverse complement strand
TCTTCCTGTGCTCCAAAACAGGATCGGCAGAGATTTCGAGAAGTTCTCCGGCAGAAAATTCAAGGACTCGCTCGGCGAGCTTCTCCCGAGAGGACTTATACCCGCCGTGCTCGCCTTGGCGCCTCTACCGGAGGAGAAAGTCGTCGACTCCGCAAACAATGAGGAAATCGAAAGACTTGCCGAGCTGCTCAAAGCCTTTCCCCTGACCCCTGATGGGCTTCTCGGATTCGACTGGGCCATAGTGACCAGCGGAGGGGTGGCGCTGAAGGAGATAGAACCGCGAACGATGCGTTCCAAGCTGGTGGAAAACCTTTTTTTTGCCGGAGAAGTACTTGATCTCGACGGCCCCACCGGCGGGTTCAACCTGCAAATGTGCTGGAGCACTGGTTACAGGGCGGGAGAAAGCGCCGCCGATTTCGCACTGCTGCGGTAAAGAATCAACGAGAGAGGAGATACATAGTGCCGATCAACGCTTCTTTTCTTCGAAAGCAAATTAGGTATCTCGTACTCGTTGCAGCGATTCTTCTCCAGGGTACAGTATCGTCGTGTGCGGCCCCTCGCGTAGCCGGAAAAATCCTCCTGCTCAACTCGTACTCCATTGAAGACCTCTGGACTGCCGGGACGAATCGCGGCATTTCGGCAGCTTTTGAAGAAAACGGAGCGAAAATCGAGTTCTTCGTTGAAAATCTCGATATCACGGGAACGTTCTCAGCAATGCACCTCCCGGAACTCCGTGAGCTCTACCGCGCACGGTATACTTCACTGCCTCCGGACCTTATCATCACAACGGAAAACGACGCCACAACATTCGCTCTCGGACAGATCGGCATCCTCTTTCCCGATGTTCCCATCGTCTTTTGCTCCCTGACGAACGAAGCGCTTCTCTCGATTTTCCCTCGGACAAAGGGAACGGGAGTTTTCAGCGAAAACACGCCGCTCTTTTTGCTTCGCGAAATCAACCGCCTTCACCGGAACGCTTCCAGCATCGCGCTGATAACGGATATGTCCCCCCGAGGGTTCCGCGACATCGCGCAACTGAACGAGGCGGCGACGGCTCTCTCCTTACCGAGAAAACGACTGCGGCCTCTTTTCGGAATGGACATCGAGGAGCTTGCGTCTTCTCTTTCGGAACTTCCCCCCGGCTCGGTCATCATCCTCGGACACTACAGCATAACACGGGACGGAGAGCTCGTCTCTTTCCCACGGCTGATAGAGGCTATTCAAGAAGCAACTGAACTCCCCGTGTACTCTCTTATCGAAGAAGGGGCTGCACTGGGCGTACTGGGCAGCGTCTCGGAAGGCGGTTTCGAGAAAGGATTCGCCGCAGGAGAAATGGCGCTCGAAATTTTACGAGGAACGCCTCCCGAATCAATACCTCCGAGGAAAGGGATGGATCCGAAGCTGCTTTTCAACTACTCCGGAATGCGGGAGTTCAACATCTCCAGATCGGCTCTTCCTGCAGGGAGTATTATTTTAGGAGATCCTTTTTATGGTATTCAAGAGTACGTCCCTTTTATTTTCGCAAACGTGCTTCTCCTTCTTTTTCTTGGGGGATTGGCCGTTTATCTTAAAAAAAAGATCAACAGGCGGAAAAAAACGGAAGGAGCGCTCCTTCAACAGACCGAGTACTGGAAAAAACTCTTTGAACACTCTCCTCAGGGCATTCTCATCTATGACGGCGCGGGGCGGATAAGGGAGGCAAACAACCGTTTCAGGGAGATGTTCCGTTTCTCCGTGCAGGCTCCTCTTCCCGAGAACATCATGTCGCTTCTCTCGGGAACCGAAGCGGATTTCTTACGAAACGACATCTTTCCGCCGGAAGAGATCCCTTCCGAGTCTGCCGCTCCGCCAAAGGAAGCAGCCTTGCCCGACGGGGACGGCGGAACGCTCTCGGTCTCATTCCAGGCATTTCCTCTTTCGTCGAACGACGAGGACATAAATTTCTGCGCTCTCTTCCATGACATCGGGGAAAGAAAATCGATGGAAAGCAAGCTCCACCGCAGAACTCTTCTTCAAGAGCGGATGACGGCTATTTCTTCACGATTCGTCCTTTTTCAGAACTACAGGGATTCCATGGAAGCCGCGCTCGAGGACATGGTCTCTCTATCGGGAGCAAGAACCGCCTCGCTTTTCGTGATGTCCGATTCCGGCCTTCTCGTTCCCGAAATGGAAGCGTTTTCTCCGGAAAAAGGAGGTCCCTCTCTTGCCGCGAACTTCACCGACGGAGACGACTTCTTCTGGAAATCGCTCCTCTTGAATGACGCTCTTCCTGCCGTTATCACTATAGAATCAACAGTGCATAAGGTCAGAGACAGTAAATGGGATTTTCTGCGTCACATCGGGATCGAATCCATAACGATTCTCCCTCTCTTCGTCAAGGCAAGCTTCCAAGGTTTTCTTGCGCTCACGGATCCTCTTCCTCAGTGGGTAGACACATCCAACGAGCCTTTGCTCGGTCTTTTCTCCGACCTGATGGCAATGGCGATCGAACGACGCAAAGAGGAAGAGTCGCTTCGAGAGACGCATGAACGAATTCACGACAGATTCACCGGAGCCATAACTGCGCTCTGCCAGGTCAGCGAACTCCGGGACGTCTCCACTTCGGGACACCAGAAAAATGTTTCCATTCTTGCGGAGGGGCTTGCGAAGGAGATGCAGCTTCCCGAAGAGGTCAGGATGGCGGTCAGGTACGCGGGACTCGTGCATGACTTAGGCAAACTCTACATACCGGCCGAAATTCTGGGGAAACCTTCGCGCCTTTCCGAAGCCGAGTACGAGCTCGTAAAAAAACATCCGGAATTCGGACATGACATTCTCTCTCTGCTGAATTTCCCATGGCCTTTGGCGGAGATCGTTCTTCAGCATCATGAGCGCGTGGACGGAACAGGCTACCCGTACAGCCTGAAGAGAAAAGACATTCGCCTTGAAGCGCGTATCCTGTCTGTCGTAGACGCTTATGAGGCCATGACGTCCGATCGCCCCTATAGAAAAAAAAAGACCGTGCCCGTCGCTTTGAAAGAACTTATGGACCTTGCGGGGAAAGCGTATGACGCGAAAATCGTGAAGGCCTTTGTCAAGATGATTCTGGACCGAGGAGAAACCTCTTTGGATACAAACTACTGAAATTGCCCGCGACCTCGCAGAAAAAAGAGCAAGCGCCCGAACTCCCTCCGAGGAATCCGGGCGCTTGCGAAAGGCTCTTCGCGAAATGGCTACTCCTTGCCTGCGATGTACTGAGCCAGCTCCACCATTCTGTTTGAATAGCCGTACTCGTTGTCGTACCACACCATAACCTTGGCGACCTTGCCCATGATCACCTTCGTGGAAGGCGCATCGACGATGCCCGAGTGCGTGTTGCCGATGATATCAGCGGAAACGATCTCCTCGTCGTTGTACTCGACGATTCCCTTCAGTTTGCCGTCGGCAGCCGACTTCAGCGCCGCGTTCACTTCCTCCACGGTGACTTCCTTCTTGAAATGAACGACGATGTCGGTGAGCGATCCGTCGGCCACGGGAACACGTACGGAGATCATATCCATTCTGCCCTTGAGTTCAGGGAAGAGAGGGACCATGGCCTTCGCCGCTCCGGTTGTTGCAGGAACAAGAGAAACTGCGGCGGCGCGGCCCTTTCTGCCGCCCCCCTTGGGTACGTCGACGAGGACCTGTGTCGATGTGTAGGCGTGAATCGTTGTTCCCATGAGATATTCGATGCCGAAAGCGTCGTTGAGAATCTTCGTAACCGGCGCAAGAGAGTTCGTCGTGCAGGACGCGTTGGAAACAACGACATGCTTTGCCGGGTCGTACAAATTCTCGTTCACGCCGAGCACTATCGTAAGATCGGAGTCGTCGGCGGGCGCGCTGATGATGACTCTCTTGGCTCCGGCCTCGATGTGCGCCATCGCTTTTTCCTTCTTCGTGAAAATGCCCGTGCACTCAAGAACGATATCCACACCGAGCTCTTTCCAGGGAAGCTTTGTAGGATCCTTCTCCTTGAAAAGAGGAATCTCTTTCCCATCGAGTTTCAGGCAATTTTCCCCCGCTTCGACCGGGAACTTGGCCTTGCCGTGGATCGAGTCGTACTTAATTAGGTAGGCCATCTCCGAGGGCGGCGTCAGATCGTTCAGGGCGACGATCTCAACATCGGAAGGCTTGTTCGCCATATAGCAGCGAAGAACAAGCCGTCCGATCCTTCCAAGTCCGTTGATTGCTATTTTTTTCATTGCAACACCTCCAGAAGTGTATGAATAGCACAAATCTATATTGGTATATTTTATCACAAAGTGAACGGTCAGTCAGCAAGCTCTTCGTCGCTGGGTTTCTCCTCCGGGAGGTAAGAGCGCGCTATCCACCATACGCCTGCGCCGGCGGTCACGGGAATTGTGAGAAGAAGGCCGACGGTTCCGGCAACGCTGCGAAGAATTTCCTGCGCGATGTGCGGATCATTGAGAAGCGCGATCACATCGGGCCCCTCCATCGAGATAAGCACGACGAAGGGGAGCGAACTCCCAAGGTAAGCGAGTATCAGCGTATTGATCATACTTCCGAGAACATCGCTCCCGACGTTGATGCCCGCCCTCCATAATCTCCGCAGCGGAATAGAGGGATCATAGGAGTACAGCTCCGCCATGGACGAGGTCACCGAAACCGCGACGTCGAGCACCGCCCCTATGGCGCCGACCATCACGGCGGCAAGAAGAAGCCCCCGAAGCTCAAGGTGAGGAGCAACGGAAAAAAGAAGCACTGCGCTGTCATTCTCCAACCCTGTCAGCTGCCAGAGTCCTACCATAGTCCAGCCTGTAATCGAAGCCGCGATCGCTCCTCCTACAGCTCCGATGAACGGAATAGGCCAAAGAGCCCGTTTAGGAACCACGAAAATAATGGTGAGGATCGACACTCCCGCAATTGCCAGTATAGCGAACGGAACCGGGGTATACCCCTCGGCGAGCTTCGGGACGAACCAACCAAGCAACAGGAAGAGCGACAGAAAAAGACCGCAAAGAGCCTTCACGCCCGCCTTGCCCGCCAGAACAGCAAGCGCGGCGCATGCCAGAGTGATGAAACCGGCGACGGCGGGGATCCTGTACCTGTCGCTTATGGAATACTGGTGCGTCCCGTCGTCGAACGTATCGACAAGGAAGAGGTATTCTCTTCCGGGGACGAGTTCCAATCGGCTGTCCGCAAGCTGAAGAATTTCTATATCCTCCGTCGTGCCTTTGAACGGACCGTTTCTGTAAGTAACGCGTATTTGCACACGCTCGGTCTCCCAATCGCCTTCGGCTCCACTTCCGGGATCGTTCTCCCGACCGAGTATGCTTTCGAGGACGATAATCGCGGAGTCTTCCGTATTCCACCTGGCAAGCGCAACCATGTCGGCTCCTCGCGACGCGAACCAAGTGAGCAGGGGAACCAGTATGAACAAAAGAACGGAGTAGCGGGTAATCTTATGTACCATGATTCACTCCTTTTTTCCGAAAGAGTATCATTCAGAGAGCAAACAGTTCAGGAACTCTTCCAGCCCAAGAGATTTCAGTTTTTCCGCAGTGGGAATGCCGTCCTCGGACCAGCCTCTTGCAGGGTAGTACTCTCGCAGCTGTAGCTTGAGGTCCGGAAGCGTGAGCGCCGATCCGCCGCTCCCGCGAGGTTCTCTTAAAATTCTCTCCGGAAGTGTATCGTCAAGCGCCGAGGCGCCGCAAGCGACATTGAAAAGCCGCTTGAGGTTGAAGATCCTCTCTCCGGTACAAAGAAGCTCTTCCGCGCTCATATCCCACCCAGTAATGCCGTTGATCCATTGCAGGATATCATCCACCCTTGTAATTGCGAAGGGGAACTTGCACATTTTCAAGGAATCGAGAACCCCCATCATATTCTGGAAGGGGACATTCACAGAGCCTTTGCCTTCATCGACTGTCCGGTCCATCACCGTATCGACGCCGAACTCGGGATAGGTCATGCTCCGTTCGAACGAATACGAAAAGCCGGAAAGATGGCAGGCTCCCCTGTTCGACGTCGCATATCCGGTTGCCAGGCTCTTGTAGCAGCGCGGGTCGTGGGCCGGGAAATCCATTCCCTTCGAATGGATAGCGTACCGTTCCGCCCCTTTGCCGATACGCTCCGCAGCCTTCTTGGTCCCCTCGGCCAACAGAGCGCCGAGTCCTCGCTTCTCGACTATATCCGACAAAAGCCGTACCATGGACTCCCCGTCGCCCCAAAGGAGCGGATAGCCGGTTTCCTTTTCGGAAATTATCCCTCGCTCGTAGAGCTCCATGGCGAAAGCGACGGCCGAACCTCCTGAAATCGTGTCGATACCCATTCGATTGCACAGGTCGTTTCCGCGTCCGATGGCCTTAAGATCGTTGATGAGGCAGTTGCTTCCCAACATGCCGATCGTTTCATACTCCGGTCCGGCGCCCTTGACTCCGTCGAACTCGACATCCCGTCCGCATCGTATCGGGCAGGACATGCACCCCCAGTTTCCGGTCAGTATCGTCTCGGCCATTGCTTCTCCGGTAATGGACTTGACATCTTCCGTCCATGAACCCATACTCCAGTTCTTCAAAGGGAGATCTCCGTTCTGCTCCGCCAGCGCCACTCCCCCGGCGGTACCGAAACGGGTCATCGCGGGGAGCTTCTCCATGTAGTACTTCGCTTTTTCAACAGACTTCTCCCGAACAGCCTTCTCGTCCGACATCACCACTTTTGCGCTGCCCCGGGCCACAATAGCTTTCAGATTTTTCGAGCCCATTACCGCCCCCATACCGCCTCTTCCCGCCGCTCTCGCGTTCCGGCCGTCGTGCATGATATTTGCAAGCAGCACTTGGTTCTCCCCCGCGGGGCCTATACAGGCAACCCCTGCCGGCTTTCCCTCCAGCTCCAGTAAAAACTCCTCGGTCTCGAACGTGTCCTTTCCCCACAGAGAGGATGCGCTGCGTATCTCGATGTTTCCGTCAAGGAGAGCTATGTAGACCGGCGCAGGCGCCCTGCCAAGAAGAATGAGACCGCCGAAACCGGCCTTGCGCATATGATACCCGAAAGCCCCTCCGCAGTCGGATTCTCCGAACATATCGGTCAACGGAGACTTCGCAAGCACCTGGTGCCGGCCCGAAGTGGGAATTCCCGTCCCCTGGAAAGGGCCGTTCATGAACAAAAGAGGATTTTCCGGGGAGAGCGCGCCGTATTTCGGCGAGCCGTACTTGAAAAGGTAGTACGTCCCAAGACCGGACCCTCCCAAGTACTTTCGAAGAAGGCCGTCCTCGGCGGAGAAGACCTCCGTTTTCGATTCCGTTAGGTGAACGAGGGCGATTTGCATCTCCATTCTCCATCATCCCTTTCTTTTCTCATTCAGAGGAAGAGCGCTCCCGCCATACCCGCCACAAGGAGCAGCAACTGAGGATACCGCTTGAAGCACTCTCTCCTGCTGAGTAAAAATAGAGCTGCTGTCATCACCCAGAGCCTCCAATTTCCGGTCAGAGGTCTGGCGACCACCCAGAAGGCGGCGAAGAGCATTCCCGATACTGCCGGGCGGAGCGCACGCTGCAACCGTTCAACTCTCGCTTGCCATTTCTTGGATGCCCGCGAGAGGAGGAAAAGCACCGAGGCGAGCACAAGAAGAGGTGCTCCGATGACGGAGAGCGTTGCGATAGAAGCGCCCGCGAGTCCTGCTATCCGGTAGCCGACAAAGGTTGCCGCATTCACGGCGAGAGGGCCGGGCGTCATCTGCGCCAATGAAACCACCTCGGAGAAACCTCTCTCCGAAAGCCAGGGCCTCGAGACGACCAATTCAAAATGAATAAAGGGTATGGTCGCCAATCCTCCGCCGAAAGCCCCGAGACCAATACGGGCAAAGACCAGCGCAAGTGTTCCAAGAACACTCATCCGGCGTCCCCTTCCCCGAGGAGCAGACGAAGGATCACTCCCCCGGCCAAGGCAAGAAAGGGGTGTATCCCGGTGCTCATCAAAAGAATCGCCACAACCGCGAACGCGACGATATCCTTCCATCCTCCGCCGCAGGAGACGCGAGTCATACTGTAGACGACCCTGCCGATAATGACGACGACCGCACAGGCAGCGCCAAGGAAAAAGGCTGCGAGCCAGGGCTCTTGGGTAAAACGGAGGACCGCTTTCGACAAGAGCAAAATCGTCAGAAACGGGGGGATGACCGTGCCCAAGAGAGCGCAAAAAGCTCCGGCGCCACCCGAAAGACGGCGCCCCGTCAAGAATGCCATATTCGCGGCAACCGGGCCGGGGAAAGCCGTAGCGAGCACCATCATATCGGCGATATCCTCGGACGTCAGATGCGTAGCAGATCGAAGCTCTTTTTCAATAAAACCGAGCATAACGAGCCCGCCGCCGAAAGTAAAGACGCCGACTCGAAGAAACAAAAAAAAGATTGAAGAAAGGGACATACATCGACCTCCCGAAACACCCGGGCACGAAAAGACTCCCGGCACGAGCCCGAAAACCTTCGTGCACGGAAAACATCACGAAGCAAACAGGGAAAGAATCTCCGTAAGCTCGGCTTGGAGTACCTCGTTATACTTTCCTCGCCTGTAGTCGAGGGTAAGAGCGCTTTTCTCTCCCGCGTCGAGGTCGCGCATCTCTTCTTTCAGCGCTTTCGGCAGCTCCACGTAGCTGCCGGAAAGGTTCATTTCTTCGTCGAAAAAAAGAAGGGTGGGAATCCTGGAGGATCCAGTCAACGCTTCCAGCTCCTTCTCGAACGGAGAGCGAGGAAAAACGGCAAGTTCAATCTTCGGGTTCAACTCCGCCATCCGGTGGACAAAAGTCATGGTCACAACAGAGTCCGGGCAGTAGATTTCGGCGAACGCAGCCAACTTGAGCGGCTTGTTCACATGACGCGCGGCCTCTTCGAATGCCGGAGAAAATACAGCTCGCGAACATGCGCGCCGCTGTCTGTCCCGCTCTTCTTCGTAGCCTTTTTCTAGATACTCCGAGAAAGAATACCCCTTTGTAAAGTCAATCACACGCTCCACCCCGCATTCTTTGCAGTATGCAGTCTATATTACCCTTCACGGGCGTTTTTCTCAAAGGGTATTTCGGCGAATTGCGACCAGAAAGCTCGAATTCCATACAACAGAGCGAAGAAGGATATCAGCCGATTCGACCATCTCGAACGAAAAGCGGGCGGAGGAGAACAGGAAAGCATCCCCGTTCTCCTCCGCTGCTGCTGCTTTACGTTCTTTTTGCGTTATACCAGGCTAAGACCTTTCCGGAAAGCTCTCTCGTTGACCTGCAGCGCATGCGGAGGAACACACGACCCGAGAGTGTCGCTCCAGCACGGGTCGTCAAGCCCGAGACTCTTCACCAAAGCTCCGAGCAACACAACGTTCATCACACGAGGATTGCCCAGCTCCGCCGCGGTCTCAGCCGCCTCAATCAAAAGCATTCGTGGGACGGACTCGGAAAGCGCTACCTCAAGCAGAGCGGGATACTCCGACAAGCCGAGGATAACAGGCATCGGGTAGATCTCATGATTATTCACGATGAGCATACCTTCCGGAGACAGATAAGGCAGCCAACGCAGCGCCTCCATCTTCTCGAAGGCGACGAGGACGTCCGCCTCGCCCGGCCCCATCACGGGAGAATACACTCTGGCGCCGTAGCGGACATGCGTGGAGACGCTGCCGCCTCGTTGCGCCATCCCGTGGATCTCGGACATTTTCACGTCATACCCGAGTGCGAGAAGTCCTTCCGAGAGAAGTTTGCTCGCGAGGATCGTGCCCTGCCCTCCTACGCCGACAAGAAGAACGTTCTTTCCGCTCTTATTCATGAAGTTCACCTTCCCTCGAAATGGCCTGTTTCGGGCAGACCTGCACGCACAAAGAACACCCGTTGCAGGCGACGGAGTCGATAACAATCCTGCCTTCCTGTTTCGTGATCGCCGGACAGCCGAGCTTGAGGCACGAAGAGCAGAGAACGCACTTCTCCGCATCGACGACGCAGTGGAGCGATGCCCTGCTTTTCAGAACCTCTTTGATCAAAGCGCAGGGACGGGTCGTCACGATCACAGAGGTCTCTTCGGCGGCGTAGGCGGAGTCCACAGCCTCGCGGCTCGCCTTCAGGTCGTACGGGTCGACGACGTGGATATGCTCCTCTTTGACGCCGCAGGCGGCGCAAAGACGCGGGATGTCCAAAGCGGTCGTCTCCTCGCCCATGAGCGTCCTTCCCGTGCCGGGATTCTCCTGCTGTCCGGTCATCGCGGTAATCCGGTTGTCAAGGATGACGAACACCCCGCTCGATTTGTTCACCACGGCGTCGATAAGGCCGGTGACTCCGGAATGGAAAAAAGTGGAGTCGCCGAGGATACCGAAGACCTTCTGTGAACGCCCGGCCTTTTCCTGCGCTTTCTGGAATCCGACGACAGCCGAAAAACCCGCCCCCATGCAGATGGTGCTCTCGCCGACGTTGAGCGGAGGCATCGATCCAAGTCCATAGCACCCTATATCCCCCATCACAACCAGATCCTTCTTTTTGCTCATCGCAAAGAGAAGTCCCCGGTGCGGGCATCCGGCGCAGAGGAGCGGAGGACGGCTCGGCGGCATTATTCCGGTATCGGGTCCGGAGGAGGGCTTCGTTCCGAGAATCGCTTTCGCTATGAGAGCGGGAGAAAGTTCATCCACCAGAGGAAGCGCATCCTTCCCGGAACAGGCGATACCCATGCTCCGAACAGCACCCTCGATGAATGTGTCGTTCTCCTCCACTATCCAGAGATTTTTCACCTTCGAAGCGAAGTCCCGGATGGCTTTCTCCGGCAGGGGCCAGGTCATACCCAGATGCAAGTAGCTTACCACGTCGCCCAGAGCTTCCTTGGCATGCTGCCGTCCGATGCCGCTTGCGATAACACCGATCTCGCCCTTGCCGTCCTCGAACGTGATGAACGGCGACGTTTCGTTGAACTCCCGCAGCTCCAGAAGGCGTTTTTCCACGAGATAGTGCTTCGCCTTGGCGAAAGCGGGCAGCATCGCGTTCTTCGCCGGATTGCGAACATACTCCCGCACAGGACGCTCCTTGCGTTCCCCCGTCTCGACAACGCTCTTGCTGTGGCAGATACGCGTTGTGACGCGAAGGAGCACCGGCGTGTCGAACCGTTCGGAGATATCGAAAGCCGCCTTCATGTACTGAAGGCACTCCTGGCTGTCCGAAGGTTCGAGCATCGGAAGCTTTGCATGAAGCGCGTACCAGCGGTTGTCCTGTTCATTCTGAGAACTGAAGAGCCCCGGGTCGTCGGCGTCGACGATCACAAGCCCTCCGTTGACGCCGATATACGACATCGTGAAAAAAGGGTCCGCCGCAACGTTCAGACCTACGTGCTTCATAGCGCACATCGCCCGGGCCCCCGCCATGGAAGCTCCGGAGGCGACCTCCAGCGAAACTTTTTCGTTTGTGGACCACTCGGAATAGATCTCCTTGTATCGGGAGACATTCTCGAGGATTTCCGTGCTCGGCGTTCCCGGGTAAGCGGCCGCCACGTGACACCCCGCCTCCCAGGCGCCTCTGGCGATGGCCTCGTTTCCGGTCATCAGTTCTCTCATCTTCGCTCCACTCCTTCCGAACAGACCGCCTTCTTCCCAGAAACACAGCGACGGCATGATAATAAATTTTTATCACACCTTTGCTTCTTTTGCAACTGGCGCGTTGAGGGCGTGTGCGTTGAGGGCGAGAGAGGCGACCCTACAAATTCTTTTTCACCACAGTCTTTATGAAGAGCATGCTCACGCTTTCTTCAGATAGCGATAGACCGTCGCTTCGGAGACTCCGAGTCGTTCCGCCACTTTCGCCACCGCCCCTTTCATCGAGAAAAGGTGGCGCGACTTGAGCATGCTCACAAACCGAATTCTCTCTTCCGAGTTCATCTCGAGAGGGGCGACGGTAAATTCGGAACTGGCCTGTTCGATAAGAACATCCATCAGACCGTTCAGGTTGGAATGCGATTCTTTCTCCAGTATCGCTTCAAAAGGGGGATCTTCGTTCGTCCGCTCCGCAAGATCTTTGGAAAGACCGTTCAGCATCCGGATCTTTTCGTGAAGCGTGTCGTGAAGCTTTATGAGGCTGGTCACATCATGGTTTGCGCATATCATGCCGCGCAACTCGCCCTTCTCGTCCTTTATGAAGAAGGTATGCGACTCAAGGATGCGATTATCCTTCGTCCTGTCCACATGGGCCACCATATCCTCCGCGTATCCGCCGCTTTGGATGAGCTTGATGAATGTCGGAGCGTACTCCGACATCGTGCTCCCCACGGTTCTTCCGCTGATCTGACCGTTCCGGATGGCGACAATCGACGACTCGGGACGCGACACATCGTGCAGCACAAGCTCGTAATCGGGACCGCACACTTCGGCAAAAAAATCCAGAAGTGGAATATACTTTTCCAGAAACTCACGATTCCCCGAAAAAACCGGCGTATCATTTTTCATAAAGCGTTCCTTCCCTTCAAAGAATACACAACGTAGTGATAAAAAATTCATATCACGTCCTACGGATTCTGTAAAGATTTTTTGCGGCCACGTTGAGCGGTCGTGTATTGACACCTTCGGGAAAGGAGGGTATCATTACCCGCAACTTTCAGACACCCTTGATGGGAGAAAGCAGGTTTTCATGATCTTGAGACGTCTTTCACCCCGCGGAGTTTCCGGTTTTTCCTTTAGCTACGACCGTTGGTATTATGACGCCGACGGTCGACATTCGTATGGAAACCGGTTCTCCCGCAGCCAGAACGTCCTCGGAGTCATGTAGCGCAAAACCGTCGACAGAGCATCGCAAAAGGCCGGGCCCGGTTTCGGGTTCCGGCCTTTTTAGTATACGCCCGGCCCGTAGGCCAAGGAGGGACATTCCATGAAGAACGAGATCGCACTCAAACAATCACCTGCGCTCAAAACAGGCGAAAAAGGGAGGAACATCGAACGCCTTGTCGGGCTGCTCGGAGATCCCGTCTCCCATACTCTTTCACCCGCCATGCAGAATGCTGCATTCCAGGCGCTCGACACCGGCTTCCGCTATCTTGCATTCCCGGTTCACGCAGAGGATTTCGAACGCGCGATGGAGGGGCTGGCCGCTCTTGGCGCCGTGGGTACGAACATCACGGTCCCTCACAAGGAACGCGCGTTCCGCTGGGTGCGCCGGCTGGACCCCTCCGCAGCCAGAACGGGAGCGGTCAACACGGTGCTCTTTTCCGAAGAGGGCGGCACAGGCTACAACACGGACGTCGCCGGCATCCGTACAGCGCTTGCACCTCTCTCGCCACGAAGGAACAACGCGCTCGTCCTGGGGGCCGGGGGCGCGGCGCGCGCCGCCGTCTGCGCCCTCCAGGACGAAGGGTTTGCACATATCGGCATTATGAACCGAACGCGCGAACGAGCCGAAACGCTTCGAACGCAGCTCTTCACCGTGAACAGCGGCAAACTCCCGAAATGCGAAATACTCTCGTTTGAAGGAACTCCCTCTTTCATTCCCGATCTGCTGGTGAACACCACGTCTCTCGGGATGCACGATACCCCGTGGCCGAAAGATCTGCTCGACACAGTTATTTCTCTGGCAGAAGGAGGCGCCGTTCTTGACCTTGTGTATGCGCACGGTCGTGAAACGCCTCTCTGCGACAGGGCACACCGTTCGGGCATAAAGGCCGTTTCCGGCCAGGAAGTGCTGCTTCATCAAGGAACGGCGGCTTTCAAGCTGTTCACCGGAATGGCCGCTCCAGTGGAAATTATGAGGGCCGCCCTGCAAAAAGGGAATTCATAAAGCTTCGTGAAGGGTGCGAGGCGTTTACTAATCCCCCGCACTCACGAACGGAGATCGCCTCCAGCGCGACAAGCTGTTGCCAAGAGAGCATGTCCCGCGCAAGGTGCAACAGAGCGCGCGCTGAAGCATCTACTCGGCAAGCACGTTTTCGAAGGCCTCCAAAAAGTTTTCTATCTCGTCTTTTGTTATCACAAAAGGAGGGTAGAGCCGGAACGTAGACGTCAGCTGGTGAAAGTCCTGGAGAAACCCCTTTTCCACAAGACGTTTCGACATTCCGCCGCCCCTCGGGGCGTCCTCAGGCGTCAACTCCGCGCCGACCATGAGGCCTCTGCCGCGCACCTCCCGGATACAGGGGAACCGTTTCTGTATCTCCCGGAGCCCTGAAAGCAGAGATTCTCCCATTCTCTCGGACCGTTCGACCAAGCCTTCGTCTCGAATCGCGCCGATCACTTCCGCGGCGACTCTCCCGGAGAACGGAGTGTTCTGATGCGACTGGACGTGCCGCCCCAGAACAGGAACCGCCCGCTCTTCAACCTCTTTCGTCGTAACAACCGCGGAGACCGGCAGTCCGCCTCCTATGGCCTTGCCGACGACCAGGATATCCGGCACGATGTTCTCATGCTGATAACCGAACCATTTGCCTGTCCGGCCCATTCCGGTGGTCACCTCTTCGGAGATGAGAAGCGCCCCGAAAGAACGGGCGAACTCCTTGAGCCGCGCTCCGTAGCCGATTGGCGGCACGAGGATGCCTCCTCCGAGGAGCGGTTCGTAGAGAATCGCCGCAGGCCAATCTTGAGGCGGCAGTTCCTCAAGAACGTTCAGGCAGGGGAACTCTCCCTCCCCGCACTCCGTAGAGCGAGGGCACCGTGCACAGTGCGGCGCCATGACACGGAGGACGTTTCCCGCTTTGGGCAGGTACGAAGCGCTGCGTCCAACTTCGGAGAGCGAGAGCGCGTAAACGGTGCCTCCGTAATACCCCTTCTCCGCGACGACGACTCCAGCCTTTCCTGTCGCGGCGTGCGCCATTTTGAGCGCAAGCTCCACGGCTTCGCTTCCGGAATTGAGGAAAACCGCCCTTTCAAGTTCCGCAGGAAGAATAGAAGCAAGCTCTCCGAGGCCCTCCTCTATCTGCCGCGTACCGAACGCGGCGCCCGTCTGAAAAAGTCCCCGAGCCTGTTCCTCGACTGCGCGACGCAAGCGAAGGTGTCCGTACCCAAGCACGTTGCACCACGTTCCCGACAACATATCGATATACGTTCTCCCCTGCTCGTCGTAGAGCGTACTCCCTTTCCCTCCCGTAAGGCGGATGCCGTGTACGGGATTCGTATTCCAAAGCCTCACTTTGCAATCCCCCTTTTTTCGTACACTTTTTGAAACGCTCTCCCGAGCCTTCGCACTCCTTCGTCTATCTCCGCATCGTCCAGCGAAGAAATGGAGAGGCGGAAAAACGTACCGTCCGGATCGGACGAAAAGAACGATCTTCCGGAAGCAACGGCGATTCCCTCGGACGCGAAGGCTTTCTCCCAGTCGACCGGAGGATGGGATGCCATCGAGAGCCAGATGAGGTACCCACCACCGGGTCTCGTCCAACGCGCCCACTCCGGGGAGACGAAGGACTCCAGGGCTGTCAGCGCTGTCTGCATTCGCTTTCGGTAGACCTTGTGCATCATCGAGACATGCTTCTCATACCATCCCTCGGAGCAGAATCGGGAGAGCGCGGCCTGCAACAAGCCCGGAGGCGCAAGTTCACCGTACCGGCGAAGCGCGGCCAAGCGACGGATACACTCAGGATGCGCCGCCACCCATCCCACGCGCAGTCCGGGGAAAAGCACCTTCGAAAACGTGCCGCAATAGATCACCCGCTGTCCGCTGTCCATTGATTTCACGGGAAGCACCACTCTGCCCGAGTACTTCATCTCTTCCTCGAACGCATCCTCGAGAAGCGGGATTCCGTAGTGCGAACAGATGGAGAGCAGACGCTCCCTGTGCTCCTGATCCGTGGTGATTCCGGTGGGATTTTGAAAGTTGGGCATTGTGTAGATCAGGTGAAGAGGAGATTGTCTGCAGCGATCCTCAAGCACGTCGAGATCCATTCCCTCGCCGGTTATCGGGATTTCCGCTATGTCCATCCCATACTGTTTCAGGAGCGGAAGAATGTCGGCGTAGCAGGGAGACTCAACCGCGACCGTTATTCCCGGCCGAGCGATCATTCGGAGCACGAGGTCAAGCGCATGCTGCGCCCCGTTCGTAATCAATATTTCCTCACGTGTCACGGAGATGCCGTGCGTTCGCATCCGAACGGCGATCGCCTCCCGAAGAGGTTCATACCCCTGTGCATCGCCGTAGCCAAGAAGAGAAAGCCCCTCGTCCCTGAAGGCTCTTCCCAGAGATGCACGAAAGCGACCGGCGGGAAAAAGACGCGGGTCCATCTTGATGAACTCGAAGGAGAGACGTTTCCGGTCGAGAGTGTTGTCACAGGGGGCATTCCGTGTAAGAAAAAGGCGGTACACCTCCTCCGAGGCGGGGGAAGCGACACACGACCAGTCGATCGCGCTCATGGATTCTCTATCGCCCGGCTCCATAATCGGAACGCGGCAACGAACCACCGGAGGCGTTCCCCTCCGGAGCTCGACATACCCGAGCGACCAGAGCGTCTGATAGGCCAAAGCAACCGTAGTACGGTGCACACGAAGCAGCTCCGCCAGCTTTCTCGTGGAGGGAAGTCTGTCCCCCGGGTTCAACGCCGCGTCTTTCATCATCTCAAGGAGTCGGTCTACGATCTGCTTGCTCTTTGACTGCGTCGTGCGTTGATCCAACTCAAAAAGAAGCATGCGTTCCCTCCTTTCCCGAAATCTACGCGCATTACACTACACCGCGAGTGGCCTTCTCACAACTGCCACTTTTTACTTTTTTCACCGTACCACATGGACAAAAAAACGCCCTCGCGAGGGCGTTTCGACAGTTTCTCTTCGTTGTGTTCCCGCCTGAGAACCAGAAGCGGAAGCAGTCCGCGATGCCTGAGGTGTTCGATGTACACTTCAAGCTTTCTCACATGCTCGCGTACACGCGGGTCGTCGGATAGTTCCAGTCCCTCCTTGTACTTTCGCAGCGCATCCTCGAACCATCCCGCCTGCTGAAGCTCGGCGGCCTCCTTCCAGAGTTCCGCCGCCTCCCTGCGCGCGGCCTTCTCTCTCGCGTTCTCTCTGCTTCTTCTCGCCGCAAGCGTCTCCTCAAGTTTCCAGACGTGCTCCCTTACACGGGGATCTTC
>Ga0334883_1003421_pt1 | contig 17056 bp, 14 predicted proteins | sample GraSluR1_MG_6_FD_207230 | JGI IMG/M metagenome (GOLD analysis project Ga0334883, IMG submission 207230) | Sludge microbial communities from methane-producing bioreactor in Wageningen University, Netherlands - Granular Sludge_09_05-R1 | ecosystem: Engineered > Bioreactor > Anaerobic >... | reverse complement strand
CCTGCGTTCCATCATAAAATCCAGGTAATCCAGTTCTTTTGCGCGGTACATGTATTTTGCACGGAAATTATCGAGGGAAGCTTTTTGTGCTTTTTCGATGGTTTGATCCAGAGAAAACTCAACGGGTTGTGCGGAAACAAATTCTACAGCAAAAACAGATAGTATTGCAGATAAACAAATGGTATATAAGTGGTACTTCATAGTTAATTCATTTTTTATGTTTTCTTTCTGTTTTTCGGCCTCGCGTCTCTCTACTGTCTCATTTTCACTACCGGCGCCAAATGGCTCAGATTAAAATTGCCGTCCACTACCACTTCTTCGCCCGGTTTTATCTGGTTGCCGGATATGGTGCAGAACTGCGCGTTTTCTTCCCCGATATTTACATAACGCCAGTGGGCGGTGTCGTTTTTACAAACAAATACTACTTTTCGCTCCTGGCGAAGCGTAACCGCACTTTTGGGAATAATGATCTGGTTGGGAACCGCATCCCTGACGATTACCTTTACATTCATACCATCGGTTAATTTTCCGGTTTTGTTCGGAACCGTGGCAATTGCCAGAACCATTCCCGCCTCATTTACCGTCGGATTCACTGCCGATAACCGGCCGGCTATTGTATCGTTTTCAAAAGCATAGGGAATGACTACCAGCGGCATTCCCACTTTTAACTGTGCAGCCTCATTTTCCAGCACCGGAAATTCCACCTCAAAAGAGGAATCATCGATGAGTGTACAAAACTCCTTGTACTGCCCCGTGCGGTTGTATGGCTTTGCTTCCAGTCCGGCCACGACCCCCGAAAACGGGGCGGTTACTTTTATTTTTTTCAGGTTTATTGCTGCCAGTTCCTTTTCACTGACAGCATCGGTGTAACCCGAACGGATCAGTGCAATTTTCATGATGTGCTCCGGTACCGACGTGGAATCTTCTAATTGATAACCCATACCGATGAGGACATCTTCGAGGTTAAGACGTGCTTTGTCAAGTGTCCGGCAGGCCCTTTCGTGGTTGTGGCGTTGTTTTGTTTCGTCGAGTACGGATAAAACCTGCCCTTTTACAACCCTTGCTCCGTTTTTTACATCCACGGTCAGGATTTCTTCATCCAGCTCGTAGATTAACGTAGCCCGGTTAACGGCTTTCAGTTTTCCGTTGCTCTCAAACTCACGGTAAAAGGTGCCTTTCCGGGCAAAGCCGGTAACAACAATGTTTTGGTCTTCAAAGCGGTTCATCCGGCCAAAATTCTTTTGCTGATCGGTTTTGCTGTTGCAAGAGGAGAGGAAGACAGCGAATAGGAGCAAAATGATTAACTGATTCATTTTCAATAGTGAAAATTTTGCACTCCAGGTGCACCAATTGCTTCTGTCTCTAAAATATTTCAGAATTGTTTTTAATCTGTTCATGGTTGTTTATATTACTGAATTATCTTTATAATTTATTGTTCTTATCTTTTTTTCAAACGCTGACAGGTCTTAAAGACGCTGTCAGGTTTGCGTAAAAACAATGTCCATGCTTCTTTCGTATCTCGCGCTCCAAGCACCATAAATTTCAATAAGTCCTTAGAACTATTTATTCCCATCTTCTGACATTCTAATTCAGTCAGCACCGGACATATTATCAGCAGGATTTTGCCTACTGCCAACTGAGATTGCCAACTTCTTTCGTCTTCCCACTCCTTTCACCAGCAACGGCAAAAACACCACCAGCGCCACCATCGAAAACAACAATCCGCCGATGGTTCCGATGGCCAGGCTGAACCAGAATACTTCTTTTTGTCCGCCGTATAAAAAGGGAATCAATCCCAGTACGGTGGAAAAAATGGTGAGCATAACGGGAACAATCTTTTGCCGGAAAGCATGAATGTACTGCCCGGTGGCATTCATTTCCGGAGAACTTTGCCTGACATTGTTCAGGTCGTTGATGATGTACAGGGCCGAATTAACGGTTAATCCGCTCAGTAATAAAAAGGAGGCGTAACCGCCCTGACCGAACGCGATATCGAACAGGTAAAAGGTGAGAAATACACCAATGAACGAAAGCGGAATCATCACCAGCACCACAAAAGGCTGACGCAGCGACTCGAACACCACCGCGCAAATGGCATAAATAATAGCCAGCACCAGCAGGATAATGAGCAGCCGGTTATCTTTTTCGCTTTTATTGCCCCATGCGCCGCCGTAATATACCTGTTGTTTCAGGCGAAATCCGATGGGCAGCTCGTCGGCCATTTTCTGAATCACTTTTCCTACGATGTATTCTTTCTGTCCATGCGAACCGATAAAATCGAATTCTACCACCATGGTGTATTCCATGTTTTCCTTGTTGATCAAATCGGCTACCCGTGCTTTTTTCAGCGCGCCGTAAAAGTTCATCCGGGCAAATTTTTCTTTGCCCATTTCCAGCGGCAGGTTGTAAAACTGCCAGTAATCGGGGATTTGCGATTCCCCGGCTTTCAGTACCACCGGCCGGCGGTTTCCCTGTTCATATAAATCGATGACCCGGTACTCCTCTTCCGACAGTTTCCGAAGCTCATATAATATCCGGCCTTTTGGAATGCCTGCCCGCGAAAGCCGTTCATCTTCAAACTCCACGAGGTGCTCGGTACTCACCTTATCGTTATACGTGGCCCGGCCGTTAATAAAAATGGAACTGGCCTCCACCCGCTGAATATCGAGCAGGTAAGTTTTAAACCGTTCTGCAAAACCTTTCAGCGCTTCCAGGTTGTAGCCATAAAACGTTACCCGCGAGTTACGCGCCCCCTCGTGCAGCGAATTATCGAAACCGCGGCCAACACCGGTGATGGTCCAGTCGCCCACGCCCATCTCGACTACCTTCGACTCCAGTTCCGATTTTAGCGTGGCCGGAAATGCAGTAAATTCATGTTCCGGTTTAAAATAAATCTGAATGGATGCAGTACCCGAACCATAGATGCGGGTTTGAAACTGCTCCGGTTCGTCGTATTGTGCCAAAAGGTTTTCAATCCGCATAACAATTTCATTGGTTTTTTCGAGGGTGGTGCCTTCGTACATATCGGCCCTTACCGAAAGCATGGTGCGCCGGTCGGTGCTTCCCAGGCCTTCGTGGGTGGTTTCGCGCAGAAAAAGCCGGAGCGAACCTCCCAGCGCAATGTCCGCCACTTTCCGGATGTGCTCGTTGTAAAGCTCACTCCCGAAAACGGCGTTGTATGGTTTGCTGATCCATAAATTGTTGTCCATGTGCCCGGGCAGCAAAAAAACAGGCAACCCAAAACCGAGAACAGCAATGCCAAACAATACCTTCCGGTAGCGTGCCGTAAAACGGATGCCGGTTGAATAGCGGCGGTACCACCTTACCAGCCGCCGTTTTGTTTGATAGCTACGCGTGGCATCCGGTCGCGGCAGCGGCAGTTGATGCAGCAATGCCGGTACGAAAAAGAATGAAATAAACAGCGATACCCCGAGGTTGATTAAAATGACATACGCAAAGTCGAGCAGCAGCAACTGCTGTTCGTCATCCAGGAAAAAGATGACGAGTAATGCCCCGGCCGTGGTTAACGTAGCCGCCAAAATACCCCTGAACACCGAAATGCCTTTGCCAATGCGGAGGTGATCGGCCATAACAATGGTATTGTCGATGATGATGCCCAGTGAAATGGTAATCCCCGCCAGCGAATAGATGTGGATTTCGATGCCGGCGAGATAGTAAAAAATAAAGGCGATGGAGATGTTGGCCGCCATGCTGATGAATAGGACAAACAGGTACCGCGGGCTCCGGCTAACCAACCACACGAAAACCAGTAGCAACAGCAGCGACAGCCCGATACGGACGACAATCTTTTGTATCTCCTCTTTTAAAAACACGGTACTGTCATAGACAATGTCCAGCGTGTAACCCGGCGGCAATTCATTGCTTAGCCGTGCAAGCTGTTCCTTAATTCCTTCTGCCACCCGCAACTGGTTGGCGCTTTTTGCAGCCAGCACCCCAATGGTAATGGTGTTTAGCCCGTTGATGCGGTAGTACCACGATACCGGCGCTTCCACCTGCCGGATGTCCACCAGGCTGGTAAGCCGGAATAGTCGGCTGCCGGCGCGGATTTGAATGCTCTCCCAATCGGGTGTGTTGTTGTGAAGGCCTCCAAACTGCACCGGGGAGCTGACGGAAAACCGGTTGCTGCCCGGCGCCTGGCGGACCATACCCAGACCGGTTGTTCTATAGTAATCCCGGATTTGATGACCGATATCTGCGGGCGTTAACCCCAGCATTTTTAGTTTAGCGACATCGTAAACCAACTCGTATTGCAACGGCGTGTAACCCGAAATTTGTACATTATACACCCCCTCCACCAGCGATAAGGCCGGTTTTACATTTTTTTCGGCCAGGGCGCCCAGTTGCCAGTTATCCGCCGGACCGTTGAGTACAATGCTCATAAGCTGCTCCACCCGCTCTTCCTCATCAGGCCGCGAAACGCGTATCTGCGGATAACCCACCCCTGCCGGCAACTCGGGATACACCTGCCGGATGAGCATGGACACTTCGAAACGAACCGCGTCCATATCCGATCCTTTTTCCATTTCTAAGGTAATGTCGCCGCTTCCGTCTGCCGTGCGCGAGCGCATGTTCACCAGCCCTTCGAGGTTGGAAAATATTACTTCCAGCCGCGAGGTAACTTCACTATCAGCCACAACCGCGTTAGCGCCGCCGTAGCTATAATACACCGTTACGGCAGGCAGAGAACGATCTGGCAACAGTTTTACCTTTAACAAGGGTGATAACGCCATGCCAAGTAGCATCAGGGCAAGAGTGGCCATGATGAGGGGGAAGGAAGGAGTTGTCATGGTTATTTTTTGCATACGCAAATCGCTAAAGAATTTTTTGCTATTAAGTTTTTACTATAGACCAAATTTTACCCGTGGCTTTTTTTTATTCTTTAAAAGAAAATTACGGCAATAAAGTAATCAACACTACATAGCCCTTAATAAACTTTTGTTTAAATATCCAAGTTTTATTAAATCATTTTTATCTTTTATCAAATATGTCTTCCCAAAAGAAAGTAAATATATCTCATCACAAATATCAATTATATGTTCATATAATTGGTCGGTGATAATTATTCCTTTATTCTTTTTTTCATCGTTTATAATATTCTTAATTGTACTAACATGTAGTGGCATTATATGAGAAAACGGTTCATCCAACATACAAAATTTTGTCTCTGAAGCAAGAATTATATAAATTTCTATAATTCGTTTTTCTCCACCTGATAGATTTTTTAATTTGAAATCAAAATATTTACTAAATTCTGGAAAGTATTTAGTAAAACCAGAGAAATTTAAATTGAAATCTCTAAAAATTCTTTTAATTTTTAAATTTTGGGGTATGAAATTATTCTGAGGTAGATATTTTAAAAATTTCGGATTACGATAGGAACTAATAACAGGCTTTCCATCAAACCTAATCGATTTATTATTTATTTTAAGTCCTCCGTAAATAATTTTCATTAAACAAGTTTTACCTGTACCATTCCGTCCAAGTATTCCAGTTGTTTTCCCTGTTTCATTTTTGAGATAAACATCCTGAAGAACTCTTTTTGTGTCAAATTCAAGAATGATACTGTCAACTTCTAGGTAGTGTTTCATGAAGATTTGAAGCTAAAGTTATTAAGGCTGTTAGAAATAATAAAAAATCAAAGATTAAAATTGGCAACCATAGCATGCGCTTTGATAATCCAAGATTTTTATAATAGTAAAATTCATTTCTTTTATAAACATTTATGGAGTAAATAGTTATTGCAAGAGTTAAAATTTTAAACCAAAACAATACCTGTAGAATAAAATTTCCATTCATGCCGAATTCATATATTAATAAAAAACAGATAAAAGTTATAAAATAACTAAAGACAGCAAATGACTTATAAAATGTTATTATTAATCGGATTGTTTTCATATCCACCTTTTATATTTGTGTTGCAACATGGTTTATCTGGTTAATTTTTTTGTTCCATTTTATCAAAAATAAATTGAACATTCTCAAAATATTTTTCAGTTGCTTTGAACTGTCCTCTAACAGGATAATAACTATTTGAAATCCCTCCACTTTTAAATTTTATCACGAAAAAAGATTTATTTATAAAAGAATTCTGTATATAACCAAAATGTAAATTTTTAAATTTTTCTATTTTGTGAAATAAATAAAGATCATGCATTCTATCTTTTGTAGTTATTACATATAAATTATTTTTTGTTTTCTCTGCTAAATTTATAATTTCATAAATATTATCATAAACACATGGCATACAATCATTTTCACTAAAAAAATATAGAAGACATTCACCAGTTAAATTTCTTGTATTGACTGTATCTCCAGAAATTAGAACAATTTCTTGGTCTCTAAAATTAATTGCAGCAGTGGAAGTTAATGAATTCAAAAAATTTGTTGATACTTCATTAATTTCATTGGATTTTCTTAATTTCAAAAAATTGATAGAACTAATAATTATTAATAAAAAAAACAATGTTGAAAAAATATATTTCATAACTAATTAAAATTTGTGATAAGAAATAGCAATTAAAATTGGGTTTGCGTTACTTGTAAGAGCATCATAAGTTTTAAGATATTTATTTTTGATACCAACTTCATTATAGTCAATAATTTGATTCTTTATTTGTTTAAAAAGAAAAGCATCAACCGAACTATAAAACTTGTGATTATATTCAGATATATTTTTTAAGTTAAGGAAGTGACTTAATATACCATCGTACCTTTCTCCATAATAATAATTTCCCGTCTTCTTGGAATAAATTACAATATTCTTTTTTCTTTGTAGATAGAAATTGAAAGTTAAAAAAGAAGTATTCTCTATTACATTATTTAATCCATAGGTCAACTCATTTTCATTTCTTATTTTTACTACATCTCTCACGTGTTTTACAACTGACAATTTATTTTTAGGTATTTTATTTTCTCCAAAATTAAATGATATAGAAGGGATTACTCCATTTTCAGTAATCTTATAAACAGTATCCTTAAAGTATGATGCAAAATATACAGATTCTGATTTGTACAAAGAATGAGGATAGTTTAGAAAAGTATCATAAATATCTTTTGGTAAATAATTATTTGATAATTTATAATTCTCATCTAAAATTGTTATAGAATAATCTAGTCCTTTTATTTGATGAGGTAAATTTGAGTAAAAACATAATTTATTATTGCTCAATTTAACAAAATTAATAGCACTGAAATCTATTTTAATTTCATTCTTAAAATCACCGTTATGCAAATTATATTTAATAACTTTTTGTTGTCTCATATCTAAGACTAATAGTTCAAGATTATTGTGATCTACAACAAAATCAGATATTTCAAGGAATTCACCGGGTCCTTTCCCTCTACTTCCAATTTGATTTACGTATTCACCGCTAAGCTTAAAAATTAAAATAGATTGATTATAACCTCTGTCCTGAATATAAATTAGATCATTCTCAATAACTATTTTAATAATTTCACCAATTAAACATTCATCATTAGTTTCCAGCGGAATGAAATCAATATCATCTAAAATCTTAAGAGGAATTGTTTTTTCTTTTTCCCAACTGGTGACATCAAAATGTAAAATTTGATTGTTATCAACATTATTCTTTTCAGTATTTTTATCAGAGCATCCCCACAAAAACAATAAAATAATATTAAGTATTAGGATATATTTATATGTGTTATAAAAAAAATAGTTCATTGTTTTATTTATTATTTAATTATTAAACCTTTAAAGGAACAACCCAATGTGGGTTGTTCCTTGCTTTTTTTCAGCAACTCCACATTCCTCCATCTATCGGCGTACAATTACCAACAAGAGTCAGTTCAAAACTTTCCGTACATGTAGGATCACCTTCTGGAATCTTGTAACAACGATATTGAGTTTCAATACAGTCACAGGTTGATTCCAATCTTCCTGCAAACCCCCCATAATCAATACACAATTTACAACTTACATCATAATCCGTTGCTGTCTGAACCCATTCATCAGGACCTTCTGGATTTGCGCGTACAATATTTACTAAATGTGATAATCTTAATGCACCATCCTGAATTTGAAATGTTTGTGTTAGGTTAATAGATATTAAAATAACACCTAAAGTGCCAAATATTATTTTCTTTTTCATTTTTAAAAATTTTAAATTTTGTTAGTATTTAATTCTTTACAATTCATTTTGTTGAAAGGGAATCCGTTTCTCCCAAATCATTTTCAATATCTTTGTCCCCGAAAGGGGAGCTACCAAAACTGTTGTTTAATGAGGATTGAACTATATGCGTAGTATTTCCCTTTCTTTATTTCTTCATGTATTTCATTAGAACCAATCGTATTGCTGTTTATCACCTCCCTCATTTCCTCTTTTATCTCCTCAATAGCTTTTGAAGGCACTTTCACCTCTTTATTTAAAAGTTGCCAGGCAAAGGCAACCGCCTTGTCTTTTTGACCGGTTTCATTGTAAAGTTTTGCCAGCAGGTAAAGCGGGTAGAATTTATGGGGAACCATATTGGCGGCCAGTTGGTATTGTGTTTCGGCTTTTCGGTTTTGGTTTAAAGCTTTATACACATCGCCCAGGGCAATAAAACTGAATTCGTCTTTGTAATAGTTTCCGGCTTCGTACAGGAGAATTACCGCTTCTTCATACTGGTTTTGCATTACCTGGTTTTTGGCGTACTGCTGCAAAAAAAGGCCGTTGTATTGTAAAACCAGGTAAGCTTCCGCAAAGCTTTCAGTGGCTGCGGAATACGCATTTATTTGGTAAAGGGAGTTGGCTTCATCCCACAGCCAGTAAGCTTTTTTTAGTTTGGGTATTTGAAGGAGGTAAAAACCAGCCAGCAAAAGTGCAGCGATAACTACCGGAGTTTTAAAAGCAATTAAAGTAAATTGTCTTTGTCTTTTTACAGTACCTGCTTTTATTGCTGCGAGCACCGCCAGTGCATAAAAGAACAGCAAAGTAACCGGAAGGGAATAAAACGGGTAAGAGAAGAAGCCAAATACCGCAATTCCAGCCAGAGAAGCACGTGCAGCGCCAATGGAAAGGTATTGCATGCGGGATATCGGTTTCGGAATTTTGAAAAACAGGGCATAACCTGTTACCAGCAATAACAACAATGCACCAGGCAAGCCTGTTTCGGAGGCGGCTTGTAACGGTTCGTTGAATACCCAGCGCACGCTGCCGGCCAGCATTTTCTCGCTTTCGCTGCCGTTTCCGTTGGCAAAATATGCTGCCTGTGCCGGAGCTAAAGTAGCTTGTGCAGTGTTAAAACCGTGGCCGGTTAATGGTTTTTCTTTAATAGTTTGTACTGCAACTTTCCAAATGAGCAACCGGCCGTCGGCAGAATCTTTTTTGAACAGGTACAACCCTGTAAACAGGATTAGGAATGTTAACGGAACAAAAGTATAAGCCAACCGTCTTCTCAATTTCGTATTCAGAATACATTTCAGGTAAAGCAGCGGTTTGTACCGGTAAAACAGCCAGACCAAAACCACAGTTGCCAATCCAAGATATGCTGCCCGGCTGCGGGTGGAAGGAAGAATGACAATGACAAGCAACACAGAAACAAAACCGCACCAGTACATTATTAAATTCAGCAGTTTCTTCTTTTTCAGGCTGGTTAAAAGCAATGCCCACGGAAATGATGCCACCAGGAAACCGGCATAGGGGGCAGGATTAAAAAACGTACCCGTAACTTTAAACGTTCCGTGGAAAATGCGATATTTGCCATACAACTGCAGCAACCCCAAAACAGCCTCAGCGGCTGCAACCAGGGTAATTGCCAATGCAGGGATAAGCAGAAGTTTTAACTGTCCTTTTCGTAAAATATCGGCCAGCGCCGAACTTGCCAAAAAGAAAAACACAATACACCCGGCAAACCAGAAGAATATTTCGTCGTGCCAAATTCCGCCGGTTTTGCCGCATATTAATATCCAGCCTCCCCACACCAAAACCAATAATGAAAGTCTATCAAGCGGTTGTTTCCGGTTACGGATAAAAGTAAAAAGTCCAACCGGAATTATCAGCAACATCCATTGTGCAAAAAAGAAAAATTTGCCGGTGCGGTTGGGGTCGTGTAAATCGTCTGCAACCACAAGCACAGAAAAAAACACCACAGCAAAAAGCACAAGTTCTATACCGGGGAGATATTGGAGCAGGTTTTTGGGCTGGTATGGTGCGGCGGGATTCATGGTGCGGTTTTTGGTAAAAGTTACATTCGTTTTTGGTTTAAAGTTTTAATATTCACCTCTAAAATAATAACATAAGGTCATAAATACAATATGTTTAAAAACATAAAAACCGCTGAATACCAGAGAGAGAGAGAGAGAGAGAGAGAGAGAGAGAGAAAAGGAAACATGTTATTAAACACACAAAATGAAGGGTTACCTTTTTTATCGGGTTCCTCATAAATGTGGAATTCTACCAGCACTAATCAACTTTTTCCCTTTTATTTCAAGTTTAACATAGTATTTAACGCAATAAAAAAAATCCGGATGAACCAAATCACGACTAAAATCATTCTTCACCTCGGCAAATTCCCTTATTTTCACCCCAAACAAGAAACCAGAAGAAATGAGCTACAATCCGGCAAAAAAAGTTTACGAACTGAAACAATTCGGCGAATTCGGGGGTGTAAATCCATCTGTTACCGATTCTTCCACCTTTACTTTTCTGAAAGGCGAAACCATGGAAGAAACCTTTCTGGGGCACATGGAAGGATGTTTTTTATATTCACGCCACTGGAATCCAAGCAACAAGTACCTGGCCGATGCACTGGCTGCACTTGAAAACACCGAATCGGCCTGGGTAACGGCCTCGGGTATGGCAGCCATTACCTGCGCGCTGTTGCAAGTTTGTAAATTGGGCGACCACATTGTAACCAGCGTGACCACCTACGGCGGAACTTTTGCTTTTTTGAAAAACTGGCTGCCGCGGTACAACATCGATGTTACGTTTGTGGACATTACCAACCCGGAGCAGGTGAAAGCCGCCATGCAACCCAACACCAAAGTGATTTACACCGAGAGCGTTACCAATCCGCTGCTGCAGGTTTCCGACATTCCGGAACTGGCAAAAACGGCACACGAACACGGCGCCAAGTTGATGGTGGACAATACATTTACGCCCATGATAATGACACCTGCCATTTTGGGGGCCGACATCGTGGTTTACAGCATGACCAAATTCATCAACGGCAAAAACGACTGCGTGGCCGGAGCCATTTGTGCGTCGGAAGAGTTTATCAACGATTTGTCGAATGTAAACGACGGTACGGCCATGCTGCTGGGCCCGGTGCTCGATTCACTGCGTTCCTCCTCCATCCTGAAAAACCTTCACACCTTGCATTTACGCATGAAACAGCACAGCCGTAATGCACAGTTTCTCGCTGAAAACCTGAGCAAAGCAGGTTTAAAACTGATTTACCCCGGGTTAAAAAACCACTCGCAGCACGAACTGCACAAAAAGCTGATGAACGAGGAGTATGGGTTTGGCGGCATGCTGGCCCTCGATTTGAAAACCCACAAAAAAGCCAACCGTTTTATGCGAAAAATGCAGGATGCCGGCGTGGGTTACCTGGCCGTGAGTTTAGGGTATTTCAAAACGCTTTTCAGTTGCTCGGGGCACAGCACATCTTCGGAGGTTCCACTTGAAATACAGAAACAGATGGGCCTTTCCGACGGGCTGGTGCGCTTTTCAGTTGGACTCGACGAAAACATGGAGGAGATTTTGGAAAAAATAAAAAAGTGTTTGTAAAATTGCGTAAAAACAAAAATCAGCTTCAGATATTTTGAAATAATTATATTTGCCCTTTCCATAAAAAAATTGATTTAGAATGAGAAAAGCAACATTTACCACCGGAATACTGGCTATTGTATTCCTCTTAGCGAATTATCAGATTTCAAATGGTTGTACCAACTTTTTGGTAACCCGCGGAGCCTCGGTTGACGGATCTACCATGGTCACTTACGCAGCCGACTCGCACAGTTTGTATGGCGAACTCTATTTCCAACCTGCGCAGGATCACCCCGAGGGTGCCATGCGCGACATTTATGAATGGGACACCGGCAAATACCTGGGACAGATTCCGCAGCCACGTCGAACATACAGCGTGGTTGGTAATATGAATGAATTCCAGTTGGCCATTGGCGAAACCACTTATGGCGGCAGGGAAGAACTTTCCAGTCAGGAAGGCGCCATTATGGACTACGGCAGTCTGATTTACGTGACACTGCAACGCGCCAAAACCGCCCGCGAAGCTATTGAAGTAATGGCCGATTTGGTTGAAAAATACGGATATTACAGCTCGGGCGAATCCTTTTCCATTGCCGACCCCAATGAAGTGTGGATTATGGAACTGATTGGCAAAGGTGAAGGCGAAAAAGGTGCCGTTTGGGTAGCGTTAAAAATTCCCGACGGATACATCAGCGGACATGCCAACCAGGCGCGCATTACCACATTCCCGAAAAATGATCCGGAAAATTGCCTGTATTCACACGACGTTATTTCCTTTGCCCGCAAAAAAGGATGGTATGAGGGAAGCGATGCCGAATTTAGTTTTTCAGATGTGTATGCACCGGTTGATTTTGGAGGCGCTCGCTTTTGCGAAGCCCGCGTATGGTCAGGGTTTAACAAGGTAGCATCAGGGATGGAACAATATGTGGATTATGCCAAAGGACTCATCAAATATGACGATTCCAACAATTTTGCCACTAACCGCATGCCCCTGTGGATTAAACCCGACAAAAAGCTGAGCGTGCGCGATGTGCAAAACATGATGCGCGACCACTACCAGGGAACCGACCTGGATATGACACAGGACGTGGGCGCCGGTCCGTTTGCCTTGCCCTACCGTTTTGGACGCCTCACCTGGGAAGTGGATTCGGTGAAATACTGCAACGAAAGGCCGATTTCCACCCGGCAAACCGGATTCTCGTTTGTAAGCCAAAGTCGCAACTGGCTGCCCGATCCCATTGGCGGAATTCTCTGGTTTGGTGTGGATGATACTTACGTTACCTGCTATGTGCCCATGTATTGCGGCATTACCGAAATTCCCGAAAGTTTCGCCGAAGGAAACGGCGACCTGCTCACTTACAGTCCAACTTCAGCCTTCTGGACTTTCAACAAAGTTTCAAACTTTGCCTACCTGCGTTACAGCGATATGATTCAGGACATTCAGAAAGTGCAAAAAGAACTGGAAGACAATTTTGAACGGTTTGTGCCACTCATCGACCAGGCAGCAAAAGAAATTTACAAAGACTACGGACCTGACGAAGCCCGGCGATTCCTGAATATTTATTCGGTTAATGAAGCCAATCATGTTACCGCCCGCTGGGAAAAACTCTGGCAATACCTGCTGATTAAATACCTGGATGGAAACATTAAACGGGAAAAAGATGGCCAGTTTGAACGCACAGAAACAGGAATGCCACCCTACCCCATCTTCCCGGAATATCCGGAGTGGTGGTACAGGGTAATTATTGAAAACACCGGCGACCATTTTAAAGTGGTAGAATAAATTTTTGGTTATTTGGCTTTAAATGAAGTATCTTTCATTTGCCTTGTAAAAAAAAGTATTATTTTTGCGCCGGTTTTTAAGCAATCTCTTGTCCGCCGGGTGGCGGATTACATTGCCAACATTAATTAAATAATTTCAGCGATGGATTTAATAAAATTTGTAGAAAACGAGTTCAGGGTAGAAAAGGAACACCCCAGTTTCTCTGCCGGTGATACAGTTACCGTGAGTTACATGATTCGGGAAGGAAATAAAGAACGTATTCAGAATTTCCGTGGTGTAGTGCTTCAGTTAAGTGGAAAAGGAAATACAAAAACGTTTACAGTTCGCAAAATATCGGGCAACGTTGGTGTGGAAAGAATTTTCCCGCTTTATTCACCGTTTATCGAAAGCATTGAAGTGAACAAAAAAGGTAAAGTACGGCGCAAAAGGTTGTTTTACCTGCGTGGCCTCACCGGTAAAAAAGCCCGTATTAAAGAAAAAAGATTCTAAAAAACAGGCAATTGCATACAAAAGGTCTTCGAAAGAAGGCCTTTTTTTATAGGACACCAGCACCAATGCGCTGGAAACGCCCGGAAGGTTTTGAAGTGAAGTAGAAATTTTGTAAAAATGGTGTAAATCACCCGCTGATTTTTAAGTCGGCGGGTGATTCTTTTGAAATTATTGGGCAGGTGAACCAAAGTCACCAGCCCAGGCAGAAGCAACTAATTTTTCAATAATTCCTTTGCTGTTTTTAAAGTAGTGTCGGTAAGGTTTTCACCACCAACCATTTTGGCCAGCTCTTCCACCCGCTCGCTTTCGCCCAGTTGCCTGATGGAAGTAAACGTTTTCCCGTTTTCCTCGTACTTGTAAACCAGAAAATGTGCATTGCCTTTGGCGGCAACCTGCGGCAGATGGGTGATGTTTACTATCTGAGTAGTAGTTGAAAAATCTTTCAGGATGTTTCCCATTTTCAGGGCAATTTCGCCGGAAACACCGGAATCGATTTCATCGAAAACAATGGTAGGTAAAGCTCTGGAGGTACGCAACAGGTTTTTTATAGCCAGCATTAACCGCGACATTTCACCTCCCGAGGCCATTTTTGAAATTTCTGCTGGCGCAATGTCCACATTGGCACTGAATAAAAACGAAACCGCATCTTTACCATTTGGAGAAAAAACGGGCAATGCTTCGTGCACCACTTCCAGTCTCGACTTGGGCATTCCCAACTGCCGCAAATCACCCAGTACCGTTTTTTCAATTTTGCCGAATGATTTTTTGCGTGCCGTACGTAATTCCAATGCTTTGTCTTCAAGCTTCGTCCGTTGTTTCTCCAGGTCTGCCTTCATCGAACGGATTTCATCATCGTAACCGGTAACCTGATTGATTTTTTTGTCGAAGGAATTTTTCAGTTGAATGAGTTCCTGCACCGTATTTACATGATGTTTTTGCTGAAGGCTGTAAATCAGGTTCAAACGGTCGTTTACCAGTTCAATCCGGGCAGGATTGTGTTCAACCGTTTCCGCCAGCCGTTCTGTTTCGTCCAGAATATCTTTCAGTTCCAGCAAACTGCTTTGCAGCCTTTGGGCCAAAGCAGGAACTTCAGAAATGTAATTTTGAATGCTTTCCAGCTTTTTATGGCTTTCTTTTATTTGCTGAACAACTGAAAACCGCTCATCGTCGAGAAATTGCTGGACCTCGGAAAAAGCGCTTTTAATTTCTTCTGCATGGGTAAGCTGTTCCAGTTCAGATTCCAGTTCTTCCTGTTCATTTTCCTGCAACATGGCCTCATTGAGCTGGTTAAACTGAAATTGCCAGTAATCCAGATCGGCACGCTCCTTTTCATTTTTCTCAATCAGCGTATCCAGATTTTTTTTCAAAGAATTGAAATGCTGATACAACCCGCAGTATTCCGAAAGAATTTTTCCGGTTCCGGCTACCGTATCTACCAGGTTCAACTGGAATTTCCGGTTTCCAGGTTCGAGGTTTTGGTGTTGCGAGTGAATATCGATAAGTTGCAGGCCCAGTTCCCTCATTGTTTTCAGGTTCACCGGGGTATCGTTGATAAATGCCCGCGACTTTCCGGATGGTGTAATTTCGCGGCGCAAAATGGTCAGCTTATCATAGTCGAGGTCATTCTCGTCGAAAAAGGGCTGAAGTTCATAATTCTCTACATCAAAAATTCCTTCCACTATGCACTTCTCATCCTGGTTTTTCAATACAGAAAGGTCGGCGCGATTTCCAAGAATCAGACCCAAAGCACCCAAAATAATGGATTTTCCGGCACCGGTTTCTCCGGTAACTGAATTTAAACCGGAATGAAATTCCACTTCCAGAGTGCTAATCAGTGCATAATTGGAAACAGCCAGTTTGGTCAGCATAAAAATTTAAGATTATAAACCTTCGCTTTCAGCAATTCTTTTGTATTTGCTCCCGTTAGAGGGATCCACTTCGTTTAAAATGGCAACTACACGGTTGCGCTCGTCGGGAAATGATTGAGAAAAAACATTTACAATTTCATCGGATTTGGCATCGAAAAACATTTGAAGAATGTAAACCGAGGGTCGGCGCCGAAATACGGCCTGAATATCACGAAGTGATGTGGCAATGTTCGCTCTCCCCTCCTCCGGTTTATCAGACATCATGTCAAGCCCCTGCCTGTGGTAAGTGTACATACATTTCCTGAAGTCGGAATATGACTTATTCATAACATTTTCGATAAGCCAGTAGCGGTTACGCTCGCTTTCAAAGGCTTTCCAGCCTTTTTCACGGGCATTCTGCGAATTATTCACAATGGCCTGGGCTTTCTCAAAAAATGGTGTTCCAGCCTCGGGTGAAAAAGTATCGTAATCGAAACCGAGAATTATGTAGGCATAAAAAGCAAGAATATTGGTGAGGTTTTCACGGTTTGAAGTTTCGTTGAATTCCAGTGGCTGAAACTCCACATACCGGCAGTGGAAATCATTATCCTTGATATTCAGCACGGTAGTTTCATAACTTGAGCCAAAAACCGGTCGGGTGAGCTGCACCTGAATGGAGCCCCTGAATTCGTCAGAAGAAATTTGCTCCGTAAGGCGAATAAGAATATTGCACCTGATTTTCTCGTCGTAGGTATAAACATGTTCTGTCCATTTCCGGTTATTCATAAACTCGTAAATATCGGCCTGCATGGTTCTGAAAAGCTGCCGGTTGGCCCCCTGAATCTGCTGAGCCGAAACAGTAACATTGCAGCGCAATTCTTGTGCTGGCAGGGTGGACGCCATAAACAAGGCTATCAGTATAAAAATTAATTTCTTCATAAATACCTCCTTCTGACAGGTAAAATTATAAAATTTTGCCGGGACTAAAAATCCGGCTACTGAAGAAGCGAAAACATTTTAGCAACAATGTCAGCCGCAACTTCTTTCTTAGATTTTAACTCAAAAGCCTGTTTTTTATTGCCTCTTTCAATGATGGTAATCATATTGGTATCCACACCGAATCCGGCGCCGGCATCATTCAGTGAATTCATCACAATGAAATCGAGATTCTTTTTATTCAGCTTTTTTTTGGCATTTTCGAGCTCATC
>Ga0334883_1003418_pt1 | contig 17076 bp, 9 predicted proteins | sample GraSluR1_MG_6_FD_207230 | JGI IMG/M metagenome (GOLD analysis project Ga0334883, IMG submission 207230) | Sludge microbial communities from methane-producing bioreactor in Wageningen University, Netherlands - Granular Sludge_09_05-R1 | ecosystem: Engineered > Bioreactor > Anaerobic > Unclassified... | reverse complement strand
ACGACGCGCCTCTCTCGATGCCACAAAAAGAACCTCCAGCAAATCCCGTAGGATCAGTGCATCCGGGGCGAGCAAGATCCCCTCCCAGAGCACCTCATAGGCCTCGGTCGCCAGCGTAAAAGCATCCTCTGCCAGACCCGGCGTGTCGCTGCGGCGCGCCTCAGTGAGGAGCAAATCGGCCAAGGACAAGCGCGCCTCCACCATGGTCGGCGCCAGCCCCAGCGCCACCCGATAGGCGCGCCTGGCACTCGAGAAACGGCGCAAGCGACGAAAATAGTCGGCCCCACTCAACCAGGAAGCGACCCCTTCGCCACTCGCTTCGAGCACCGCGTTGAGGCGTCGGACCAAGATCTCTGCCGCCAACTGATCGACCGGGCCGAATTCGCCGCGCCAACCGGCACCCTGCTCCAACACCAGCAGCGCCGCACCAATGGCCCGCAACTCGTAGTGCGTCGCCGCATGCTGGCGACGCGAACGAAGAAAAGAGGCCCAGCGCAGGGCCACCTGCGGGTCCACAGCGCTCAGCACATCCAGGACGCTCTCGTCCAAAGCCAAGGGAAAGGTCACATCGGTCAGGTGCTCGGCCAAAGCCACCGCCACCTCGACCTCACCCACCACCAGACGCAGCAGCATCTCCAGCCGCAGGTAGCGCGCCGGCTCGGGGGACCACGCCATCTCGTCCGCCACCCACGTCAGGAGATCCGCCGCCAGCCCCGTGGCGAGGACCGTGCGCATGAAGGGGCGACACACCTCGCGCAAGATCTCCGCATCGTCCGTCGCCAACATGAGCTGGGTCCAGGTCTGGAGGCGCTCATCGACGCCGAGCGCCCCGTCCCCTTGCGCCATCAGCAACCGCACTTCCATCTCCTGGAGCGAGAGCACCGTGCTGTCCTGCAACAGTCGCTGCGCCAGCTCCAGGCGTCGCGCCTCGACCAAACGACGCGTCAAGGCCAACAACACCTCACGTGTCAACGACGGGCCTTGACGCCACGCCTCCAGACGCGCGAGGAGCGCCTCCTCGTTGGGAAGCAGTACATCCAACAACGCCACGTAGAGGCTCTCTCGCTGCGGCTCTATGGCCAATGCGCGTTCGAGCAGGAGCGCGGCACGCTGCCGCGTGTCGCCACTCTCCCCCAGCTCGAGGTAGAGCTGCGCCAAGGACGCCAGGAGCACGGGGCTGCGAAAAGCGTCTTCGTAGGCGCGGACGATGGCATAGGCTTCAAACGGGGGAAGCGCCCCGCGCGCGCGTTCTCGCACCCAGCCCGAAAGGATCACCCAGCGCGTGGCCTCATCCTCGGCGTTCTCCACCCAGCGCTGGCTCAGCTCGGCAAAGCGCGCCGAGTCCCCCTGCGTCAAGAGCCAAGCCAGGTAGCGCTGCCGCTGCCCCAAATCTTCCCCATCATAGGCTTTGAAGTAGTACGCATAGGCATCCCCCGCCTCAACCACGCGGCCCAAATCATCCAGGGCACAGGCGCGCTCCCATTGGGCCCACTTCGCCTTGGGGCTCTTACTCAGGACCCCATCCAGGCGTTGTAAGAGCAGCTCGACTTGGCCCGCCCGGCGGTGGGCATCCACCAAGCCATCACGGGCCGCGGCGAAGAGCCAATGCCCAGCTTTGGTGTTGGCCATGAGCGCCTCGAAGGCCGCATAGGCCTCGTCGTAGCGCTGAAGACGCACCAGCGTCTGCGCCACCGACAGCTCAGCTCGGTAGCGCTCCGGGATATTCTTGTCCGCCAAGCGCCCTGCGGCGCGGTACTGCTCCAACGCAGCCTCGTAACGCCCTGCATCTTCGAGGAGCGCCGCCACTTCCCAACGCAAGTAGCGATCTCTGGGCGCGTCGGCGACCATCTCCAGGGTGGCGGTGAGCGCCTCGTCGCTGCGCCCCAAGTTGCGCAGCAATGCAGCCCGTTCCCGCTGCATTTCCCGCCGTTCTTGTCCCACCTCGGCCAGCTCGATGGCGCGGGCGTAGGTCGCCAACGCCGCCTCCGCCTGGCCAGCGTCGTGCTGAGTCTGGGCCAAGAGGCGCAACACGGCGTGGTCGTCGGGCCGCAGCCGGAGCACCTCTGAATAGAGATGCACCGCGCCAGCCCAGTCACCGCTCGCCGCCACCATGCGGGCCGTCACCAATGCCAGACGCGCGTCATCGGGGCTCTTGGCTTGCCTGCTCCTATAGCTCTCTACATGGGCCGTGAAGGTCCCCTGGAGCTTGGCCCGCTGAACCACTTGCTTGAAGGCGTAATCGTTCATGGGATCCGACTCGACGATCACGAAAAAGCGCGCCAAGATCTTCTCCTCGCGCTGCCCATCGCTGACCTCCCACGGCTCAGCCCACCCCGTGCCGCTGGCGGCCAGCCACAGCAAGAGCACCCCAAGCAGCGTCTTCCACCTCTGCCACTGCCTCATTGCCATGACGCGTCCCACCCCAACATTCCTGATAGCCACCAACGCAAGGTCAGCGACTCCCCGCGGCGCTGGTCACGCACCCCTGCCACCTCCCCCTGCGCCCGCATGTACAATCCATGCGTCAAAGGCAGCACTGCCCCCCATTCCATCCCGGCATAGAGCAGCGCCGTGTCCTCGCCGCGCCCGCGCGCCGCGAACCAGCGCAGCCCTCCCCAGGGCCGATCGAAGGCATCGGCCCACTGCATCCCTGCGCTCACCCGCTCCTCGACCAAGGCCCAGGCCCAACGCCCATCGGGATTCGCCCCATAACTCGCCGAAACCTCACCAACCCATCCATCCTGCCACCGCGCCTGACGATGCCGGTAAGTGGCGCGAAGCCAGGGCGCGTGCTCATGCCGGCCACCCACGTCGTCCGAGAGCCCCAGCACCACACTATATCCCAACGCCAGGAGCCAATCTCCCTCGTCAAGCCCAGCGCCGCGCAAGGCCAAGGCGCTCACCACCCCCAGCCCGTCGCCATGGGCGGCGCCCCACCTAGCGCTGAGCGCCGCCATGGGCCCCAAAGCCAGCGCCTCGCGCAAGCGCCAAGTCCAGCCCCCCTCCAGGCGGTGCCAGCTACTCCACACCTCACCTGGTGCCACCCCCTCGGCGCTAAAAGCGAAATCATAGCCGACTTGCGCCCGCGTCAGGGTCTCTCCCGCTGGCAGCACCCAGCGCTCGTGCCAGGCCACCCGACCTGCGCTGCCCCAGCGCGTCATTGGCAACCAATGCCCGTCAGCCACCCCAACATCGGCCGCGTAGAGGCCCGCCGACAAGCCCACCTCCCACCAGCGCTGGAGGGCGCCGCTCTCCACGTCAGTGGCTTCCGCCGCCGGCTGGTAGCGCAGCGCCGCGAAATCACGCCAGCGCAGCGTCAACCAAGCGCTGAAAGGAAAGACTTCCGCGCCTGTCTTTGGCGCCACCTGCGCCTGAAGGCTGGCCACCACCTCCTGCCGGGCGCCATCCTCCCCAGCAGCATCTTCAGCTTGGGGACGATGGGCATAGACGAGCTGCAGACGCGCCACGCCCCGGTGGGCCTCCTCCACAGCTTCACCTTGGCCGAGCAAAAAGGTCCCATCGCTGTCATAAAGGTAGCCCGCCTCGACGCGCACGCCAAAAAGGCGCGGCGAAAGTTCCTGCGGCTCGTCCGCATCGGGTGGCGTCGTCACCTCCATGGCGGCCGCCGCGCGCGCCCGACCACAGTGCGCGACGGCCCGCTCTATCTCCTCGCGCGAAGCCAACATGCGCTGCAAGTCGTCGCGGATCTGCTGCAACCGGGCCCCATCGCCAGCCCACCAGGCGGCGGCCGCCTCCTCCGAGGCGACCAGGGCCAAACCAGGGCCCCCGCCGCTGGCCCGCCACACTGGGCTCAGGCATGCACTCAGCGCTTCCTGAGAGGCGACACTCAGCCATGACAAGGCCCCCTCCTCCAGGATGCGCGTGATCTCGTCATAGAGCTGGCGCCACTGCAGCCAGCGCTGCGCTGCCTCCGAACGGAGCTGCCCCTTGGCCAGCTCTCGCCAGGCTGGGCTGGCCTCCAAGCTGCGAATCACCCCAAGGGCGCATGCTTCGCGCTGCACCGCCAAAGGTGCCGCCAACAAAGTACGCAGCGCCACCGCCGCGGCCTCACCGGGCTCGCGAGTCAGACCGTAGCAAACCATGGGTGCCAGCATGTCGTCGGCAGCGGCGGCTTGCAACGCCGCAATCCGCGCGTCGGGGGGCAAGTGCTCGAAGCCCGCGAGGCTCGCCTCGGCCGCCTCCCAACGCGGGACCTGCGCCTGGGCCGGCGTCACCAGCAGCAGCGCCGCCGTGATCCCCCATAGGGGCACCCACCAAAGCCCAGACATCACCTGACGATGCTCGCTCATGGCCACCAAAACTCAGGAATGACCGGATGGAAGGTCGCACCAGGGCCCCACTCGGTCGCGCGGGCGCTGATGCCGTGCAGGTCGAAACCGACCAGGGGGGCATAGAGGCTCAACATGACCACGTTGCGGGCCAAAGCGCGGGTCGCACCTTCGGGAAAGAAGGCACGCTGCCGGAGATCATCGTCCTGCCCTGTGACGGTATAAGTCAGCCCCAACGCCGGCCAGGCGCCAAAGCGGAAATGCCACCCCGTGCTGAAGCCACCGCGCAGGACATTGCGATCGCCAGCGACGAAGCGACGCTGGACGTAATCGATGAAGAGGCGGTTGCCCGACTGAAACTGGAAGTCCTGAAAGCGGAAACCCACCCCGAAGTAGAGCTGCCCCCGGTTGAGGATGGCCACATCGCTGACGTCAGGCGCGTCAAAGGGGCGGCGCACGAAGGAAGCGCCGACCCACCCATGCGCTTCACCTTCGTCGATACTCCCCTGGGCCAAGGCGCTCCCCGTCAACAGCCAGGTGGGAGCCACGCTGGGACTGGGATAGGAGAGCCACGTCGCGCCCAAAGTCACCATGGCCATCCCACCGCCATCGCGCACGTAGAAGCCGGGCTCAGCCAGCGCGTGGAGGGGCACGCCACGCCGCGCCGTCACTTGCGCCGGCCCCGTCGGCAAGCCGTGGGGGTAGAAGTGCCCCCACAGGGCGCTCTCGATGATGGCAGCGAATCCCGTCTCGAGGGGATAGGCGACGCGCAAATGGCCGCGTGTCACGACACGCTCGCCCTGCGCCAGCGAGGTCGGCAGGGGATCCACCAGGTCATCCTGCGCATCGAGCGCGTCCGTGCCCCGCTTCGGCCCTTCTGCCGGGGAGAAATAGCGCTGCCAGTGCACCCCCACGGCAGCGCTCACCACGGGGAAGGCGTCGGCGTCGCGCAAAACCCCGCCGAAGAGCCCGCGCAGCGAGAGATGCGGCAGCAACAGCGCGTAGGGCCAAGGGCGGTCCATGAAAGCGCGGTCGAAGCCACCCTCGACGCGCCCAAAGACCGAGCCGTAGCCCGGCACGGCCAGGTGACCGTCCAGATCTAGCGCGCCCGTCGGACCGCTGAGCTGCTCGGCCCCCCAATAGAGGTCGGCTGCCAGCTCGCCGCGGTAGCGAAAAAACGAAACCTCACCCGCCTCCCCCGGCCCATCGTCACCGCCTCCCCGCCACTGGCCGCTCCCATGAGCCACGAGGCGTTGGAGCCACTGGGAGCTCAGGGCCAACGGCGCGACGTCCTGCCGATAAGACAAGAAGTGATCGTCGTAGGCCGTCTCCAAGCCCACATGTAACAGCAGCGCCTCGCGCACGGCGGCACTGGGAGGCGTGCCACGGTCCTCTTGGCATCGCGCCACCCGACCCCAAGCCGTCTCAGCTTCAATGACCTGCGCCTCGAAGCGCTCGTAGGCGCTCTGGGCGACCTGCTCCAACGACTGGGGCGCCACCCCCTCTGCACCCACCGCGGGTGTAGCGCCCTCATCGACCAACCACTGTAGCAGCGCAGCGCGCAGCGCGCGGTACTGGCCCGGCAGATCGTCCAGTTCAGCGTGCGTCACGTAACAATGGCGGGCCCGCGCGCCGCGCTCCGCCCCCAGCGCCCGCATCTGTTCATCGAGCGCCAGCACCCGCGCCAGCAGGCGGCGGCGCGCCAGGTGAAGCTGTGGGGCGCGGTGGTAGGCGGCGAAGCGGGCGGCGCCAGCGGTGATGGCGGCCCCTTCGGCGCCGCCCCCGAGGCCATGATGGGCCAGCGCTGCAGCGAAGCCATCCGTGATGAGGGCGTAAGGCGCCGTCACGACCTCACGCTCGTAGCGCAAGCGCAGCGCTTGGCCCATGGCGTCACTCGGCGCGAGCGCCAAGAGTTGCCGCAGCGCCACCAGCCGCACCCCTGCGTCAGGATCATCGAGGGCAGCCAGCATCATGGCGTGGGCGGCCTCACCGTGCGCCGGCAGCAGGTTCAGGGCCGCGACCCGCACAGGCAACGCAGGATCGGCCATGGCCACGGCGAGATGCTCCAGAGGTACGCCATGGGACGAGAGAGCCCGCCATGCACGCCAGCGCACGGCTGGGCTGAGATCCTGCGTCGCCCCGAGCAGGGCATCACCGGCCTCGGCACCGCCCAAGCGCCGCAGCGCCTCGACTGCGTCGAGCCGCGCCGTCACATCGCCCGAGGAAAGTTGGCGCAGCGCGCTGCCCAGCCCATCGTCCTGAGCCAGCGTTGTCGATGGGGTCAGGCTCAGCGCGAGGACAATCCCCAAGAGCGCCCCCCCCCAAGGGAAGTGCGCACGGCGCCCCTCTCGATAGCACTCGCCTCCCAGGGCCATCCGACCTCCACATCGCGGCGTGCTGCCACCAGGCTAAGCAGGCAACACCGTCGCCAGCAGATCCTCGCCCTTGGCCATGCTCTCTTCACACACCGTGATCAGCGCGACCAAGTCCTCCTTGAAGAGGTTCTTCAGGCTATCCCAGCGCACCACATAACGGCCGCCCTCGATCTCCCACTGGGGGACATCGAGCAAGCTCAGATCCTGCGCCAAGACCCCAGCGCGCAGCAGCGAAGCGCGCAGACCAAACGCCTCGATGGCGAAGTCGCCCTGGGCATCGACGCCACTCATGACGCCTTGCCACGGGGAGGGCGCCCCCAACACAGGCTCGAAACGCACCCCAGTATAGAAACGCCGCTGGGCGTGCTCCAGAGAGACCCTGCGCAACAGGCGCATCAGGCGAGCAAAGAGCGCCGTCGGCTCATAGCGGGCCGGCTTACCCTCCCGCCGCAACAAGCGAATCGGTCCCTCACTTGCCTTGCTCCCACTCTCTTCAAAGTAGCGGTTGAGCACATGGGCGTCCTTGATCAGGCACGCATACTTCTCGGCAAACTCGCCATAGAGCCCATTGATGGTCAACTTGATCTGATAAGATTCCATTGGCCTCTCCAACCTGACGTTGTGCTACGCGGCGACCTGGTGCAGCGCTGATGCGCCCCTCAGCGCAGGCACACTCGCACCCCCAGATCGTTGCCAGGATCACTGTCACCTTGATCGTAGAGGGTCAAGGTTCCCGTAGAACACGTCATGGTCCCAGGGCAGTCGTTGTTGTTGACACAGGGGGCAGAGCAGAAGAATGAAGCGCCACCATCGGCGGTGATGCAGAACTCGGACTTGCAGGCGACACCACCATCGCAGCTCTGCCCCAGGCCCACCCCCGTCGGAGAGAGGGGCTGGGCACAGAGGGTCTGCACCGTGCCGACGAAGAACGACGGGTTCTCACTCTGCGGATAGCCAACGAGAAAGACCCGGCAAACCTCACCGCCCGTACACACCGTGTCCCCAGTACAGAACTGCTTGGAGCCAGCCGCGGGCAAACACATCGGCACGGGAAAGGTCTGGTCCTGACTGTCACGCAAAATCTCGGCGGCGCACTTCTGGTTGGTGGCACAAGCCGAATCCAGCCGACACAAGGCGCTGCACTGTGCCGCCGTGTCGGTATAATCCAGGCACCAGTTGGAGGCGCAGTCCTCATCCTGGCCACAGGCATCACCCAGCGCCGCCGCATCGTCGGCAAGGGAGCCGAGCATGCAATAGCTCGCCACATAGGGGTTGGCCGTGGTGCCCATCAACAAGGGCGGCGCACAGTAGTACCCCTCAGCCGTACAAGAGGCCGTACTGCTACACTCAATCCCGAGGCAAAGATTACGCGTAAAGCCGCTGGTCAACTCCACGTCACCGCGGCAGGTGAACATGGCATGGCCACAGTTGCCACCTAGCTCGCAAAAAGACGTGCAGCGCGTCCCCAAACACATGTTGTTGGAGCACGGCGTCACCAGGCCGCGTCGCGGATCATCGTTGCACTGTCCCCCCGGGCCGGCCCCCCCCCGATAGGAGGTCTGGCAAGTGCTGCTAAGCTCCAAACCCACGGCCGTCGCCGCATAGCCGATCTTGCACGACTCCCCAAGGGGGCAAGCGCTATCGGCGCTGCAGGCTTGGTTGGAACCGGGCATGCAACGGGAGGAAGACCCACCCCGCACACAGACGAAGTTGCGCCCGACCACCGGATCGTCATCGACCACGGCACACTCGGCAGTGCTCGTGCAACTGTGGGTACAAAAACCCGTGTAATCGAAGAGGAGCAGGCAGGGCTGGCCATCGCACTGCAAGTTGGCACAGCTCGGCCACGACGGGAGCCCCGGGTGACATTCACTGGTCGCACCACACTGGCGTCCCAGGCTCGAAGTCGGCAGGACCTCGGGGACATCCACCACATCGGCGCTGTCCGGTCCTTCATCGGGGAGCACATCGACCTCGACCACCTCGGCCACCTCACCCTCATCCGGCGCATCGCTCTGATCGGGCGCCACATCAGGCTGAGGCAAGTCCTGGAGGTCGATCTCCTCCCCGGTATCGGCCACCTCTTCCACCGGCACGTCAGGGGGTGGCGTCTGGTCGAGGAGATCCTTGGCGCCGTGCTCGACCTCGCCCGTGGCGCAGGCACAGCAGAAAACCGCCAAAACGAATGGGATAGCATGGATTCGGAGAGACATACGGCTGGACCCTGCGGCCACGCGCCTTCGACCCGGTCCAAGGCACGACATCTACAAAGACGGCCAAGATCGGCATCGTCAAAGATGCCCCTTGGCCACAGACCACGCCCCGCGAGACCACCACCGAGGGCAAGCCCGCATGGGAAGCTTAGGACGACCTCACCCATTCTAGGCGAAGTTCCGCCTCAGGTCGATATCCCGTGTTGTCGCGAGTCGCCCACCGGGCAAAACACCCTGTGTGCCGCCTCTCACTCCGCCGGAGCATCTTCACTAGGCGCCACTGGGGCACCCTCGGAGAAGTCGAGCCCGCCGCGCGACTGCTCTTCACCTGCAGCATCCGTCACAGTCGATCCCGTCGACAAATAGACCAAAAGCAGACTCAAGACCATGAACAGGGTCGCCACGACCACCGTGGCCTTCTGCAGCAGCGTCGCAGCGCCACGCGCACCAAAAACAGTGCCGCCGCCCCCACCGAAGGTCGCCCCCAAGCCGCCGCCCTTGCCAGGTTGCAACAACACGACGATGATCAAAAAGAAACAGAGAAAAACGAAAAAGAGGTTGAGCAAAATGAGCATATTCGACTCGCTTATCCCCGTGGGGTCGTTCCAACAGGAGGTCGGGCCCTGACGGGCCTGCAAACCGCAGCGCGCTACTCTATGGATTTTCCGTCGCAGCGCAAGTGCGAACGCAAGATCCCATTTTCATCCGCCCCTCCCCCCTGCAACTACCGCGTGCGGTCCTTGACGACAGCCGCAGAATTCCGCATCCTCAGTGCCCGATGGTCTGCGTTCATCGACCTGCGCCGTGGGTCCACGCTCATGAAAAAATGGCAACTATTTCTATCTCTTGCCCTCGTCGCCGCGGCGATCCTCTTCGTCGTGATGACCTACCAAACCACGCCAACCACACCGACCGCCTCCCCCAAAACCCTAGCCTTCAGCCCTTACCACCCTGATTTCGCGCTCATCGACGCCGCCCGCGAGCAGTGGTTTGCACCTCCGCTCCAATTCCAAGCCAACGATCCCACCCTGGCCTGGGTCAAAAAAAGCTGGCAACGTCTCAGCCTCGCCTCACTCGCCAAGACCTTCGAGCACGATCCCGACGCCTACCATCGTCTCCAGCGTGAGCTCGAATCCGCTGTCGTGGATCTCCTCGCCAGCTTCGGCGCCAGGGGCCACTTCTGGGCCGGCCAGACCCTCTTCGAAAGGTTCTTTAACAGCCTCACGCCCGCGCCTTTGCTATCCACCCCTGCTGAGCTCAGCGCGCTCTACTCACCAGACGATCCGCGCCTCAACGCCAAGCTCCACCTCGCCAACATCGCCGCCTGCTGGCGCCACAGCGTCGCCATCCTCGCCTATCGCGGAGACTTTCTCCACATCGCACAACGCGAAGGCTGGCTCGACCCCAACCATCACATCGCCGAACGCCACCTACCCATGGTCAACCTGCTCTTCAGGCACCTCTGGGTCAACACCACCATGAATGTCTCCCCTGTGGGCCAGATCATGCCGCCTGAAGAGCTCGAAGCCATCCGCCGGTGGCAGCTCGAAAGCTCCCAAATGCCACCCGAAGCCAAGCTTCGCCTCCTCGCCGAGCTCCGGCCGGGCTGGCCCAGCTACGACAGTGATTTTGCCGCCGCCGTCCTCCACCACGCCATGGGCGATCACGCCGCGGCACGCGACGCCCTCGACCGCGCCATCGACCGGGCGCAGGCTGCCAACGCGTCGGAGCGGGTGCAAGAACTCCAGGCGATGCGCGCAAGCCTCCCCTGAGCCACTGCCATCAACCACCCTCAACGCCACAAGGACCCGCCATGAGCGACGAACACCGCGACGACCTGCAAGCCAAGCTCAGCGACTTCTTTCAACAGACCTCCAAAATGATCCTCCAGCTCGGCGACACCGTGCGTGACCAAGCCGCCAAGAGCCGCGAGCTCATCGAAGACAAAATGAAGGAACGCGAGCTCAACCAACACTTCAAGAACCTCGGCCGCGAAGTCTTCCGCTTGGTGTCAGCCGGACGTCTCACCCTCCCGAGCGAGTTCGACACACGCCTCGACGACATCCGCGCCCTGGTCAAAGAGCTCTCGGGCGAAAAGCACCCAGAGACCGCCCAGACCGCCGCGCCCGAGGCACCTACCGAACCCGCCGCCGATGCGCCTCACGACGACGAGCCCTAGGAGCGCCATCCGTGCGCGCAGCCCGTCGTCTCACCCCAAGCGCCACCATGGCGCTGCTGCTGTGCTTGGTCTGCGCCTGTGCCGCCCAGCCGCGGCGTGATGCGCCTCACGATGGCGCCCCGCAGAGCCAGGCTTGGTTTTCCCAGAGCCTCGACAGCCTCTTCTTCGTCCACGCCAGCGGCCGACGCGGCGTGGCCCTCCTCCTCGACACTGAGCAGGTGCTGTGTCGGGCTCACCTCCTAGAGCAGAGCTACCACATCGCCCTCCAGCCTCTGCGCGGTGGCCCCCCCATCGCCGCCGTCATCACCGCCCTCGACCCCGCCAACGATCTCGCCCTGCTCCGTCCACTCGCGGCGCTCCCTGCCTACATGGAAGCCCTCGCCGTCCCCGCCATCGCGCCGCATGCGAGCGATCTCCTGTGGGCCCTGGGCCACCCCGCGCGGGGCACCTACAGCCTCGCCGCTGGACGCTTCGACCCGCACAGCGACAGTCACCCGGCAGCAGCCCTCCCCCCGCGGGCCGGATTCACCCAGGGCATCCTCGTGAGCCCCAGCGAGGACGGCCGGCCGGCACTGCGCGGTCTCTTCGGGCCTGGCCCTGACGGCAACCCAAGCACCCTCACCCCGCCGGCCCTGAGCGCCGCCATTGAGAGGCTGGCCGACCCCACGCCGCGGCCAACCCTCTCGGCAGCACAGCGGCTCATCCAAGCGCAGCGCTGGCGCCCCCAGGTCCATTTCGCCGCCATCGCCCGCGCTGACGCCTCGGATCACTTCGATCTCCCCAGCGACCCCTTCCACCTCCCACGAATCCCGGGGATGCTGCACCTCCCCGCCCAGGTCGTGTGGCGCTATGGTGAACCGGGGGATTATCACTTTCGCCTCAAGGTCGTACATCTCTCCCCCGAGCGTGGCCCACGCACCCTCTTCGTCGGGCAACGGCAACGCTTTCACCTCGCCCACCCCCAGGCCTCCCACATCCACTACGCTGAGCTGAGCGTACCCATCGGCGCGGCCGGCCACTTCCTTCTGCTCACCGAAACCAACGATCAGGTCACGGCAGTGGCGCCTTTCTTCGTGGCCGACCCAGACACCCCGCAACGGCGCGAGCGCTTTCCTTTCGCGCGCCATCCCAGCCACTGCTTCGGCTACGTGGCGGAGCACATCACCCACTGGCCTGCCAGCCTCGACACGAGCGCCTTCACCCGGGTCAGGCGCCCCTTCAACACCATCGTCGCCCCCAGCTTTCCCCACACGAGCCACTTCGCAACCCTCATCGGCTGGCGTAGCGACGACGGCGCAGGCCAGCCCTACGTCATCACCGTGGTGGACCCCCAGGGAGAAGTCCTCGCCCAGCGAGAGGGGCACCTCGACGGCGCCGCTGCAGTGCTCACGGACCACCGCGCCGTCCACACCTGGGATATCACCTGGCCTGCACCAGGACGTTACGCCGTCATCGCCACCAGCGGCGAAGAGACGGCCTTGGTCTTGCCCATTTGGATCGCCGCCGAGCCCAACCAGGAGCAGCAATGACGCCAGCATTCGTCATCCGCGCCAAGCAAGTCCTCACCATGCGCGGCTGGGAGCACAAGATTCCCTTCGCCGAAGCCCGCGCGGCGGGCCACCTGGCCCAACGGGACGCAGCCATCGTCGGGCTCGTCGAAGACGGCGCCGTCGCCGTGCGTGACGGACGCATCGCCTATGTCGGCCCCGCTCACACCTTGCCCCCCGACATGGCGCAGTGGCCGAGCCAGCGCACCCAAGTGCTCATGCCAGCCTGGGTCGAGTGCCACACCCACAGCCTCTTCGCCGGCCACCGCCGCGCCGATTTCCTGCTCCGCAACGCCGGCGTCTCCTACCTCGAGATCCTCGAGGCCGGCGGCGGCATCTCCTCGACCGTCATGGCAACCCGCGCCGCCGACGACGAGACCCTCCTCGAGGACCTCCTCGCGCGCCTCGACGCATTCGCGCGCCGCGGCGTCGCCACGGTGGAAGTCAAGACGGGCTACGGCTTGTCGACGCCACATGAGCTGCGCCACCTCGCCATCATCGCGCGCGCGGCCAAGCTCAGCCCAGTCAACGTCGTGCCCACCTTTCTCGGCGCCCACGCCATCCCCGCCAGCCACCGAGACCGGCCAGAGGCCTACGTCGATGAAGTGATCGCCGAGATGCTCCCCGAGGTCGCGCGCCTCCACCCCGACGCCTCCTGCGATGTCTTCTGCGAACGCGGGGCCTTCACCCTCGACCAGAGCCGACGTATCCTCGAGGCCGCCGTGCGCTTGGGGCTGGCCATTCGGATCCACGCCGAGGAGCTCACCCACACGGGCGGCGCCGCCATGGCCGCCGAGCTGGGCGCCCTGAGCGCCGACCACCTCGATCACATCGACGCCGCAGGCATCGACGTTCTGGCAAAATCCACCTGCGTCGGCGTCCTCCTCCCGGGGGTCACGGTCTTTCTGGACCAAAAGCAGCGCCCACCCGCCCGCGCCCTCATCGACGCTGGCGCCGCCGTCGCGCTCTCGACGGATTTCAACCCTGGCTCCTGCCACACCCAGGACTTGCCCCTGATGACCACCCTGGCGGCGACCCTCTTCAAGATGACCCCCGGCGAGGCGCTGTGGGCGGTCACTCGCGGCGCCGCCAAGGCCCTGGCCCTCGAGGTCGGACAGCTCTGTGTCGGCGCTCCCGCGGACCTGCTCGCCCTGGCCAGCGGTGACTACGCCGACCTGCCTTACGCCTTTGGCGCAGGCATCCACGCCGCCACCCTCTTCATTGGCGGCGCCCCCTGGCCGGCCTGAGGGCGCGCCAAGTGGCCAACCACTTCGGCGTAGTCTTCTCGCGGCGCGCGAGATCGTGTATGGCCTACGCGCCCACAACGGGCACGGCGCTGTACAGCCCTCTCTCAACCCTCTGAAACGGATCCGTCATGGGCGCTCCCAAAGCGAACGGTCTCTTGGCCCAAATCTCTCTGATGCTCGGCAGCTTGGCCACGCGCTTCAGCTTGAGCGTTCTCGTGGGCGCCCTGGCCCTCACGGCGCTCTTGGTGCCATCGGCGCTGCGGCTGGATCAAGATGACGACGTCATCAAGTTTCTGCCCCGCGAAGACCCCGATGTGCAGCGCTTCGAGACCATCGGGCGACGTTTTCACGGCCTCTCCATCGCCATCATTGGCTTCGAGGCCCAAGACGGCGACATCTTCACTCTGCGCCGTTTGCACCTCTTGCGCACCCTCGCCCTGGAGCTGCGCGCCATCCCCGGCGTCTCGGCCACCACCTGCTTTACCGAGCTGCCCGACATCACCGAGCAAGTCAGCGATTCCGGCGAAGAGATGAGCGCCGTGGTCGATCTGGTCCCAGATCTACCGCCCCTGGACAGCGCCGCGACACCTGAACTCTTGCAGATGTTGGACGAGGTGCGCCGCCGCAGCCTCGCCCTGGACCACATCGTCGGCTCCTTGGTCGCCGCCGACGGCCAGGCCGCCTTGATCCTGGCCCAGATCCACCCCGACGCCCCGATCAAAGCCACGGCCGACGCCATCCGCGCCAAAGTGCAAGCGCGGGTCGCCGCCATTGACGCCCAGGTCGATCTCCACTTCGGCGGCGCCCCCTTCATCGGCTCCTTTGCCGCCGAGCAGACCCGCCGCGACTTGGCCAAGCTCTCACCTTGGGTGTGCCTGATGGTCATCCTCATCATGGCCCTGACCTCGCGCAGCCTGGGCGCGGTCATCATCGCCCTGAGCTGCGTAGGCATCGGCATCGTCTGGGTCATGGGCGGCATGACCCTCTTGGGTCGCTCCATGACCCTGGTCTCCTCGTCCCTCCCCGTACTCTTGGTGGCCTTGGGCTCGGCCTACTCCATCCACCTCTTGGCAGCCATCCTGGCCCATCTGGACCAAGGGCTACCACGTCCAGAGGCCGTGCGCGCCGGGCTCGCCCACGCCGGCCCCCCGGTCCTCATCGCCAGCCTGACGACCATGGCCGGCTTCCTGTCTTTTGCCGTGATGGATGTCGAGCCCATGCGCGAGTTCGGCCTCCTCATGGCCGCGGCGACGGGCCTCATCACCCTGGCGACCTTCCTCGTCGTGACGGCAGCGGCCATGCGCTTCCCCCTGCGCCCCGTCAAAGGCGGACGCGCACCCCAGTGGGCCCTCGCGGGCATGCAAGCCGGCGCCCACTGGGTGGCGCGCCACCCATGGCCAGCCTTGGCCCTCTTCCTCTCCTTGGTCGTCGGTGGCGCTCTCTTCACCACCCAAGTCCGCACCCACACGGAGAACCGCACCCTCTTCGCGCCCGACAGCGAACCCATCCGCGCCGACGACTTCCTCGAAGCGCGCTTTGGCGGCTCGCTCTATGTCCAGATCGAGGTCGCCGGTGACCTCAAGAGCCCGCTGGTTCTCCGCCAAGTCGAGCGCCTGGCCGCCCTGGCCGAGTCCTTCCCCGAGGTCGTCACCGCCCAGTCCATCACCGACGTGATCACCCTGGTCGGCGGCACCATGATCGGTGAGAAGCGCATCCCTCCCTCGCGCGACACCGTCGCCGCCCTCTCGACCTTGGCCTACACGGACGACTCGGTGCGCTTGCTCGTCGATGACGACTGGCAGCACACCCTGGTGCAGATCAAGGTCTCTGGCGCCGACATGAGCCTCGCCGCCTCCGTGGGGCATGGCATCGGCAAGGCGGGTGCCCACCTCATGGAGCCGCGCGTGGCCGTCCGCCGGCATCAGCTCTCACCTGCGGCGAGAGCCGCCGAAGAGGCCGAGATCTCCGAGCACCTGCGTTGGCTCCTGGCCCCCTACGGGGTCGAGATCGCCCCGGCAGCGCTGGCGGGCCTCTTCGCCACAGCGACCATGGAGGCCGACCGAGAGGCCCTGGCGGCGGTCTTGCAACTCAACCTCGTGGACGATCCCATCATAGATATGGTGGAGGATTTCGCCCCCGAACAAGTGCTCGACGCCGTCGCCACGGCCCTCGGCACCGACGCCTTGGACGTGGATCGCCTCAGCCAGCTCCTGGTCCCCTACGTCGACCCCGCCGAGAAGGAGCACCCCGAGAGTTTGCACAGCGGCATGCGCTTCGTCTTCGAAGCCTTGCGCGAGGTGAGCGACAGCCAAGTCCGCGCCGCCCGGGCGCAGTGGGTCCTGGACCAGCTCGGGCAGGAGCCCCCGCAGCACCTGCGCGAGGCCATCGATCGCGCCACTTGGCCCCTCTCGGACCCTGTCGCGTACGTCCCCCGCAGCGTGGATCCCAACCTAGAAGTCCTGGAAGAACACCCCATCACCATGTCCGTCAGCGGCTATCCCATCATTTATGAAGGGATGAACCAGAGCGTTCGGCGCAACCAAGTCTCCAGCCTCGCCGTCTCGGCCTTGCTCGTCTTTCTGGCCCTCGTGGCCTTCACCCGCCGCCCGTTGGTGGCCCTGTGCACTATGCTCCCGGCCGCCCTGACGATTTTGCTCACTTTCGGAATAATGGGGGCCATTGAAATACCTATGGACGTTGGCACGTCCATGATCGCCGCCATCGCCCTCGGCGTTGGCATCGACTATGCCGTGCACCTTTACTGGAATTTTGCTAAGAACAGCCACGCTCCTCTCGGCGAGCGACTCCAGGTCATGCTCTCCGGGACGGGGTGGGGCATCGTCATCAACGCCCTGGAGGTCAGCCTTGGATTGAGCATTCTCTACTTTGGTACGGTTGTCCCGATGCGCAATTTTGGTCTGCTCACTGCGGCCGCCATGCTCTTTAGCGCCATCGCTTCGCTTCTCTTCCTACCTGCATTCTTGCACTGGATTTCGCGCCTGCGCCCTCGAACCGGGAGTTCCTCATGAAACGATTGACTGCTTTCCCCGTGATCCTCGTTGCCCTGCTCTGCGCCCACCACACGGCTCTCGCCCAGGAGATCGATCCCGCCCTGGAAGGCCTACTCAAGAAGGGCGCCATGGCCCTGCTCCAAGAAACGGACGTCCGCCACAATCCGTTCAAAGATCAAACCATTACCACCAAGATGATCATGCACAGTGGCACC
>Ga0334883_1003416_pt1 | contig 17092 bp, 18 predicted proteins | sample GraSluR1_MG_6_FD_207230 | JGI IMG/M metagenome (GOLD analysis project Ga0334883, IMG submission 207230) | Sludge microbial communities from methane-producing bioreactor in Wageningen University, Netherlands - Granular Sludge_09_05-R1 | ecosystem: Engineered > Bioreactor > Anaerobic >... | reverse complement strand
AAAAGAAAACTCGGTTTGGTAAAGCGTATTTAAAAGCAAATCGATAAATTTGGACTGACGAATGAAGATCTTGGAATTATATCTACATGATATATAATATAATGAGTTGAAAAAACGTTAGTCAGAATACAAAAACAGAAGAGAGAATTCAATAACAAATGTTAGAAAATATGAAACAGACAAATTATTCTAAAGTATATCGGATAATTCATTGGACGATAGCAATATCATTTATTCTATTACTATTGACTATCTTTTTGAGATTAACGTGGTTGAATAAGTTTAATGTTGCAGCCATTATACAAGATTATTTGAGTGGTACTGACCAAGTATTATCTCAAGAACAACTAATTGTCTTAGCAAAAAAGATTCGACAACCAATGTGGGATTGGCATATTTATATCGGATATGTATTAGTTGGATTATTTAGTATACGCCTCATACTTCCGACATTGGGACAAATGAAGTTTCAAAATCCTTTTACTAAGAAACTAACTTTAAAGGAGAAATTTCAAAAATGGACTTATCTAATATTTTATATCTGTGTTTTAATTTCTTTGGTAACAGGACTTATCATCGAATTAGGACCTAAAGAACTAAAAAAAACAATGGAAGAAATTCACGTTTTAAGCATCTACTATTTGGTAGCATTTATTGGAATACATTTAGGAGGCGTCTTAATGGCAGAATTCACAAATCAGAAAGGCATTATCTCAAGAATAATAAGTGGGACAAAAAGTGAAAAATAGAAAGTACGAACGCACAACAGCGTGTATAAGAAATAGCGGGTTCAGTACTAAATCAATGGTCTATGCTTTTAATAAAAGTCGGTGCCAAACTGAAAGTGAAATGCTTTTTAATCCGCTACTTCTCATACACGTAACCGTTATAAACCCACATTACAAACCAAAAATATTTAATCATGAAAATAAACATCTTCATTACGGCAATTCTGATAATCTTTCAGATAGCTCAGGCATTCGGACAAAATTTCGCGCCGATTGGAGCGGAATGGTATTACAGTTCAAATGCTGGCGGAGCTGCACCGCCTGATTCAGAATACTATTATCTGATTGTTGAAAAAGACACAACGATTAATGACTTAAATCTGAGAAAAATAAAAAGGATTTATTGTAGCTATCAAGGTGATTCTGTTGAAGTTTCTCCATATTTGATACATGAATCTGGTGATACAGTTTCGTTGTACGACCAGGAAAAACAAAGACTATACAAATTATTTGTTTTTAATGTTTCGCAGGGAGATACTTTAGTGCTTGATGTCCCTTATGAGACTTATTTCACCGAAGATTCTACCTACCGGGTTGTTATAGATGCAATTGAAACGGCGACATACGATGGAACAGTATTGAATAAGTACGTTTTAGAGCAACTGGACGATTTTGGATGGTTTAGTGGTTACTACCTGGAAAAAGTAGGCGGATATGAATGGTTTTTACCTTTAGGTTTAACAATAATACCTGAAGCAGACGGTCCGATAAGATGTTATCATGACAGTGATATCGATATTAATTTCACATCAAAGGAATGCGACTATTGGATTTTCACTTCAATGAATGACTTACAGGCAGACAAGTTTAAATTATATCCCAATCCAACTTCAGATAATTTTCAAATAAAAACGGACTTCAGAATTGACAATATTGAGATAATTGATAACTCAGGAAATATAGTCTTACAAACAGACAAAAATGATTTGAACATTTCATCTCTTACATCTGGTGTTTATTTTGTGAGGATTTATTCTGATAATCAAATCATAATGAAGAAGATCGTTAAAAAATAATGCAAGCTAACACGCGCGGTTTGGAAAATTACCGGGATAGTAGGATATTCAAAGGTTGTAGCCCCTACCTTTGCTGACAGGCGTTTCAACTTTTGTGTAACCTGATAGAAAATCGTCCGGAATTAGAGAATTTTCATACCGCCAAGGTTACACAGCATTATTATACAGAGTTTTTTGATCAATGCAAGTATTGACATATTAAAACAAAATTGGAATGACAAAAGGATTAGAAAACGCAATGAGTTCTGAAGATTCGGAAAAATTGTTCTTTTATTTTAAGCATGATGGAGCGATTGATTTTGAGAAGAAAATAATTGCTGGCAAAATTCTCAATGAAAGAGGTTTCGACAGAAAGAAATTACTTGATGAAGAGCAACTGATTATCGGTTCAATAAAGGATCAAATAAGCTCCTATGAGAACACAAATCTCTTAATAGCGAAAAATAAAAGGAAAATAAACAAAGGAATTTTTTTAGGTCTTGGATACATCATTTTCTTTGTAATGATCGGACAGACAGGCTTTCTTTTAATCACGAACCTATTGATTGGCTGGGTTTTTCAATGATGTCATTGCTACTGCTTATTTTCATCACTTATAAGTTAATGACATACAAAGCAAAATTAAGGCAGCTTTTTGCATTAGACATGAGGGAGAAAGAACTATTAAAATTTAGATTGCAGTTTATTGAAAAAGAGTGGAGTTTTCAGCATAAAACCTGACCCGACAAAACCCTCAGCCGGCACTTCATGACAATTCAGGTTGTAATCCGTACCCTCAGAAGAATTGAATTGACCACTATAACGCCATGAAAATATGCAATCTGCTGTTTCCTCGCCTGACTTCTCAAATCTTTGTTTCATAAGCCAGTAAATGTATATTTCGGACGTAAAAATTTGGATGATGCTAAACCCTTAAACTACTTAACCCATCATACCATTCCGGCATACTGACCCCTTAAAAATCTAAAAGTTACCGTGTAGCGGGACTAAAGGCTAAGGCCAAAAATAATAACCCATCGAACAGTTTACAAACGATTTTTAAATTAGTATCTTTGTCTCAAAATATTTGATATGGAACTAACGCTTAATATAAAGGAACAGAGCAAAATAGCTGCATTTCTTAATCTGATCAAAGAAATGGATTACATTGAGATTATTAATGTAAAGGAAGTATTGTTTGAACTTACGGAGGAGCATAAGGATTTACTCGATAAACGGCTGCAACGGATAGAAAGCGGTAAAACAACATTTAAAAAATGGGACTTGATTAAAGAAAAATATGATGGCAAAGCGGTTTAGCTTGAGCTTATCAGACGAGGCAGAAGCTGATTTTGATAAATCATATGAGTTTTATTTTGAAGACAGTCCAAAAGTTGCAGACACATTTTACAAGCAATTCAACCTGGGTTTTAAGCATATCAGGCTAAACCCATCATCGTTTCCAATTGCCTATAAAGATGTGCGAAAATATGTTGTAATTAAATTCCCTTTTGTAATTTATTACCGAATTGTTGATTTATCGATACAGGTAATTGCCATTTTCCATACAAGCAGAAATCCTGAAATATGGAATGAAAGGACATAAAACCAAGCGGAACAAATATTCTTTAAATTTTGCCTGACTTCCCTAAAGGCAGAAGTAAAAAGCCTGATCCAGCATCCCAAAAATGAAAACCTTGCGGTATCTGTCATTCCGGCATATTGACACCCTTAAGGAAATTTTTAAAGCCAGCTGCTAAGTGTTAAAAGTCAAAAATTATAACTATTGTTCGATATAATGCTTTTTCGTTTTATAGGTGAGTACTATGAAAAAACCGATGCCCTCCCATCCACCAAAAACCCTTAAATTGCACCTCAAAAACGCACAAGCCCGATGAAGCTCAACAAACTGAAACCACGCAAGGCATTGAACAAGGCTTTTTTGAAGGTGAAACCCAACCGTATTGCCATTGAGGCTTTTAAGACCAACCTCATCCAGCTGCTCGAAAGAACCAACGACACCGAATCGGAGGAGTTTCATAAAAATCTGGTCAGCGATTTCCTGAAAAAAACCTGGTACGAACCCAAACATTTCATCAATACCAAAGGCCGAAACGACCTTGTGATTCACAATGGTAATGATGCCAAAAGCAGGGTAGGGGTGATTATAGAAGCCAAAAAGCCTACCAACAAAAGCGAGATGGTCACCGTCGAAAAGCTCAATGCCAAGGCTTTTCACGAATTGATGCTGTATTACCTGCACGAACGAATCAGCCTGAACAACCTTGAAGTAAAACACCTGATAGTGACAAACAGCTACGAATGGTTCATTTTTGATGCCAGCACTTTCGACCGGCTCTTTGCCCAAAACAAAACGCTTGTCAGGCAGTTCAACGACTTCATCGAAGGGCGCCTGGCCGACACCCGAACCGACTTTTTTTACAAACAAATCGCCGAGCCCTTTGTAGCAGCCCTCGAAAGCGAAATTGCCTTTACGCATTTCGATTTTCAGGTCTATCAAAAACTACTGCATAAGACTGAATCAGCAGGCCATACGGATAGTCGCACTGATGATCACAAACTGATTGCCTTGTTCAAGCTGCTTTCGCCCGAGCATCTGCTCAAGCTGCCTTTCGCCAACGACAGCAACAGCCTCGACAAACGCTTCTACTCTGAATTGCTACACATCATAGGCCTCACTGAAACCAAGGAAGGAAGCAAAAAACTGATCGGGCGCAGCAAGCCGGGCGAACGACACAGCGGTTCCATACTCGAAGATGCCATCATCCAGATCGACAGCCTGGGTAAGATCAACCGACTGGAAAATGCCGGCAGCTTTGGGAATACCTATCAGGAAAAACTGTTCAATGTGGCACTCGAACTTTCCATTACCTGGATCAACAGAATACTCTTTCTGAAGCTTTTGGAAGCGCAGCTCGTGGCCTACCACAAAGGCGACAAGCTCACTGCCGGCAAAGACGACAAATCGTTTGCCTTTCTGAATGCAGAGAAGATCAAAGACTACGACGACCTGAACAGCCTGTTTTTTCAGGTGCTGGCGCGGAAATTCGAAGATCGGAACGAGGATGTGAGTAAGGCCTTTGCCAAAGTTCCCTACCTTAACTCTTCCTTGTTTGAACCCACTGAACTTGAGCAGCAAACCATCTTTATCAGTAACCTCAAAAACGATAAAACCATCCCTGTAATTGCCTCTACGGTGCTGAAAGACCCACAAGGAAAAAGGCGGAGCGGAAGTTTGAATACGCTCAATTACCTGTTTGAATTTCTGGATGCCTACGACTTCAGCAGCGAAGGCCAGGAAGAAATACAAGAAGAGAACAAATCCCTCATCAATGCTTCGGTGCTTGGACTGATTTTCGAGAAGATCAACGGCTACAAAGACGGCTCATTCTTTACGCCGGGTTTCATCACCATGTATATGTGCCGCCAAACCATTCGCAAAGCCGTTGTGCAGAAATTCAACGAAACAAAAAACTGGAATTGCCACGATCTGGACGAGCTTTACGACAAGATAGACGATCGCCGCGAAGCCAACGAAATTGTTAACAGCCTCAAGATTTGCGATCCCGCCGTGGGTTCAGGACATTTTTTGGTTTCGGCCCTCAACGAGATGATTGCCATCAAGCATGACCTGAAAATATTACAGGATCGCAGTGGCAGGCGGCTGAAAGAATACCAGGTGGAAGTGGTGAACGACGAACTGATTGTGACCGATGAAGAAGGACAATTGTTCGACTATAAACCCAACAGCCCGGAAAGTCAGCGCATACAGGAAACCCTTTTTCACGAAAAGCAACGCCTCATCGAAAACTGCCTTTTTGGAGTAGATATCAACCCTAATTCGGTAAAAATCTGCCGCCTGCGTTTGTGGATCGAGCTGCTTAAAAACGCTTATTATAAGAGCGATACCGAACTGGAAACCCTGCCCAATATCGACATCAACATCAAATGCGGCAATTCACTCGTAAGCCGTTTCGACATCCAGTCCGACCTGAAACAAGCACTCAGGAAAAGTAAATGGTCGATCGCCAGTTATCGGGTGGCTGTGGATACCTACCGCAACGCCAAAAACAAAGAACAGAAATGGGAGATGGAACGGCTGATTGCCGACATCAAATCCAATTTCAGAAGCGAAATTTCGGGCAACGACCCCAAGTTGAAAAAGCTTAACAAGCTCAAGGGCGAACTGCTGGCCATGACCACCCAGCAGCAGCTTTTCGAAATGACCGAAAAGGAAAAGGCCGCCTGGAACAAGCAACTGCAAAAGCTCACCACCGATATCCAAAAGCTGGAAGCCGAGATAGAAGCCATCAAAGCCAACAAGATTTTTGAGAACGCCTTTGAATGGCGTTTCGAATTTCCGGAAGTACTCAACGAGGAAGGCGATTTTGTTGGTTTTGATGTGGTGATTGGGAATCCGCCGTATATCAGGCAGGAGGAGTTTAAAGAGTTTAAATATTATTTAAAAAGCAAGTATAGCTGTTTTAATTCTACTGCAGATCTTTATGTATATTTTGTTGATTTAGGGTTGAATCTTTTAGCACTTAAAGGTTATTTTTCATTTATCATACCCAATAAATGGCTTAGAGCCGGATATGGTAAAGAGCTAAGAGAGTATTTGTTGGCTAGAAAGATTGAGAGAATTATTGACTTTAGAGATTTACCTGTTTTTGAAGAGGCAACAACATATCCTTGTATTCTTGAAGTCTCAAATAAAGTTGTAAGCTCTGACTTTCAGTTTTCATCGGTCGAGTCTTTAAACTTTCCAAAAGGATTAGAAAGCTATTTGAGGTCAAGCCAGGTAGAAATTAAAGTAGGATTATTATCGGAAAAAGGTTGGAGTTTAAATATCCCAGAAAATAATAGATTGATTGAAAAGATCAAGAAAAATAGCACCATTACTTTAAACGATTTCGTGAACGAATCTATCTTTCGTGGCATTGTTACCGGCCTGAATCAGGCATTTGTTGTAGATGAGGAGACAAAAAAGGATCTCATTAATAAAAATGAAAGTGCCAAAGAAATATTAAAGCCTTTATTAGCGGGAAGAAATATCAAACGTTATGAACAACCGTTAAGCGGCAACTATATTATCTTAGCTCAAAGAGGAATAGATATAGAAAGTTATCCATCTATTTTTGAGCATCTATCTAAGTACAAATCAAAGCTAGAGAAAAAGGCTGGAAATGGTCAATGGTATGAGCTTCAAGCAAGTCCTGGAGATTCAAGAAAATTTGAAAAACCTAAAATAATGTATCCTGACATATCTAAAAACTTAAATTTTGTATTAGACTATCAAAGTCATTACAGTATTAATACAGTTTATAATATTGGTTCAGAATCAATAGGATTACTTGGTTATTTGAATTCAAAGCTGTTTCATTTTTATTTTAAAACGGTTTCGAACTCGATAAGAGGAGGATATTTGAGATTTTTCACAGAATATATGAAGGAATGTCCTTTACCAAATGGATTGGAAGAGTTAGAACCCAATGTCAATGAAATATTATCTCAAAAAAAGCAAAATCCTACATCCGATACAACTGTTTTAGAAGCCAAAATCGACCAATTGGTTTACCAGCTATACGGTTTAACGGAAGAGGAGATTGCGATTGTTGAAAGTAGCTAAAATCAGCAGGTATGCGAAGTTTTTATCCGAAGCAAAAAGTAAATGCCAAGTGAGCAACAAAGATTTTATAATCAAAATAATGAGCGTGTGTAATAAACTAAATTAATTGAGATGAATAAACTAAACAATTGTTTCAGAGCCTTTGGGCTTATGGCAGCTATGGGGTCTGTCTGTTGTTATCAGGAAATCAGGCTGCGGGTCAGTCATTCAACTATGGCGTACAAATTGGAGTGGGTTCGTTTAATCAAAAGTGGGAATCTGATTCTTACGGATTCACGGAATGGAAAAAGGCAAGAGCTGGCCTATCGGTGAAAGCTTTTGGTGAGCTAAATCATGGCAGTATGCTGAGCAGCAGGCTGGAGATTGGTCTATTGAATAAAGGATACAGAACCGATCATATTTTTGAACATGAAGACGTTACGTACGAACTGGAAAACTTCAGCATCAGTTATAAAACTCTTTTTTTTCGGACTAAGTGAGAAGATTATTTTCCTGGAGTCGAAGCTGCAGCCTTATGTAAAAGCCGGTGTAAATCTGCAATATGTGATAGAAGATAATTTTAAGTACTATTACGTATATGTTGTAGAACCAACAGGGAACCTCTTTTATTGGGGAGGACGGGGGTATCCTTTGGGTTGGAATACCGTCACCTTGAATGGAAATTTGGCATTAGGAATCCTGTTTAATCGCTGGCTGTTTTTGTAAGTTGATTACAACCAGGCATTTACGAAGCTATTGGATAGGGAACTCATGCAAATCACTGACAGGTATTTTAGCGTTTCTATTGGCGTTAATATCAATCAACTGTATTAGGTTTACCTAATAGCGGAAGATGAGATTGCGATTGTTGAAAAAAACAGTTAATCAAATGGAATACAAGGGATCGTGTTTGTGCAAAGGGATAAAGTTTAAAGTAATTGGTGAGTTTGAGCATTTTTACCTGTGTCATTGTCGCTATTGCCAAAAAGATACAGGTTCGGCACATGCGGCAAACCTCTTTTCAACAACGACAAGCCTGGAATGGGTAAAAAGGGAGACAGAACTAAGGATTTTTCAACCACCCAAAAGCAATCATACCAAAGCCTTTTGTGTCAATTGTGGTTCAGCTTTGCCAAATTTGCAGATGGAAGGAAAACTACTTGTGGTTCCGGCAGGGAGTTTGGATACCAAATTAACGAAATGGCCGGATGCTCATATTTTCATTTCAAACAAAGCCAGTTGGGACAAAGCCCTGGAGGAAGTGAGCAAGCAAAAACGCTTTCCGGAGTGAGGTCCTTTCCTTTATTTCAATAAATAATACCAAATTGTTCTATCGATGAATAAAATCACAAATAGTTATAACTAAATGAGATTATATTCATAAAAAGTTATACTTTTGAAGTAAAAATGTATCCAAGAAGTTTAAAAGAAAAGATACTGAAAAGAATTAATTCAGGGAAGGCGATTGTTTTAATTGGCCCCAGGCAAGTTGGAAAAACTACCTTAATCAGGGAAGTTCTTAAGAATAAAAACTACATTTTCTTTGATGGAGACGATCCGAAAACCAGAACATTACTAAACCAGCCTAATACTACAGAAATCAGGCAATTGCTCGGAAATTATGAATTTGTCTTTATCGATGAGGCGGAACGTATTGATGGGATTAGACTAACAATGAAGATTATAACGGATCAATTTAAAGCCGTACAATTATTCATTAGTGGCTCTTCTTCTTTTGACTTGTCGAATCAAATCAACGAACCATTAACCGGACGGAAATGGGAATATCATTTATTTCCGATATCCTGGGAAGAGTTTGAAAATCTCCATGGCTACCTGTATAGTGAGCAACAATTGGAAAACAGGTTGCTTTATGGATTCTATCCTGATGTTTTAAATAACCCGGGTGATGAAGTAAGCATATTGAAAAATCTTGTAAACAGCTACTTATATCGGGATATTTTAGCGCAATCAGAACTGCGAAAACCAGAGATTTTGGATAAGTTGGTACAAGCACTGGCTTTGCAGGTTGGAAGTGAAGTGAATTACTCTGAATTGGGGCAAATGCTATCGGTTGACCGCAACACTGTTGAAAGGTACATTGAGCTGCTCGAAAAAGGTTATGTGATATTTAAGCTTGGTAGTTTTAGCCGTAATGTTCGCAATGAGATTAAGAAGAATAAAAAAATTTACTTCTATGATAACGGGATTAGAAATATGATAATTGGAAACTTTGATCCGCTTAATATTCGAACAGACAAAGGTGCCCTATGGGAGAATTTTCTCATTTCAGAAAGGGTGAAGCAAAATGAATACAAGGAAAGTTTGGCGAGGAAATATTTTTGGAGAACTAAACAGCAACAAGAGGTTGATTTTGTTGAAGATATCGGAGGACGCATCTTTGGCTATGAATTTAAATGGTCTGAATCAAAAACGAAAAAACTGCCAAAAACATTTACTGAGACCTATCAATCCGAAAACAAAACGATTACAAGAAGCAATTTTAGAGAGTTTGTGATAATATAGCTATCTCTATTGTCTTGTGTTTTAGGCAGAGTATGTCGTTCTCGCGCGAATTGGTCATTGAGCTACTTGTGCTGAGCCTGTCGAAGTATGTCGAGATGCCTTTCGCGTGGTGCAATAAAGCTTAATTTCAGCAAAGGGTCAAAGAACAATTTAACCCCAAGAACAGTTCAACTTTATTTCAATTTTCTTGCAAAAGCAACTCAAACGCTTCGACTATTAGTTTTTAAACGGCATAATCGCAAACATTCAAAACCTGCCCAACCGCATCAAATTAAACCTACCTTTGCAGCCGCCTAAGCATCAAATAACAATAATTCATGATCACCGTCACCGACCTCAGCATTCAATTTGGGAAAAACATTCTATTTCAGGATGTTAATTTAAAATTCACAGCCGGAAACTGCTATGGTATTATCGGTGCAAACGGAGCCGGAAAATCAACTTTACTGAAGATTTTGAGCGGAGAAATGGACAGTACCAAAGGAAACGTGCTGATGGGAACAGGTGAACGGCTTTCGGTCTTAAAACAGAATCACTCCGAATTTAATGAGCATACGGTGTTGGATACTGTGCTGATGGGGCATAGCAAACTGATGGAGGTAATGCAGGAAAAAGACGCTATTTACGAGAAATCCAACTTTAGCGAGGCCGATGGTATGCGGGCTTCTGAATTGGAGGGTATGTTTGCCGATATGGATGGCTGGAATGCCGAGAGTAATGCCGCCAGTTTATTGAGTGGCCTCGGCATTCAGGAGGATATGCATCACAGGCTGGTACGTGAACTGAGTGGTCAGCAAAAAGTGAAAGTATTGCTTGCGCAGGCACTGTTTGGCAAGCCTGACAACCTATTGCTTGATGAACCTACTAACGACCTCGATTTGGAAACAGTGAACTGGCTGGAGAATTACCTGGTTAATTTCCCGAATACGGTGCTGGTAGTTTCGCACGACAGGCACTTTTTGGATTCAATCTGTACGCATATTGTAGATATTGATTTTGGTCGCGTGCAGCAATTTTCAGGGAATTACTCCTTCTGGTACGAATCGAGTCAGCTGGCTTTGGCACAGCTTCAAAACCAAAACAAAAAGGCGGAGGAGCGCAAGAAGGAGCTGATGGAATTTATTCAGCGGTTTAGTGCCAATGCCTCCAAATCGAAGCAGACAACAAGCCGCAAGAAAATGATAGAAAAGCTTAATATTGAAGAAATTAAGCCTTCAACTCGAAAATACCCTGCCATCATTTTTACCCCGGAGCGCGAACCCGGCAACCATATCCTTGAGGTGAACGATTTAAGCAAAAGCAGTGGCGACAAAATGCTTTTCAGCAAACTCAGTTTCAGCGTTCAGAAAAACGATAAAATCATTTTCCTTTCGCGCGACACCCGTGCCATGACTATGCTTTTTAAAATCCTGAAAGGACATGAACAGGCCGATAGCGGAAGTTTTGTCTGGGGACAAACGATCCTCAAAGCCTATCTGCCATTGGAATATGATCATCTCTTTCAAAAAGACATCAGCCTCATGGACTGGTTGGCACAGTTTTCTGAAGATACAACAGAGGTTTACCTGCGTGGATTTTTGGGCAAAATGCTTTTTTCCGGCGAGGAAGTTTACAAAAAAGCCAATGTGCTTTCGGGAGGCGAAAAAGTGCGCTGCATGATTGCCCGCATGATGACTCGTAATGCCAATGTGATGATACTGGATACACCTACTAACCATCTCGATCTGGAGTCGATTCAGGCTTTTAACAATACCCTGATCAAATTCAAAGGCAATGTACTAATGTCGTCGCACGACCACGAATTTATCCGTACCGTTTGTAACCGCATCATCGAAATTGGTCCTAACGGAATGATCGACAAGCTGATGGATTATGATGATTACATCAGCGACGAAAAGCTGAAACAACAGCGCAATGCTTTGTATGATTGATAATTTATTGCAGGGTGTGGGGGAAATACGGTAGGCTAAAACTTTCGCCCTTTGGTCTTTCAAAGGGCAAAAAAAAGAAATACTTTTTCAACGACCTTGCAATAACATTGCAACGCTATTTCAATTATCAGCATTAACGATCCAAAAACCAATCCTCACAAATGAAGCAAAGGCGATCATTTGCACAGAGGAAAAATTTTAATAAACCTAAAATTTGGTACATTTGTAATAAACATTAAAACTAACATCCATGAATGTTGCCGAAAAAAGAGCTTTTATTCGCAAGTTCCTGCTTAAAGCTGATGAAAGCACAATCAATGAGTTTTATGAAAAGTTAAAGATGGAGCAGCAATTGAAACAAAAACTGGAGAAAAGAGCTTTGAAATCAGAAAAAGACATAGCCAATGGTGATGTTTTTGAAAGGGCAGAGGTTATAAGCAAAACTTTGTAAACCAACTGCAATGAAATTGGTTTATACGAACCAGGCTATTGTAAGCTTGAATGAAGTTTTAGATTTTTTAGCCCCAAACGTAACCGATGAAAAACTTATCGAAATCAGAGATCAGATACTTGATGCTGCTGATACACTTCTAAAACATCCCATGCAAGGACAGGAAGAACCTTTGCTGCAACATTTAGGACTAAATCATCGTCGTCTGGTTGTTTCACATTATAAAATAATCTATCGAGTAATCGGAGTAAATATCTATATCACAGATATTTTCGATTCAAGACAAAACCCTGAAAAAATGAAGGAATAATAGATTGGTGCCGTGCTTCATATGTTAAACGAAAGCTGAAATAAGTAACAACTAAAACGAAAAATTAGCATCAATTCTCTAACAGAAAAATGACAAACTAAATCCTGTCTAATTTTAGAGGAAAACAAGATTTGCATAGCGCGTGGGAAATTCTTCCTGCCTGCTGACGCAGTCAGAGTTTACCTGCTGAAGGCAGGCAGGTTCGCAAAGTTTACCTACCGATTATAAGGAGATAGGACTTTCGCCCTTTGGTCTTTCAAAGGGCAAAAAGAATAAAATACTTTTTCAACGACCTTGCAATAACATCGGTACGCCATTTTAATCATAAGCTGTAACGATCCAAACACCAATCCTTATAAATGAAACAATGGCGATCTTTGTCCGCGTGGCAGCACTGTCACCAGTTTGCCGGCATCAGGCGTGCAGCCGTTAAGTGCATCAATAGCACTTTGCCTTGCCAGCTCAGGATGGTTGTTGTGTTGGCTTAGGTGGCAAAGAAATATTTGTTGAATACCTGAGTGAAAGTGTTGTTGCAGAAAAGCAGCTGCATCAGCATTGCTCAGATGTCCCTGATGGCTGCGGATACGTTGCTTAAGGTAAGGAGGATAGGAGCCTTTTTGCAAAAGTTCCTCATCATAATTTGATTCCAGCACAATGGCTGTTGCTGCTTTCAGATAATGTATAGCTTCGTCAGTCAAAACACCCAAATCAGTTGCTAAGGTTAAGGAAGCATGACTGTTGCGCACATGGTAACCTACATTACCCATGCCATCGTGAGGCACACTAAAGGGCGTAACTTCCAGGCCTGAAAGCCTAAACGACAGCTGCGCTTTAATGGTTTGCATCAGGCTTTTATCCAGTTCGGCAGTCAGTGGATGTTGGCTGATACCCTTCAGGCAATCGGGCGTTGCCAACACTGGCAGCTTGTATTTATTGGCTAGGGTGGTCAAACCTTTGATGTGATCGCTGTGGTCATGTGTAATCAGCACGGCTTTGATTTGACTCATGCTGATGCCGTTTTCGGCTAAAGCCTTAACTATTCTTCGACTGCTGATGCCGGCATCAATCAACAGGCCTTCGTCGCCATTACCTACATAATAGCTGTTACCACTACTGCCACTTGCCAGGCTGCAAAACATAAGAGGAGATAAAGCTGAAAAAAGATCCAAAACTTTTTTTTGCAAAAATAGGTTTTATAGTTTGAAAGCAGACTTTCATTGGTTCGGGATAAAAGACTATTTTTGTTCAAAAGTGAATGTTATGAATACTGCCGAACAAAAACTCGAACTACTGCAATGGATTGTAAATGCAGCTGATGAAGACCTGCTGCGCTATCTGTGTCGCATACGTACTGTCCACGAGCAAGCTGCCGACTGGGCTACTCTCTTAAAAGCCGATGAACTGGAAACGGTTTACAATAAACTGATGGCTATCGAGTACGACACCGAAAAACAAAAGAATATTGCCGACAAACTTTACGAAGGTTATCTTTAAACCCTTAGCTAATCTATGAGTATCCTGGAAAATTTTAATCCCAATGCCGTAGCCTCCGCCGATGCGGGTATTTTTGGACTGCCATTTACCTCCGAAAATGCACAAATTATAATTATTCCTGTTGAATGGGAGCTCACCACAAGCTATGGCCGGGGCACAGCCAACGGGCCGGCAGCAGTTTATGAAGCTTCCAAGCAGGTTGATCTGCACCATCACGATTATCCCGACCTCTGGAAAAGAGGCATTTGGATGGATCAGTTCCCTGAGGAATTACGTCAGCTTCATGACGCACTTATTCCGGAAGCGGAAACCATCATACAGGCAGCTGAAACAGGTGAACTGGAACAGTTTCCTGAAAAGTTTGAGCCCATTTACCAGCGGATAACCGAAGCAACTATCAAGAAAAACACCTGGCTCAAAGAGTGTATCGCTTTCTGGAAGGCAAAGGGCAAAACTGTTGGCCTGCTGGGCGGCGATCATAGCATTCCGCTGGCATATCATCAGTGGTTGCATGATCAGCAGGAAGATTATGGTGTTTTGCAAATCGATGCGCATCTGGATTTGCGTAAAGCATACGAAGGGCTTGAATATTCTCATGCTTCCATTTTTTATAATGTGGTTACCCAATTTCCGCAGCTTAAAAAGCTGGTGCAAGTGGGCATCAGGGATTATTGCCACGAAGAAGCTGAATTTGCAGCACTCAAGCAGGAAAAAATCAGTGTTTATTTTGACAGGGAGATGCGTAAGCAACAGTTTGAAGGAAGGCTGTATGCCGAGCAGGTACAGCAGATGGTTTCCGAACTACCTGGCAAAATATATATTTCTGTGGATATTGACGGCCTCGATCCGGTGCTTTGTCCGAATACCGGTACGCCTGTTCCCGGAGGTCTGCAATTTGAAGAGCTGATGTATCTGCTCAACCAGATCAAAGAATCAGGCAAGCAGGTGATTGGCTTTGATCTGTGTGAGGTGGCTCCTGGCGACAACGACTGGGATGGCAATGTAGGTGCCAGGGTGTTGTTTCAGTTGTGCGGCATAAGCCGGTGATTCAAGCTACACGAAAGCACTAATGCCTGTGAGGTCGTTTCCTGTGATCAACAGGTGGATATCATGGGTGCCTTCGTAGGTGATCACGGATTCCAGATTCATCATATGACGCATCATAGGGAAATCTCCTGTGATGCCCATTGCACCCAAAATCTGACGTGTTTTGCGGGCAATATTTAAGGCCATGGCAACATTATTTCGTTTTGCCATCGAAATCTGTGCGGGTGTTGCTTTGTCGTCGTTGCGCAGCATGCCAAGTCGCCAGGCCATCAGTTGTGCCTTAGTAATTTCGGTGGCTGTTTCGGCAAGCTTTTTCTGCTGTAGCTGAAATGCTGCCAGTGGTTTGTTAAATTGTTTGCGTTCCAAACTATAGCGTAGCGCAGCATCATAGCAATCGAGGGCAGCACCCACAGCCCCCCAGGCAATGCCATAGCGTGCGCTATTGAGGCACATCATAGGACCTTTGAGTCCTTTGATATTGGGCAGCAGATTGGCTTTTGGAACTTTTACTTCATCAAAAACAAGCTCACCTGTTATGGAAGCCCTGAGCGACCATTTGCCATGCGTTTCGGGTGCTGTGAATCCTTTCATCCCCTTTTCGACGATCAGGCCGCGAATAATACCTTGTTCATCTTTTGCCCAAACAACAGCGATATCAGCAATGGCAGCATTAGTAATCCACATCTTGGCACCGTTGAGGATTACATGATCGCCGGCATCGCGGAGACGTGTCTCCATGCCTCCGGGATTGGAACCATGGTTGGGTTCGGTGAGGCCAAAGCAGCCGATCAGCTCTCCTTTCGCAAGCTGCGGAAGATAGCGTTGACGCTGTTCTTCGCTGCCAAAGGCATAAATGGGATACATCACCAGCGATGACTGCACAGAGGCAGCCGAACGGATACCGGAATCGCCGCGTTCCAGCTCTTGCATGATAAGCCCGTAAGCCATTTGGTCGAGGCCGGCACAGCTATATTGTTCGGGCAGGTAAGGGCCAAAAGCACCCAGATCACCCATCTCCTTAAAAAGATGAATCGGAAATTCGGCGCGTTGGGCATAGTCCTCAATGATAGGTTTTACGGATCGGTTTACCCAATCGCGGATGGAGGAACGGATGATTTTATGTTCTTCCGAAAGAAGCTCGTCAAGATTGAAATAATCCAGGGCTGTATAATTGCTGCTGCTCATAGGCTTTGAAGTTTGAGTGCAAAGATAATGAAAGTGATGGGTCGTGGATGAGTGGAGATGTTTTGGTTGTTAAGGTTTTTGGGGTTGTTGGTAAACAATAGATTTTGGTGTTTTTTGCATTGATTAAGATGTCAGGGCACTGCCCCTCTAAAATCATTAAACTGCTGCTGCTATTAAGATGTCAGGGCGCTGCCCCTCTGAAATCATTAACCTGCTGCTGCTAATAAGATGTCAGGGCCCTGCCCCTTTTGTTCAGTGAAGAAAAGAAACAAGCTGCGTAATCACAAATCGATGTTAGCCATAACATTATCGCAGAAATTATCAATTTTTCGAATCCCACAATGGGTCTTAGCCCTGACATCTTCGTAGAAAATAGATATTTTAACGAATCCCAAAGGGGCGTTAGCCCTGACATCTTCATAGGAAACAGATATATCAACAAATCCCAAAAGGGGCGTAGCCCTGACATCTTTATAGGAAACAGATATATCAACAAATCCCAAAGGGGCGTTAGCCCTGACATCTTCATAGCAGAAAATTGAAATACCAACAAATCCCACAAGGGGCGTAGCCCTGACATCTTCGTAGAAAATAGATATTTTAACGAATCCCAAAGGGGCGTTAGCCCTGACATCTTCGTAGCAGAAAATTGAAATACCAACAAATCCCACAAGGGGCGTAGCCCTGACATCTTCGTAGAAAATAGATATTTTAACGAATCCCAAAGGGGCGTTAG
>Ga0334883_1003411_pt1 | contig 17117 bp, 11 predicted proteins | sample GraSluR1_MG_6_FD_207230 | JGI IMG/M metagenome (GOLD analysis project Ga0334883, IMG submission 207230) | Sludge microbial communities from methane-producing bioreactor in Wageningen University, Netherlands - Granular Sludge_09_05-R1 | ecosystem: Engineered > Bioreactor > Anaerobic >... | reverse complement strand
TAAACATGGCTAATCCTTGCGTATCGTTATGTGTGCCATGATTATACGATGCCATATCCTGTCAAGTCATTTCTTAACATATCATTAAATAGATTTTGTGTCCAGCCGGAGTTTTTGCAACAGAGTCGAATTGAGAATTGAGAATTGAGAATTAGGCTGCGCATTGCCGAAATTTGAAAACACATAAGATCATGCGAATCATGGAGATCATGGGGATCAGAGTTCCATGTAAAATCCGCATAATCTGCGTGCATCTGCGCCTTTTATCCGCGTAAATCTGCGGGAAATCGCCAAATCGCCAAAACCTCAAAACTTCAAAAGATCATGGGGATCAGAGTTCCATATAAAAATCCGCGTAATCTGCGTGCATCTGCGCCTTTTATCCGCGTAAATCTGCGGGAAATCGCCAAAACGCCAAAACCTCAAAACTTCAAAAGATCATGCCGATCAAATGGATCATGGGGATCAGAGTTCCATGTAAAATCCGCATAATCTGCGTGCATCTGCGCCTTTTATCCGCGTAAATCTGCGGGAAATCGCCAAAACGCCAAAACCTCAAAACTCAATACCATTTACTTCCCGATGCAGAATCCGCTAAAGATTTGATTCAAGAGATCTTCCGAGCTTACTACGCCGAGGATATCTTCCAAAGCAGTGCCAGCTGCTTTGAGGTCAAAGGCGATGAATTCGAAGCCCGTGTCTTGAGCGAGGGCTGTCCTTGCAGACTCCAACGCATCAATACATCGTTTAAGGGCAGAGAGATGACGGGCGTTGGTGACCAGCGGACGATACAAAACTTCGGAAGGAAGTTTGAGCCTGCCCAATATCGCCTCTGATAGCATTTTCAGGCCATCAGGAGCTGCCACGCTGCATGGGATATGGCCTGATGGAAGTTCCTTGTGCAGAGACAAATCGGCTTTGGAAGCCACAAAGATGGTCTTGTCCGGTGATGAATCCCACTCTCCACGCGCCAGATCTTCCTGTCTCTCATATAGATAGAGGATCAGATCAGCCTCTCTCATCAGCTGATGCGAGCGAGAGATGCCTTCTGCCTCGATCTCTCCGGCATCTTGGCGCAATCCCGCAGTGTCATATAGCACAATGGGATAGCCCGAGAGCGAGAAGGATTCTTCCAGGTAGTCACGCGTGGTACCGGGATGAGGGCTAACAATAGCACGGTTTTGTTTTAGGAAAGCATTGAACAGAGATGATTTACCGGCATTAGGTGCCCCGGCCAGACAGATCTTGATGCCTTCCCGAAGTTTGCGCGAATGCTGTCCTTCGCTATAGAGTTCAACGGCATCTGAGATCAGGCTATCTATCCTATTCCCAAGATCTTGAAGGTCGATGGAGGGCAGATCCTGATCCGCAAAATCAATGGCCAGTTCACAGCGGATACGGGCTTCACCAAGCCTTGCCAATAGCTTCTCCAGATGACGGCTGAGATAGCCCTTCACCTGCATCAAAGCAGCGGCTTCGGCTTTGGAAGTTGAGGCCATAATAAGGTCGTTCACCGCTTCTGCTTGCGAGAGATCCATTTTGCCATTCAAATACGCGCGCAGAGTGAATTCACCTGGTTTGGCCAGATCCATGGATTGCAGCAAAGTGCTGAGGATTTTGTCCACAAGGTAAGGATTGCCGTGGGAGCTTAGCTCCAGCACGTCCTCGCCGGTATAGCTGTTTGGCGCTCTGAATACCGAAACCAGCAGCTCATCCAAAGGGCTATTGTCAGTTCCGTAAAAAGTGCCCAAAAGCAGGGTGTGCGAAGCGGCATTGAGGAGCTTCTTGGAAGGCCTGAAATGCTTTGCCACCAAGGGTATAACGTCAGATCCGCTACAGCGGATCACGGAGATGGCCGCTTGTCCGGGAGCTGTCACCGGCGCGCAAATGGGATTGTTCATCGCTGTAAAATACTTAGCACTTGCCCGGCAAGCTGGTTTGGCTGGAACCCGATGAGCTCTCTCAGAATGTCAGTGTTGCCATGGGTGATGAACTGATCAGGATAGCCGAAGTTGACGATTCTGGCATTGTCAAACTGCAAGAGTTGTTGCAGCCTTGAGCCCATACCACCGATCACCGAGCCGTTTTCAAAAGTGAAGATATAGTTGCAGCTTTTACCCAGCGCTTTGAGCAGCTTTTCATCCATAGGCTTGATGCTGCGCAGATTGATGATGATGGGATTGATCCCGCTTTCAGAAAGGATTTTAGCCGTATCCTGAGCCGTGCCGAGGGCGTCGCCGGCGGCCACAAACGCTATCACTTGGTCCTGATCCGGCCGATGTTCGCTTATGATCTCCGCTACTCCGGGCGCGAAATCCAACAGCTTGATATTGCGGCAGATAGCTGTGCCTCTGGGATAGCGAATGGCAACGGGACCATCGTAGTAAGAGGCTGCCCAGACCAGCATTGCTTGCAATTCCTCAGCGCAGGAAGGAGCCAGGATCACCAGATTGGGGATGAACTGCAGAAAGGAGATGTCAAAGGCGCCTTGATGGGTAGCGCCATCTTCGCCCACCAAGCCGGCTCTATCTATACAGAAAACCACCGGCAATTTGGGCATGGCCACATCGTGGATCACCTGATCCAGAGCACGCTGCATGAAGCTGGAATAGATTGCCACAAAAGGTTTTATGCCTTTTGTGGCCATTCCTGCTGCCAGGGTCACGGCGTGTTGTTCGGCAATCCCGACGTCAAACAGGCGTTCCGGATACATCTTCTCAAAAGAGCTGAGACCCGTCCCCGCGCTCATCGCTGCGGTGATGGCCACGATCTCTTTGTGCTTAGCCGCCAGTTCGCAGAGGCTCTGGCCAAACACATCGCTATAGCTCAGCTTCCCGTTACACGCGGTTTTTCCGCTCTCATTATCAAAGGGACCTACTCCGTGAAAGCCGGAAGCGTCTTCCTCAGCAGGGCTGTAGCCTTTACCTTTTTGGGTGACCACATGGATCAGGACGGGGCCCACCATAAAGTTCTTGACCCGTTTGAGGATAGAGATCAGATGCGGGATGTCATGGCCGTCAATGGGGCCTACGTATTTGAAGCCCAGATCCTCGAAGATGATATTGGGCACCAGGATATTCATCATGGATTCTTCCAGCTTCTGAGCGCCGTAGATGAAGCGGCGACGAACGCTGGAGGGCAGGCTGGAAGAGAGATCCCACACCTGTTTCTTAAGAGCGTTGTAGCTCTTTGAGGCATACATGCGTGCCATATATTTCTGCAACCCACCCACGTTTTTAGAGATGGACATGGCGTTGTCGTTCAAAATCACGATGAACTTATCAGGTTGCAGATGCCCTGAGTGGTTCAAAGCCTCAAAGCTCATGCCTCCGGTCAGCGCGCCATCACCGATCACTGCAATGCTATGAAAGCTTTCCCGTCTCAAATCCCGTGCGGCAGCTATGCCCAAAGCAGCAGAGATGGAAGTGCTGCTGTGGCCTGTACTGAAGGCATCATAGGGGCTCTCATCCCGATTGGTGAAGCCGCTGATGCCGCCATACTGACGCAGAGTGCTAAAGCGAGCGTTGCGCTCGGTGAGAATCTTCCAGGCATAGCTTTGATGTCCCACATCCCAGACCACGCGGTCTTTGATGGGGTCAAACACACTGAGCAGAGCAAGGGTTAAATCCACCGTTCCCAAACTGGGCGCGATGTGGCCACCGTTTTTGGCCACCACATCGATGATGCGTTGGCGCACTTCGGCAGCCAATTGGGCAAGCTCTTCATTGTTGAGCTTGGCCACCATGGTAGGTTTATCTATTCGTTCAAGAAACATGCTAACTCCTCATTTGAGGTTTGGACTCGGCCATTTTGACGATGATGATCTCAGCTAAGACCAGGATCAAAACCAAGGCCAACAGCCACTTCCAGAGATCACGCCCCATGCGGGACATGAAGATCTCTGAGCTGAAATCACTGCTGAAATATTTTACTTTGCCGGTGATCTTGCCCTTCGTAGGCTCACTATCCGTGTAGTCATGGTTTACCGCCAGGACTGAGGCATTGGGAGATTCCGGATTGATGGTATAGAGCCCCGGTTCACGCACGATGTACTGCGGCGTGGATAGCGTGATGAACTCACGCGAAGGAAGGCCAAGGGCACTGGCCCGGATCACATCACCCACCTTCAGTTCACTGGAGGGAAGGTTCACGCTTTGCAAGACGCTGGCCTGACGATAGGCAAAGACGGCAAAAGCGGGATCGATGAAGAAGGCCGAATCAGAGGCAATATCCCAGAGCCAGAGGGCAGAATTCTCTGTGCTCAGAGCAAGGGGCTGCGCTCCGGAGGCGATGATGGCATTACCACCACCGGCTTCCCAATAGCCCTTGATTTCGGAGTATTTACGCTGTTTGTCAGCCAGAATGGCGGTCACTCGATGGTGAGGGGAGATAAAATCGATATTGCGGACAGCAGGCGAATAGGCCTTGAGGCTGGTGCCAAAGCGCTGTTCCAGATAGGCACGGGCATCCGGACTGAGCTTGCTACTAAGGCAAAAGAGCGTGCCAATCTCAGCTTGATCCAAAGCGTTCAGCACTTCCCTTATGCGAGGACTCATCTCACCGAAGTCATAGAATATCATCAGCTTATAGCCACTGATGGACTGGAGATTGAGCTGGCCGGGATCGATGATATCCGGGTTTATGCCACCGGCATAGACACGAAGGATGCTGGCCAGAGATTGTGGCAAACGCGAGCGGGTGACCACTCCCACTTTGGGATTGGCATAGTATTCAAAGGAAAAATAGGCTCGGTTATCGGCCAGGAGGTATTCATCCAGAACTTCGATGTATCCGGATTGCCAGCCCTCACCGCGCGCTTCAAAGCTGATGGTTTCGATTATGCTTTGCCGGGGTGGGATGCTCACGAACTTTTCGGCCACCTTGATATCGTCCAAGATAGCCTGGATCAGCACTTCACTGCGGGCTTCATCGCCATGGTTGCTGAGCCGGAACTCGATGGATTGCTGTTTGCTGCGTCCCACGATCTGGGGCATGACGCGCGCTTCCCTCAATGAGAGATTTTGCCTCGCTTCAGTGCCGGAAAGCGGAATCACTGCTACCGGATGGTGGCTCTTCAGCGTGATGTCCTCGTTGATCAGATCACTGAGCAGATAGATCTCGGAATTGGGCATCTGCGCTTCGCGGAGTTTGGCCTCAGCCAGCTGCAAGGCGTCAATCCAGGATATTGGTTGCCAACTGATCTCAATGGTCTGCAAGATGTCCTGCGGGATGCTGCCGGCATAGATCTGAGCGTGAAGCAAATTCCAGTTTTCATCCCGTGTAATCAGGATCAAGCGGTCAGTGGCAGTGGCTCTGGCATTGACGCTTTCGATGGCTTGCACCGCTTTCTGGATGGTGCTGCTGCCATCTTCCCCGTAGTCCATGCTGTATGAGGTATCCAGGATCATGGCAATCGCTGTGGGGGGATGCTTTTCCGACGCGCCAAAGCGCTTGGACGAGAGCATGGGACGAGCCACAGCCAGCGCGGTAAGCAAAATGATCAGCATGCGGATGATGAGCAGGATGATATTCGTGATCTTGGTGCGGCTCTTTTCCTGCTGTTCACTTAGTTTGATGAAGCGCAGGGAGGAAAACAGCACTCTGGGAGGTTTCTTCTTTGCCAAGAGCCAGATCAAAAGCGGCAACACAGTGGCAGCCGCAAAGATCAGCAATCCGGCATTGAGGAAAGACAGACCAAACATCGCTTAGAAACCTATCCCGAGCGCAAAGAGTAACTCGCTGTCTGCCATCTTCAAGCCTTGAGCGTTGAGTGAAAAGTCAAAGCGGAAGAGCTGGTAATAATAGCCTCCGCCAATGGTGAAATTGATGTTATCTGCGCCATAGAAATCCCGGCTGTAGATGCCTACGCGGAAGTCCATGCCCTGATCCACGCTGCTGTCGTTGATGAAATCTGTGCTGTCCCAAGAAAGACCGTTGCTATAGCCAATATGGTAGGTAGTATCGGGGCTTTTGGATATCTTGCTTTGCACGCCCAAGGTGGTCTTTGACCTTCCGGAGCCATATTGCACTCCGGTGGCAATCCGGCGTTGAATCGACTTGGTTGGATAGTTTTCCCAATACAAGCCGGAAAGCAAATCATAAGCTGAGATAGCATAGGTAAAATCGGTATGCTTATACAAAAAGCCCAGATCGGAGGAAAACCCTTTCACCTTGTCATCTATGAAGTTTATGCGAAAAAACTCGTTGCCCTGTATGCGCTCTTCCAGAAAGACCAGACGGCCACTGAGATACTTGAGATTGAGCCCCAAGGCCAGATGCGGCCAGTTCTTATCCGTGATCCCCATGCTCAGCTGCACTTTATCCAGCTTGTAGTCATAATAAAGGCTCTTGCTGGCAGCAGCATCCAGCTCGCTGATGTGCACTGAGGCCACCGGTTGATAGGAGAAGGCCACTTGCTTGGCCACGGCAGTGAAATACTTAAACTGCTTGTCCCGCAGGGCATTGCTGATGCTGGCTGCCTCCCAGAATGAGACGTCTTCTTCATTGGCCAGACGGAAGGAAGCAAAGAGATGGGTATGCTCGTTGTTGGCCAAAAGCGCGGGATTGCTGAAAGAGGCAAAAGGATCGGTGGCGTTGGTGATATTCATGGCTCCCATGCCGATGGCGATGGCGGAGACGTTGTTTTCCGGTGTCGCGTAGTCATAGGAAGTGATGGGCAGTGGGCTTACCTGAGCCCACAATCCTGCCGTGATCAGAGCGATCAGGCTAAAAAACAGATATTTCATCTACAAGGCTCCTTGCAGTTTGTTGTGAGTATAATTTGCCAGATAGTAGCCTCCCAATCCCGCAAAAACCCCCATCACGGCATCGATAAACCAGTGATAATGGCAATACACGGTGGCCAGGCTGAGAAAGACGGAGATCGCCACAAAGAGATAGCCCAAAGGGCGCACATGGCGTAAGGCTCCGATGGTGAGCACCAGAGCAATTGCCACGTGAGAAGAAGGGAAAGCTCCGCCAAGATGGTTGCTCTGACGATAGATATAGACCATGATATGCGTGAAGGGCCCTGCCCGATACACCTTAGTAAGCTCCATTGCCTCAGGCAGATAGCGTCCGCCAATCACCGGCACTATGCTAAAGATGAAGTAGCACATATAGAACACGAAGCAGAGGTTGAAAAAGACCTCTTTGAAGCCGGCAGGATGCTTGAAATACAGATACAGCGGCAGGCCTATGATCATGGGATAATAGCAGAAATAGGCAAAGTGAAAGAGCTCACTTACCAGCCAGTGATCATAGCGGATACCCCATTCCCAGGAAGGCAGATAGCCGAAGATGGCAGTATCGATATTCATAAAGAAGGGATCCAGCCAATCTGTAAAGAAGATGCGGTTGAAGGCATAACCCGAAGTGAAGAAATGCTCAAAGAGCAGAATGGGATACAGGGCTCGCAGCAAGCTGAGCCCTTTGTACAAGCGGGGATAGCGTTCAGCATTCATGTTCCTGTGCCACAGCGCCATCAGCAGGATCAAGCCCACCACGCTGAGGTAGATGGGAATCTGCACATGGGCTTCGAGCACACGGTCTATCCCGATCGTCATCAAAGCCAGGATCCAGCCGCAATAGGCCAGAGTGATGATATCAATGGCGGAGAGCAGCTTAGTTACTGATGGCTTTGTCATATATCCGATATGTCTTATAGGGAATCGCGTCCAGCATCTCAGCAACGCGGATCATCATGGTATTGTTTTCCAAAACCCAGGAAAACTCACCCCTAAAGTAGCCTTTGGGCAGGCCGTTTTTATACGCGTAGTAATAGAAAAGGCTGTCGATGCCGCGTCCCTGATACTCTTTGATCACACCCATGGTGATCACGCGGGCACTGCTGATTTTGCGTTTGGCCAGCATCGCTTTGATTAGAGTGATGGGGTTGACGCGGCCATTCATAGCCTTCAGGACTTCGTTGTAATTGGGCATCGCCAGGGAGAACCCGGCCGGATGGCCATCCTTCTCAGCAATAAAGATCAGCTCAGGATCGGCTATGGGCAAGAGCTCTTCCACGATGTGGTCAAACTCCGCCTTGGTCATGGGCACGTTACCCCAGTTATATTCCCAGGCTTTGGTATAGATCTCAAACACGGTTTCGATGTCTTTGCGCAGTTGCTTTTTGTCCTTGGAAAGATGCCTGATCTGAACTCCCGTGCGCTTCTCGATGGCAGCAGCCACGCGATCTATCCTTTCCGGCATCTCTTCCCGATAGCTGAGATAGGCATAGAGATCCATGGTCTTTTGCATCCCCCAGGCCTCAAAGAGCTTTTGGTAATAAACCTTATCATGCCGCATCATCACCATGGGCGGAGTGTCAAAGCCATCAATGAGCAGTCCTACTTCCTGATTGACAGAGAAGTTCATCGGGCCACGCATGGAGCTAAATCCCCGTTCCTTGTTCCAGGTATAAGCGGCGTCAAAGAGCTTCCTTGCCGCTTCGGAATTGTCCTCGCACTCAAAGAAGCCGAAGAAGCCGATGTTCTCATCATGCTCGATATTGTGCTGTGTATTGGATTGGGCGGAGATGCGCCCCACTACCCGCTCCCCCTCAAGAGCCAGAAACAGCTGCACTTCTGAATGCTGGTAATAGGGATTCTTCTTGGGATCAAAGAATTTCTTCTGATCCATGATCAAAGGCGGCACCCAATTGGGATCATCTTTGTACAATCTGTATGGCAACATGATAAACTGCTTCAATTGCTGCTTGGTCTGTACGCGCACTATCTTTATCATCGCATTATCCTTTATATCTCTCCCAAACGTTTGGAAACCAGTATGTTCAACACACCCATAAAGAGCGCGATAAAGAGCATCAGCGCTACAAAATAGGGTGGTAATTCATGTCTGAAACCGGGGATAACATAGTAGAAGATCTGAAACAACACCACCGGCAAAACCACGATCATATATTGCGCGAAGCGGATTTGCTTGAACCGCGTGACCACAATCCAGGCCAGAATGGCCGTGATAAAGATCGGCCAAAACGAGAAATAGGCAAAGAAACCCATGTAGGTGAAGATCCCACGCCCGCCCCGAAAGTGATTTTGCATAGGCAGACAGTGTCCCAGCAGCATGCCCAAACCATAGACCATCATCAGGCTGGGGCCATATAGAGCATGAAAGCCGGAGATCCCGCAATAAGGCTCCAGCAGCATCAGCACAAAATGCACCAATTCCAGATACAAATAGGCTTTCACCACGTCGAGCGCGCCCACCAGAATCCCCATGGGCTTACTGATATTGGTATAGATATTCTCTGTATCCGCCAGGCCGGTGCCCACTTTGTAGATATTCAAAGAACGGAAGCCTTTGGCGATCACCCGGGCTGTGGAAAAGCCACCATAGAAATAGGTGAGCAGGAAGATCAGGACAGCGATTGCCACAATCATCGGTCGTCTCCATAGTAGCGCTCACCAAAGATGGCGCTGCCCACGCGAATCATATTTGAGCCTTCAGAAATGGCGATCTGCCAATCGTGACTCATGCCCATGGACAGATATTCGAGATGCAGCCCTTCCACTTGGGCCGCGTTGATCTCATCAAACAAGACCTTGAGTTCTTTGAAATAGGGTCTGCTGATCTCAGGATTCGGGTGCAGTTTACCAATAGTCATTAAACCCTTCACATTGAGATTGGACATAGCCGCGATCTTCCATATGGTATCCCTCGCGTTATCGAAGGATACTCCGCTTTTTTGCTCTTCCCCGCTCACATTCACCTGGATCAGGATATCCTGGCGCAGATTCTTGTTACCCAAAGCGCGGTTCAGCTTTTCGGCCAGATGCACGGAATCGATGCTATGGATCAGATAGGGATTCAGGGTCAGCAATTGGTTGATCTTATTGCTCTGCAAGTGCCCGATGAAGTGAAAGCGATGCTCCCCTTGGGAAAGCATTGGCACTTTGCGCATGGCTTCCTGCACTTTGTTTTCGCCAAAGTGCAGTATCCCGCATCGAAAGGCCGCTTCGATGGCATCCACATCATGCGTCTTGGTTACAGCCACCAGAGTTACCTCACTTCGGGCTCTACCCTGCGAGGCTAACAACGCTTCCAGCTTTGTTTCCAGCTTGGCAATACTAAGTACTATATCTTGCAAGGAATCTCCTTATTTCATTAAGAGCATTTTCTTGGTTTGAGCCTTACCATCGCTGCTCAGACGGTAGAAATACAAGCCTGAAGCCAGGGCTCTGCCGGAATCATCACGTCCATCCCAGGTGATGGAGTGGCTGCCCATCGTGAGCGGAGCATTCACCAAAGTGCGCACTTTTTGACCACGGGTATTGAAGATGCTTAGGCTTGTGGCAGCGTCTTTGCCCAAAGCAAAAGTGATGGTAGTATGCGGATTGAAGGGATTGGGATAGTTCTGCCCCAGCCTCAATGCCGTGGGAACCTGCAAGGCATCATCATTGGCCACAAAAGCTGTAGCTACAAAGGAACCCGAGCGCCCCAAACTCCCTCTGTATGTAGTCCATGGGGTCAAATCCGAGACAGGTCTGCGCAGATTGGACATCAGGATGCCATTGGAAAAACCCGTCACCAGCTTGAAATAGCCATTATCATCAAAATCAACCAGGGTGCCGGGAGTAGCGCCGTTATAGGTGGTGCCAAAAGGAAAGCCATCCACCATCTCGCCCGTGTGTTCATAGGCAAAGATGGAATTGATATAGCTATGCAGCACAATCTCATACTGCTCATCCCCATCGATATCTGCCACCAGGGGAGGACAGCTGAAGTTCATTCCGGTATCCACCGGGAAGCCATATAGACTGTATCCGCCTTGAGTAACCACCCAAAGCTTGCCGGATACGCTGACAAACACGATGTCCAGAGATCCGTTACGGTCGATATCCGCGATGGTCAATCCCCCCGCGACAGGGCTGTCAATAAGCAGATTGAAGACCTGATCTCCTTCCGCGTCAAAGAGATAGAGCTTGGTTTGAGACGCTATGGCGAAGCTCCCATTGTTCAGGATTACCGCGGATCCGGTCAAAGCAGAATCCAGGGCATGACTGAAGCCGGGGATAATGCTGCCTTGCGCGTTTACCACGAAAAGCAGGCCTCCGCTCATCCCGCATACAATCTCCGGTGATCCGTCACCATCGATATCTCCCACGGCCAATTCACTTTGAAAGGTTCCCGGCAACTGCAAGGGGAAACCAGGCGCGTCGCTGCCATCGGCTTTCACCACATAGAGTTTGCCATTCAAAGCTCCGGCGATCACTTCATTCTGTCCGTCACCAGTGATGTCTGCGATCACGGGAGTGAAGAGGAAAGGACTGCCTGAGTCATAATCAAAGACGCTCTCGCCATTCAAATCTACAGCATAAAGATGGCCGGTGCGGCTGGAAAAGGCCAAAGCCTGAGTGCCGCCATTGCCCAGAATGCCCATGGCCGTGCTGCGATTGATGTTCTGCTGCACGGGATGACTGAAGAATTGATATTCCTCGCCATCATCACCGATATAGTGCACGCCGCCAAAGACATCGGCATACATGATGTCCAGCGAGCCATCACCATCAAAATCCGCCACGATCGGAGCCGACTTTCCGGCATTGGTGGTTTCCCACGGGAAGCGATTGTCAAACATCGTGATCTCAAAGCTGCAATCGTAGCGTTGGATCCCCGTGCTGAGATTAGTCACAGGATGGAAGGACTCCACTGCCACCCTGATATTGAAGATGCCATAGCCCATGGAGTCCGGCAGTTGCAACTCCACAAAGATGTCTTCGGGACTGGTCTCACCCGGCAAAATGCTGCTCACCATCAGGCATTGCTCCATCGGAACCACGCCATAGGGATATGCTTCGATGCGGATGGATACATTTTGCGCGGTAGCCCAGCCTGCCGCATTGCGGACCACGGGATAAAAGCGGATCAATTCACCGGGGTTGATATTGCCGTCGTTATCGCCCTGGCTGTCATCAAAGTGATAGCTTTCCAGGCTCAGCATGGGCAGATCCGGATCCGGTAGTTTGACGCCGATCGAGGGATCACCAAAGAGGATCATTTCCATATAGCACCAACGCATCACGTCGTCCGTCATCGCCGCGTTGAGATTGGCCAGACGGGAGAAGGTGAGCGCGCGTCCCAATTCGGGATGTGCTTCCTGAAAAAGACCCCGGAAATAGTCACGGTCATAATACTGCGATGCGCCATTGGTGCTACCCGGCATATACCAGCCATAACGGGTATTGCCGATGAAGGCAAAAACGCCTCCGGAGGCCATCACCAGATGCTCTCCGATGCATTCGCCGGCGTCGGAAGTGCGCTGATCAAATGCCGCGGGATAGCAGCCCTGAGAATACAGGAAGCCATATTCTGTATTCGTAAGCTGATTGATGGTGCCATTGCTTTGCCCCATCAGATATGTCTCATTGGCATGCCCCATGTGGTTCATCACGTTCACACCGCGATTGATGCTATGCCACACAGATTCCGAGCTATAAGTGCCATCTCTTTGATATTGAGTGCTATACTCATAGGTTCCGGGCAGAAATTGATGCACTTCATCCTTGTAATCCCCACCCCAGGTGAGTGGATTGTTATTCAGGTTTTCGCCATAGAAGATTGCTTTGTTATTGCTGAAAGTGCTGTAATCCACATAGTATCTTGTCTTACGGAAGATGTTTTGAAACTCGCTATAGGTCTCAGCGGAAAAGCGCCCGATATGCAGTTCGGGAATATAATCCACGTCGTCCTGCATCTCGCCATAGATGCTGTTTCCGTTGGCATTCCAATCCCCATCCAGGTTGCTGAAATAGAGATCAGATGGCATGCGGTTGTCCCGCGTGGAGCCCACTCTGCCAAATACTCCGCGCTCGGGAACGATCTCATCATCCCCACCCAATATCACATATTCCAGAGGTGCCACTGTGGTGTTCCAGGTGCTGTAAGCATCAATGATGAAGTTGCGCACTTTGGCGGCATTATCCTCGCCTTCATAAGCAGCATAGATATCTTCCACCAGATAGATACCGGTGTTGATCCCCCGGGCATTGCTCCAGGCAATGTACTCATCAAACCATGGCGCCACCGCTGTTCCGGTGATGATGATCATCGTGTGCGGAGTGCTGAGATCAATGTCTCGGGTATCGTTCTTGCTCTTGTGAGCACTAAAAGCGGCATAGGAACTGCTGAACTGTGGATTTGCCACCAGGCTCCGCAATTGCTCCATAGTGCTTGCGGAAGGAGTCAGAAACCTGGCCTGACGCTCAGCTTCCTTATTGTCAAACGCTGTATTGATCTTTATCTCGAAGCCGTTTGAGGCAGTCAGCTCGGCTTTCACGGGATTGTATTTGAAGGGATACACGTTGAACAGCGCGATCGCGTAACCGCGATAATACTGCGTTCCCAGATATTCCCAATCTTTGGTGGGATACAAGGCATCCCTTTGATATATTGCGGGATCCGCCTCTGTATCAGCTCCGGCAAAGGCCAGCGAAATCGGTTGCTGAGCCTGGGCATGTTCGATGTGGATTCCACGGTTCACCATGCGGCTATCCTGCAAAGTGATCTCTGCTGATTCATATCTCTCGCCGAAAGGCAGCAATACCCTTACCGGATAATAAGATAGCATCGGTTCTCCGGCTTTGAGTAATAGCGGATATTCCGCTGTGTTCCTCGCCCAGGCATCAAGGCTCACTTCAAAGCTTAATTCCACTGCCACGAGCAGGCTGCAAAGCAGCATAAGCAATAGTGCTATAGCGTGTTTACGCATAATGTTCTATCCTTTTAAAGTCTTAATCTCAAATAAACAAATCCAGCTTGCATCTATAATCCTGAGAGCCCTATATCGTCAAGCAGAAATTGATCCAAACAGGGATGCAATATCCGGCAGTAAACGCTATCCAGATAATTCCGCCAAAGCAAATCCCTCTACTTACTCTTAACTGGACAAAGACTGGACAAATCGCAAAGAATCTTTTAATTGAAGATAATCTCTATCTCGGTTCCGGGACTCGGGGTTTACATGAAAGCCGTCCCGCTGGGACTTATCTCTCAAGATCATGCTGCTATTTACGTGCTAGTGTTATCTAACAAAGGATATCTACGGAGACAGAATGTCCAAACTCCAGGTAGCGGAGTCCCGTCGTTCTCGACACGAGACGTGTCGAATCCTATCGAGCCTGATAGGACACATCCCGACTTCCGCGAGTGGTCACGAGTCCTTCCGAAGAACTGTAAGCTAGTAGCTTCAATCGCTGGCGTGATGTCGCTCTCACGCAATCAATCCGGCGATTGATTCTTCTGTTGCTAACTCGCCATTGGAGGATTTAGCTATGAAGCCACCCTAACATGCAGGCTTTAGAAGACCCAGCCTATTGCAATCCTAATCCCAATCCACTTTATTAATCAGATGCCGATATCTGCTCCATTTTTTGGAAAGATGGTGGTAGCGTCCGGCCACGATGCCCGGTGAAAGACCCAACTCCTTGGCCAGAGCACACACTTCCTGATCCGAATTACACAGCATTATCCGCTGGTCATACGTGGCAGGAATCAGATAATCGGCTGCAAACTGATCAGCCTCCAACTCTTCGGGATTATCGCCTTTATTACAGCTGATATAAAGCCTTTTTTTGCTATGAAGCAATATATGAGCAGCTTCATGGAACAAGGAAAACCAGAATATGTCCTCTGCTTTGCCCCTGGCACTTAAGATCATCAAAGCCTTGCTTGGTGATAGCCATTTTGATACTCCGTTAAAGTGCGCGCCTTTGAATAAAGGGACATAGACCAAGGCCACACCTGCTTTTGCGAATATTTCCTGCAACTTAGTGCCAAAGTCCTGAGGAGGATCAATGATCATAGCTTTGGCCTGCTTCAAAGCTTCACTGAAAGCCTTTTTATTGTAGGGCTGGATTTTGCAACATCCTGCGTCTTTGACCCCCATCGCTACGTATGTGGCAGCCATTTGAGGAGTTGTATTATATGCAGCACTATCTCTTGCGCTGGCCATCAGCCGGCAAGCATCCTTATCGAAAGTCTCGATTGAGCTGGTCTGAAAGAAGCTTAACACTACTCTGGTCTGCAGGACAACATCTTTATGCCTGGCAACATAACCCCTCTCAACTAAAACATTGAGGGGCACTTGCTTGAGCCATTCGTCATACTCTTTTTCACGCTTCCGCGCCTCGATCAACTGAACTTGTTTCTGATATTGAGCTTCCAGATTGATCCAAAACTCGTTTGATACTCCTGTAACCAGCTCCAGCTTCTGCGCTGTTTCGTGCGTAATCTTCTGCTCTCCCTTGATGATGCGCACCAGGCTTTGCTCCGTCATTCCCATCCTGAGCGCAAACTCAGCCTGAGTCATGTCCAGACTCTCAATCGTGTCCTGAAGAGTTTCTCCAGGGATTACAGCATAATCCGGAGTGAACTCAAATCGCTTTCTCATCCTTCCCTCTCCTTAGTGATAATCCACTATTTCCAATATCATGATGGCTACTATCTGGCTCAAGTCCAAGCTGCCATCTGCCTTCACCGGCAATTCCTCGCAATCCGGCACAAGTATCAAGCGCTGCGGATGTTCAAGATCCACTGCAAACTTTCCTTTTAAGTTCCCTGTCAATGGGTGCAATCTTGTGCAGGGTGGCACCTTGCTCATATCGCTTGCTGCACTTAGCTCCATCAATCTGCGCATAATCAGCTTAGCGCATCTTGGACCATAGATTCGCACCATCTCTTTCTCACTCGATAAAAGCTTCTGAAGCCTCTTTGTGGTAAAACTAATCTGCATGGCCTATCCTGTCAAGTGTTTTTATTAACATGCGGCGTTAATAATTTGCTTTCAAGCCTGATGCCCCTCGCTCTGCTAACAAAGCAATCTCTCTCACCCCTCCATCTGCCGGATGATCTCCACGGTTTTCACACTCACGGTGCAGACCCGCATCAACAGCTCGACCACCTGTTCCTTGTAATCGGCAAAGCGGTAGGTATTGAAACGCTCCGCAATGGTGGGATCTTTGGGCTTTTTCTCTTTGTATTGATCCAAGACCCATTCCAAGGCACTGCGATTGCCCAGCTTGTATTCCCAGGCGCTATCCGGAATACCGGACAAGCTGCTATCCTCATCCAGGATGATCATCCCATGCTCTTTATCCGCTTTCAGCTTGGCCTTGGGGATGCTGCCATCCTCGCGGGGCAAAGCGTCCAGGCGCGTGAGCGGATAGGGCTCCACCGTTTCAAAGCCGATGTGCAGAGCCATGAGCTCTCTGCCCCAAGCCGCCCATTGCCAAAAATCCGTATAGAAAGGGACGCGGGGCAAACTGCGCTTCAGGTTTTGCTCATATTTCCGGCGATAGGCCGGATCGTGCAGCACGCCATAGACATAGTGGAAAATATCCGGCTTGCCGATGCTCTGCTCCGCATAATGCTCACGGAACTGCGCCAATGCCCAATCCGTGATGTTGTCGTTACGAGTGCCGTCTTGAGAATAGGTGTAGAGGGGAAGGCATTGGGTTTTTTCTAATAAGTCTAGTCCAGGTATTTGATTTGTTGTAAGAGATGCAAAAGGCTTGCTGGAGGAAGTCCCCGAAAAGCATAGATAACTGTTCTGCCCACCCACTGTTTGGGGTAACCGATATTGCATCTCATTCAACTCACGAGAGAAATAAACGTTACTAACGTAGAATGGCCTGTATAGGGATTGGATTATGGACGATTCTACATAAGCCAGCTTTGAGTGCTTAAGGCATTGATGGTATAAAGACCTCGTCCATTTGATATTGTATCTGACTAAGTCTTTAATAGTTTCCTTTGTGGCATGGCCAGCTTGACGATCCGATTCGCTATTGAATGCTTCTATTAGATATTCAATCTTCTTTGATAAATTATCCTGACTCAAATCATAGACCCATTCATCTCTGTTAGTTACAAGACCTAATGTGTGTAAAGAAAATATTGCTCTTCCACCCATTGTCCCAACTTTAACTGCAACAGGCATCAGATCATCCCAATCATTATCCGTCAGGTTGATCCAGTTATTGTCTTTATCAGGCTCAATGTGCTCAAATGGGATGTCTTTGAAGTTATGAGACATCAGGTATTCCATCTTCTCGTCTCTGGTAGCCCTTATATCGGTGGGGTGTATATAACTGATCCGG
>Ga0334883_1003410_pt1 | contig 17132 bp, 17 predicted proteins | sample GraSluR1_MG_6_FD_207230 | JGI IMG/M metagenome (GOLD analysis project Ga0334883, IMG submission 207230) | Sludge microbial communities from methane-producing bioreactor in Wageningen University, Netherlands - Granular Sludge_09_05-R1 | ecosystem: Engineered > Bioreactor > Anaerobic >... | reverse complement strand
TCGCAGTGGATCCACGATGGTCACGACGACCCGCAGATTCGTTACTACATCGATTTCGTGCCGATGGCAGACAGCCCGGTGCCGACCGAGCAGAAGACCTGGAGCGAGGTGAAGGGGCTGTTCAGGGGGGCGCAGCAGCGATAGACCGCACAGCGGAGGACCGGGCGCGCTGGGAAGGCTTGCCGCAGCGGACAGTCGCGGTATCCTGGTCGCAGGACCCCAGCCACGGAGCAAGCCCCATGATCTGCATGCATTCAATCGTCCTCGCCGCGCTCGCCGTCGTGGCGGGCGCGGCCGGTTCACCGCTCGGGGGCGCCGTGTCTCGCGCCCAGGACCCGGTCTTAGTCAGCCACGACGCCGTAGTCGAGTTCGACCTCCAGAACAACCGGGCGACGGTCACCGACCAAGTGGCCTTGCCGCCCGGCTTCGACCCGGCCGCCCTCGCGGTGGCCGACACCCTGGCCGGCAACGCGGTCGCGCACACGCCGGTCGTGGTCCTGCCCGACGGCCGCCGCCGCTTCGCCTACACGCTCACCGCCCTGCAGGCCACCGACCAGGTCCGCTTCTCCCGCGAGAACGTGGGCGGCGAGATCACCGCGACGATCAGCTCGGAGGGAATCTGGCTGAGCAGCGCCGCCGCATGGCTGCCGACCGCGCCGGGAGCGCTTCATGCCGGACGCGTCGAGATCGTCGCGCCGGCGGGCTGGTTCCCGGTCACGAGCGGCGACATCGTCGCACAGGAAGACCGCGGCGGCCGCCGCCACACCGTGTACGAGATCACGCAGCCGGTGGACGACCTCTCGCTCGTGGCCAACGCCTTCGACGTGGTCGAGCGCCGCCACCAGGGCATCGTACTGCGCACCTGCCTGCTGCAACCGGACGAGCGCCTGAGCGATCTCTACCTCGAACGTACCGCCTACTATCTCGACCTCTACCGCGACCTCTTCGGCCCGTACCCTTACCGCAGCTTCACCACGGTCGAGAACTGGTTTCCCACCGGCTACGGCATGCCGGGCTGGACGCTGCTCGGCGCGCAGGTCATGCGCCTGCCGTTCATCCCCTACACCAGCTTCGGGCACGAGATCGCGCACAACTGGTGGGGTAACTCGGTCTTCATCGATCCGAGCGAGGGCAACTGGTGCGAGGGCTTGACCGTCTGGTCGGCCGATTACATCTACAAGCTGCAGGAATCGGACGACGCCGCGCACGAGTACCGCCGCAATCAGCTCAAGGACTACGCCGCCTACGTGGGCGGCCATCCGGACCGCGACTTCCCGTTGACGGCCTTCAAGTCGCGACACAGCGGCGCCACTCGAGCGGTCGGCTACGGCAAGAGCATGGCGATCTGGCACATGCTGGAACAGGAGCTGGGCCGCGACGTCGTGCTGCGCGCGTTGCGCGCGGTGTATGGCGATTTTCGGGGCCGGCACGCCGCCTGGAGCGACTTCTTCGCCGCGCTGGAGCGGACGTCAAACCGCGACCTCGCCGTTTTCCGCGAACAGTGGCTCACCCGCACGGGCGCGCCGGAGCTGCTGCTGGCTGAGGCCGTGCGCGAGGGCGACGAGGTCCGATTCACGCTGCGCCAGAGCGAACCACCGTACGACCTGCTCGTGCCCGTGGCCGTGCGCACCGGCGACGGCGAGGTCCGCCACCAGGTGCGCCTGGTCGACCGCGAGCAGCAGTTCACACTCGCGGCGCCGGGCGCGCGGGCACTGGCGGTCGATCCCGGGCACGACCTCTTCCGCCGCCTGCACCCCGCCGAGATCGAGCCGACACTCAGCCGCGTGTTGGCGGCCGGCGGGCACGTCTTCGTGCCGCCGGCGTTCGCGCCGGACTGGCAGGCGGCCACCTTGACGTTTGCGCGCGGCTTCTGCGAGTGCGACGATCCCGCGCTGCGCTTCGACGGGCTGCCCCAAGCCGGGGCGGTGAACGTGATCGTCAACCCGGAGGTCGGCGTGCTCGAGACGCGGCAGCCGGCCGAGCTGCGCGTCCACGGCGACCTGGTGTTTCTGGACGACCGGCGCTACGACCTCAGCGAGTACGACCTCGTGTTCGCCGCTGCGGCGCCGGGCGGCGGCACCGACCTCTTGATCTTCTGCCGCGACCGCGAACGCCTGCCGCGCCTGGGCCGCCGCCTCGGCCACTACGGCAAGTATAGCTGGCTCTTGCTACCGGCGGGCGCGGGGGATACCCTGCGAGGGAACTGGCAACCGGCGGACAGCCCGCTCACGCGGGCGCTGCTGCCTTGAGACCCGAACCAGCGAGGAGTCTGCGATGCCCACGTATGACGAACTGCAACCCCGCGCCGTCTGGCAGATCTTCGGCGCCATGTCCAGGATTCCCCGCGGCAGCGGCAACGAAGCGGCGGTGCAGGCGATGTTCAAGAGCTGGGCAGCCGAGCGCCACCTTAACTGCAAAGAGGACGCGACCGGCAACCTGCTGATCGAGATCCCGGCCTCGACCGGGCTGGAGCACGTCCCGCCGACCCTGATCCAGGGCCATGTGGACATGGTGTGCGAGAAGAACGCGGCCACCAAGCACGACTTCACCAAGGATCCCATTCGGATCCAGGTCGACGGTGACTGGGTCACCGCCGACGGCACCACCCTCGGCGCGGACAACGGCATCGGCGTGGCGATGGGACTGGCCCTGGCCGAATCGCCCGAGGTCCGGCACGGTCCGATCGAGGTGCTGCTGACCGTCGACGAGGAGCGCGGCCTGACCGGCGCCCGGGGCGTGACGGCGGGATTCTTCCAGAGCCGCCGCATGATCAACCTCGACAGCGAGGAGGACGCGGCCATCTTCATCGGCTGCGCCGGCGGCCGCGACAGCGTCTTGACCCTGGCGCTGCGGGCCGGTAAGGCGCCCCAGAGCATGGTCGGTCGTAAGCTCGTGCTGCAGGGCTTGAACGGCGGCCACAGCGGGCTCGATATCCACACCGGCCGCGGCAACGCGAACAAGCTGCTGGCGCGGGTGCTCCATCATGCCGCGCGGGTGATGCCGCTGCGGGTCGCGAGCATCGGCGGCGGTCTGTTGCGCAACGCCATTCCGCGCGAGGCCGAGGCCCGCGTGCTGGTGCCCGAAGCGCGGGCCCGCGAGTTCAAGCAAGTCGTGGACACCTTCCTCCAACGCGTCGCCGCCGAAGAGCTCAAGGGCGCCGACGACGGTTTCGCGTGGCGCCTGGGCTCGGCCAAGGTGGAAAAGGCCTGGACCGCAGCCGATTCGCACCGGCTGCTGTGCCTCTTGACCGCCCTGCCGCACGGCGTGCTCGCCATGAGCCGCGCTCTGCCGGACCTCGTCGAGAGCAGCAGCAACCTGGGCGTGGTCAAGACCGACGGCAACCAGGTGCGCATCACCTGCTGCAGCCGCAGCTCGGTCATGAGCTACCTCGGTTACCTGGCCGGCGTGCACCGCGCGCTCGCGGGTCTGGCGGGCGCCGACCTGGACCAGCCCGCCGGGTATCCCGGCTGGCAGCCCAATCCGGATTCGACCATCGTGCAGGCGACGGTGGCGCGCTACACTGTTCTCTTCGGCACCAAACCCGAACTCAAAGCGGTCCACGCCGGACTCGAGTGCGGTCTGCTGCTGGAGAATTATCCTGACCTGGACATCGTCAGCTTCGGGCCGAATATCAAGGGCGCGCACTCGCCCGACGAGAAGGTGCAGATCAGTTCGGTGCAGAAGATCTGGGCGCTGTTCTGCGCCGTGTTGGAGGACATGGCCAAGTAACTCGGATTAAGGCGGCGCAACGTGTTGGGAGGCAGAATTCGACGACCTTCTGCCTCCCCATTTTGAATCTCATGACAGGCAACGGATTGACCCCATCACGGCAGCCGCGCTGGAAGCGCCGTGGATTTGTCCCCAAGTTGTCCACACAAGCGGCCGTCGGGCCGGAAGGACGTCCAGCGCAAGGTCGTTTGTCTTAATTTGTTGTTGAATAATAAGATAGTCGGCATGTGACGAGATCGAAAAAAATGGTGCTTGCCAGGGTGAGGGTGGTTGACAGGTAGGCGGTTGGACAGGATGGGGATAACGGCAATCGCTCTGATTACGGGAAATCATCAACCTGCCGCTGGCTGGCGGTGTAGGGTTCGTTATGGCAATCCCTGCTTCCTCGACGCCTGATTCGCCGCCGGCGCGGGCCGGCGAGGTCCTGCGGGTCTTCCGCGTCTTTCTGGCTCTGGGCTTGACCTCGTTCGGGGGGCCGATCGCTCATCTTGGTTACTACCGGCGCGAGTTCGTCGATCGGCGCGCGTGGCTTTCGGAGGGCCAGTTCGCGCAGCTCATCGCGTTGACGCAGTTTCTGCCGGGACCGGCGAGCAGCCAGCTCGGATTCGCGGTGGGGCTCTTGCGTGCCGGTTGGCGGGGCGCGCTCGCCGCGTCGCTGGCATTCACGCTCCCGTCGGCGCTGCTGCTCGTCACATTCGCGGCGGTGCTGTCGCAGATCACCGGCGCCGTGGGCCTCGCCGCCCTGCACGGACTGAAGCTGGTCGCCCTGGCGGTGGTGGCGCACGGTGTGCTGCAGATGGCCCGCCGCCTGTGTCCCGACCCGACGCGCGCCATGATCGCAGCGGCGGCGGCCGTCGTGATTCTGCTGACTGGTCCTGCGTGGGTGCAATTGGCGGTCGTGGTTCTGGGCGGACTGGCCGGCGTGCTCTGGTGCCGGAGCGCCGAGGCTGTGGCAAGCAGCGAACTGGCGTGGCGCCACGGCCCGCGGCAGGGATGGTTGCTGGTCGGGGTGTTTGCGGTGCTGCTGGTCGGTCTGCCGGTGGTGGTCGGTCTGACCGGCGGCGCGAGCGGCCCCGTCGGGTTGCTCGCGGTCGGCGAGGCGTTCTACCGGGCGGGATCGCTCGTGTTTGGGGGCGGCCACGTCGTGCTGCCGCTCTTGGAAAAGTCGGTGGTCGGGCCGGGCTGGCTCACCGAGAACGAATTCCTCGCAGGTTACGGCGCGGCGCAGGCGGTGCCGGGACCACTGTTCACGCTCGCGGCCTACCTCGGCGCGCGGCTGCCGGACGCAGTCAGCGGCGGCGCGCTACCGGGCGCAGCGGTGGCCCTCGTGGCGGTCTTTCTGCCGGGCTACCTGCTGGTCGCCGGGGTGCTGCCGCTGTGGCGCCGGCTCGCGGCGCGGCCGGCAGCGGCGCGGGCGATCGCTGGGATCAACGCCGCCGTGGTGGGGCTGCTCGGAGCGGCGCTCTACAACCCCGTGTTCGTGAGCGCCGTCCACAGCCCCGTCGACCTGGCGATCGCGCTCGTCGGCTTCACGCTGCTGGCGTCCTGGCGCGTGTCCGCGCTATGGGTCGTGGCCTGGTGCGTGGCCGGTCGCGTCCTGGCGGCCGTGTTGCTCTGATCGACTCCGACATCCATCCGCGACCACGGCCTTATCCCGCGTTTTGCCGGCGCGCCGCGTCGCGGTCGCATTGACCTGCGCCGGGTCACATGGGGGGCGATCCCGCCGCGGTCGGTTTATGTTCCAGGATTGACCGTTCGTTGGGTCCTTTCGGTCCTTGCGGCCAGGAAAGGAGATCTGTCCATGCATTCAGTCCTGTCCTTCGGCGAGGGAGTGCTCCATTCGCTGATCGTTCTGGCGGCCGCCGCCGTGCTCGGCCTCATTCTGCACGCTGTTGTGTTTGCGATCCTCGGCCGTGTGGCCCGCCGCACCCGCACCACGCTCGACGACGCCGCGGTCACGCACTTGCGCGGTCCTTCGCGGCTGTTCGTCTTGCTGCTGGCGTTGAAGGTCGCCATGCCGTTGCTGCGCTTGCCGGAGGGCCTGCCGGCGCTGGCCGACCAGATCACGAGCATCCTGTTGATCGCCGCCGTGACCTGGCTCGTGATCGCGGCGACACGCGTCGGACGCGCGCTCCTGTTCGAGCGCTTCGACGTGACCGTGGCCGACAATCTGCAGGCGCGCAAGATCCACACGCAGTACGACGTGCTCAGCAAGATCATCATCTCGGTCGCGGTGATCCTCGGCCTGGCGAGCATCTTGATGACGTTCGACCAGGTGCGGCAGCTCGGCGCGGGGATTCTCGCGTCGGCCGGCATCGTCGGCATCATCGTCGGCTTCTCGGCCCAGAAGTCGCTCGCCACGCTGTTCGCGGGTATCCAGATCGCGCTGACCCAGCCCATCCGACTCGACGATGTGGTCATCGTCGAGGGCGAGTGGGGTCGGATCGAGGAGATCACGTTGACGTACGTGGTCGTGCGGATCTGGGATCAACGCCGGCTCGTGGTGCCGATCACCTACTTCATCGAAAAGCCGTTCCAGAACTGGACGCGCATTTCGGCCGAGATGTTGGGCACGGTCTTCTTGTTCGTGGATCACACGGTGCCGCTCGACGCGCTGCGCGAGGAGTTGCAGCGCATCGTCCGGGACGACGAGCGCTGGGACGGACGCGTGGCGCAGATCGTGATGACCGATGTCACGCAGGCGACGGTCCAGGTGCGCGCCCTGGTCTCGGCGGCCGATTCAGGCCGGGCCTGGGACCTGCGCTGCCACGTGCGCGAGAAGCTGGTCGCGTTCGTGCGCGAACACCATCCCCAGGCGTTGCCGCGCCTGCGGGCGGAGTTGGCAGGGCAGGCGCCCGCCGTCTAGCCCGGCGTTACAACCCGCGCCCGAACCGTCCCCAGCGCGGGCGCCAACCGCGGTCGCGGTCCAGGCTCAAGGCGATGCCTTCGGCGCGGCCGTCGAGCCGCGCGTAAGGCACGAAGCCGAAGACCCGGCCGTCAGCGCTGTTGTCGCGGTTGTCGCCGAGCACGAGGACATGCGCGGCCGGCACGCGGACCGGTCCCCAGTCGCGCAGGTGCGGCCGCGCGTCCGACGCCATGACCGGATGCGCCGGGCCGCCGGGCAGATGCTCGCGCAGCCAGCGGTGCGGCGGCCTCTCGGCCGGCTGCAACGGGTAGGCCGGCGGCGCGTTCGGGGTATACAGCACGGCCGCGCCGTTCAGCCACAGCTGCCCGTCGCGCATCGCCACCTGGTCGCCGCCGATCGCCACGACGCGCTTGATCAAACGCTCGCCGTCGACCGGCGACCCGAACGTGACGATATCGCCGCGTTGCGGTGCGGCCCAGGCGGCTGCCTGGCAGCGCGTAAACGGTACCTTGAGGCCGTACGCCAGCTTGTTCACCGCGACGCGGTCGCCGGCCAGAATCGTCGGCTGCATCGAGCCGGAGGGGATGTCGTACCAGTCGGCAAGCGACGAGCGGACGGCGAACAGCACGCCGATCATGACGAACGTCGGCAGCCAGCCGCGCAGAAAACGTCGAACAGCGGTCAGCATCGCGGTCTCCCGGGGCAATCAGTTGTACCGTGCGCGCGTGAAGAACCGCGCGCGCCGCGCGAGGTTCCCGCTGGTTGGCCGCGTCCGAAAACAGCCGCCGCGTCCGTCCGGTCCGTGTATCTTGGCGGCATGGTTCTCGACCGCGATCTCTGCTATCGCGCCTTGTGCGCCCGCGACGCCCGTTTCGACGGCCGGTTCTTCACCGGCGTCACGACGACCGGCGTGTACTGTCGGCCGGTCTGCCCGGCGCGGACACCGCAATCGCGACACTGCACGTTCTTCGCCAGCGCCGCCGCGGCCGAGGCGGCCGGTTTTCGCCCCTGCCTGCGCTGCCGGCCGGAGACGTCGCCTGGGACGCCGGCCTGGCAAGGCACGTCGGCGACGGTTACGCGAGCGCTGCGTTTGATCGAGGAAGGTGCGCTCGATCGCGCCGGCGTGGATGCACTGGCGGCTCGCCTCGGCGTCGGTGCGCGACACTTGCGGCGGCTGTTCGCGGAACAGCTCGGCGCCTCGCCCCGGGCGGTCGCGATCAGCCGCCACTTACACCTCGCGCGGCAGTTGCTCAAACAAACCGCGCTGCCTGTCGAGGCGGTAGCCCTGGCCGTCGGATTCACGAGCGCGCGGCGCCTGCGAGCGGCATTCGCCACGCGCGGCGGGCGGGCCCCGATTGCAGTGCGGCGCGCAGCCGGCGGCGACGCCGTCGCCGTAGCTCTCGAACTGCGCCTCGGTTATCGGCCGCCACTAGCCTGGAACTCGCTGCTGGCCTATCTCGCACTTCGCGCGATTCCCGGTGTCGAGCACGTTGACGCGGTCGCCGGCAGTTACCGGCGCACGGTGAGTTTCGGCGGCGATGCCGGCGTGATCGCCGTTACCCGCGATCCCGGACGCCATGCCCTTGTGCTCCGACTGCCGGTAGCCGTGGCGCCGCACGTGAGCCGGGTGGTCGCGCGCGTGCGCGCGCAGTTCGACCTCGACGCTGATCCGACCATGCTAGCGGCGCATCTGGCCGGCGATCCGCTGCTCAGCGGGCGGCCTGCGGGATTGCGGGTACCGGGCGCCTGGGACCCGTTCGAGTTGGCCGTGCGGGCGATCCTTGGCCAACAAATCACCGTGGCGGCCGCGACGCGGCTGGCGGGGCGGCTAGTCCGCGCCTGCGGACGCCCGCTCACGGGCTGCGGCGCGACAGAGGATCCGCCGCCGACCTGGCTCTTTCCTTCCCCGCCCGATCTCGCGCGCGCGACCAGTGCCGCGATCGGCGCTATTGGCATGCCCGCAGCGCGAGCACGAGCGATCCGAACCTTTGCCGCGGCGGTCGCCGCCGGCGAACCGCTGCTTGCTCCGGCGGCCGACCTCGCCGAGGCGGCGGCGCGCTTGGCGGCATTGCCCGGTTGGGGTCCGTGGACCGCACAGTACGTGGCCCTGCGCGCGCTGCGCGAGCCCGACGCGTTTCCCGCCGGCGATCTGCACCTGCGCCGCGCACTGGCCGCCGGCGGTCGACCTCTGACGGCAGCGGCGGCCGAGGCGCGAGCCGAAATCTGGCGTCCGTTCCGCGGTTATGCCGCGATCCGTCTGTGGACGCCCCACAAGGAGGCTGACCGTGAAGAAGTACGATGAGCCTGCGGTGTCCGTCATGGACAGTCCGCTAGGACCGCTGACCCTGGTTGCCGCGACGACGGGACTACGCGAGGTGCATTTCGGCGACCACGCGCCGGCTCGCGCCGCGGACATCGGCGGTGGCGGCGTTGCGTCTGCAACCGACCGGAGGGCGGCAGCGATCATTGCGCGCGCGCGGCAGCAGCTTGCGGAATACTTCGCGGGCGCGCGCCGAACGTTCGATCTGCCTCTAGTGCCGCAGGGGACTTCCTTTCAACTCGCCGCTTGGCGCGTGCTGCGCGGGATCCCCTACGGCGAGACGATCACCTATGGCGAGCAGGCGAAGCGGATCGGCCGGCCGTCGGCGGCGCGCGCCGCCGGCGCGGCGAACGGCCGCAACCCCCTGGCGATCGTGGTCCCATGCCATCGCGTTGTGGGGGCGGGCGGCCGTCTGGTTGGTTTCGGCGGTGGGCTTGCCGCGAAACGCTTTCTGATCGATCTCGAAGCTGCTGTCGTGGACCGCAACGGCGCCGGTTAGTCGGCGCGCGCGGCCCGATCAATTCGCTCGACCAGCCGGGCCGCGAGCGCGCGGCCGTTCGTCGCGTCGTGGTTCAGGATGCAGCCGGCGACGGTCGCATCGAGGCTCGGCACGTGGAACGCAAAAGTGTTCCAGAAACCCTGGTGACCCCAGGCGAGGCGGCCGCCAAGGTCGGCGACCATCAGGCCGAGCCGATATGCCGCCGTTCCGTCGCCGGTCATGGCGGCCAGCGTAGACTCGTCGCGCAGGACGCGGCCCTTCAAGAGCGCCCGCATGAAGCCGCCGAGATCGTGGACATCGGCGATCAACCCGCCGCCGCCGTAGAGATCGAACGACGCGTGCCAGTCGGTCGTGTCGTACTCGCCGATGTACTGGTGCGCGCGGGGCCCGGCGCCGGAAGGTGCGTCCTCGGTGTATTCCCACCAGGTGGCGTCGAGACCGAGGCGCGCGAAATCGAGCAGCTCGCGGACCGCGGCGCCGAGCGCCCGGCCGGTCGCCCGCTCGACGACGCCGCCGAGCAGCACATACCCCGTGTCCGAGTAGACATACTGCTCGCCGGGCGGGCCGAGCGGGTCGAACAGTTCGACGCAGCGGCGGACTTGCTCGTCGCGCGTCCAGCGGTGGTAAGGATCGGCGATGATCGCCTCGCCGTAGCGGTCGTCGCCCGAGTGGTCGGCCAGGCCCGCGGTATGGCTCATCACCTGGCGCAGCGTGATGGCCGTGAGGTCGTAACCGTCGGCTGCCAGGAGCGCCGCGTGCGCGGGCGAAAGATACGTCACAAGCGGCGCGTCGAGGCGCAGCCGCTTGTCCTCGGCCAGCCGCAGCAACGCGGCGGCGACGTAGGTCTTGGTGTTGCTCGCGATGCGGAACGTGTGCGCAGGCGCGAGCGGTTGGTCCGACCCGTGGGCGACCTTGCCGGCTGCGCCCGTCCAGTCCAGGCCCAGCGGCGGGCAGACGACAGCAGCCGAAACGCCCGGCGCGGCGGGATTCTCGGCGAGGAAGTCGGCAAGAATCTGCTGCAAGTCGGCGGCAAGATCCGCGGCCGCGGCGGTCGCCGCCAGCGGCACGGTCGTCACCAGGACACACAACATCAGGATCGAGCGCGGCATGAACGAACCTCCGCCGCGAAGATAATACACGACCACCGCGGCCGGGAAGTGCCATGCTCAACGCCGGCGCCGACAAGATGTGTAACCAAGCAGCCGCTGCCGAGTATTCCGCGCGGAGGCAGCCATGAACGAGTTCGAGACCCTCTACCGACAGCACGCTCCCGCCCTCGTTCGCTTCGCTTGGGGCCTCAGCGGCGATCGGAGCACGGCCGAGGACCTCGTCGCCGAGACGTTCGTGCGCTTGCTGGTGCGGGCTCCCCGCATCGAGACCCGGACGGCGCTCGCCTACCTGCTGGCGGTGATCCGCAACATTTATCTCACCGGTTGGCGCAGGCAGCGGTGCGAGATCGCGCTCGACGACGAGATGCCCGCTCCCGGCGCCGATCCCGCGGTCGTCCTCGACGATCGCCGCCGCTTGGCGGAGGTTTTGCGAGCCCTGGACGGATTGCCCGAAGGAGAACGCGCGGCGTTGCTGCTGCGCGTCGACCACGAGCTCTCCTACCAGGATATCGCCGCGGCGCTCGAGATCTCGGTCGCGGCTGCCAAGGTAAGGGTACACCGAGCCCGCCTGCGTTTGGCGGGCGTCCGTTAACCCGGATTATTCATGAAGGACCGTCGCGAGAAAGTGGAAAATGCTTGCCAGGACGCGGGCTCGCAAGGATCGGCGAGGGAGGCGTACCCAAGGCGGTACGTTGACCGAGCCGATCCGAGAACGCGTGTCCTGGCAAGCATTTGACCTTTCGTAGCCGGTCCTTCATGAATAATCCGGGTTAAGAACAAGGGAGTTGACCATGATGTACGACGTGACCCGCGACGTGGTGAGCGACCTGTGGCCGCTGTACCGAGACGGCGATGCGAGTCAAGACAGCCGCAAGCTCGTGGAGGCGTTTCTCGGCGCAGATCCCGGCTTCAGCGGTGTGCTGCAAGCCGGGGACCGCCGGGAACGCGTGATGCCGTCGGTGCGATTCTCGCCCGACGCCGAGCGACGGCTGCTCGATGCCGCGCGCGAGCGCGTCCGCCTACGCCTGCTGGTGATCGGCGGCGGCATCGCGCTGGCGGCGCTGATCCTGATAGCCGCCCTGGGCGGCCTTTTGTTCATGATGGGGCGCGGGCTGTGAGCGCCGCCTTCCACTGGCAGCCCGCGTCCGCCGAGCGGTGGGCGGATCTCGTCGAGCTCTTCGGCGCGCGCGGCGCCTGCGGCGGCTGTTGGTGCATGTTCTGGCGCCTGCCTCGCAAGGACTGGGAAGCGGGCAAGGGCGAGAAGAACCGCCGCGCGCTGCACAGGATCGTCAAGGCCGGCGGCGAACCGGGCATCCTGGGCTACCTCGGCGGCGATCCCGTCGCGTGGTGCGCGGTCGCGCCGCGGCAGGTCTACGTACGCCTGGAGCGGTCCCGCGTGCTCAAACCGGTCGACGCCGCGCCGGTGTGGTCGGTCTCCTGCTTGTTCGTGAAGAAGGCGTACCGGCGGCAGGGATGGTCGGTCAAGATGCTCCAGGCCGCTGTCGCGTTCGCCGCGGCGCGCGGCGCGACCGTGGTCGAGGGCTATCCGGTGGAGCCGGCCAACGGATCGGCGCCCGACGCCTTCGTCTGGACGGGCCTGGCCTCGGCCTACCGCCAAGCCGGCTTCCGCGAAGTCGCGCGGCGTTCGCCGACCCGGCCGATCATGCGGCGCGCGTGCGGACCGGTTCAGGCTTGAATCGACGTCCTGAAGGGGGCCGGCGCAGGTCCAACGGCGATCTCGAATCTAGAAATTTCGCGGCATGCTCAACGCGGGCGCCACTCGGCGCGTTCTATCATCGGATATGGGAACCACCGGTTCAACCGGCGCCGTCTTCGATCAGGAGGTCGTCATGCCCCGCCTGCCTCGCTTGCTGGTTCTGGTTGCGTTGTCGGGTTTGGTCATCAATCAGCATGCCGCGCTCGCCGCCGCGCCATCCCTTTTGCCCGGCATGCCCCGCGAGGTGATCTCATGGCGCAACGCGAGTCTGCCGCGAGCTGAATACGAAGCCCTCGCCGACGCTTGGCGCGCCTACGCGGCCGAACATCCTCGCAGCGCGGTGGCCGAGGTGCAGCTCGGCCGGGCGCTGCGCTATGCCGGCGCGCCGGCCGACCAGGTGCGCGCGCATTTCGCGCGGGCGCTGGCGCTCGACCCGCGGTGTCCCGAGGCTCTCGACGCCGCCGCGTCCACGTATCTGGGCGAATGGGAACCGCTGGCCGACGGCGCGGCGGGCTGCTACGAACTGGGCATGCAAGCAGTCGCTCTCGCGCCCGACTGGCCCGATCCGCACTTCACGCTCTGGCCGCTGGCGCTGGCGCTGGGCCGCTCCCAGGAGGCTGATGACCATCTGGCAGCCCTGCTGCAAGCGGGCGGTATCCCCGCGCCGGTCCTCGACTACTGCTACAACATGCTCGTGGGGGCCGAGCCGGACGCCGTCGTCTTCACCAACGGCGACAACGACACTTTCGGCAGCCGAGCCTTGCAGGTCGTCCATGGAATCCGCCCCGACGTCCACATCGTGAACCTTTCACTCATCTCACATCCCGAGATCGAAGCGACGATCTTCGCGCGCTTCGGCGATCACAGTCCTCTGACTGAGCGGGAACGCCGCGATATGTACAGCGATTTCCAGAGGAACTACCAACACAACCGCGAGCTGTACTCCGCCGAGGTCGTCAAGGCGATGGCGGCGAAGGCCGCCGCCGGAGCCATGCCGCGTCCCCTCTATCTCGCCCTGACTGTTTCGGAGGATCATCTCAACGCATCTCAGCAAACACGGCGGCTGGAGGGTTTGCTTTGGCGGGTCGTACCCGCACCGACCTCCGCGCCGGCAGGCGAAGACCTCGGTACCGATTGGGCCAGGACCTGGACCCTGGTCGACCAGCACTTCCGGCTGGAATCAGCGACCGATCTTTCATTTTCCTGGCGGCGCAATTCCAGTATCGCGGCGCTCATGTTCAACTACGTGGCGGTCCTGCAACGCGTCGCGGCCGCGGCCGGCGAACAGAACAACCTCGAGATCATGCGCCACGCCTTCCGGCGCGGCCTGGAGTTGGCGTCGTTTCACGGCCGCACGGGAACCGTGGCGGCCATCGCCGAGTACTGGCGCGAGCTGGACCCCTCCTGGGCAGAGGTCGAATCCTGGCTCGAGCCGAAGGACTAACGCGGCGTGATCGATCCGCAGGAAGCCGACCGGCTGGCATTACTGGCGCGTCAGGGTGACGCGCCGGCGCTCGCGCGGCTCTATCGTGAGTTCGCGCCGGCGGTGCTGGCCTATCTGCGCCGCGCCACCGGAGAACCGTCGGCGTCCGAGGACCTCTTGCACGATGTGTTCCTGCACCTCATGCAAGGCCGCGGCGGCTACACCGGCCGCGGTCGGTTTCGGCAGTGGCTCTTCGCGCTCGCGGTCAACGCAGCTCGCGATCGCGCGCGCAGACTGCGGAGCCAGAGTCGGTTGGCCGAGAGTCTCGCGCAGGCGCCGACGCCCGCACCCCTGCCGTCAGCGGATGTGTCCATTGCGGCCCGCGAGACCGTTCGACAGATCGAGGCGATGCTCGCCGACCTGCCGGCGGAGTATGCCGCCGCGTTTCACCTGCGGGTACGCGAGGAATTCACCTACCGCGAGATGGCCGAGATGACCGGCGATCCGGAAGGCACACTGCGTTCGCGCGTCCACCACACGTTGAAGCGGTTGCGAGATCGGCTCGCCGTTTCGACTGGTAGACCCGAAGGCAAGACCGAGAGCGAGATGTCATGAATGATCGCCATCCCATACCGGAACGCCTGGACGCCTACGTGCTCGAGGAGCTCGGAAACGCCGCTCGGCGGGAAGTGGCCGCGCACCTGGACGATTGCTCAACGTGCCGTGAGTCGGTTGCAGCGCTTCAGGCCGCTCTGGCGGCCTACCGCTCCGTTGAACTCGCACCACTTGCGGAGCGAACGCTTGATCGGTTGCTCTTGCTGCAGCGCGCTCAGGGAGCGCCGGCGCGAGCGCAGAGGCGACGACTTTTCGCGAACATCGCCGTGGCGGCCGCGGTCGCCGGGGTCATTTTCGTTGGCGGATTTTGGGCGGGGCTCGCCGCGCAAGACGCGCGTTCGCCGGCGCCGGAACCCCTTGGGGCTCCTGTCCGGGCCAGTGCGCCGGCGCAGTCGGCCGAGCCGCGGGCGCCGGCGAGCTTCGGTACCCCGCTGCGGGTGACGTTCGCCGTGGCCCATGTCGATCGCCTGGGCAGCCCGGCGATCCAGGATACGACCTGGAATTGAGGCGGCGGACTGATTTGCGCCGGCGTATGGCCGGCGCTCGCCCGCGCTAGGGAACGACCGCGGCGTCTTCCATGATCACCTGGTAGCGGTAGCCGGCGCCGAAATCGCGATCGACCGCGATCTTGCCGCGAACGGTGACCAGATCGCCCACCTGGACGGTGGTCTGGGTGGTCACCGTCAGGTCGTTGGTGTCCTGGTCGCCGGTTCCGTCGCGCAGGTGCAGCCAGTTCTTGCCCATGATGCCGGGCAGGAACTTCACGACCCGCCCGCGCACCGCGACCTCGCCGCCCGCAAGCGCCGCGCGCTCGGCCCAGACCTCGGCCACGGTCTTGCCGCCGGGAGCGGGGTCGATGCCGGTCAGGTCGACGTCCGCGCCAGGGGACGCCGGTGGGTGCCCTCCCGGCATGCTCATCGCCGGCGAAGCGGTTGCTTGCTCCGTCTGGGGCGCCGGCGCCTGCGCCTGGCCCGACGCAGCGCCGGAGCTGTCGCCACCCTTGTCGCCGCAACCGGCGACCGCGAGCACGCCGCCAAGGATGGCGGCCATCAGGAACCGGGACTTCACGGCGTTTCCTCCTGCTATGAGGTTATATTAGAACTATGTTCTTGCCTGAATTGTACAAAGACAGGATAGGCGGCGAATTCCGCCATGGCTCGGATAAAAATTGTCTGTGTATTCCCGGGCGGTTTTGGATGCGACGATCGGCGCGATATCTGGCATGGACCGGTGTATGGTGCTGCCTGGGCCTGGCCTGGACGACAACGGGTTGCCGCGCGGCGCGCCAAGCCGCGGCCAACGCCGCGACGGCCGACCAGACGACGGTTGACCAGACGACAGCCGACCAGGCACCGGAACTCAGCGGCACGGTCCACCAGGACGGCGGCGTGCTGGTCTTTCGCCCCTGCCACACGCGGACCCAGGTGCCGATCGCGGCGACCGGCGACCATGCCGCGTTGCGCGCGGCCGACGCGCAGTGGCGGCGATCTCCCGACGAACGGCTGCTGGTCGTGGTGCGCGGCCGCATCGCCGTCCCGGCGGATTCGGTGGCCGTCGAGGTGAGCGAGACCCCTCACCTCATCGTCGAGCGCTTCTTGGGCGTGTGGCCGGGCGAGACCTGCGGCCGGCCCGACGCGGTCGCCCAGCTCGAGAACATGTACTGGAAGCTGACCCGCCTCGAAGACCGGCCCGTACGCCTGCGCGAAGGTGGGCGCGAAGCGCATCTGGTCTTGCACACGATAGGCCGACGCCTGGCCGGCACGAGCGGCTGCAACCAGCTGAGCGGTGTCTACGAACTCGCTGGCGAACGTCTGGCGTTCGATGCGATCGCAACGACCAAGATGATGTGCCCCGATCTCCAGGAGCAAGAGCAGGCTCTGCTGGCTGCGCTAGCCCGCGTCGCCGCCTGGCGAATTACCGGCCAGCACCTCGAACTGCTCGATCGAGACGGCGTGCCGTTGCTGCGCCTGGAGGAGCGGGCGCTCACGCAGTGACGGCCGGCGCCGCGGCGAACGAAGGTGTCGACCCATGGCGTACGAGATCCTGGCCGACATCCTCGTGGTCTTGCACTTCGCGTTCATCGTCTACGTGCTGCTGGGTGGTTTGCTGTCCCTGCGCTGGCTCCGCAATATCTGGTTCCACCTGCCCTGCGCCGCCTGGGGCGCGCTGATCGAGTTCACGGGCTGGATCTGCCCGCTCACCCCGCTGGAGATCCGCTGGCGCATCATGGCCGGCCAACAGGGTTACGAGGACGGTTTCGTCAGCCACTATATCTTGCCTCTGGTCTACCCGCCCGGCCTGACCCGGTCCGCTCAGCTCTGGCTCGGCGCCGGCGTGATCCTTTTGAACGTCGCCGTGTATACTGTTGTGATCTTGCGGTGGCGGCGGCAGCGGCGGCGTCGCGACGCTCACCGGCAGTCCCCGCCGCAGAACACCTGAACAGTCTCGACCGAGGAGACGACCATGGACCTCGAGCCCATCGCGATCGACGACCTCCGGATCCGCTGTCATCACCTGTGGGATTCCCGCTGGCTTCTGCTCTGCGCCGGCGACCTCGCCAGCGAGCAGTACAACCTCATGACCGTGGCCTGGGGCAGCTTCGGCACCATGTGGTCGCGGCCGTTCGCCCAGATCGTCGTACGGCCCACCCGCCACACGTACGCGTTCACGGAGCGGTTTGCGACGTTCACGCTCAGCGTGTTGCCGGAGTTCTGCCGGCCTGTGCTCGAGCTGATGGGTACGCGCTCGGGCCGCGACATGGACAAGATCCACGAGTCCGGCCTGACGCCGCTGCCATCCTTGACGGTCGCCGCGCCGGGCTTCGCCGAGGCCGAATTGATCGTCGAGTGTCGCA
>Ga0334883_1003405_pt1 | contig 17163 bp, 15 predicted proteins | sample GraSluR1_MG_6_FD_207230 | JGI IMG/M metagenome (GOLD analysis project Ga0334883, IMG submission 207230) | Sludge microbial communities from methane-producing bioreactor in Wageningen University, Netherlands - Granular Sludge_09_05-R1 | ecosystem: Engineered > Bioreactor > Anaerobic >... | reverse complement strand
CAACTATATTTTATCCATCATTTTTCTTTAAAATAAACTTAGGTATGGCTATAATTTATAATTTTAGCACATTGTTGAATTTTGCATTAACGATGGATAAAATACTATTACGTTAAAGGATTGAATAATGAAGCCAAAAAGAAAAAAAGTGTTGTGTGTGGATGCCGATGCCACATTTCTTGAAAACCAGAAAAAAGCCCTGGGAGAACAAGATGCGGAGGACTATTTTTTTGGGTTCACTGATTTTTGGGAAGCGCTTCATTTTATTGAAAAACAAATAATTGCACACAATATAAAGTTGCATTACATTTTGCTCGACGAAAAAATTCCCGGGAAACAACTCGCCGCAGCACTGGAAAAACTGGCCGGACTGAAAAATTTCCTGAAAAAACCGGAGATAATCGTCTGTACTTCAAACAACAGCAACGATTTACGTAACCAGGTGATGCAATACCATTTTGTTAGCGCGTTGCTTGAAAAGCCCATTCCTGAAAACTACATTGGCTTTTTAATTACGGGGCAGGCTTCCTGAAAACATGTAGAATTACCCAGTTTCCCATTCCACAGGTTGTGAAACAAATTCCCCACATTTTTTACCGGACACTCTTTTTTAAATGTGTATTTTCCTGATAATCAAATATTTTGTGTTGCAACAGTTCTGATTTTCATGTATGGAACAGTTTTTTCACTTAATGGTATGAGATTGAAATAATACAAATTATTAACATTTAAATTTGAAATACCATGAATAAAGGAACAAGAAATGCATTGTTGGGATTTGTTGCAGGAGCTGCAGCCGGAGCTTTAGCCGGAATTTTAATTGCGCCCGACAAAGGATCGAAAACCCGCAAAGACATTACCAAAAAAGTAAAAAGCGTATCGAAAGACATTACAGAAACGCTGAGTGAAAAAGTAGATGACCTGAAAGAACAGGTGAACGAAGTAGTTACCGAAATGCGCGGCAAAGCCAAAGAAGCCGAAGAGAAAGTAAAAGAAAAAGTAAACGAAAAAACTTCGTCGGCTAAGGCTTAAAAAAACCGCAAAATCAGATGAACCGTTAATTAAAAGCAATGAGCAAAGATTTAACAAAAAACCTGGGAGAACTGAATGGTTCGGTGAAAAGCTACGTACAAACAAAAATTGATTTGGTGAAGTTAACCCTGCTGAGTAAAACCACCCGGTTTACTTCTTACCTTTTCAGTTTTTTAATTGTACTGATGTTTGTTATGTTGATTATTGGATTTGCGGCTGCCGCATTTACCTTTTGGTACGGACAAACGTACAACGGCGATTATTTTGCAGGATTGCTCATTGCCGGCGGTGCGCTCATTCTAATGGCGTTGGTTTTTATTCTTTTACGCAAACAAATTGTAACCAATTCCGTGCTTAAAAACTTTTCGGAAATAATTTTTGAAGAAGATGAAGAAACACAAAGTTAGAATGAAGACTGTAAGAAGTATGCGAGAGCTGCGCCTTCTGAGGCAAAAACTGGAATACCAGGAAAAGCTGTATGAAAAAGAGATTACTGAATGTACAGCCGATATTATTGACAACTTAACCGACAAGTTGCGCGATTTGGCTTTTAGCTTTGGAACACACCTGGTGCTCCAGTTTCTTCACAGGCGACGAAAACACAAGGCAGCCGAAAGTTAGAATTTTGAATTTTTGAGATGATTGGCCATGAAGACAAATTTATTATTGCTCGATTCCTACAAAGACATTGATGACCTGATTGCCTATGCTTTTTCGTTGAGCAACCGATCGAAACGGCACCTTAAAATTGTGTATGTGTTTGATTTCGACTGGATGCGGCAATCGTTTGTGGTGGGCTCAGCCGGACCGGTTGACCCGGCACTGGTGGCTGTGGAAAAGAATGCAAAAAAGGAATTTAACGTGGCCGAAGCAAAAATAAAGGAAGTAGCTGCCGATTATATGAAGAAACATGCGGTAAAAATTCCTTTTGAAATTCACATTACTGAAATGAACCGCATCGATGTGGTGCAGGACGAATTGGATCGTGTATCTGATTTGATGCTGCTCATCAGCAACCATCAAAGCTACTCCGAAGCAACGGGCGGACTGATGGGATACCCCAATCTGATTGAGTATGTGAGCTGTCCGGTATTTGTTGTCCCCGAAAAATCGAGGCATGCAGTTGTGAAAAAAATTGTTTATGCTACAAATTTTAATCTTGCCGACATAGAAGCGCTAAAGCATCTTTCTTCTCTGTTTGAAAATTCCGCCGATATTGATTTCAGTATTTTGCACAACACCAAAGATTACGGTTTTGATGAAAAATTGAAATGGTTTGGTTTCAGGGAGCTGATTAAACAGGAGATAAAAATTGAAAACCTTTCGTTTAGCCTGAAAACAAGGAAAGACATTGTTCATGCCATCGAAGAATTTGAAAAGGAAGCAGACCCCGACTTGCTGGTTTTACTGAAAGAAAAAAGAGGGTTTTTTGAGGAGATGTTTGCTTCCGATGAAACCAAAAGTGTGTTAACGCATTTTCAAAAACCTGTATTGGTTTACCACGAGAAATAGAACAAATGAACTTGTCGGGATTAAACCGGTTGGGCATATTTGAATGCTGACCGGTTTTTTTCGTGAGAAATGTTTTTTTTTGCGCGAAAAAAGATTTTGCCAATGAAAAAACAATTAATACATTTGCACGCACAAAAAAAGCGTTCTTAAGCATTTTGAAAAAGCTAAACTTTCCAACGGGAAAGATTTTGGCAGCTTTTCCACAAAATATTAAAAGGTGAGGTGGGTGAGTGGCTGAAACCAGCAGTTTGCTAAACTGCCGTACGGGTAACCGTACCGGGGGTTCGAATCCCCCCCTCACCGCTTTTAGATATTTCGGGAATAGCGCCCGCCTGAATGACGCAGTCGGGCAGGCAGTCCGGTTAGCCTATCCCGGTTGTGCAGGGAAGGTCGCAGTTTAAACCCCTGCCATTTAAATAACCGGTAAAAAATTTCGGGGTATAGCGCAGTCCGGTTAGCGCACCTGCTTTGGGAGCAGGGGGTCGCAGGTTCGAATCCTGCTACCCCGACAACTGAAAACCAGATGATTACATATTTAATTGTCTGGTTTTTTTATTGGGGTTAAATCAATTTTTTATTTTGGTGGAAAATATTTTTTCTCAGGCGATAACCTCAGAATTCTGCATACCTGGGTTTTCTAAAACAGCCTTTTCAGCAGAAAACAATTTTTCGCTTCTTTTGAATTATCTTTAAGCCCTCTGAGGAAATTCGGAAAGGATATTTTGAATGGTGAAAAAGGTGTTTTTTCTGCTGGTTTTGTTGCTGCCGATTTTGTCCGGTATGGCTCAGGATGTGGCGTTTTCGCAGTTTTATTCCAATCCTCTTCACCTCAATCCTGCATTTGCAGGTTCCCTGAACGTTCCCCGGGTGGCGCTTCAATACCGGAATCAATGGCACAGTTTCAGCGATGCGTTTAATACATATAGTGCCGCTTTCGATTTTCCGGTGAAAAAACTTCAGGGCGGGCTTGGTTTTTTTATTCTGAATGATGCCCAGGCAATGAACAGTTACCGTTTGTTAAAGATAAACGCAGCTTATTCGGTACAGGTGCGAATAAGCGAAAATTACCGGTTGCATGGAGCTTTGCAGGCAGGTTTTGGTCAGCAGTCGCTAAAACCCGACAAGCTGGTATTTCCCGACAATGTGGATCCCTTCTACGGGAACCATGGCGTTTCAAGGGAATTGGAGTACCTGTCGGACCCAAATTTTGCCTACCCCGATTTTTCTGCCGGTGTTTTGATTTACAGCCAAAAAATTTTTGGCGGGCTGGCTGCCCATCATGTGGCCGAACCACGACGGTCATTTTCCTCTGGCGAAGAAGATACAGACAAACTGTACCGGAAATATACCGCCCATGCCGGCCTTCGGTTGCCGGTATTTTTATATGGCCATCACCGCAGGAAATTCGACATTTCGCCACAAATGGTCATGCAGTATCAGCACAGGTCGGGTCAGATAAATTACGGATTGTTTGCTTCTTATGCCGGACTGACTACCGGCGCCTGGTTCAGGCAGAATTTTGGCTTAAAATACGATGCTGTTATTTTACTGGCGGGTTTTACCGGTGGCCGCTGGCAGGTTATTTACAGCTATGATATGGCTGTGTCGGGGCTTTGGGGACAAACCGGCGGAACCAGCGAAATAAGCCTCATTTTTTTACTGAAGGAGCTGGGCAAAGGCGGAAATCTTCCTTTTTACAATATGTATGACGATGATTTTGGGTTTCAGTAGTTTTTACCTGATAAGCAGCACCTGGCCTTTTTGTTCTTTTTTAAAACCCTGGATATCGGTGAAACGGACAAGCCAGACATAATTTCCCGCAGGAGCCGGATTTCCGTTTTTCAGAGAGCCGTCCCAGGCTTCGTCTGTTGAATACGATTCGAAAACCAGCTGGCCCTGCCTGTCGAATATCTGTAAGTGAAACTGCGAATTGTCCACACCTGCTTTCAGGGGCATGAATGTGCGGTTTTCTTCAATCGGGCTGCCGGGGCGGAAAGCATTGGGCGTATAAAGTGTGGAGGGAACCACCGTGAGAAGCATCTGAAAAGTATCGGTACAGCCGTACAGCGTTTCGGCAACCAGTTGCGCCACGTATTCTCCCGGTTGAAGGAATTCGTGCACCGGATATTCTTCGTCAGAACTGTTTCCGTCGCCAAATTTCCAGAAATAAGAATCTGCATTTTCCGAACGGTTAAAGAAAGAAATCCTTGCATTATCGGCCATGGCAACCGGATAATCCACAAGAAATCCGGCGGTTGGATTTGGGTAAACCTGAATCCAGTCTGTTTTTATGAGCGTATCGGAGCATCCGGTTTCGGATGAACGGGCAATCAGGCCAATGTCAAAACTTCCCGGTTCCGAAACTGAAAAATACCTCGGGTTTTCGGTAGGGTAGGGCAAACTGTCGGTTATCCACTTGTAACTGAGAAAAGCATCCGGAGTTTCAATGAAAATCTCGGTTTCGTAAGGCGGACAACCTTGCGGGGATTCAGTAAGAAAGTCGAACCGGGGCTTTCGTATCAGTTCCATTTCTGTGGGATTGCTCATGCAGCCATACTCGTCCACCGTAAGCCGAACGGTTGCCACCGGATTGTCGAACCAAACCCATATAGAATCGTTCTCGCCGCCGGTTTGGCGCATACCGTCAAACTCCCAGAAGCAGAGAGAGGAATCGATGCTGTGCGTATAAACGAGCATGGTGGAATCGGGATAGCAAAAATCCGTGCTTGCCGAAATTTCTGCCACCGGTGTCGGAAACACCTTAATCATACTGTCGATGCCGAAACTGTTAACGCATTGCGTAACCGGATTGGTAATGGTCAGTCTGACATCGTAAAAACCCGGTTCTGAATAATGTTTGATCAGTTCGGGGTTGTTGTCGGTAGTTCCGTCGTCAAATTCCCATTCGAATTCCACTGCATCTTCGGTAAGCATTCGGCCCGAAAAATCGACGGTAAGCTCGTCGCAACCCCTGACTGGACCGGCCTCCATTGAGAAATTCGGGACAGCGCCCACCTCCATTTCTGTTGTATCGCTTATGCATCCGTTATCGTCGATGTAAAGGTTAATAAACGAAGGCTCGGTGAGAAAGGCGCCCACAGAAATCAGGTAGGTGTTGGTGTCCAGGGTGTCGAGGAACTGAATGCCGTTCAGATTCCAGTGGAACAAGGCACTGTCGGTTGCCGATCCTTCAAAATACAGCTTTTGGCTGTAGCCTTCGCACCGATCATTACTCTCCAGACTGAAATCGGAAGTTGGCTGCGGATGAAACCTTATGTTGAATGTATCGGTTCTTTCACATCCATCGGTAGTTTTCAGATGATAAAATACATTGTAATCGCCCCAGTCGGCAGCTTCTAAATCAACCGATGTTTTTGTTTCGTTTGCCAATGTCAGCTCAGCCGGTTTGTCCGTCCGCCACTCCACGCTTCCGTCAAAGTTCCACAACTCTTCTGCAGTGCCTGTAATTTCAACCGACAGGTAGGTTGTTTTTTGCCCGCACACCAGATTTGAACCGGAAAATTTCACATCGGGAACCGGAAATATCAACAGTTCCAGAGCATCGGATACAGTGCAGTTATACCGGTCGAAAACGGTTACGGTGTATTTTCCGGTTTCTTCGGCAACAAAGGTCTGTGCCGTTGAAAGAGTATCACCCGAAGCATTTTCCCAGAGGTATTTTTGGTAGCCGCCGGCAGCAACAAGATCCAGCGAAAAAGGCATACATTCTTCTATGTAATCTTCTCCCAGTTCAGTTTGTGGACTACTCTGGTAAACATATACCGAATCTTTCAGTTCGCATCCGTCGTAGGTGGTAGTGGTTGCATCGTACCAGCCAGGCTCTGAAACCGTGATTGTTTGGGTTGTTTCTCCGGTGTTCCACAGGTAAGTATCGAAATAAGGGCCGGCATCGAGCAGGAGCGTGTCACCGTAACACAGCAGCAGCGTATCGCTTAAAAATTCGGTGCTTTCCCCCAAGTCCAGTGTAAGATCGAGATTAAAGCCTGCACCGTATCCAAAGGATTCTACGCCTCCGAACCCATACACATAAGCAAGGAAGCCGCCATCATCGTTCATGTTTTTCAGGTGGTTGGCGCCCGCCTCAATCTGAATCTGTGCAAAGGAAAAGCCACCCTCCGGGAATTCCTGAAATTCAGAATCTACCTCTTCTCCGTTCAGACGGATATGTTCTGTTTCGGCAGTAGCACACACAATATTTACAAAATACCTGGAGATTCCCTCGTAGTTCTCATAGTTTATATTGTCGGGCGAGGCATAAGCCACAAAGGTTATTTCGTTTCTTGACTGGTTAACAGGGCTTAAAATAATCATAAACGGATCGCCGTCGCCACCGGTGAACCCGATGTCCACATCGCGCGACTGGCTGTACTGGGCAACCAGCACTGGCTTGTCGGACACGATGCGTTTGGGATCGTTATGATAGACTACAATTTCTTCAAAAGCTCCCCGCTGAATTGTAACTGGCACCCTTCCGGTGATGTGCACTGTGGTATTGTCGTAGGCGGCAATAATGCGGTAGCGATCCTGCTCACGGGTTTTCAGCGGTGCAAGATAATACTCGCGCCCCCAGGAGTGAACCGGTGGAATTTGCTCATACAGGTGATCCCAGCAACATTGGGTTGTGGGAACCCGTGTACTTAACGATCCCGAGTAGAAAGCCACAGGTTTGCTGGCCAAAACATGGCTGCCGGTTAAATCGCCTTGTCCCTCCGCTGCTGTGCCGGGTTCATTTTCCGACTGCACCTGGTAAGCCTGTCCCTGGTTGAGAAGCACTGTAAATGTGGAATCTTTCGGTTTTCCTTTATCGGTAACCCGCGAAGGCGTTATTTCCACCAGTGTTTCGTCTTCGGTGGCCACAATCAGGAATTCGCTGTTCCGCCCGTTTTGTGCAGGCCCCTGGTCGATGGCCGGGTAATAACAAACGGCAAAGTATTCCTGCCCCAGCGATCCCACAGGGTAAATTACGGCTACATCGGCTGAATTCAGGCTCCAGTTCAGTGCATATACATTTACCGGTTTTTCCGAAATCAGATGAATGCCTTTGTCCTGAATTTCCTCAGAACCGATTACCTCCACCAACTCCCAGGGAATAACTACCTGGGTCGGATTGCCCGAGGTTACCGTATAAGGACCATTGAAGGGTTCTCTGCCGGGACCAACTGAAATGTAAAAAGTAGCCGGTTCGGCTGAGGTGACGGTTATCTCAAGGTAATGGTCCTCCTGATGATGCCTGCTTTCCATAAAACCAAACCAGAATTCAGTGCCTTCGGTCGATTTACGGCATACATCATCCTGAGCAGACACTCCGGCTGCACAACAAAATAATAGGAAGGAAAACAAAAGTTGTTTCATCTGAAATTAAAACGAATCATTTTCCTTTAACCGGCACTGCAACAAACTAATAACCCCACTCTTTCATCACGGTAAGGTTTTCCTGCATGCAATCCATGGGATCTTTCCCCTGATAAGCTTCCTGTTCGATAATAAAGAGTTGACTGCCCATTTTTTTGGCCATATCGGTAACTTCCCTGGCGCCGATAACGCCCTCGCCCAACACGGTACTTTCGTAACCCTCTCCGCCGGCTCTTGCCACCATATCTTTTACGTGGATATTATCGTATCGTCCCGGGTATTTTCCCAGAACATCTTTGGCCATTGCACCGGCCATATACATATTTCCCATGTCGAGCTGCATCACTACCTTGTCTGCATCGGTATTTTTCATTATCAAATCGAAAACGGTTTCGTTGTTCAGGGTTTCACTAAATTCAAAATCGTGGTTGTGATACCCAAAACGCATCCCTGATTTTTTGCAGAGTTCGCCGCAGGTGTTGAAAACTTCCATAAACCGGATAAAATTGTCGTAAGTTTGGTACATCCGGGCATCCATCCACGGGCTCACTACATATTCCTGTCCCATGTAGGCCGCATCGTCCACCAGCCTTTTCCATTCGTCGGTAAAATCATTCTGATCTTCATCCCAGTGGTTCATGGTGAGCACAGTGTGTCCCGAGGGCATTTTCAGTCCCAAATCGTCGAGTACCTTTTTAAATTCCTGTGCTGTCCATCCGTAAAATTTATGGTTAACGTAGTTGGCATGTTCCACATGGGTATATCCCATCCCGGCCAGCCGGGTGAGCGTGCCTTTCGGGTCGCTGCCCATGGCTTCGCGCACACTATATAACTGAAGTGCAGTAACTGTTTTGTTTTTGCCGCCCGAGCAGGCAATTTGCGGGAATAAAGCTGTGCCGGCGAGGGCAACGCCACTGGCCTTTAAAAATAACCTTCTTGTAGTTTTCATTGTAACTGATTTTTTAAGTTTATTATAACTTATGACACCTATAGGAAACCGGATTTTGGTGATAAAACTACAAATAATTTTTTCGTTTACCTTAACGTTAAGCCAATGTTAAAAGAGTTGGCGTTCTTTTATTTCCACAGAGTTGACTTCTCAGTCACCTGACTGGTGGGTAAATAACAAGTGTAATCTGTTTGTTTTTAGCAGGTTGATTCATTGGTTGAAATGCCGGGCAAACTCAGGCAATTGGTTTTCCTCTGATTTTTGTAACATTCCCAAAAACATATTTTGCGACATAAAACCCAAAATTTAGCTGATTTTCGTTCTTCCTTATTAAAATCTTGTTAGTACATTTACGCTTCTCAAAAAAAGAGTGTTTTTATTTCTTTTTAATTAAAGAAAAGTTTTAGCATTAATGAATTATTAAACATCAGGAATATATGACTTCGAAAATTCAACAGTTAACTGAAACCATCTACAACGAAGGTGTTCAAAAAGCGAAGGAAGAAGCGGAAGCTATTCTGAAAGAAGCTAAAGAAAAAGCCGCCGGTATTGAAAAGGAGGCTCAGAAAAAGGCTGAAAAGAAGGTAGCAGAAGCGGAAGAAAAGGCGCAGGAGTTGAAAAAACAGGTGGACTCGGAAATTAAAATGACACTGAATCAGGCCGTTTCGGCTATGAAGCAGGAAATTACCTCGCTCATTGCCATGAAGGTAATTCAACCTCCGGTAAAAGAGTTGTTTTCTGATAAAGATTATCTGCAGAACTTAATTTCCACGGTTGTGAAGGGCTGGATGGAAAAAGAGAGTTTCGATGTAAAAGTGATTCTTCCTGAACAAGACAGGAATAAGCTCGAAGACTTTTATAAAAAAAATCTGGCTGATGAACTGAACAAAGGACTGGAAGTTTCTTTTACACAAAACATGAAATCAGGTTTCAAAATCGGACCCGCCGATGGAAGTTACTTAATTAGCTTTACCGACGAGGATTTTACAAACTTCCTTAAAGCCTATTTACGTCCGAAAACCAGTCAACTGCTTTTTGAGGAGGAAAAATGATTAAACGAAATTACTATTGCCTGGTAGCAGGCTTTCCCGACCTCATTCCTGATGATAAGAAACTTCACTTTTCGTCGGTGGACCTGCGCAATTATTTGCGGGAAGAAATTCATCCGTCCGATTTTGAACTGGCGAAGTTATTCTACCTGCCGTGGGACCATGAAAATTTGATCAGCCTTCTGTTTGAAAGTGAATTTGAATGGGACGAACGTGGAAACTATTCCCGCGAAGAGTTGGAACAATTTGTTGACAAAAAACAATTTGAATACATCGATGCTTCGGCTTTTCCCGCATATTTCATCGAATTTATTGAGTTTTTCCACGACGATGAGGAGGAATTTCCCAAAACCGCTGCCGTAAAATTTCTTACAGAAGGATGGTACAAAACGCTGGATGAATCCGGAAATAAATTTGTTGCGGAGTTTGGTGAGTTCAAACAGAATATGTCCAACATTTTACTGGCTTTGAATGGCCGTAAACACGACATTCAGTTTGAAGAGGCTATTATTGGCGACGATGAAGTAACACATGCCCTGAAACGAAGCAGAGCGCGCGATTTTGGTCTGGCCAACGAAATCAACGACATAGAATCCATTGTGCAGATTTTCGAAATTGAAAACATCCTCGACCGGGAGCTGAAACTCGATAACCACACCTGGCAGTTTATAGATGAAATCACCTTTTTCAACTATTTCTCCATTGAAAAAGTGCTGGGATTAGTTCAGAAACTTTTTATTGTGGAACGGTGGTTTGAACTCGACAAAGAAAAAGGACAACAGATATTTAACCAGTTATTAGAAGAAATCCAATCCAATTTTGAATTTCCTGAAGAATTCGCAATAACATATGGAAAAAGAAAATAAAACAACAGGCAAAGTGGTTGGTATTGTGGCCAACCTTGTAATGGTAGAAGTGGACGGGCCGGTTGCCCAGAACGAAATTTGTTTCATCTCCCTGGGAGACGAAAACCTGATGGCCGAGGTAATTAAAGTAGTAGGGAAAGTTGCCTACGTGCAGGTTTTTGAAAGCACCCGCGGACTGAAACCCGGTTCAATAGCAGAGTTTAAAGGACATATGCTCGAAGTCACACTTGGGCCGGGCATTCTGTCGCGAAACTACGACGGGCTGCAAAACGACCTCGATAAAATGGAAGGCGTTTTCCTGAAACGTGGTGAATACACCGACCCGCTCAACCGGGAGAAAAAATGGGAGTTTAAACCCATGGCCAAAGTGGGCGACGAAGTGCAGGCAGGCGACTGGCTGGGCGAGGTAAACGAAAACGATCAGCCCCACAAAATTATGGTGCCGTTTAAAATGAAAGGCACGTATAAAATTAAAGAAATTGTTGGCGAAGGTGAATATACCGTTGATCATAAAATAGCAGTGGTTGAAAACGGCGACGGTACCGAAACCGAACTCACCATGGTTCAGAAATGGCCGGTGAAGGTTGCGATAAGGGATTTTAAAGAAAAACCGCGTCCGTTTAAACTGCTCGAAACCGGTGTTCGCTGTATGGATACGCTGAACCCCATTACCGAAGGTGGAACCGGTTTTATCCCCGGCCCGTTCGGAACCGGAAAAACCGTGTTGCAGCATGCCATTTCAAAACAGGCCGAAGCCGACATTGTAATTATTGCTGCCTGCGGTGAACGTGCCAACGAGGTGGTGGAAATTTTTACTGAATTTCCTGAGTTAGAAGACCCGCGCACCGGAAAAAAACTGATTGAACGAACCATTATTATTGCGAATACATCGAACATGCCGGTTGCGGCCCGTGAAGCTTCGGTTTACACTGCCATGACCATTGGCGAATATTACCGCGCCATGGGATTGAAAGTGTTGCTGATGGCCGACTCTACTTCACGCTGGGCACAAGCGTTGCGCGAAATGTCGAACCGTTTGGAAGAACTTCCCGGACCGGATGCTTTCCCCATGGACTTGTCAGCCGTAATTTCGAATTTCTATTCACGCGCAGGGTTTGTTTACCTGAATAATGGCAAAACCGGTTCAATTACTTTTATCGGCACCGTTTCGCCGGCAGGTGGTAACCTGAAGGAACCGGTGACGGAAAGTACCCGAAAAGCTGCCCGCTGTTTCTACGGACTCAGCCAGGCACGTGCCGACAGTAAACGCTATCCGGCCATCGACCCGATTGACAGTTATTCCAAATATCTTGAATACCCCGAGGTTCAGGAGAACCTGACGAAAAACGTGAGTGAATCGTGGCTTAAAGAGGTGAACAAGGCCAAAGACATTCTGCTGCGCGGAAAGGAGGCCATGGAGCAAATAAATATTCTGGGAGATGATGGTGTACCCCTTGGTTTTCACGAAACTTTCTGGAAATCGGAGCTCATCGACTTTGTGATTCTGCAACAGGATGCGTTCGATAAAATTGATGCTTCCACACCCATGAAGCGTCAGCAATTTATGTTATCGAAAGTGTTGGATGTGGTGGACAGCAGCTTCTCCTTTAATCATTTTGAAGACGTGGGGTCTTTCTTCAAAGAAGTAATAAACGAATTCAAACAGATGAACTACTCTGAATTTGAGTCGGATAAATTTAAACAGCACGAAAAAGCGCTGGGAGAACTGTTGAAAAAGCAGGCAAATTAATTAGGCAAAAACATTAATACCGAAAAAGAAATACTATGGAAAGCCAGGCATTTCAGAAAGTATATACCAAATTAACAAACATTACCAAAGCAACGGTTACGCTTAAAGCCGACGGAGTGGGTTACGATGAGATAGCCACCGTTGCCGGCAAATTGGCGCAGGTGGTAAAAATTGCGGGCGATGATATTACATTGCAGATTTTTGAAGGAACCGAAGGGATTCCTACCAATGCAGAAGTAAGTTTTCTTGGAAGACCTCCGCAGTTGACCGTGGGTGACGAACTGGCCGGAAGGTTTTTTAACGCCTTTGGTGATCCCATTGATGGAGGACCTGAAATTCAGGGTGAAATACGTGATATTGGCAGCCCTTCGGTGAATCCGGTACGCCGTAAACAACCATCGAACCTCATTGCCACAGGTATTGCAGGTATCGACCTGAACAATACACTGGTTTCGGGGCAGAAAATTCCGTTTTTTGCCGACCCCGACCAGCCTTACAATCAGGTTATGGCATTGGTGGCATTGCGTGCAAAAGCCGATAAAATCATCCTCGGCGGAATGGGCTTGACAAACGACGACTACCTCTATTTTAAAAACGTATTCGACAATGCCGGGGCGCTCGATCGCATTATCAGTTTTGTAAACACCACTGAAAACCCGCCGGTTGAACGCCTGCTGGTTCCTGATATGGCGCTTACCGCAGCCGAATATTTCGCCGTTGATAAAAACGAAAGTGTGCTGGTGCTGCTTACCGATATGACATTGTACGCCGACGCACTCAGTATTGTATCCAACCGTATGGACCAGATTCCATCAAAAGACAGTATGCCCGGTTCGCTTTATTCCGACCTGGCCCGTATTTACGAAAAAGCGGTTCAGTTTCCGGAAGGTGGATCCATTACCATTATTGCGGTAACTACCCTTTCAGGTGGCGACATTACACACGCTATTCCGGATAATACCGGTTACATTACCGAGGGGCAGTTGTTTCTGCGCCGCGATACTGATATCGGTAAAGTTATTGTTGACCCGTTCCGCTCGCTTTCTCGTTTGAAACAATTGGTAATTGGGAAACAAACCCGCGAAGACCATCCGCAGGTGATGAACTCGGCCATCCGTTTGTATGCCGATGCGGCAAATGCACGTACCAAACTGGAGAACGGTTTTGACCTGACTGATTATGACGAACGCACATTGAAATTTGCCAGAGAATATTCAGACCAGATTCTGGCCATCGACGTAAATGTGGATACGGACACTATGCTCGATATTACCTGGGAACTGTTTGGTAAACACTTCAAAAAGGCAGAGGTGGCCATCAGGGAAAACCTGGTGGAGAAATACTGGAAAGGATAAAAAAGCTGGAAGTTTGATGACCGATGACCAGTGACCAATGACTATTAAGTAAAATGAAATAAATTGAATACGTGGCCATAAAATTTCAATACAACAAAACTGCTTTACAGGCGCTCGACAAACAGTTGAAAGTCAGGGAGCGGGCATTGCCCACCCTGAAAAACAAAGAGTCGGCATTGCGTGTGGAGGTGAAACGGGCCAAGGATAAAGCTGCCGGACTGGGTAAAGAATATGACAACCAGATTGCTTCCTATGAAAACATGTCCCGGCTGTGGGGTGAATTCGACCAAAGCCTCATCCGCATTAAAGATGTGGAACTTTCATCGAAAAAAATTGCCGGGGTGTTTACACCGGTACTCGAAAAAATAATTTTTGAAGCCAATACCGATAACCTCTTTAATCAACCCGTTTGGTTTCCCGATGGAATGTCCATCATTAAAAAAATTGCTGAAGTTGCCATCGAGCGTGAAGTTTTTCTGAAAAAAATGGATTTGCTCGATTTTGCCCGGAAAAAAACCACCCAAAAGGTGAACCTCTACGAAAAGGTGCAGATACCCGGATTTCAGGACGCCATCAGAAAGATTAAACGATTCCTGGAAGACGAGGATAATTTGTCGAAAGCTGCACAGAAAATTGTGAAAGATCGACAGGAAAAACAAAGACAGGAGGAGGTTGAAGTATGATTGTTCCAATGTATAAATACGCGTTTTTGGTGTATCATTCCACCTACAAGGATTTCCTGAAAGATATCCGGAAGATTGGCGTAGTGCATATTAGCACGAAAACCAATGAGCCCACTCCTGAAATGCAGGAGCTTTTCAGGCACCTGAACGAGGTGGATAAAGCATCCAAAAAACTGGATATGCTGGAGTCGGAAAAATCGGAAACCAAACCTGAATTTAATACAGGCGAGGAGGTTTTCAACCGGCTGAAAAACATGGAGAAAGAGATGGAACACAACCATCATCAGGTGTTGCAGCTTGAAAAAGAGAAAAAACAACTGCTCCCCTGGGGCGATTTCGATTGGCAAAAATTACGTCACCTGGAAAAACAAGAGGTGCATATCCGGTTTATGTCGTGCCCCATACGAAAATATGAACCTGCCTGGGAAGAAGAGTTTTACATTAAAGTAATAACCGACCTCGATGGTTACCGTTATTTCGTAAAAATTGAAAAAACGGAAGACGGGGCTCCCGAAAACGGATTTGATGAAGTTTCAGGCGCGGATGAACTGATTTTGCCTGAACGCTCGTTAAGTGAAGTGAATGCAGAAATAAACAAACTGAAAAACGAGGCTGATGCGCTGACCCATGAATTGCATCAGATTGCATATTTCTGCAAGCCGATGCTGAATAAATACCACGACGAAATACAACAGGAGCTTGCCGAACAAAATGCCCTGCTGCAAACCACCGAAGAAGTGGAAGGCAAAGTAAGATTGCTGGAAGGCTGGGTTCCTGAAACCAAAAAGGTAGATCTTGATAATTATTTGGAAGAAAACCAGATACTTTATACTTCTGAAAAACCGGAAGGAGAAGAGAAAGTACCCATTTTGTTGAAAAACAACCGGTTTTCCCGTCTTTACGAAGTTATTGGCGGTTTGTACGAGTTGCCCAATCATAAAGAGCTCGACCTGGTGCCGTTTTTTGCACCATTTTACATGATGTTTTTTGGCTTTTCATTGGGCGATGCAGGTTATGGACTACTCATTATTGCTTTGGCCGAAATTTTTAAACGAAAAAAACCGGCTCTTCGCTCCATCCTTAGCCTGGCCCAATGGCTTGGGTTAGCAACAGTTATTTTTGGAATGCTTACCGGAACTTTCTTTGGCATCGATTTAATTAATGCCGATATTCCGTGGCTCGAGCGCTTTAAAGCTTATATGATTGATACCAATCAATTGTTTAATCTTGCAATTATTCTGGGAGGTATCCAAATCCTTTTCGGAATGGTACTTAAGGTAATCAACATATCACGGGTAAAGGGTTTTACCTATTCCCTTTCAACAATTGGATGGCTTATTCTCATTTTTGGTTTGGGAACTGTATTCGGATTAAAAACCGCTGACGTTATTTCACCAAAAGGAGCCGGTATTGCCCAGTATGTTGTTTTGATTTTGTCCGGGGTGTTCATTTTGTTGTTAAATAATCCGAAGCGAAATATATTGATTAATTTTGGTGCCGGATTATGGGATGTTTACAGCATGGGTACCAGTCTGTTGGGAGATATTCTCTCCTACATACGGTTATTTGCGCTGGGAGTCTCCAGTGCCATTTTGGGGTTAGTGTTCAACAGCATGGCCCTTACCATGAAACCAGACCATGTAATACTGGGGCCGTTGGTAATGATCATCATTTTAGTAATCGGACACAGTATTACCATATTTATGGCCGGACTGGGCGCCTTCGTGCACCCCATCCGTTTAACTTTTGTAGAATTTTATAAAAATGCCGGATTTACCGGCGGGGGCAAGGCTTATACACCATTTGCAGAGCCGGCTTCAGAAAAAACAGAATAAATAAATAAGTAATAACATTTAAAATAAATCGAGAATGGAACCTATTGTTTTAGCTTACATTGGAATTGGATTAATGGTCGGCCTTTCAGGGGTTGGCAGTGCGTTTGGAACTTCAATAGCAGGTAATGCGGCTGTTGGAGCTATGAAAAAGAATAACGAAGCGTTTGGTAGCTACATCCTGCTTACAGCCTTGCCGGGAAGCCAGGGATTGTACGGTTTTGCCGGTTACTTCCTGCTCGACAGCTTTGGCTTGTTGCAATCAGGTATTAGTTGGTTAGTTGCGGGCTCAGTTTTCGGAGCCGGTTTTGCCCTTGGTTTGGTGGGTTTACTTTCATCAATCCGTCAGGGACAGGTGTGCGCCAACGGTATTGCCGCTGTCGGTTCAGGGCACGATGTGGCAGGAAAAACACTTATCCTCGCTGTATTCCCCGAACTTTATGCGATTATCGCACTGGCTGCTACTTTCCTTATCGGAAGTGCAGTTGCCGCTTAAAGTATAATATTCTAAAACATTTCAATTTTTTTGTGGAAAATAAACTTTTTCCTCAGAAAAATGGTTTTAAAAGTATCCGTTGTCAACCGTTTGGCAATGGATATTTTTTTGGTTAAAAACAATACGAAATGAAAAAACTTTTATTGGTTATTATTTTGGGAATTCTTTTTATGGGTTGTGGTACCGGGAAAAAGCAAAATACTGCTTCAGAGGAAGAAAAAAACAGGGTTCCGGATATGCACACCTCACAGATTGCACTTGATTTT
>Ga0334883_1003403_pt1 | contig 17169 bp, 15 predicted proteins | sample GraSluR1_MG_6_FD_207230 | JGI IMG/M metagenome (GOLD analysis project Ga0334883, IMG submission 207230) | Sludge microbial communities from methane-producing bioreactor in Wageningen University, Netherlands - Granular Sludge_09_05-R1 | ecosystem: Engineered > Bioreactor > Anaerobic >... | reverse complement strand
CCTGATAATTTGTGGCTTTCATGGCCCGCCTGAACAGGTTCCGGGCCTTCTTTATCTGGTCCCCGATACGTGGCAGGTACATGAGCCTGAACGGGGTGCCGTATTTATCGATTAAGTACTTCAGCGAAACGCCGTAAAAAGAGAGATTACCATCCTGCAGGTCGAATCCTTCCTGAGGAAAATAGTACGATTGTTCGATGAGATCAAGGTAAGTATTCTTCATTTTCCCAAACCAGCATAAAAATTTGCATTCTGTTTAACGAGGGCAAAATAAATACCTTTTTTCCAAAAAACTAAACGATTGGGTTTTTAATGTGGAATTTATCCTGATTATTTTGCATTTGGAGCTAAAATGCCCATTTCAACCTGCCATAAACCGCTTTGCCCAATTCTCCATATTCGGTGCCTTCATTGCCGAAAAACAACTGGCCGGTTGCCATTAATTCCAGGTTGTTGCCGAGCGAGTATGTAAACGAAGGGCCTAAAAATGAGGAGCCGTCGGAAGGATTGACCATTCCTGAAAAACTACCGGAAAACAGCGGAGTGAAAGGGTAGGAGAGTTGTCCAAACAGATTGTAACGGGCAGGAGATAACCGTTTGGCTGAAATGTTCTGGTCGAAAAATTCGCGTGCGCCGGCTTTTCCGGTAACTCCCAGACTGTTGTATAAAACGGCAGCATGTGCATACAAACTGTTTTTGAAGGTGTAGTCGCCCGAAACGGTGGCCACCAGGGCTTCTTTGCTGCCGCTGTTTTTTTCTTTCGGAATGAACCAGGAAACCTCGCCGCGAAAACCGCCGCCTTTGATGTCGCCCATCCAGCCACCGCCCAAAACGAAGTCTTTGGGCATCCAGCCGCTGATGAACTGAAAATCATACCGGAATTTTGAAAACCGATACCTTCCGGCAAAGGTCGATTCGGTTTTATCCTCCAGGTCATTTCGCTGAAGTTTGTAAACCAGTTCGGCAGAGGATGTAACGCCAGTGTAGTATTGAACTTTCAGTGCGTCGGAACCTGGGCGTTCCTCGTAATCGAAATCGAAATAATCGAAGGTATTGAAAATGTCATTGGGATTCCAAACCAGGTTGATACCCCAGTTAACGCGTTGCCGCCCGGCGGTGATTTGCCATTTTCCTTTGGTAAAATCCACCCAGGCACGGTCAATCATGGAATGTAAAAACCATCCTTTGCCGGAGGCTATTGTTTTGGATAAATTGAAATAACCGGGGTCTGTATCCACAAAATCTTTGTATAACGGAAATTCGCGCACCAGTTGCCCGCAAAACAGGCGGTTTCTGGCTTCCACCGCAAACGTAAATTCACTGGAGGCATACCACCTGAAATTTAGCCGGTTGTGAATGAGGTTCGACGACAAGTGATCGGCATCGATTCCGGGTACCGGGTTTTCAGGCTTGTAATACATGTACAAGTCTTTTACATAGCCGTTGGCCGTGAATTTTTGCAGTTGGGCATTTCCTTCAATATAAATCAGAATGAAAAAAGGTAAAATATATTTCAGTCGGTTCATCTTTCGGTTGTTTTGAATCCTCCGGCGAAGTCCATAACGCTCATCAGACCGTATTGCGGGTGGTTTCCGGTGGCCACGCCCACCATTCTGAAATCGGGGTTCAGAAAGTTTTTCCGGTGGCCGCGGTCGCGCACACCATCGTCGATGAGCAGGTAAATTACAATTTGCTGTGCCGTTTTTCCGCCGTAAGCAATATTTTCCGCAATACGTTTTTCCCATTTTCCGTAGCGTTCAATGCGGTTGCGCATGTTGCTGCTGTCGCTGCCCTGGTGGCCGGTGCGTCCGGTTTTCGACTGGTCGTTCACATGGTCGCGGGCTGCCAAAGTAAGTCCTTCGCTTGGGTAGATAATGGGCAGAGGTTGCTGTCTTTTCAAATCGCGTACACATTCGTACAATGCATTCACGCCCTCTTTGGTGAGTAGCGGCTGGTCGCCCGGGTAGTAAAGCAGCCGGCGGTCGTATTTTTTGGCCAGCGGTGCAATGTAATCTTCGGCATAGCGTTTCGGATCGGAACGCAGTTTGTTGATTTCCAGAATAATTTCTTTTTCAAGCGATGACAGGTAATTTGCCTCTGAAGCTGTATTCAGTGTATTAATTTCCCATCCGGAATGTGCCGTATTTTTTGGAGCGATTGCCAGGGAAACCTGAAAAAACAGGACGAGCAGAAGTGTTACCATTGTTCTCATTGACTTTATCTTTTTGTGATGTCGCTTTTAATTTTTCCATCTTCCAGCGTAACCACGCGGCGTGCTTTGTTTACCACCCGCTGGTCGTGCGTTGAAAATATAAACGTGATATTTTCATTTTTATTAAGCTGTTCCATAATATCGAGCAGGTTTTCTGTCGATTTAGAATCGAGATTGGCGGTAGGCTCATCAGCCAGCACAAACTTTGGTTTTGAAGCCAGCGCCCGGGCTACAGCCACCCGCTGCTGCTGTCCGCCTGAGAGTTTCGATGGTCTGCGGTCCATCATTTCACCTAATCCAACCGCTTTCAGCAATTCGGAGGAACGCGCTTCACGATGTTCTTTTTTTTCGCCCTGCAGGTGCATTACAAACTCCACATTTTCTTTGGCTGTAAACACCGGAATCAGGTTGTAGGCCTGGAACACAAATCCGATGTTGTTCATGCGGAAATCGGTGAGCTTGCGCGAAGAAAGCTGATTGATTTCCACACCGTCAATGATTACGATTCCTTCCGTTGCATCGTCGAGCCCGCCCACCACATTCAGCAACGTGGTTTTTCCGGAACCCGACGGACCCACAATCGCAGTAAATTCGCCTTCTTCAATGGAAAGGTCAACTCCATTTACTGCATGTACTGGAACGGAATTGTCCTGGTACGTTTTTTTCAGGTTTTTGATTTCTATAATCTTCATTTTTGTTGATATTAAGTTCAATTTATATTCTCGTTTTTTAATCCCCCTTATTCCCCCTTTGGAATTCATCATACTGCTTTATGGCAAAATTGCATCCAAAGGGGGACGGTCTTCGAACAAAGTTCAGTGCTAATTCAGAGTTCTGTTTCATTTCACTAAATCTCCATTAATCTCTATAAATCACTACAAATTATCAAATTAGTATCCCTTTCTCCCCTCCCTCGGAGGGGCCGGGGGAGGCTTATTTTACTCCGTCCGCGTCGCCTCCGCCGGATTCAGTTTTAACGCTTTGCGTGCCGGCCAAACTGCTGAGAGAAGGCCGGTAAAAATCACAAGAACGCCAATAGTTACCAGTGTCTCGCCACGAAGGGAAGTGTAAATCTGCGAAGCAAAACCATAGCTTTCCAGTCCTTCAGCAAACATGGCAAGGTTGATGGGCCGGGTTTCGAAAATTTTGGTAACTACTGATCCAATCAGCATTCCAAGAATTCCGCCGGAAACGGTAAGCATAACCGATTCCAGAATGATCATGGAAAAAATCCTGCGTTTATTCATACCCACTGCCATCAGCATCCCAATTTCTTTTACCCGTTCCAGCACGGCCATGAGCATGGTGTTAATAATACCAAAACAAAGGGCCAGCAGAATTATCAGGATAAAAACGTACATGTACTGGTCCATGGAATCAGTAAGCAGTGACATTTCAGGGCTGATTTCCTTCCAGGTTTGCACGTCGTAATTTTCGGCCAGTTTTTGAATGGACGGTTTAACTGCGGCAGCTTCGTTGCCGCTTTCAAGCAAAATAGCCAGTTCGTGTGCCGTGTTGTCTTCCATTTCCAGTTGAGCCTGCAGGTCGTCAAACCGCACAAAAAGGGTCGATTCGTCGTAGCTGGTGTTGGTCGTGCGGTAAATTCCGCTCACGCGGTATCCTTTTATGGAGAGGTCACCGTTGCGGTCAATCATTTGTACGTTGATGCGTGTGCCCACTTTTAGCCGCAGCCGTTTGGCCAGCTTTTCGCCCACAACTACCGGGGGCATCCGGCTGTCGTGTTCCAGGTAGGCGCCATCCACCATTTTTTCCCAGATGTCAGTCACCTTTTTTTCCTGTTCGGGAACCACGCCAATCATTTTGCCACCGCCAGTTCCGTGGGCAGCCATTATAAAAGGTTCGGCAATTAGCCGTTTGCTTGCTGCGACCACCGAATCAAGCGCTGTAATTTTTCCGAGGATTTCATCGGCGTTATCCATTTTTAATGCAATGTCGTTGTTCATTAGAAAATCAGGGGCATGAACCTGCAGATGGGCCAGTTCTGTTTTTGTAGCCGATTCGATGCGTGCATCCACAGCACCCTGCATAAAAGCCATGGTAAACACCCCGGCAAACAAACCGAGCGCAATGGCCGCAATCATAATCAGACTGCGTAATTTGTTGCGCCAAACGTTTCTCCATGCAATTGACCAAATCATAACGAGTAGTTTAAAGTTTAAAGTTCCGAGTTTAAAGTTCCGAGTTCAAAGTTCAAAGTTTCAAAGTTTCAAGTTTATTGATCAGGTGAGCCGAAGTCACCAGCTCAACTTCGTGCTTCCCGCTTCTTCTTCACGCCCGCAATGCGGAGGTAATTTTTAGCTGGTAAATGTTGTACACCGGAAAAATGGCAATGAACAGGCTGATGAAAAACACCAGAATCATCTGGTTGTAAAACAGCGACGGTTGAATGGAAAAGAACATATAAGGTTCCATGCCATATTGAACTGTTGCTGTGGCCATTTCACCCGTAAGGGGAATGGGATTGTGATAAAACCACAAACAGAAAAAGTAACTTACTACCAGTCCGATGGTGCAACCAATAATTCCGATGAAAAGCGTTTCAAATAAAACTACAATGGCCATTTTGTGCTTTTTCATACCTACGGCATGAATGACACCAAACTCACGACGGCGCTCTTTCACCATCATCATAATTACGCTGAACATTCCAAAAGCTATAACCAGGTATAAAATTCCCAACATGATAATGCCGCTGGCCCGGTCGCTTTGGATAAGTTGCTCTATTTCGGGCTGCATTTCCACCCAGGTGAGGACGGTTTTTTCCTCTGAAAGCAGTCTGCCGATTTCCGCTTTCAGGTGGTCCACCTGGTAATGGTCGTCGGTCATAACGACAAGCGATGTGGACAAGCCGTAGGCCGAATAAAACTCACGTGCGGTTTCAATGTCCATCAGCACCAGTCGTTTGTCGAATTCCTGGTTAGGGTGTTCCATGATACCTGTAATGGGGAAAAGTCCGTTGGCGCTCACTCCGTGGTAACCCTGCCCAATCATTACCAATGTGTCACCCACCGAAAGATTCAGAAAATCGGCCAGTCCTTTCCCAATCACCACACTTTTGTCTCCGGGTTGAAGGAATTCTCCGGCTTTTATTTTTTTGGATATTTCCGTAATGCGGTTTTCTGCTTCAGGCTCAATTCCCAGCACCATGCCCGGTTTGCTGTGTTGATGATTGGCCGCCAGTGCAAAAGATTCAAGCCGGTGAGAAACCAGCGTTACATCATTGAGTTTATCGATTTCCCTCATAAGTTCGGGCGAAACTTCCATGCTATTTTCCAGCGTGCGTTCTTCCCAGTAGGCCGTGTCCTGAACCTGCAAATAGCCCGAGTAGAATTTCACCACGTTTTCAATCATGCTGTCATAGGAGCCCTCCTGCATGGAACGCATCCACGAAGCCAGCAACACACTGAAAATGATGGATGAAATGGCAATGATTGTCCGCCGCCTGTTTCGCCAGAGGTTTCGCCATGCCAGTTTGATGTTTGTTTTCATCGGATTCTTCTCATATTTTGTTGTGAAAAAAACGATTCATCCAAATTCACATTAAACTCGATTTCATCAAAAATCAAAACGGTTTTATGCCCCTCCTTATCTGCCGGAATCATTTCCATGCGCGTGGGCATTTCACGGTCGTCCATAATTTTAATTTCAGAAAGAATTTCAATGTTCACCAGGGTTTCATCCTCATCGTAAAACTCGGCTTTCAGCCAGTGGTATTCGTTTTTGGAAACCCACATCAGAATTTTTCCCCAAACCACCGGTGCATCTGGTTTTGGTATAAGTTCAATTTTGTAGCAATCGTAACCTTCAACAGGTTCTTCCCCCAGTAGTTTGTGATGGTAGTCTTTTTCAAACGACGATTCACGCACCAGGTCGTCGTTGGTAAAATCAGAACCCATCCACGACTGCATCATCATCGAAGGTGGAATTTTTATCATTCGCTCGATGGTGGGTACCCAGTTCCACATTTCGTTTTCGCGTTTCAGAAAAACCTGGCCCCTTTCTTTGGCCGGGGCTGTAATGTAAATCATGGAATAGTCGTTGCCCAGCGACCAGGTTTTCATGGAAATTTCGCGGCTCCAGTTGGGCCGTTCAATAATCATGGTGGTTTGGCCGCGGCTCGATTCGCCCCTGAATTTTTCATCAGCCTTTCTGATGATTTCTGCAACATCCTGTGCAGCAGCGCTGAGTGAAAACATACTTGCAGCGATAAATGTCAAAATTGTTTTCATGGTGAATTATTTAGTTGTTATCAGCCTGAAGCAGGCTTCTGTTACTTTATCTTCCAGTTGTTTTAGCGGGAAAAATTCGGGTGCGGAAATTACCACCAGCAGCGATCCTTTTACCAGTGAACTGATGACCATCAGATCGCCTTCAGGGTCTTTACTCCCCATGTTTTTAATAAATTGATTGAGCATTAGCATAATGGTTTGGGATCGGTCACCGTATTTCTCCATCATTGATTCGGCAATGTCAGACTGCATAATTATTGCAGAATAGAGCTTCCAGAATTTTCGGTTCTCACCAATGGCTTTAAAACTGTTGCGGATAAAGTGTTCGAATTCATCGCGGGTTAAAACTCCATCATGGTTTAAATCAAAATGAGTATAGATGGAATCGAATCCGGTTTCTATAATTTCATCCAGAATTTCCTGTTTGCTTTCGAAATAGTTGTAGGCGAGACCTTTCGATACCCCTGCCTTTTTGGCAACCCTGCTCATGGTTGTGGCGTGAAACCCGTTTTCGGCAAACAGTTCCAGCGCTGTATCCATAATCAGTTGTTTTTTCTGTTTTCTGATTTCATCGTATTGTTCCTGACTTCGAGGCATTGCGTTTCAATTTATAAATTCTTTGACTGAACGGTTGGTCAAATATAAAGTTCGTTTTTGAATTACAGATCGGTTCACGTGTTAATAAATTGTTAAAAATGACTGAACGGTCAGTCAAAGATGATAAAAATCAGAAAATCGGGAAAAATTGCCCGAAAGCATTTCCAATTCACTTTCATAACCTGTATATTTACGATTTTCAATTACTAAAATCAATTTAACAGATAGTATGAATTCCAACAGAAGAAAATTTATTAAAAACTCAGCCCTTGCCACAGCCGCCATTAGTGCTTTTCCTACCATCATGAATGCCTGCGCGTCGCCCGGTGAAAAAGTAAACGTAGGATTAATCGGGTGCCGGAGTATGGGGTTCAGTAATTTGCAAAGTTTTTTAAAAGAGGGTAATAATGTGGAATGCGTAGCCCTTTGCGATGTAGATTCAAAAATTTTGGAATCACGTGCGGCCGACGTGGAAAAACTGACGGAGAAACGACCGGTTCTGTATGCCGATTTCAGGGATATGCTCGACAATCCGGACATCGATGCAGTAATTATCGGAACGCCCGACCACTGGCATGCTCACCAGATGATAATGGCACTGCAGGCCGGAAAACATGTTTACGTTGAAAAACCGATGGCGCATAGCATCGGGGAATGTTATGCCATGGTTGACGCTGCTGCAAAATTCCCGAACCTGGCTGTTCAGGTAGGAATGTGGCAGCGCAGCTCAAAACACTGGTTCGAGGCTTCCGAAATCGTGAAATCGGGGCAACTGGGCGATGTTCATTTGGTAAAAGCCTGGATTTACAAAGGGTATGATGAGCCTTATCCATCCATGCCGGATTCCACACCTCCCGACCATGTTGACTACGACATGTGGCTGGGTCCTGCTCCGCAACGTCCGTTTAACGCAAACCGGTTTCATTACAACTTTCGTTGGTGGTGGGACTATGCAGGCGGAGCAATGACGGACTGGGGAGTGCATTTGCTCGATTTTGCCATGTACGCCATGGATGCCGGTATGCCACAGAAAATTTCTCCCGGAGGCGGAATTTATTATCACGATGCAGGAGCGCTTGAAACGCCCGATATTCAGCAGGCATTATATAGTTATCCTGAACATACAATGATTTGGGAATGTGGTTTGAATCCCGGGATTGGGCCATTTGGAAGAGGACACGGTGTTGCATTTGTGGGGCATAAAGGTACGCTGGTGCTCGACCGGGGCGGTTACGAGTTGATGCCCGACCGAAACGATGCCAAACGGGAGCCGTTTTTCGAGGGAGTAACACAAAGCAATTACGGCGACGGGCTGGATGAGCACGTGAAAAATTTCCTTGAATGTATTCGCAAGGGAGGAACGCCAAATGCTTCGGTGGAAATTGGCGCCAAAACTGCCATTGTTTCCGAAATGGGAAATATCGCCTACCGGGTTGGAGAAGTGATTCACTGGGACGAAGCAGCAAAAAAGTTTAAGGAAGAGGCAGCCGATAAACTTACACGGGTTAATTACAACGAGAAGTGGCCTCTGCCGCGAGTATAGGTTTTTTTCTTTTTTGAAATTCAGATTGAAAAATCAATTTGTGAACCAAATAAAGAGGAGAGCAAATTGATTTTTTTTGTAATTTACGGGGCAATGGCGTTTAGTTTAGCAAATATTGTAATTCGAATTTGTTTGACGTTGTCAGCCCCGAGCACTCGGGGGCACGCTGACAAGACTGCGGTGCATAACCTGTCAACGTCTATAGACTTGACAGCGTTAACTAAACGACATTGATTTACGGGGTATAAAAATTAATCGTTAAAATGAATAAAATGAAACCGAACCGAAGAACATTTATCAGAAACTCTGCCCTGGCAACGGCTGCTTTGAGCACATTCCCTACCATTCTTCATGCCGGATTTTCTGCAAACGAAAAGGTGGTAGTTGGTTTGGTAGGTTGCCTGGGAATGGGATTCAGTAACCTGAAGGCTTTTCTGGCACTACCCAACGTGGAGTGTGCCGCCCTTTGCGACGTGGACCGGAATGTACTGGAAGAACGCGCTGCCGAAGTGGAAAAAATTCAGGGTAAAAAACCGGTGTTGTACAACGATTACCGTAATCTGCTGGAAAACAAAGACATTGATGTGGTGATTAACGCCACGCCCGACCACTGGCATGCGTTAATTGGCATTCATGCCATGGAAGCCGGAAAAGATTTATATACCGAAAAACCACTGGCCAATTCCATAGAGGAGTGTAATCTGATGGTGAAAGCGCAAAAACGCTACAACAAGGTGGTGCAGGTGGGGCAGTGGCAGCGCAGCGATCCGCACTGGAAAGCTGCCGTGGATTACCTGCACGAAGGAAATATCGGACGGATTCGCTCCGTCCGCTCGTGGTCGTATGTAGGGTGGAAAGGTTCCATTCCGGTGGAGCCCGATTCGGAAGTGCCGGCAGGAGTGGATTACAATTTCTGGCTGGGACCGGCGCCCAAACGTCCGTTTAACATAAACCGGTTTCATTTTACCTTCCGCTGGTACTGGGATTATGCCGGCGGTTTAATGGCCGACTGGGGAGTTCACCTGCTCGATTATGCCCTGTTTGGAATGAATCGGTACGTGCCCAAATCGGTGATGGCAACCGGCGGCAAGTATGCTTTTCCCGACGATGCCATGGAAACACCCGATACCATGATGGCGGTTTACGATTTTGGTGATTTCGGCCTGTTGTGGGATCACACCATTGGGATTTACGGCGCCAATTACGGGCAACGCGGGCATGGGGTATCATTTGTTGGAGAATATGGAACCCTGGTGGTTGACCGCAACGGATGGGAGGTGATTCCCGAATCCAGGAGCGTAAGTAAAAAGGAGGGTTATGAAGGAGTTCCCTTGCAAAAAAGCACCGGCAAAGGCCTGGAACTGCATGTACAGAATTTCCTTGAATGTATAAAAACCTGTGAAAAACCGAGTTGCGACATAGAGATTGGAGCGCACATCGCCCGGTTTGCCCATTTGGGAAATATTTCGTACCGGCTGGGCCGTAAGGTTTTCTGGGACCACGAAAAACAGGAATTTATTGGCGATGCCGAAGCCAATGAAATGGTAAAAGCGCATTACCGTGCTCCGTGGAAATTGCCAAATGTTTGATTGGTTTGTGTTTTAAGTCATCTGATGACTTTGCCATTAAATCAAACGGACGATAGTACAAGGCAGTCATCTGATGACTAATATTTGTAGTCGGAAATGAGTAATTTTTTATTCCGTTTCTGATTTTACCGGTCCCAAAATTTATACATTTGCAGAGGTAATTACGTAAAAAAGCGGGAGTATCCGTCGAAAGCCGGACAGGGCTCAGTGGTAGTCCGCCAGCCGGCGGATCCCAGACTGAGGGGTACAGAATAAAAAATAAAATAAAAGCGGGAGTAGCTCAGTGGTAGTCCGCTAGTCAGCGGATCCCAAGCTGAGGGTCGCGGGTTCGATCCCCGTTTCCCGCTCTGAAAATGAAAGACTTGCAAGATGGAATTTGCAGGTCTTTTTTATTTGCACCAAAATTTGCACAATTTTTAGTTTCTATTTTTTGCAGCTCATTGGTAGTCGGCCAGCTGACGGATTCCAGGCTGAGGGTCGCGGGTTCTGCCGAAGGCATCACTATGTGGGATTCCCGTTTCCCGCTCGCTGAAAATGAGAGAGTTGGATTTAATTCTGGCTCTCTTTTGTTTTGCGAGTTGAGCTTGGCTAAAACAAATGATGTTTTATCATTCTATTTTTTTTTAAAAAGTAGCAATAGAAAAAAAATAATGTTATTTTTAAAAAAAAATAAAAAACTATTATAATTCGAAACCTATGAAAAACGATCGAAGGTCAATTACTTAATTTTTGTTGCCTTTTTACTCCAACCAAATTAAAATAATTATATACCAGATAACCTTTTTAATTTGACCACTGAGTATGTAAATATATTTATTTTAACATTTATTAATTAACTGGAGACCAGAAACCAATAGTCAAACGGGGCGGAACCGAAAAGCCAAACGAGTAGGAAAAAAATTCGAAGAAATGAAAAAATTGAATTTACTCACTTTCGCTTTTATCTCATTGTTTTTGTTATCAGCGCCATACGTTTCAAGCCAGGAACAAACAAAGAAAATTGTTTATACCACATTAGATGTAAAACAAAATTATGAGATTATTCAAATAATTGCTGCAGCAGAAGATATTATTGGATCATCAGGGTTAAAGTATAGTGCAGTTGAAAAAGCCTATAATGCTGCATGGGATAAATTAATGAAAACAGCAGAATCTGTTGGAGCTGATGCTGTAGTTGGGGTTAGGGTAGAAATGGAAAACATGAACGCCCAGATTGTGGGGCGTCTTTTAATATATGGAACAGCAGTAAAATATGTTGAATAACTGATTCTTAAATAAATAGCATAATTTCAAATCACAAAAAACTTTTTACCATGAAAAAAAACTTTTTTTACATTTCTATTGCATTATTAACTACTTTTATTTTATCTAGTTGTGCAGTTCACTCTGGCTTTATGAACGATAGTGCTGCATTAAGTTCAAATAATTTTAAAATGGTCAGGTACGCAGAAGGAACGGCGTCAACAACTAAGATTTTTGGATTAGGAGGGTTAGCTAAAAATGCCTTGGTGGCAGAAGCAAAAAAGGATTTGATTCAAAATAATCCACTAAAGGAAGGTCAGACATTAGCTAATGTTACAGTTGATTTTAAAAATAGTTTTATAGTTTTTGTGATGAAAACAAAAGTGACTGTAACCGCTGATATTGTTGAATTTAAGGAATGAGATACAAACTAAAACTATGATCGTATGATTCGTATTGGAATTTTTATTGGATTGATTTTTTTACTTGGGAATTTTGCAGTTGCTCAAAAAATCGGTCCAATTACTACAGAACCCAAAACCAATTCCAAAGAGATTAATCAAAAAGGTAAAGAAGTTGTCCTTAATTTAAAAAATGGATATTCTGTAAAAGGTGTGATTGTAAATCAAACCGAACAAGTTGTGAGTATCCGAACAAAAAGTGGAGAAGTTTTTGATTATTCGATAGAGCAAATTGAGAGTACTTCAGCTTTAGGAAATGATGTAATTTCAAGTAAAAATGAAAAGCGGTCTTCTGGAATTGGTTCGAAAGAAAACATTGTTTTTAATAAAGGTGACAAAATTCTAAATGCCGGTTTTGGATTTGGAGGAAAGTTTTATCGCGATTATTTTTATCAAACCAATAAAATTCCAACAATTATTGCATCTTATGAAATAGGAGTTAAAGATGAGTTGTTTGATAGAAACAGTTCATTAGGCATTGGAGCAATGAGTGGTTTTGCGGCTGAGTGGAATAATGAATATAACTACAGTTCGAATTATTTTTTCCTTGGAATAAAAGGAGCCATACATTATCAACTTATAGAGAATTTAGACACTTACGGTGGATTAATGTTAGGATTGGAGTTTATGGGTGTGAATTCAATTCGATCGAATGAATTAACACAGTCATTTTTGTTGGGTGGTCGCTATTTTTTATCGGAAAAAGTGGGAGGATGTCTTGAATTTGGAGTAGGTCTGTTAACTTATGGTAGTATTGGAATTGCAATAAAATTATAAATGGCACTTGGCTTTTTTTTAATGATTTGACACATATCACTCCACCGAATTCCCGTTCAGGGTTTCCATAATTTCCTTGAAGCTTTCGATTCCTGATTCGAGGTTTTCAATGATTTCGCTGGCCAGAATATCGGGGTCTGGCAAGTTGTCCAAATCGGTGAGGCTTTTGTCTCTGAGCCAGAAGATGTCCAGATTGGTTTTGTCGCGTGCAAGAATTTCCTCGTAGGAATATTTGCGCCATCTGCCTTCAGGGGTAGTTGAGCCTGTCGAAACTTCGCTCCATGTTTCAGTGCGTTTATGCCGGTTGCCCGGATTGTACAATTTGACAAACTTTTCCAAATCTGCGGAAGTCATTGGCTTCTTTTTCAGGGTGTGGTGTACGTTGGTGCGGTAATCGTAAAACCACACTTCTTTGGTTTGAGCTTCTTTGCTGGCAGGTTTGTTATCGAAAAACAACACATTTGCTTTTACGCCCTGTGCATAGAATATTCCGGTGGGCAAACGTAAAATGGTGTGCAGGTCGGTGGTTTTCATCAGTTGTTTACGCACTTCTTCACCTGCACCGCCTTCAAACAACACATTATCGGGCAATACCACAGCTGCCTTACCGGTAACTTTCAGCATGGATTTGATGTGCTGCAAAAAGTTGAGCTGCTTGTTGGACGTGGTTTCCCAGAAATCCTGACGGTTGTAGCTCAAATCTTCTTTTTCGGTTTCCCCTTCCTCGTTGGTAACGGTGTAGCTGCTCTTTTTACCGAAAGGCGGATTGGTGAGCACATAATCGTACCTGCTGCCGCTTTCTGCAACCAGCGCATCGTTGGGTGAAATATTCGATTCACCATCAATTTCACCAATATTGTGCAAGTACATATTCATCAAACACAACCGGCGGGTATTGGCTACAATTTCATTCCCGTAAAATGTACTGGTTTTCAGGAATTCCTTTTCATCGCGGTCGAGCTGGTGGTTGGTGGTAATCCAGTCGTAGGCAGCCAGAAAGAACCCACCGGTTCCACAGGCTGGGTCTGCAATGGTGTGCATGGGTTGGGGCTGAATACATTTCACCATGGTTTTAATAAGCGACCGGGGTGTGAAATATTGTCCTGCTCCTGATTTGGTATCTTCTGCATTCTTTTCCAGCAACCCTTCGTAAATTTTACCTTTAATGTCGGCTCCCATCAGCGACCACTGTTCTTTGTCGATGAGGTTAATCACGCGGGCAAGTTTGGCAGGGTCCTGAATTTTGTTCTGGCTTTTGGTGAAAATCTGGCCCAAAATGCCTTTTTCGGTACTCAGGCTGCGGAGTAACTGGTTATAGAATGCTTCCAGTTCTGCTCCCCGTTTTGACGAAAGGTTTTCCCAGTTGCACAGTTCGCTGTCCGGAATTTCATTTCCTTCCACATCTTTCAGGCGTGGAAATTCCAGTCCTTTGTTGTAAGGCGGTTTGTTTAGCTCATCGGCCATTTTCAGGAAAAGCAGATAGGTGATTTGTTCCAGATAATCGCCATAGCTTACCCCATCGTCACGCAGTACCCCTGCGAGGTTCCATATTTTTGAAATGATTGCTGAGTCGGTCATTATTTATTCCGGTTTAAAATGCTTATTACTAACTTTTTTACTGTTTCGACTTCCTCCGTTTTGCTGTTGGCAATAAAAAGAGTGAGGGCTGCCAGTGTGTTGTTGTCAATTACGGGCACATTATCATCGTTTTTCAGGGCTTTATTTTGCTCCAGAAAATAGATAAAACAGGCTGCTGCAATGCGTTTGTTCCCATCAACAAACGAATGATTTTTGGTGATAAAATAGAGCAAATTGGCTGCCTTTTCCTCAATGGACGGATAAAGTTCTTTGCCGGCGAAGGTTTGTTTTATTTGGTTGATTGAACTGTTAAAACTTTTGTCTTTGGGTTTGGCGAAAATATCCGACTGAAATTCAGCATACATGTTACGAATTAATTGCATGTATTCATCGTAGGTGGGAATTACAGCTTCGCGAATGGTTTTTCCTTTTAGGTCCAATTGCTCATGGTCGTAATCATCCAGTAAGGCAAGGCCTTTTGAAAAAATTGTGAATATCTGTTTGTTTTTTTCATCGGTGGCTTCTTCAATTGCGCGGCTTAAAATACGAATACCTGTTTTCAGGTATTGCACCTCCTGCTGTTTTTGTGTCAGGCGTTTTTCATTGATGGCGTAACCCTGCATCAGGTAATCTTTAAGGCGTTGTGTAGCCCACTGGCGAAACTGTGTACCACGTTTAGAGTTTACCCGGTAGCCCACAGAAATAATCATATCCAGATTAAAGTGGTCAATGCTTCGCTGCACCTTTCTTTGACCTTCCTGCCGAACTATCCGGAATTTCCGGATAGTTGCTTCAAGCGTCAATTCATCTGTTTTGTATATGTTTTTAATATGTTCATTGATTGTTCGCACATCTTTATCGAAAAGCTCTGCCATTTGAGACTGGCTTAACCAAACTGTATCCGCATCAAACTGAACTTTTATCTCTGTTTGGTTATCAGCTGCCCTGTATATTTCAATTTTACTTTCCATGCTTCTCTTTTTTGATTTGTTCGAGAAGTACACTTGCCGGTTCATAATCCGCTTCCTGTTTGCATTTGGCTATTTCGGCTTCGCTTAACAGTTTGCCTTCAAAGGCTTTTCTCAGGATGCTTTGGCGCAGGGCTTCCGATTTTTCCAGTGTTTCAGTAATGCTTTGTTCTATTTTGTCGCAAACGGACAGGCGGGATTCGATTTCGCGGACGATTGCATGTTGTTCTGCAGGGGATGGAGGAAGAGGGAACTCAAAATTAAATAACTGCTTTTGGTTTATTGATGCCATTCCAACAGTCTGTTGAGCATTTGAATTAAAATATTCATTTGCTTTTATTAAGAACCAGTAATTTATATAATCTGAATTAACACGATTTAAATCAAGTCGAACTCTGATATTCTTACTTTCATAAATAACAGGTTCTATAAATCCCTTTATTGTTGCAGTCTTTCCAACAAGCTCTCTACTATTAACTCGATTAACGAGTAGATCTCCTTTAATCAAAGAATATTCATCAATATCCTGTTTTTCTAAAACCATTCTCTTAATATCAAACCAAAGAATTTTACCTTTATCAATATTATACATTCGCAAACAGGCAATTCCTTGTTCCCCATAAAAATTTGATGGTTTATATATTCCATTCTTCATAGATAATGTTACCTCTCCCAGCTTCACCCATTTCCAGCCCTCCGGCAATTCTCCTTCTTTTTCCTTTCTATTAGTGAAGTGTCCTTCAAATGCCTTTTTCAGCACGGCCTGCCGGTACACTTTGAGTTGCTCCTGTGCTTTTTTCAGGTCGGCTATTCCTTTATCGAGCGAAGTAAACAGGTTTTCGATTTTGGTTACAATGGCACGTTGGATGGGGAGAGGGGCGAGAGGAACTTCCAGTTTTTTTAAAATAGTTTGGCTAATATTGGGTTGTGCACCACCCGTTCCTTGTGAAATTAGTTTTTGTCTTCTGTTTAAAAGAAAATTGTACAAGTATTTGGATTCAATAACTTGACTTTTGAAAATACCACAAATTGCCTGATTTGTAGCAGCCTCAACGCCTAAAAATGCGAGTTTCCCAATGGTTGCACCATAAAGAGCAATTAACAAAGTACCTTCAGGAAAGATTTTAGCACTGGAATTTTTTATTGCATCTTCTGAAATATGTTCTTCCGTATCGTAAATAATTCCTTTGTCAAGTTCACCAGATTTAACCCAAGGAATTGCACCTTCATAAAATTCTTTATTTCTTCTTGAAGGAGTACCGCCTGAAGTAGTGAAACACACTTTCCCCAATTCTACTTTTACCCAATCTTCTCTCATTATGCAGCCAATACCTCGTTAAGTTCGTTAATAATTTCTTCCGTTTCTTTGCCAAACAGCTGGTGCATACCACCAAGTCCGCCATGCGCATCAAACGGGGTGTAATCCAAATCGTCCAGTTCAATGTGGTAACTGCTTACCACGTGGTCTTTAATCATGCGCAGCCACTCCATTTGCTCTGGTGTAAAGCGGTTGTGCTGGCCAGCGTTCTGTTTAAAAATCCAGTTTTGAAAATTCTCGTTAATGGTTTTGTCGAACGGTTTCAGTTCGCCATCAATACCACAGGCACGACGAATGAGTGATACCAGCGCAGTGAGTTCATCTTTGGGCTGTTTGCTTTTTACGTTTTCAAGCGTGGCATAGGCATTCCATACATAATCGGGTGCCAGCAGTGGTTTTTCCAGTTTCAGCTTTTCCATTACCTCCTTAATCATTTTAAAGGTAATGTTCCGGCGGTTGTAGGGCTGGTTATAAAAAATGCTTAAAGCCTGTATTTCATCTTTGTGTTTTTCCAAATACTCCGCAAAATCTCTTACTGTTTCTTTGGCTTTGTCCACCGAAAAGGAGTCCCATTCTGATTTGGTTACTGTGTCGATATTGATATGGTCAATAATCTGCTCATGTATTTTGCGCA
>Ga0334883_1003400_pt1 | contig 17198 bp, 8 predicted proteins | sample GraSluR1_MG_6_FD_207230 | JGI IMG/M metagenome (GOLD analysis project Ga0334883, IMG submission 207230) | Sludge microbial communities from methane-producing bioreactor in Wageningen University, Netherlands - Granular Sludge_09_05-R1 | ecosystem: Engineered > Bioreactor > Anaerobic > Unclassified... | reverse complement strand
GCGGAATTTTGATGGTCGCAAAGGCGATCAACACCGCAAAGGAAAACTTCCTTGACTTTGAGACCGGAATGCGAGAGATCTGGACACTTGTGGACGCAAATGAGTCACAGATCCGGTCATACACCGGTGCGCTGCTGGACATGTCGGCAAGAGTTCCTCAAGAGATCGGTACTCTCGAGAAAGCGATGTACCAGGCTATCTCCTCGAATGTCGAGATGGGAGACTCTCTCTATGTCGTCGAGAGATCGGCAGAGGCTGCCGTTGCAGGTCTTACGGATGTCAAGACGGCGGTTGACATTACGACAACTGTCTTGAACGCCTACGGTCTCAGAGTGCGCGATGTCGTAGACATAAACGACACTCTCTTCACAGGAGTCCGCGAAGGAAAAACTACATACGACGAACTGGCGGGGTCTCTCGGGGCAATCATCCCAACCGCAGCGACTCTCGGGGTGGAACTTGACGTTCTTGTCTCCGCCATCGCTGCTATGACTCGAGGCGGTATCGATACAACGAACGCAGTGACGTATCTAAACCAGGTACTGGTCTCAATACTGAATCCTACACGAGAGGCCAAAGAAGAAGCCGCGAAGTACGGGATAGAGCTTTCTCAGACTGCCTTGCATACAAAAGGTCTGTTGCCCTTCCTCGAGGAGCTGAAAGAGAAAGTCGGCGACAACGGGGAATCAATGGCCAAGATGTTCGGGAATGTCAGGGCATTGAGAGGAGTCCTCTCTCTTACAGGCGCTCAAATGTCTGACTTCAACGAGATCATGGGAGAGATGGAAAGTAAGGCGGGAGCGACCGAGGACGCATATGGAAAGATGGTTGATTCCACGAGCAACAAGCTGGAGACTCTCTCAAACATATGGAGCGCCGTGGGGATCCTCTTATGGGAGAAGGTAAACCCTGCATTCAACGCAGCGATCGATGTTCTCGGAGGCCTGGGAAGGGGAATCATGTTCATCCTGGACGACTCATACAAACTCAGGGACATGTTTCAGGACCTCGATAAGAGCTCGGAGGACCTCTCCATCTCGATAAACGAAGTGGCGAAAGAGGTCGAGAGCGCGAAGAGTGTCCTTCAGATGTACTTATCCGAGCTGAACAGGGTGTCGGGAGAAGCGGATAGTTTCCAGACTTCAATGGACCAGCTCACGAGCCTAGTTCATGAACATAACTTCGCCGTCTCGACAGGAGAGGGCGACTATAACAGGCTCAGAGAATCAATTCAGAAGCTCGTTGATCAAAATCCCGAACTCGTCGGCATGTACGAGATGGAAGGGGAAATGATCAAACTGAACATAGAACTCATGAAGGCCCAAACAAAAGCGCGAATCGCCGACCTCGAGATAAAGAAACAGCAACTGAATTTTCAGGTCGACGAGCAGAAGAGGGCGATCGTTGACGCTCAAAAGAGACTGGACGATCTTACGATCGCGTATCGCACGAAGCAGGAAGAGTTAGCCAACCTCGCTCCTCTGCGTGATGCTCTCAGCGAATACTATGAGCAGATCACGGAGATTAGAAATACTGGTGTGTTCGGGCAAGGTGCAATAGAACAATCCGAAAAATTGTTGGCGTTCTTAGACAAGTATGAAGATCGGCTCATACAGCAGAACATTTATTCTGAGCAACAGATAGAAAACATCAGGAAGGAAGCAATTGAAATCAAGAAAGCTTCTGAGGCTTTTGTCGTTGATTACCCGCCATTGACCGAGGCTTCGGCAACACAGGCCCGGCAAATTGGCATTGAGATGCAGAAAATGCAGGAAAGAACCAAGAAGCTCTTCGAGGGACTCCCGATCGAGATCCTGACAAACTTCGACGACGAGGTAAACAAGCTGAACAAATCTCTCGGAGATACGGGCTCGGAGATAGAGGAAATCAACCTCAGTATGAAGACATTTGCCGAACTCAAGACTGCTGCTGGAAATAGTGCTGACGCTACCGAGGAACTGATCAACAACCTCGAAACGATCAAAGACTCTATCGGTTCAGGAATGGATGATTACTGGGCGAAATGGCTCGCCAACGAAAGAATCATCTTTGATAGGTACATTAACGATTACAAGGCATTGAAGGACTCTCAGAGCGAATATGACAGGGAAACGGCACAGAGATCTCTTCAGTCGGCGTATTCCACGGCTCAGAAGATCAGACTCTACGCTACGAGGCAGGGAGACGAACAGGCCAAAGCGTGGGCGGCTTCTGAACTCGATGCTCTCTCCGTGATCCGAAAGGGAGCGGAAGAGACTTTCGAGAGCATTGTCGAGTCGAGAAAGAGATCATACGACAAGAGGATCGAAGAAGAGAAACGGCTCATACAGGACCTCGAGAAGGATCTCGTCGGTTCCGAAAACAAGATTCTTCTCGATAGACTCGAAGCTGCTAGGACTTCTCTCGCGAGAGCCTTCATAGACGCATACTTTGCGACCGGAGACGAATCGTATCTCGCCAGAATAGAGAAAGAGACGGCTTATTCCCTCGATCAGGTCCTCTCCATGACCGAGAAAGCGGAGGACACCCTCGAGAAGTTGTATCGCCAGAGGGACGAAGCTATCGAGAGATATGGCCGGGCAATCTCGGCAGGCCAGACAGAGGATCAGATCACTCTCGCAAGGCAGCTCGCAAATACGTGGAAAGAGATCTTCTACAACACCGAAGAGAGTTCCGACGCTGCAAGTGAAGCCTTCAAGGCATGGAAGATGTGGGAGGGAAGGGCTCTTCTCTTCTCTGGCGAGCTGGACAAGGTCACGGACAAGATCGCGAACCTGAAGGCAGTATTCGCTGACTACTCGGACAAGGGAAGACTTGAGGACGCGATGAGAGCCGCGCAGCAGCTCTCTTCATATGCTCGGTCGCAGTATGAATACACGGTCGAGATCGAGCAGGCGAATCTGAATCTTCTTCTTCTTGCCGATGAATACGCTCAGATAGCGTCAGAGATCCAGGAACAACTAAAGGAGATCGAGCCCAAGCCCGACGAAGGCACGAAGACGAGGCTTGAGAAGTTCTATGAGGATCTCTCTCAGAAAGAAGCAGCATACTATGCGATCTACTCTCAATACAGAGCCGCGATGACCAGGCAAGACATGGAACACGCGAACCTCTATGAGAAGATCCTCTCCGAAAAGCAGTCGGAGATCCTTTCGGCGATCGCTACTACATACAGAGAGACGGGGAACTACAACGTCTTCAAACTTCTCGGAGACAAGGCCAAAGAGTTCGGGATCACGACTGAGCAAGTCTTCAACCTCGTTCAGAAGAAGCAGGAAGAACAGGCCTCGTGGGAGACAGAACAGCTAGAAAAAATCAATAAGCTAAGGACGGAATACAACGCTCTCCTGGAAAAAGGAGCGACCGACGAAGCTGCTTCAAAGCTGAAACAACTGGCAAATGCGAATCTCGAACTCTGGCTCTATTCAGTCGTGGCTGGAAAGGAACAGGCTAAATACTTCGACGAATACAAGGACTCGATAGCCGCTCTCTCAGTCGAGACGAAAGAGGCCGCTTCTGTGCTGGACAAGATCACGGAAAGAGCAAGGGTGTACTACCACACACTCAAACAGGAAGGCGAAGAAGCCGCAAACGCCTCGAGGGAAATCGCCCGGGAGATCGCTCGCTCGTACAAAGACATGTACCAGGAGAGCGTGCAGACTGGTCAGGAGAATCAGACATTCTGGAGCGCTTATATATTCTGGTCTGAGAGAGCGATGAAAGAGACGGCGGAATCAAAGAACAAGGTCGCGGAATATATCGAAGAGATAGACAAGCTGGTAAAGCTCTACGATGAAGCCGTCGCTCAGGGAACCCTAAACGTCGCTCTCGACATAGCCCAAAGCATCGAAAACATCTATTCGAGACTCTCGCAGGAGTCTTCTCAGTTCTTTACGGAGCAAGAGGAGTGGATCAAGGAAGTCGCGGTTCTCAGAGAAAATTTGAGAACGCCTCCGCCTGATAAAGCGATCGATCCAGTGGCGAGACTCCAGCAGGATCTGGCGAAAGAAAGAGAACTCTTAGAACAGGCGACCAAAGAAAAACTGAAGATCGAAGAAGATCTTCAGAATAAGAAACTGGAAATCCAAAAGCAAGGAATCGCAACGGAGGAAATAGATAAAACTCCCGCCGTTCAAAACCTTCAGGCCGAGCTGAGACAAGCCCTTTCGATAGTCGAGGGAAGAGAGAAAGCGATCTCCTCGATCTACCAGAAACTCTGGGAAGAGACGAAAGACCCGACCTGGCTCAGGGAATGGGTCAATGCAACTAAGCAGATCGAAGAGAACACGATCTCGACATGGGAGAATCTCAAACTCAGATTCGAGGTCATGGTAGCCGATTCGAAAGCGTTGAGCGAGTCAGCTATTTCTCAATGGGAACTCATGAGTCAGCTCGTCGGGAAACTCCCGGAGACTGGAAGAGTGAGCTTCCTGAAGGACCTCTTTGATGCCGATGACAAGACGGCGATGGAGATCCTGAACTACGTCGCAAGGGTCGAGAGCGCCGCGAATCAAGAGGTCCTCAAAGGTCTTAATGATCTCATCAAGCAGGAAGAGGAAAAGTCGAGGGAGAGAATCCAGCAAGCAAAGGGAACGATAGAACAGATTCTCGGCTTCGAGCATATGAACCAGCAGCAGAAGATCAATTACCTCAACATGTTCGGGAATGTCTTCAAAGGCTCGAAGGAAGAGGAACTCCAAGTCACGGAGATGATCGAGAAAGAGAAGGCCGATCTCGAGAAGGAACTCTACGAAGAGAGGAAGAAGGCCGTTATAGACGAAAAAGAGGCCGAATCCCAAGCGCGAGTCGAGGCGGCGGAGAGAGAGATCTCCGAAATAGCCAGCACTGAGAGGATCGGGGTCGAGTACCGGATCAGATACCTTCAGAACTGGATGGACTTCTACGAAGGCACTGCCGAGGAGAGAATAAAACTCGAGCAGAAAGTGGCTGACGAGATTTTCAGGCTTCAAAGACAACTCGACAAAGAGCTTCAAAACAAGGCTCAGGCAATCCCTGAAGAGGTCCTCTATTTGAAAAAGTTGGAGTTGCTGGACGAATACTACTGGCAGGTCCTCGAATCCGCCAAAGGGAATGCCGAGTCCGAGTATGCGATCAATGTTGCTTATCAGAAACTGAGAAATGATCTCAGAGCCGAAGAGATCAAGAAGACAAGAGATGCGATGGACGACATCGTAGGATTCGCCAGGGGAATGACAGACGACCTCGGAAAGATCCTCGAGGAAGGCGGGAAGGGAGCTGGCTTGAGATTCATCATGGCTTTCTTCGAGAACGCCGAATCTCTCTCTGAAAAGTATATGAGGCAATATGTTCTCGATCCCCTTCTCGATGCAATAGCGGAAGCGACTGTGAAAGTTCAGGAAGAAGAAGGTCTAGGCTTCTTCGACGCTCTGGCTCAAGGCTTTTCGGCTGCGATATCCGGAAACCTTCCTCAGCTATTCATGACCGCCCTGACCTTCAACCTCTCTCAGGCAAAGAAGCAGTTCGAAATCTTCTGGGAGAGCCTGAAGAACGTTCAGAGCAAGTGGCTCAGAAACCTGATAGCAGATATCGAGTGGTTCTTCGGAGCCGGAGCCGATGCTATCGAGCAGATGAAGGGCGACTTTGAGAACGCTCTCTCAAATGCCGACACCTTCGATGCTTTCGCCGAGAACCTCGAAGAGACGATCAGAAACCGGGTGAAACAAGGACTGATTCAAGCCTTCCTGGAAACAGCGGCCATGAAGCAGATCTTCGAGAAGATAGCAAAGGAAATGGACAAGGCTCTCAGAGACGGCGAAATGTCGGACAAAGAATGGGAAAAGATCGATGTTCTCATGCAGGAGGCTATGGGAAAGAGCAAGGAGTTCTGGGAGAAAGCGAGGGACTGGCTCGAAGTACCGGAAGAGATCGACACGAAGCGAGCGAATACGGTCAAGTCGATCACGGAACAGACAGCGAATGTCCTTCTCGCTATCGAGAGAAGCTCAAACCTCTATCTCAGGGAGATAAACGAGAATATCCGCGCAATGAGGTTCCTGATGCAAGGCTGGAGCTTCAACTCTCCGGTTAACGTCGGCTTCGAGACTCAACAGACTCTCAGGTCTCACGGACTGTAAAGGTGGTGGTGTAAATGGCAGGCGTACTTTTCGATGGCACGGATCTGAAAGCTACATACGGATTCGTTGTCAATCAGGATTCGGAGAGAGACACAGCGGAACTCAACAGCCGGGAGACTCAGCTCTATGACGGGATGAACGGAGCTCACATACACGATAACGGGTTCAAGACGAGGATCATAAAGCTGGCAGGGCAGATCTACGCTTCGAGTGTGTCTTCTCTCAGAACCAACGTAAACGCTCTGAAAGCCTTTCTCTCGACGGCGAGAAGCGAGGCGAAACCCGTCGTGTTCCCGGATGAACCGGATAGAACCTACAACTGTAAGATATATGGCCGATTCGTGGAGGGGAGAGTGTTGAGCGGCCCGGTCCACAACGCTCTCGTGATGACGTTCGGCTGCAATCTAATCATGCCCGATCCATTCGTGAGTGGAGAAGAGCAGGAGATCGATTTCGTCGGAGGAGGTTCGGTCGAGAATCCAGGAGCGGTAGAAGTCGAGATCTCGGCTATCCTCTACGGCGATACCTGGAGCAACGACCACGGAGAAGCGGATGTCGTCGATGGAGGCTCGGTTCCGTTCACGAGCGTCAACGGCCACAAGTATTATTCATCTTTCGGAGACGAGATCATCGAAGGAGACGGAGCCGAAAAGACGGTCACGAACGATTCGGGGGAGACGATCGACATTCTCATCATCGACCTGACGAAGAAGGGCGAGCTGGCTCCGATCATGCAGGAAGAGTTCGAGGTAACGGATGCGGACGAACTTACGGGCTCACAGGTTCGAGAGATCGTAGGGGACGACTACTGGGAAGGCGTGAGATCGGTCGGCTGGGACTCTCAGGAAGGTTCGGAGGATTTCGGGCTGTCTCTCGAGATCGATGAAAGCAACGATCACTTCTTCCTCTGCACCGCATACGTGACCTACATGGATGATGAGACACAGAAGAAGGTCGTCGGTGGACTTCACTTCTCGGGCGAACTTCATGGAATCGACGACATTCGAGATCAGCTCTCGTCTGACGGGACTCTCACGAGAAGGGTCAAGAGGGAAGAGAAAGAGACTGACGGTTCGGGGGATCTCTCGCTTTCGGGATATGCAGTCGGAACGAACTGTCTGGTAATCCGATCTGACGGAACTTGCCAAAAGCTGGCAGCTTCAGCTTCGGTGGCTACCGGATGGAATAGCGAGACAGTAACCGTTCTGTATGTTCTCGAAACCGAAGAGACCGAGACCCTGACCCCGTTCGTTCTGGTCGATACCACGAAACACTACCCGGCAAAGTTGGAATTGATCCAGGGAGAGAACTACATACTAGCCGATTCAATACTCACATACAAGGTGATATTCACACCTAAGTATCTGTAAGGAGGGATGGAAAATGAACGGAAGCACAAGGCGCATCAGAGCAGACGCGCACGGAAAACCAGCACCACAATACTTCAACTCAGATGAAGAACAGTACGAATATCTTGAAGGGGCAGACGGCGCATCAAAAGTAATGGCGGAAGAGGGTAAGATTGCAGACCTTGCAACCTTAAAAACGTTCCTTGAAGTTCTTGGAACCACCGCAGATGCTGATTCCCTGAACACAATGATTGGCCTGCTCAAGAACCTCAAAGGGAAGGACTTCGCAACCCAGACTACTCTCGAAGCGGCAAGAGTTTTGCTTGAAACCATCTCCGGACTGGATTTTGCGGAAGAAACCACTCTCGACGCTTTGAAAACCGTGATCGAATCAATAAAGAGTACCGACGGAATCAAGAAGATCACAGACGCGCTCCCCGCCGGAACGAACGAGATAGGAGAAGTGGTCATCTCTGGGGATGAAACCCTTCCATCGAGCGCGCCCGTGACCGGAATGAAAACACTTGTCCCTGGAGTGGCTGCCGAGGTCTTTGCCGGAGCTTCGAGAAAGGCAAACAGAGTGGCAATGATGATCCGAAACCTCAGCAAGTATTCAGAAGCATACAGATTGAGGTTCGGAGAATCTTCGGTTTCAGACACGAAAGGTTTCGTCCTAGAGCCTCAATCCGTGGTAGTACTCGAATTCAATCCGAAGGTTGCGACTCCGATCTATGCAATTCCAGAAACGAACACCGTTCAGGTGGAGGTGTATGAAGTATGAAGAAGACAATAACCGCGCAAGAGGTCAGCAAGTCAAGCGACGCTCTTGAACAGCTAAAGAGAACTGCAAGCGTTCAAATCGACTTCTCTGGAGAAGGGGTGGGGCTCCTAGCCGAAACATCAGTGGGTGGCGGAGAAGAGGAGGCCTTGAAATATGCCCCTGTTTTCGAAAAAGATCTCAGAGAGAACTATAAGGAATTGTTCCCCCAACCCGAACTAGAAGAGCCGAAAGAGATGATAGAAGAGGTAGGTGAGAAGAAATGAAGTTTGTTTCCGGCAAATACGTTCAAGGCGAACTTCTCGAAACCAGCAGGGAAATAGAGGATTGGGTAACTGACTACTACGCTGTCAACGGAGCCGTAACCGACGCAACAATAAGAAATGACATGGACAGAAGAATTAGGGATGCCTCATTTGGTAGAAACGCGGTGATGTTCGATAACTCTAACTTCCCATCGATCATGGTACGCTTTCCGTTTACGAAGCTGAAAGAAATCGATTCTTCGTGGGCCGATTCTCCGCATCAGTCGTTCATAAAGAACGGGGCTGTCAAGAATGAGTTTTGGATAGGGAAATATCTCCCGATCATAAACGGGTCCGGCGAGTCCGCGCGCGCCGTCTCCTTACGAAGGAGAGATCCTGCAAACAACATCAATTTCGACAATTCAAGACTTGCCTGTACCCAGAAAGGGACTGGCTGGCACTTGATGACCAACGCCGAGTGGGCGTTGATTCTCCTTCTCGCTCATAAAAACCAGTTTTTCACTCGTGGAAACAACAGTTATGGAAAAGACTATGTAAAAACGAGCGAAACTGCCGAGGCAACATATATGAGCGGCGGAACTGTTTATAGAACAGCCACGGGTACGGGGCCAGTGGCATGGTCACACGACGGGACTCCATTCGGCGTCTTCGACCTGAACGGAAATGTCAACAAGTGGGTTGCGGGATTACGATTGAACGGCGGAGAGATCCAGATATTCGAGAATAATAACGCTGCCGATGGGACGAAAGATCATTCCGTTTCTAGCGACCAATGGAAAGCCATTCTTCAAGACGGCTCCTTAGTTGCACCCGAGACTGAAGGAACGTTGAAGATGGACGCGACCAACGCAGATGGAAGCGGAAATATCGTCGTCGGCACTACTGTCGAGAACGTTTCGGACGGAACGACTTACGCGATGACTGCTTTCAAAAACATAGCCGCAAAGGGCGAAACGACTATACCGGCCATCCTGAAGCAGCTCGGTCTATTCCCTCAAAGCGCAAACTATCCGCATGGAACTGGATATATGCGGAATCTCGGTGAGCGTTTGCCCTTTCGTGGCGGTGTCTACTACAACGCGTCCTATGCTGGTTTGTCGTATTTGAATCTCAACAACGACCGCACGAACGTGCATGCGCGTCTGGGGTTTTCGCTCGCTTGGCAACCGTGATCTGTGCTTTGCGCTCTGTAATCTGCAAAAAAACCAAAGGGGGAGGAGCAGCATAGAACTCAAGATATTACAAAAGATGTATGATCTGATCCTGTATATATACCCCGTACTCGCACAATTCCCGAAATCAGAGAAACATACTCTCGCGGCGGAAATCAAGAAGACCTGCTTCGAGATCCTTAAGCTCATTACAAGAGCAAACAAGGAGAAACAGAAGCTCGAACATTTGAGGCAACTCGACGCTAGCCTAGAACTTCTCAGAACTCAAGTTAGGTTGAGCGTCGATCTGAAGTTCATACCGACGAAGAAATACGAAGTCATCTCCAGACATCTTGCAGAAGTTGGAAAGATGCTTGGAGGATGGATAAGGTCATCTAAGTTCTAAAGATATGGGAGAGACCCATTTAGCGTTTGCCCTTTCGTGGCGGTAACTACAACAACACGTCCAATGCTGGTTTGTCGTATTTGAATCTCAACAACGACCGCACGAACGTGAATACGAATCTGGGGTTTTCGCTCGCTCGTCCAATCCCGAAAAGACAGAAGTTGGAGATTCACGGATCTCTTTCCAGCGCTTAGAGGGACAAGGGGGTCTCTCCCACGCCAGACGGCGAAAAATCGGATTGCTCCGCGGCCTATGGCAAAACCATGCGCCGCGGTTATCTTGAGGTAAAAAGATGAAACGATACAGCAATATATATCCCCTGATATATGACTTCGAATCGTTGCTAACGGCGTATAGAAACGCGAGAAAACTCAAGAGATACAGAAATGAGGTGCTTAAGTTCTCCGACAGGCTAGAAGAAAACCTTATTCTTATTCAAAATGAGCTTGTCTGGAAAACATATAAACAATCTCCTTATAGAGAGTTCTTTGTAAACGAACCTAAAAGGAGATTGATTATGGCTCTGCCGTTCAGAGATAGGGTCGTCCAGTGGTCTATTTATCAGAATCTTTCTCCGATGCTTGAGAGGAAATATATCTCCGACAGCTATGCTTGCAGAAAAGGAAAAGGTGCGCATCAAGCTCTCAGGTGCTTGCGGGAATGGCTCGGGAGTATTCCTGACCCAAAGAGATGGTATTACCTGAAACTGGATATTCATAAATACTTCTACCGGGTTAATCATAGAATCCTTCTGTCTATTTACGAGAAGCATTTCCCGGATAAAGACCTTTTATGGCTTCTTGAAGAAATTATCACAGCCAACGACGGTAATCTCGGCCTCATCGATGGAAGTATAGATTACGACAATCGAATATGCGGTGTCGGGATGGCAGTCGGAAATTTAGTTTCTCAAATGAGCGCAAACGTCTATCTCAACGAACTCGACCAGTTTGCAAAGAGAGAGCTTCAGATCCCGCACTATACCAGGTATATGGATGATGTAATCTGCCTCTCGTCGAGCAAAAGACAGCTCCATGAATGGAGATGGGCGATGGAAGAGTTTGTGGAGTTGCGTCTGGCTCTTAGAAGCAACTCAAAGACCCAAATAAGGCCGGTTACAAACGGTATTGATTGGGTAGGTTACAGACTCTGGCCAAACGTTGTCAGACTTAGAAAAAGCTCGGCTAAGAGGCTCAGGAGACGGTTAAAGTCTCTTAGGGATAAGTTTGTGAGCGGCACAATCACGTTTCAAGAGTTCGACAATTCTTTCCAATCATATATGGGAATGTTGAAGCACTGTTCAAGCGACGCTTTGAAAGAAAGCATTTGCGAGATGTTGGGAGGTAATCAATGACCTTCAATTCAATAGATTTAACCGCATATCTCAAAGGGATCAGTGTTTCCGGTAGAGGTCTCGAACAGGAACGAGAAATTGAAGAGATCCCCGGGGCTGATCCTCTCGAAACCAGCAAACTCGACAAACTGAATAGAATAACCGTGAAAGCCTCAATAATTGGGGAGAATCACACTGCCTATCGCTCATCAGTGGTGGCCTTGAGGACTGCCCTCTCAGAATCGACGGAGAAGGTACTTTCTTTCTCGGACAGTGCAAAGACATGGAGCGTGTTCGTAGAAACGCTTAAAATCAATCCTCATGAGCCAGTCTCTTCGTGTTTGAGCGCGGATTGCGAGATCCGGTTCGTAGGCAGGTGATTTGGATGACTCTGTCTGATCTCAAGACTCTCGGCTTCTACACGACCTCTGTCGAGGGAGCCGACGACCTAAATTATCAACTGAATATCGAGACTCGAAGGGAAGACCAATCTACACTGAAAGAACAGGTCCTCTCTTCGTATCTCTTGCCTCGCCAGATAAAACTCAAGGGGATCGTTAAGGGTTCAAGCTCGGCAGATCTCGTTTCGAAGCTCGGCACTCTCCAAAGCACACTATCTGCTGGAATCGTTTCATTCGAATACGAAGGTGGTTCAATTTCGTGCTACCTTGACGGCGGAGTCTCATGGAAGAAGATTGGGCCGGAGTTCGGCACTCTCATAGCAGAATGCGAGATCTCTTTGAGAGAGATAGGAACTGCCGACTCCTCGCCTGTCGCAAGGACTCTGAAACACTATCGGGGCGTGACTTATAAATCTACTCTTAAGCCTATCTCCGGACACATAAGAGAAACCTTCATGGGAAGGAAAGAACTCGAACTGACACTCGAAAATCAGGACATCAGAAACCTCGATGTCATTAGGGTTTATGACGGAGTGAGCACAGAATACTACACAGTTCAGATCCCCGAACCTGAAAGGCGAGACAACGCGAAATTCATAACCATTACAGCCGAACACGCATACTATGGTTTCGGAAATCGAATGTTCCTGGACAACTCGACCGAAGAAGAAGTGTTCGAGTATTTCGGGATAGATCTCTCGACTCTTCTGGGGTATCTCTTCACAGGATCGGGAGTCTCGAAGAACACGACAAATCTCAACGCAGGAACCCTCTCGGAGGTTCAGGAAATCTCTTTCAGCTCCCAGACGAGGCTCAACGCACTTCAGGCGATATGCGAGAAGTGGGGAATCGAGTATAAGTTTTCCGCAAACGGCACGACGTGCTACTTGGGAGAGAAAGGGAGTCTTGGAGACACTACCGGAGCGATGATCGAATACTCGAAGAACCTCAAGGGTGTCAAGAAGAGGATCGACACGAGAGGACTCGTTACGAGGCTTCGACCCGTCGGCTCTTCGGAGAACCTTCCTACATGGTATGTGTACCAGAACCTTCGCATTACGACTCTAGTGCCTAACGGTACAGGAGGTTACGACCATTCTGGAGATCTCTTCATCGACAACAACACGGCCACATATGGGATCATCGAACGCCGCATGGACTTCGATGTCAAGGTTCAGGCGAAACACGGTAGCGTTACAGGGGTTGGAACAGGATCTATTGAGGGATACGACGGAACCTATCCTTATATCGTCGATTCGGCTCGGACTGAAGCTACCGGCGCACTCAATGGCGGCACTCTCCATGTAGCCGATGGTCCTGATGTCGGAGAGGCGAAAATCCTTTACTATGACGGCTCAACGAAGAGAATCTATTACAGAATCGACTCCGACGAGAATTTCGATTTCACTCCATCGGCAGGAGCTTTCTACAAGATCACGGACATCGAGCTGACGTACCAGGAGATCAACGAGGCCGCCGCTACGTTGCTCGCAAAAGCTCAAGACTACCTTGATACCGCCTCCGAACCTCAAGTGTCGTATGAGGTCGATTTCGCCCAGTTATGGGAGCGAGACAAGGTCTCATATTCGACGGACTATTTCGAGGTCGGGGATATGATCACGGTCAAAGACACGGATCTCGGGATCAACGACTCTCTCAGGGTCATCACGAAAGAGATCGATGTAGTCAGGCCGTGGAAGGTCAAGATTGAAGTCTCGAACAAGGTTCAGCAGATAGAGGACATAATCCTTGACATCATCGAAGAAGGGAACACTCTCAAGAAGAAAGAGCGGGTCCTCACGATCAACCAGAAGCGGCACAACGATGCTGTGAGGGCTCTTCAGTTGCTCAAAAACAACAACTTCTTTGGAAGTGATGTTGAGATAAACGGCGGGAACATAAAGGCTGGAACGATCGAGGCCGAAGCGATCGCTATCGGTTCGGGAAACCGGAACTTCCAGCTCTGGGGAGTGTCTTTCGAGCCGAATTATGATGATTCATACGCGAAGTTTCATGCCACGGGCGGGGCTCTTGTGTTTTACGGAGAAGAGGATGTCTGGACTCTCAATGCGAACACGGTAACTGGTCTTACTCAGGACACGACGTACCTCGTCTATGTCAGACTCAGGAAAGGAAACTTAACCTCTGCCGACAATGCGATCATCCTCTCAAGCGACACGAAAGAGGCCGAAGACGCAACCTATTACTACTACCACGTCGGCTTTCTGGAGGTCGGAAATTCCACGACAGCTTCATTCCTAGCGACCTCATACGGCTGGACGATCATCCACGGTTCGCAGATTCAAACAGGAACGATCTATGCGGACTATATCAGGGTCGGTTCTCCAGCAGACACTCAGATAGGCCTCATCGACACTAAAGCTCAAGACGCTCTCGATGCGGCGCAAGCAGCCGAAGAAGATGCTGCGGAGGCTCTGGCGGAAGTAAACGAGATTACCGATGACTCGATTCTAAAGGGCGGGACGGAGAAGAGCCAAATACGGAAAGAGTGGGACTCGATCGCCAAGGAGTACTTCAAGATCACCGTTCAGGCCATAGCATATTCCCTGAGCGGAGACTCGGCCTATACTGCTTACTACAACGCAACAGCGGCATTATGGACGTATCTCAACGGAGGCTCTGGAGCATTCAGTTCTTCGACTCCTCCGGCGTGGATCTCTGATGCGAATCTCGGAACTGACACAGACATCGTCCCTGCTACCTTCAGGTCAAAATTCGCCGATTATTATGATACTCGCCAGGGGATCCTCAACAAATTCGTCGGCTATGCTAAAGGGTTGGCAGACGCGGCACAAGCAGCAGCGAATGCGGCGCAAGCCGATGCTGATGCGGCTCTTGATGAGATCTCCGAGATTGTTGACGACGGCATATTGAAGGGCGGGACCGAAAAAAGCAGCGTCAGGAAGGAATGGGATTCCATCGTCAAGGAATACAAGCAGATACAAGCACAGGCAACACTGTTCGAGGCGACCACAGAGACAGCATATACGGACTACGTTGCGAAGGCTCAGGCACTTTGGACATATCTAAACAACGGATCGGGAACGTTCAACATCGACACGGTCCCGTTGTGGATCTCCGATGCGCAGCTCGGAAATGATACGGACATCGTTTCTGCCACATTTAGATCAAAATTTGCCGATTATTATGACAAGAGGCAGGCAGTTCTCAATCTCTTCGCGAAGATCGCGAACGACAACGCCCTGGCCGCGAACGCTCTCGCTCAATCGGCAAAAGACGCAGCGGACGCAGCGCAGGAAGATGCGGACGAGGCTCTCGAGGAGATCGCGGATATCGTCAGTGATTCGATCCTGAAAGGAGGAGCTGAGAAGAGCAAGGTGAGGCAGGAGTGGGACTCAATAGTGGTCGAATACAAGGAGCTACATTCCCAGACTGACGATTTCGATCTTCTCTCTGATTCCCACTGGACAAATTACTATGCGGCTACGGAATCGCTCTGGACATACCTAAACGGAGGAAGCGGAACCTTCCATATCGACACTGTTCCTCTCTGGATCTCTGATGCGCAGCTTGGAAACGACACAGAGATAGTTCCGGCAACTTTCAGATCTAAGTTTTCGGGGTACTACGAAAAGCGCCAGTCGCTTCTCAACAAGTTCGTGATCTTCTTCGCGGAGAATGTCGGGGTCGGATATACGGAGATAGACGGCGGGAAGATAACGTCGTTCATAATCTCGGCTCTTAAGTATATCCAGGCCGGAGGGGATAGCGAGAATTACCGTCTGAACTCTTCCGGACTTGAATACAGGAGACTCATAACCGCCAGAATCAACGATATTCGCGCGTTCGCACAATGTGATGCTACCTCGAGCGCAAAGATCGAGGTCTGGTATCGCTGGACCGAGAACTACTCGGACGCTTCTCCGGACTGGTCGAGCTGGCAGAACCCGGATGATCTGACATTCTCGTCTTCTTTCCAGTGGTATATCGAGCCCTCTGACCCGATATACGGAGCGGACATGACGGACTTTGCGATGCAGTTCAAGTTCGTTCTTTATTCGACTGCCCTGGTGAAACCGGCACTGGGGAAGTGGAATGTGTATATCAACAACGAGTTTGCCCTCGAGCTGGATTCTACGAGCGACTTTCAGGACAATGCCGATGCTTCCACAAGCGGAATTACATATGGAAGCGGGCTTATCGAGCCGACAAACTATTCGAGCACCGGGACCTACATCACGAAAGCGAGCTCGGTCGTGGAATCCGTGACCCCCGAACTGGATATCTCGAAGATCATGCACACGATCCACTCGGGGACGGTCGTTTTCGATGGGTCCACCGACAATATGATCCAGACGATCTGGCACAACAAGCATCTTCAGGAAGAAAGATTCGAGGTGAAACTGGAAGCTCTTGAAGAGCAACGCTGGAAGAGCACTTTCGACACTTCGACCGACTACTTCTTTCAGAAGTATTTAAAGAAGATCGTCGATTCTTCGGGGATCTCTGACGCTATCGAGATAGGCTTCTACGCCACCGAGGGAGTTCTCTCACAGAATCTGGGTTCTGCCGACGCTACCGACGATTCCGGCTGGAAGCTGATCAAGAGCGTCACGAGCATCTCGAAGATAGAATTCGACGTGTATCACTACGGCGCTATCCATATTCTCAAAGAGCATGTCGTGTATCACTATGATTCAGCATACACGGGGAAAGTACTCACGAGAAAGGTGGACAACGATCTCGAGATTTGCTTCGACGGAGATTACTCTGAAGAGAAAACGATAGAGGGTGTCGTCGGAGGCGTGAATATCGAGAACGTCGTCGTCTGGACGGAAGGCACGAAGATAGCTCTGAAAGGAACCTTCAGATACGAGCTGCAACTCCAGAGATAAGAAAAACAGAATACTCAAGAGGCCCTTCGGGGCCTTTTGTTTTAGAAAGGAGGTGAGAAAGATGAGAAAACTTCTCGCAATTTTCCTCATGCTTGTCATTGCCTGTATCGCGTTCTCGAACATCGTCGAGTTTTTCGAGGGGATCCCGCCGGTCGTAAGATTCGCCGTCGGCGGAGCGATCGCTATCTACGGTCTGTCATGGGCCTATACTTGGCTCTTCGATCCGATTGTGGTAGTAGCGGATACTAAATACGGAGCCTTCAACTTCGGGCCTTTCATTGTCGTCGACACTTATTTGTGGTACGACGCTTCGGAAAGCTCCAGGAATCTGGTCCTCAATCATGAATATGTCCACTACATCCAGCATGCCCTCTACGGTCCGATCCTCTCTCTGGCATATCCGGTTTGCTATTGGTATTCAACATTAAAATCCGGCGATCAATGGAGCGCGAATTACTGGGAACAGCAGGCCATATCCCTTGCCACAAATGACCCGCCTGCTTGGAAACCTGCGTTAATAC
>Ga0334883_1003399_pt1 | contig 17199 bp, 17 predicted proteins | sample GraSluR1_MG_6_FD_207230 | JGI IMG/M metagenome (GOLD analysis project Ga0334883, IMG submission 207230) | Sludge microbial communities from methane-producing bioreactor in Wageningen University, Netherlands - Granular Sludge_09_05-R1 | ecosystem: Engineered > Bioreactor > Anaerobic >... | reverse complement strand
AGGGCTTCTTCGGCAGCCGGATCACTGAGGTTGAACCAGCTCTGCAGGAAATGGATCCGGAGCATCCGCTCCAGACCTACCGGGGGACGGCCTTTGCCTGCCTTGGGGTAGAAGGGGTCGATGAGGGAGTAGAGCTCCTTCCAGGGAACGACCCGCTCCATTTCCGCGAGGAACTTTTCCCGCTTTGTGGGTTTCTTGTATTTCTCGAAGGTGGAGGCGTTCGCAAGCGTTTTCTGGCAGTTCATCGGTCTTCATCTCCCCGTATGGTCTGGAGTTTTAAGTAACTGCTACGGTACTATTTTACAAGATCGAAAGGCGATTTGCCGGAGACTTTTTCAGAGATTCCTTAGGTAAATATATATATTCTTAAACATTATGAATTGGGGGGGATTGTAATGCAATCTATCAAAAGGAGCCTTCTTGTTTTCCTGCTGCTGTTTCTTATCGTTTCACCCGCCATTGGGGAAGAGGTCTTCCTTCCGCCGATCGATGAACTGCCGGGAGAAGAAGCCGCGCCGAAAGCTCCCGAGTTTCCGGCACCACCCACCGTTCCGGCAGTCGATGCAAGCCCGGCGTTTGAAACTTCCGCACCCGCTCCGGGCACCATTCCAGGGGGGCAGCCATCCACTCCTCCCGTCCAGGCACAAGTCGTCGATGAATCAGAATTCGCTCGGATCAACTGGACCGAAGACTACGTTGAGGCAACGGGACAGGCCGTTGCCCCCGCAGGGAAGGAGAACACCGCCCAGGGAAAGCTGCTTGCCAGAAGAGGGGCCGTTGTCGATCTGCAGCGGAACCTCCTGGAGACGATCCAGGGCGTGAGAGTCGACTCACAGACGACCATGACCGACTTTATGGCCTCGGACGTGGTCAAGACGGAAGTACAGGGTATGATCAAGTCAGTGGAGATCCAGGAAGGTTCCTGGGACGGTTCTGTCTATACCGTCAAGGGGCGGGTGAAACTCGAAAAAGTCCGGGCCGCAGTCCTTCCCGCCCTTCCGAAAAAGCCCGGGGAAAAGACTGCCCCCTCCGGTCAGCCCAAGGCCGGAAGCGCATCGGGCCTGCTCGTGGACGCCCGCCACCTTCCCCTCATTCCCGCACTCATATTCCGCATCGTCGATGAGAACGGCAAAGAAGTGTACGGTTTGAATTTCGTAGATTCGGATCGTTTTCTGGCCTCAGGTCTCTGCGACTACCAGACGAACCTTGCCTACGCGAAGGATGCACCCCGTATTGCATCCTCTCCCATAGTGGCAAAAGCCGTCAAGACGATTTCACCGGCGAACGTGGACATCGTCATATCGAACAGCGACGCCGCCAGGATCCGGACAGGTTCGTTCGACTTCCGGACAGCCTGCAGGGTAACCGTGGTAAAACGGTGACGTCATGAGGCTTCGACTTCTTTTCCGGAATCTCGCTTTTATTGCAATCGCTGTTTTCACTCTTTCCGGCTGTACCGCATCAGGAGCGGAGATAACCGTAGATGCGGAAGGCATGGCGGCCGTAGTGGACGGCAACGTGACCCGCGCCCGGGAGGAAGCGAAAAGGCAACTCTACAGGGATGCGCTTGAAAAGGGAATAGGCGCGTATGTCCAGGGAATCACCGAGATGAAGGATTTCGAGGTGGTGCGCGACAGGGTATTCTCACAGTCCCAGGGACTCGTCACATCCGTTAAAAATTCCTCCGAACGGGTCGACTCCGACGGCATTCTGCATCTTACGGCCACCTGCATAGTTTCCGAAAAAAAGCTCGACGGCTTACTGGGTCCGGCAGTGATCGACATGCTCGGGAATCCAAGGATCATGGTGCTCGTGGACGAGGTAGTGGAAGGAGAGCGCCAGTTCCTCTCCACATCCGAAGGGGAAGTGCTCAGGGCATTCCAGAAGGCCGGGTACCTGGTAGTGGACGCGGGACAGGCCGGTGTCATAAAAGAAGGAGAACTGGAGGCCGCAAAGGTGTCCGGCGACCCTGCAAAACTGCAGGAAGTGGCACGGTCCTTTCAGGCTGACGTTCTGATCCACGGGAAAGCCCAGGGAAATTCATTCACAAAACAGAAAATTGAAGGCATTACACTTTTCGGGGTCAGGTCACAGCTTCAGCTCAAGGCTATAATCGCCCAGAATGCCTTCATCATCGGAACTGAGCTGGCAGAGAAGAAAACAAAAGGGACATCTCCCGGAGACGGTGCAGTAAAGGGATTCACCGATCTCGCCCCGAAGATGGCGGGAGAACTGGTCAACAAGGTGGCCTATGCTCTCGTGAGCGGCTCCTCCGGCGGCATTCCGGGGAGGACTTACCGGGTCTCCGTATCAGGTGTCGCATTCGCAGAGGCGAGGACGCTCAGGGATGCTCTCGGCCAGGCAGGGGGGATCTCCGGGGTCTACCAGAGAAGCTTCGCCGACAGAACACTCGAAATGGACGTCGTTACTGAAAAAACAGCCGAGGACGTGGCTGTTCTGCTGGAATCCCTGGGGGTGGAGGTGACGGGACTCACTGCGGGAACTGTGGAAGGGAGGAAGGGACCGTGAAGAAATTTTTCTTGTCCGCTGTTGCAGTCACAGCAGTTTTCCTTATCATGGAACTCACAGGACCCGCATTCGGCTCCCTGTCGGAAGAGCAGATGTACAGCATCTGGCAGAATAACGGGGGAATCGACGGAATCCAGGTGTTCAGGTATGGGGTCGTCGACTGGACGGGACGCTCTGTGACCTCTGAGGGGAAAGCTCCCCTGGTTTCCCCGGCACCCCATGACAGGCTGCTCGCGAAAAGGGGGGCCCTTGCGGATGCAAGGAGAAACCTTCTCCTGTTGCTGTACGAAATGAAGTTCGGCCTTCCCGAGCGCCTTCAGGCTATAGAGGTGACCGGGGAGGTCGTTGAAGGAAACGTGGACTTTACGGGAATAAATGAGGGAATCTACATAGTGGAAGTGACGGTTCCTCTTGAACGGTTCCTTTCGGAGAGCCTCATCTTCAGCAGTTCGGTGAGGTGATTGAAATGAAGCGGGTTTCCCTTCTTTTTGCTGCTGCCATTTTTTTCGCCATTTTTTCCGTTTCTTTGGGGGAAGCAGGTTCTCCGCCGCTTCCGAAGGGGAAGACTATAGCCGTGCTCGTGAAGGGGACGCAATCCCATGCAGCCGCGGCTCGCTCCATTCTCCTGAAAGGCCTCATCGACGGAGGATACCGTGCGGTGGATGAAAAACAGCTGGAGAGGATACGGCGCAGCAAGGCAGCCGCCCTTGCCCTTGAAGGAAACGTGGAGGCCATTCTGAAGCTCGGAAGGACCTACGGGTTTTCCGTTCTTCTTTCCGGGAACATGGCCGTACCGAAACCGGTCCGGAACGAATTCAGCCTGTATACTGCCACGGCCACGTTCTCTGCCTCGGCATGCTATTCCTCCAGCGGAAAACAGATTTTCGCGGGAACCGAATCTGCCAAGGAGATCGGATACACCCCCGAGGAAGCAGGCCAGAAGGCTGCCGAAACTGCCGCACGGGCCCTGGCGGAGGTGATCCTCGGAAAGAGAACTTCGGGACAGCCGGAGGCCGCCGGCACCAGGTACACTCTTTTCATATCGCCGGTCCGGAGCTTCGCCGAAGCCCACGGCATAGTGGAGAGCTGCCGTACGGCAGGGGCCTCGTCCGCCTCCCTTGTCCGGTTGAGTGCCGGTAGGGCGGAGGTAGAGGCGGAATTTCAGGGTTCCGCGACGCAGCTTGTTTCCTCGCTGCTCAGGACAAGAAGAGACCTGGCGGAGGAATCTGTTGAGGGAAACACGATCCACCTCGGGAAACAGTAAGGCGTCATTCGGGAAAGGGAGGGAATCAAGATGCACACCAGGAGGACAATAAACAGGAACGTTTTCCTTGCGGCAGCCTTCGTTCTTTTATGCATTACCGGTCTTTCGGCAACCGCTGCCGGTGAAGTCAGCCTCTTCATCGACGCGCACACGGTGAGAGTACACGACCCCGCCATCGGCGGACAGTCAATATTGAACGATTTCCGGACGCAGGGTCACCGGACCCACAATCACCTTGCCCTCGTCTGGAGCAATGAAGCGGCCTGGGTCTACGATATACGGACCTCCCAGTGGCTTTCCCAGGGCAATTTCCGGACTCTCCTCGGGACACTGTCGGACGAGTTCGCCCTTGTCTGGAATCAGAACGAGGCGGCAGTCTTCGACGCGAAAAAGCAGGAATGGATCCGGAGCGATTCCATGCCGTGGACCATCACCGGTGCGGTCCTCTCCCGTGGCATGGCAGCCCTCACAGGCGACGACGGGTTCGGAGTCTATGATCCGGTCCTCAAGCAGTGGCAGTACGCCAACGATTTTCCCGTGAAGAAGGCACAGGCGGGGGATGTTCTTGCAGCCGCATGGGATGACAGTTCTCTCGTCCTTTACGACCTTACCCTTCACCAGTGGATCCTGAAGGAAGGGGTATCGGCTCAGGCATGCATCATTGACGGCCATAAGGCTTCTGTTTTCACGGCGGACAAGATCCTCGTATACGACGCCATGTCCCACCGGTGGAGCGAGAAGAACCGTTGAAACTGAACGGGAGTTTCCAGGAAGGGAGGGAACGAACATGAACGCAAATTTTCGCAGGTCCATCATTTCCGTACTGATCCTATTTCTGGCCCTCCTTCCTCTTCGGGCCGCCGCAGCCCCGATGACAGTAGCCGTTCATCCCTTCCTTTCCCAGGGGGCAAGCTTCCATCTCGGGTCATCCATCAGCGAGATCGTCTCCACATCCCTTGCCGGGGCACGGGACATCACCGTGGTTGAACGGATGCGCCTGGCCGAGGCTGCACGGAAGCAAAAGCTTGCCATGTCAGGCGTTGTGGAAACATCCACGGCTGCAAGAGCCGGAAAACTCGTCGGTGCGCGCTATTTCATCCTCGGCGCTGTAAGCCGCTTCGGAGCACTTCTGATCGTCACGGCACGGCTTGTGGACGTCCAGAGCGGCAGAGTACTGGAGAGTTTCGAGCAGACCTCGAAACAGGGGGAGGATGAGATGGTCCTCGTTTCCAGGAATCTCTCAGCGGAACTGCTGGCGTTTCTGAGCGGCGATTCTCCGGCTCCCGGAGATCCGCAGAAGGATTACAAGTACTATCTCTACGAGGCTCTCGGTTATTACAACCTCGGCCAGTACCGGAAATCTCTCCCCTTCTGGGAGAAAATGACACAGCTCAGCCCGCGCAACGGGCTGCTCCGGTTTGTCGTCGCAGGCATCTACTTTCAGGCCAAAAGGTATTCCGATGCCCTCCTCGCAGCACAGCAGGCCGTCACATGGGACCCGTCCTTTGCGGAAGCACATCTTCTCGAGGGAAAAGCCTACTTTCTTCTCGGAGACAACCACAAGGCGACCCCTCCCCTTGACAGGGCGCTTGAACTGGATCCCGGACTGACCGAAGCGCTTTTTCTCAAGGGATCGGCGTTCAAGAACAGGAAGCGGGTGGAAGAAGCTGCAGACTATTTCCTGGAGGCGATACAGTCAGACGAATCCTACGTACCCGCATACCTGGCTCTCGGCCAGCTGCTCCTTGAGAACGGAGCGGCTGACGAAGCGGCGGGGGTGCTTCTCTCCGGAATGAAACACCAACCGGAGAACGGTACCCTTCGTTTCCTCCTGGGAACGGCGCACCTTATGCGGGGAGACCTGAAGGGAGCCAAAGAACAGGCAGCCGCGCTGAAGAAAATAGACGAAAAGCTCTCCAAAGAGCTCGAAGCACTCTGCAGCGGGAACAAGTAAATTTTCTAGAGAGGAAGTGAATTACTATGAAAAATCGGTATATGCTGCTATTAAGTGTTTTGGTTATCGGATGTGCCGTTCTGTTCTCACCGGTCAGAGGTTTCGGGTGAGCCGGCGGCGGTGACGGGGGCGGCGGGTCGTCGTCCACGGCTGAAGAAAAGGCGATCGAGAAAATAGTGAACGTGTTCATCTCGAAGGGAACTCTTGAAGGCAGGGATCTGAACGAGGCAGTCAAGCTGGCGGGTTCGATATCAAAGGACGGAGAATGCAAGGCGGCATACCTCGCGGGTGCAAGCCTCCTGAGAAACGGAGAATATGAAAAAGGGAGGGAGTTCATGCTGAAAGCCCTCGACGGCTGTTACGATTTATCCGCAAATTTATGGGGAGATATGGAGAAACTCCGGACGATCGTTGCTGGAGAGCTTGCCCTTCACGCAGGAGGCAAAGGAGACTTCCAAACCATAATATCCGTTGAAGAGAAACTGGCGAAGGATCTTGCCACGGACAGGCTCCTGGTCCGCGATGCAAAGTGCATTCTCCAGGGGCGAACGAAGCTCGGGGACATACTGAAATACCATAAGGCCCGGGCCTACCAGGCGTCGAAGATGCCCGCAGAGGCGAAAAACACTCTTAAAGAACTCCAGTTTGCATCGGGAAAGGTGTTCGTCGACGGCAATGTCGTGGGTCTTAAGGACGCCATTGCGAAACTGCAGCTCCAGGTGGACGGGAAGGCCCTCCTGTATCTGCTGAGGGTTTCCTGGTGCTGAAAGGGCAGGTAGTGGAGGCGGCAGAAAGATGAATAGCGGAAGAAAAAGGGGTGTACTGATCCCGGTTCTCCTGGTCTGTGCCTCACTTGTTTTCACCCCCTCTCCGGCTGCGTCGGAAATGGTGCTGGCCGTTCCTGACTTTCAGGCGGTCGGCTGCATGCCCTACCTGGGACCTGCAGTGGCCGAACAGGTCAGGGGCAAACTCACAAACCGGGGTCCATGGACCATTCTTGAATCCTCACAGATGAACAGAATAGCATCGGAACACCGGCTTTCAATGTCGGGGCTCATGGACGGGAAAAAGGCGGTCTCAGTCGGGAAGGTACTGGGCGCCCAGTATCTCATCCTGGGAAGCGTCAATCTCACGGGATCTGTTTTCACCCTGACCGCCCGGCTCGTGGACGTGGAAACGGCAACAGTCTATTCCGGCTTTCAAACCGTGACCCATGAAGGTGAAGAAGGGCTTATTTCCGCTGCTGAAATACTGGCGGACGATATTGCCATGGAACTCGGCGGTCCGGACGCCTGAGGATCGAAACGAAAAAGGGTGGCAAAAGAGAGGGGCTTGGGGCAAACCCGGCCCCTCTCTTTTCCAGCAGCCTTACGGCTTTATCTTCTTGAAAAAGACTGCCTTCTTTGCCTCAATGTCAGACATGAGCATGATGCCGTCCTTGTCCTTGGGATTGTGGAACTCGTCCATGGTCAGGGTGGCATGCATGAGTTCAAGACCCTTCGTGGCCTCGAGAGCATCACGGACCTTCACGGGGTCATCGCTTCCGGCACGCTCCATGGCATCCTTCACCCAGTAGACGCTGTCATATGCCATGACTGCGTTCATGAACTCCATGCACTCCGTGCCGGTCTGCTCCTCGTATTTCCTGAAGAAATCGGCGAGGGTGGGGTCAGCCTTGTCCACGTGGCTCACCCAGTAGGTGTCCTTCATGGCGTCGCCTGCGATCTCCCACATAAAGTCGCCGTAGCCGTCTCCGCCTATGATCTCGATGTTCAGGTCAAGTTCCCGGGCCTGCTTCACGGCAAGGGGAAGGCACTTGCCCATGGTGGGAATGACCAGCACGTCAGGATTGGCGTTTTTGATAACCGTTAACTGGGCACGGAAGTCCACGTCCTCCGCCCTGTGACATTCGTCAGCCACGATCTCTCCGCCGTACTCCTTGAAGGACTTCATGAAGAACTCCCGAAGACCCTGGGAGTAGTCGCTTGACACGTCGTAAAGAACGGCGGCCTTCTTCTTTTTCAGGTCCTGGGCGGCAAACACGGCGATCATCTTGCCCTGGTAGGGATCAAGGAAGCAGATGCGGAAGTTGTACGGGCGTACCTGCCCCTTCTCGTCCATAGTCACGAGGGGGTTTGTGGGGAGGGTGCCGATATGGGGAACCTTTCCCCTGTTGAACACTGGCGCGGCTGAAATGCAGAGGCCGCTTCCGCTGGGGCCGATGACCACGCTGACTTCATCCTGTTCCACAAGGCGCCGAGCGGCATTGACCATGTCCTCCTGCCGGGTGCGGCAGTCGTACATGATCACTTCCACCGGCCGGCCCAGGATGCCGCCGGCCGCGTTGATCTCGGCAACAGCGATCTTCACCGACTCGACCTCCGCCACTCCGTAAGCTGCGAAGTCTCCGGTAACAGTGGCTATTTCACCGATTTTAATGGGATCCGCCGCAAATGCGGGGACAGCAAAAAGACACAGAAGGAACACCAGCGCCACAACTTTACGAATACTGCCCAGACTTCTCATTCTTTCAACCTCCCTAAAAATTATGGATGGACTTCACGGAACAAACACAAAAAACGTATTCTGCCGCCTGCTTCTTCTTCAGCTGCTGTCTGAAAAAACACCGAACAATTCCTGTTGATTCTTTGTATATCTTACTACACCGGGCCCTTTTCCGCACCATTTATTCTTCCGGTACATACAGGCCGGCCGGGTTCGAACCTATAAGTCCCGCTTCCAGCAGGTCTTTGGCGACGGGGGAAAGCGCTGCGGCCTGATCTTCGTCAAGGAGGGGGAAATACGTCAGTTTTTCAAAGGCATCCCCGATGTATTCCAGATCCTCGTCCGTCTCCATCCAGTTTCTCCCGTCGAAGCGGACCAGCCGGAGCGGACGGGAATATGCACGGAGGGTCTTCTGCCCGATGGTGTTGAAGTAGAAATCGAAATAGGACATGGCCAGCTCCCGCAGGCTCCGGTAAACCGGCTCCCGAAAGCGCAGGGTCGTGAAGTTGGACTTGGCTACCGCTCCCCAGTAATTTCTCTCCCGAAAGACCGCTATGACGTGATCATCGTCATTCCATGCCTTGAGATCGACGAGCAGGGGTGGATGTCCAAGCCCCCTGAGACATGCGGCGGCGAAAAGGGCTCCCTCGAAACAGTGGGCGTTTCTCCCGGAAAAGACCCTTTTCGGCGATTTGCACTCCACCACAGAATTATATGGAATGGAATTGAGAAACAGCTGTATTTCCCAGGGACTCCTGAACTCATTGAGGAACATGGTTTTTTCCTCCGGTCCCTTCTTTTTTCTTTTCATTCCCGCACCCCTTCACACGTTCTTATTCATCCAGGTATGAATCGAAATACCCGGAGATATGGACTACGGGGGTCCCCTTGTCTCCCGATCCGGAGGTCAGGTCGCAGAGGGAGCCCACAAGGTCCGTGAGCCGCCTCGGTGTTGTGCCGAGCGTGGAATGGCTGAACCGGTCCATTTCACCCTTCCTCCTGATGGCCTCCCTGACAGCTTCTTCAGGTGACTTGTCTCCGGCATTGTCGGCAATGTACTTGAGTTTTATTTCCTTAGGCATGCCCAGGAGTCCGTCCGTAAAGCCCGGCGAAACGACCGGATCGGCAAGCTCCCAAATGCCGCAGACCGGATCCTTGAATGCTCCGTCACCGTAGACGAGCACCTCAATCTTCTTCCCCGTCCGGACAAACAGTTCTTCTTGAAGTTCCTTTGCGAATTTTCCGCTGTCCCTCGGGAACAGCTTCAGCGTGCCGTCATTGGTATAGTTCGAGCCGAGAAGACCGAACTCGGGATTGTAACCCATTCCGTCCCTGCGGGGGGCGGTACAGAACTGGTCGATGGAGACGACCTTCGCCCCGGCCTTCTCGAGGATCTCCCGATGGAGGAACCGTGCATGGATACTCGCGACTATGACAGTGTCGGCAAATTTCAGCGCATCCAGCGGGTTGTTGCCGAAGTGGATCTCCACCCGTTCCGGATCCATTTCCCTGTAATACTTCACGTAATCGACCCCTGTGAAGGGATGTATATAGCGGCCGAAGACCTCTTCGTACTCCTTTTCCCCGAAAAGATCCGCTGAAAGCATTCCGGCCCTGAGGTAATAGTTCCTGGGTTCGATGACGAGGTTTCCCACTTCGTCAGCCGGATAGGAAAGAAGGATATGGACCTTCCCCCGCACTCCGCCGATAATGCCCTTCAGTATCTGGCCGAATCGGTTTCTGCTGAGAATGGGAAATATAAGGGAAACATCTCCTTCAGGGACAAGCCGCCGCGTATCCTCCGCGATATCCTCAAGTGTCGCGTAGTTTCCCTGGACCCGTGCCAGGAGAGACTCTGTGACACCCACTATATCCCCGTCGCGAAAATCAAAAAGGTCCCTTTCAGATTTCGATGCTTTCAGAAGTTCCGTGCACACAATGTCCACAAGATCCGCATCTTTGGATACGACCGGCAGGCGTATTCCCCGGGAGACCGTTCCGATATGTCTCATGGCGCCTCATTCCTTCCGAAGAGGGTTATGTATGGCTGGAGCTGCGTACGCTTTCTCCTGCCTGGCGTATTGTACCATTTTTCCCGAACGGCATAAAAGTGTGCCGCAGAAAACCCTGCGGAAATGAAAATACGGCCGGAACCGTTTCCCAGGCCGAAAAAAAAGGTCCCGCGGCAGGGGCTGCGCTGCGGGACCTCGAATTGGGGGAATCCACCGCGGAATGTTTCAGCTGTTCTTTCTCAGCCTGTCGAGTTCTATCTTCAGGCGGCCTATCTCTTCATAAAGGGGGGCGGCGGACTCTTCATACCTCTTCTTCTCCGGTTTTTCGGCAAAGACAAGCCTCGCGTTGGACTGCAGCTTTTTCTTCCACCTGCATATCTGCTCCGGCGAAACCCCGAACTCATGTGACAACTGGGCAAGGGTCCGGTCCTCCTTGCATGCCTCAAAGGCGACATGAGCTTTAAAGTCCGTTGTATACCGTTTTCTTGGTTTCGACATCCGGATCACTCCCCCCGGCATCTTCAGTTTGAACCGATGCCCCTGCGAGTCTTTTTTGCAGGTTCCACATCACAATACACTCCGGACCAGGGACTTGGATCACTCGCGAGCTTCTGATCCGAAAGCCGCCGTTCCGTCCGGGCTACATATCCCGAACGGCAAACACCAAAACCGCCTGACCCTGCCCGGCTGAAAGACTGTTGCTGCCCTTCATTTTCAGAATTCCCCTGCACCCGGCATCGAAAAGACCCCGAAAACCGGTCACAAGATCAATCTCCCCGGTTCCCAGCGCCTGAGGCCCGGCTGATTTGCCGCCATGCGGGGAAGAGACCTCTACAGTCATCGACAGGCCTTCGGGCAATGGCGCTGCAAGCCGGCCGGTGAGCTTCCTCGGAGTATCTCCGGTAGAGGAAAGGAAAACCGAAAAAGTGCTCTCCCCCGGCTTTCCGCCTATCATGGAGGCCATGGAGACAGAGGGTAACGATATGTGAACTCCATAATATTCGGGAATTGTCACCTCCAGGGAGATGGCTGCAGAATCTGCGGCATCCAGGGAGGAGCAGAAGACCTGGAGCAGCAGAACTCCTGCGATAAGAGAGACAAATATCGAAAAAGGTTTTACTGATCCGAAACGAGTCTGATGGATCCTCATTTTGCCGTTTCCCCCTTTCCCCGAGGGTTTATTTTTTCCTTCCCGAAGAGGACGTTGTCACAGTTCCGCTTTCAATAAACTGTATGGTCCGTTTCTTCGGGAGGACACGATTCACGATCTCTACAACGTCGCCCGGTGCCAGCTCGATACTCTTCGACTCTGTCTCGAACCTGTATCCTGCGGGAAGCCCAGCTTCGTAGAACTTCAGATTCCAGCTTCCCGGGCGTATATTATCGAAAACAAACTCTCCGTTCATGTCAGTTGAGCGCCTGACCGTCTGGTCATCTCTCGACAGCTCCACAAGTATATGGGCTATGCTTCCCTGTTTTGCTCCTGAAACCGCCAGCTCACGAAGTCCGGCTGCGCCCTCCCCGGCATCGCTGCCGCCTTGTTCGGGAAGAGCGATCCTGCCCCTGAAAATAGCCCCTTTTGTTATTCCGATTTCCATGGAGACAGGCTTAGGGCCTCCCGCGATCTCGAGAGATATGGGATATTTCTGCACTGTTGTAAAACCGTACCCGATTGATTTGGGGTCGATCATAATTCGGTAAAATCCGGGTGCAAGGGACGGAAAGATAAAATTACCGTCCCTATCGGTCACTACAGCTTCAGACCCCACCCTGACAACCACGTCCGGAAGACCCGGCTTTGCGGGATCCATGGAATCAATGACCCTGCCTTTCAGGATACCTACGTTCGTTTTTTTCACTGTCTTTATCCCAATCGGTACCTGGTAGGAAAGCCGGTATTCCGTCTCAAAATCGTCTTTGGAAACTTCCAGGGTAAGGAAACGATCTTCTTTCATCTCGTATGTAGCGATAAGATCGAACTGGTTTGTGAGCAGCTCCGCGTTATCACTTATGCCTGACCGGGAATAGGCCAGGGTCAGGGTAAGCTGGGGCGACATCCTCCAGAAGATGGACCCTCCAAAGCTGCTCGATCCCCTGAGAAGATAGCTTTCACTGAGAACGTCATTGTCCCCGAGGTTCCAGAACAGGCTCAGGGAAAGGTTCGGTGAAGGGAAATAGCTCACGAGAAAGTTCATGTTCCAGACCGATTCTGATTCTCCGGTGAGACGATTATACTGGTCGCTGAACCTTGGTTCCACGGACCAGTTCAGCTGGCCGAAATTTCGGCCTAAACGGACCCAATATGATTTTTCGGCATAATCAAAGTTCGCGGGAGCCAGCCTGTCTAACCTCTCAAAATCATCAAACCCGAGCATGAGAAACCAGCCGTTCTGCAAATCGTAATCGAGCGTCGCCTGTACAAGGTTTTCCGAGGTGGCCACGTTCGATTCTCCAGATCTGAGGTCAAGGTTGTTCTCGTAACCGGATGCGGCGATTCCCAGCCTGAGCCGGGCTCCAAGGGGAATGCTCACCGACGCGTTTTCATAGTCATAGCTGTGGAAATATCCCCAGTAATCTGCCCCGGCATGAGTCTTGCCAAGAGAGTAGGAAATCTTTCCTTCCGTCATTCCTCTCCACAGGATCCGGTAGGCATCATTATCATCTTTGGCCGATGGACGATCAGTGCTGGTCCGTCCGTATTCAAGCTCGAGATCACTGTTCTTTCCCGTTCTGAGACGAGCCTCCAGACTCCAGAGCTTGTCCTCGGACTCAGGTTTTTTATCCGTAGCTTTTGTCTCGGACTGCGCGACATTCAGGCGAATGAAGGAGTCATCGCCTAGGGAGCGCTGCACGTACAGCCCTCTGTCCATCCACTCCTCTTCTCCCATGCGGTCCCTTACGTAGAACAGTCCTGCAGACAATTTTCCTCCGGCCATGGACTTGAAATCAACCCCGAAACCCCTTCCGTAGGAGGAATACACTGTCAGGGGAGATATCCCGTACGGCTGATCTCCCATCAATATCCCGAGGGAACGGCTCGAGTAATTCATCCAGTATTCGTCGGTCCGGGTGAAAAAATATGAATCGTCAATATCCGGTCCTTTAAAGGAAAAAGACAGCTCTTTTTCTCCTTCTTCGTCGAGCGTTCCCGATCCTTCCCATTCAAATGAAGGCTTCGTGCTCCCGTCCGCAGTTCGGGTGGCCGAAACGGTAAGGGTTGACGGCAGGATGTGGTAGGGCTCAGGCTTCCGGAAAACCGCAGGAACCACCTCCACAAGGACTGCTGTGGAAGCGGCATCCTCTGTCCTGCCGTCCTTTTCGATGGTTGCCGTTATCTGTATGACAGCAACGGTACCCTGAAATTTCTGGTCGATCTTTCCAGTGACTGAAACTGCCGCACCCTCTCCGGGACCGAGAAAAACCTCTGACGGTGCAGCCAAAACCGGCGAATTCGTATCGGTGTTCCTGGCCTTTATCTGGAACATACGGGGGATGTTTCCTGAATTCACCAACCTTGCGGCAAACTCGAACTCCTCCCCCGCCATGAGCGAAGATGGGGGATTTTCCACCAAAAAATCCGTCTTCGCGACCGGGAGAACGACCACGTCATATTCCGCCCTGTCCCGTATGGACGGGTCACGGTCCGATTGCACCGAATACACGATCTTTTCGGTCCCTTCGCGGGCATTGATCGGTATCTGGAAGGAGAGGAGACGGGCAGTCGAAGCCTGGGGAGGCAACACAAATGAAGTCATGGGGATCACAAGGTTCCATCCTTTCGGCAGCACTGCCTCTTCACGAAAGCGTTCCTGCCTGTTTGTCCGGTTGGTTACCCTGAAACTGATGGTGTGCATACGGCTCGGTTCAGAGACGATCTGGATCGGAGAGACAACCTGCATCTCCACTCCCCTTCCGCGAAACTGGGCAAAGGAAGAGTGCGCCTCCAACAAAAGGATAACCGCGAGTCCTGCCAAAAAATACCTGCCGCCCCGTCTGGCGTTCATGATCCATACCCCCGGCTACTTGAGCTCCAGGGTGTAGTTCGCCCCGAAGACGTTATCGTCGCCGTTGTCAGCTACGACCACTGCCTTATATCCTCCCGGCGCCAGCTTCGACAAATCGAGCACGAACCTGGCTGAACACCCCGGGTAGATACGATGACGACTTCCATCGATCTTTCCGCTCGACTGTCCCTTCTTGTTGTATAATTCGGTCCACACATGGGGAGTCAAAAGACGGTCCCCCATATTTTCGAGGTCGAGCGTGAGGAGACGCCTGCCCTGCTCCCTGGCCAGGCTTCGGCTCTGAAAACGGAGCTTCGCATCACCTGATTTGCCGACGGTTGAAATCATCTGTACTGCGAGCCGGATCACGGTAACTACCTGTATGTTGACATCGTTCTCCGGCTTTCCCGGTGTCAGAAGGCTTTTCGGGACCGGTTCGATCATGAGGAGGCTCCAGTAGGTGCCTTTCAGTTTCGGATCAGGGGGAACGGAAAGGGTGAAATTGATCGTGAGTGACCCCTTTGCAGGTATCACCGCCTGGTTGGGAGTAAGAGCTATCCATGAAGCGTTCGATCTTCCCACCGCTCCGGGCTTCTGAAAGAGATTCCTACCGTCCGCGTAATGAAGATAGTCCTGGAGATAGACCTTTACCTCGCTTTCTTCGTCGCCCTGGTTCTGGACGACTATTTCACCCCGTGTCTTTCCGCCGGGATCAAGGGTGAACGACCGGGTCATCGTACCGTCAACGTTCAGGTTAACCTCTGCGAAAATATTTCCACTGAGCACGAACAGCAAAAAAACAGTAAAAACACACGTCAAAACACATTTGTTCAAAATCGCCCTGTTCTTCATCTCGTTCTCACCACCGTAAAAATCAGGCTGGTTCGGATTTTCGACCCCGGAGTCCGTGGAGAAATCCCTGCAATCCTGAGCTGAAGGGGTATCTGCATCCTGTCCCCCGTCCCCGAAAAAAGAAGAGTGGGGCTTTCACCGACGGGAATATAGCCCATCCCGCTGCGGATCCAGCCCGCCCCATGCCCTTTGCCGCTCCGGCGTATCCACACCCTCACTCCGTCCGGAAGAGGTGAACCCTGCATTCTGACTTCTATTCCCCACTGTTCACGGGTATTTCCCGTATTGACCACGTTAATGACCGCAGAACCCGGGGTGCTGTGCATCGAGGGATCGGAAGAAGACCAGAAAGAAGGCTGGTAAGGGAATCGCCAGGTTCCCGAGACAATAACGTCCAGGCCTTCGGCAGTCTGCGGAAAAAAGGCGACCGTAAAAGAAAAGACGTACAGAAGGATTAAAAATACTGATAAAGATGCATGTCCGGTCCTCAAAGAAAACCCTCCCCTCGACTATTCCGTAATTTTTAAAGAGCCGGCGGGCCCTTCAAATTCACTTCACTCAAAACTTCCCGCGATCGTGATTCAAACAAATGTTTCCTGTGTAGGTGATTTCCCGCCCTAGATCTGGTCAAGGATGGTGAGCTTGAGAACGACCATGCCGCTGCCGCCTGCGGCGTTGTTGTCCGCAAAGAGGCTGACCTCACCTGTACCCCAGCCAAAGTAAAGCTTCTCAAGATCCTTCACGAGATCCACGTCTGCAACACCGAGCAGCTGTGTCCCTGCGGAGGCGCCGATGCCGTCAGGCTTGCTCAGAAGTCCGTACATGGTTACACCGACGGGAAGCGCAGGAGATATGGACCCGACAATCTTGCGGAGTCCCACGCCCGTCGCCGATGCCGCGTACTTGAATCCCTTCTTGAAATATCCGGATCCCGGGGCACCGATATAGGTGCAGATATGCAGCTCGTCCTCCACGATCTTGATCGTTGTCATCGGCTGGACTTTCCAGAAAATGTTCAGCGTATCGGAATTGGGAAGGGGGTCACACGTCGGAGGACAGAAATATGTGTTAAAATCCTCCTCCGCCATGACAGCCCCTGCAGCCGCAAACAGAAACAGCGCAGTGAGAAGCAGCATTACCGTTTTCTTCATCTAACTCACCTCTTCTTTCATTTTCATGTTGCCCCAAAAAGGCCCCGCCGGCCTTAAAACTCAATAGACCATCTTCCTGTGAGGACAGTCATGCGTCCGCACAGCAACATATTAAAAAAATCAACTTTCGCCGATACGATCACTGGGACTTTTTGCCTGAGAACAGGAGAGGGAAGGAAGATACACAACAAAAATGAAAGGCCATGAAAATCCAAGGTAAACCTGAGAATAACTGGTCAACCTGAGAATAAAAATGAGAGAACGATCAAAATAAAAAACACTTCAACCCGCCCGGTGCTTTGCCCCACGCTCAGCCCCACGCATTGTCACTGTTTCGCCCCTTGATTTGTTTCTTGCTTTGCACATTTTTTACTTTGCTTTGCCTTTTGCTTTGCCTTTTGCTTTGTTCTTTGCGCTTTCCTTTGTTGATTGTTTTGCCTTTCAAATCTGCACATTGCACTGCAATTTGTTGTAGCGCTTTTTTGCATATAATTGAAACGAGGCTATTATATCTAGTCTGAAAAATTTGTCAATAGTATTGTTTTTGTATTTTGTATTTTTTGATTTATTGTTTTGCGTCAATGCTGATGCAGCACAATTTCTGCCCGAAAGCGCAGCGCGGCAACTTTTATCTGATCCTTTATCCCGTGACATTGAATGCATAACTTTTTTTGCATAAAAAAGGCCGGAGAGAAATTCCTCCGGCGATTCAATTTTCTGTTTCTCTAAAAAACCACAGGATTTTCCCTTCCCGGCATCGGTCCTAGGCCGGCAGCGCTACCGCAACAGCCGGATCGAAGGCCAGCCTGAGATTCTCCCCCTCTGTCCATCTTCTCTTGCCCGGAAGGAAGGGATCAAAAGAAAGGACCGTCTGCCCGCCTTCCAGGGCAACCTCGTATTCCATGCGCCCGCCGAGGAATGTGGCGGT
>Ga0334883_1003388_pt1 | contig 17263 bp, 9 predicted proteins | sample GraSluR1_MG_6_FD_207230 | JGI IMG/M metagenome (GOLD analysis project Ga0334883, IMG submission 207230) | Sludge microbial communities from methane-producing bioreactor in Wageningen University, Netherlands - Granular Sludge_09_05-R1 | ecosystem: Engineered > Bioreactor > Anaerobic > Unclassified... | reverse complement strand
GGGCCGGGACGTTACAGAGTTGTGGGTGTGATGAAAGAAAAGGGCTCCAGCATGGGATTTAGTGGCGATTTGAACTGTTTGATGCCTGTGAACAATGTACGGCAGTATTTTGCGCGACCTAATATGAATTATGGGATAAGCGTTCGTGTGGATAACCCGGAGATGATGGATGCCGTTATAGGAGAGGCCACAGGCATCTTTAGGGTGATAAGAGGCGATCAGATTGGCAAGGACAATTCGTTTAGCATAGTCAAAAGCGACAACATCGCCAATATGATGTTAAGCCTTACCGGACAAATCAGGCTGGGGGCTACTTTCATTGGATTGATCACCCTTTTTGGTGCTGCCATCGGATTGATGAACATCATGCTGGTTAGTGTTACAGAACGAACACGCGAAATCGGTATTAGAAAAGCTGTGGGTGCAACAAGCAAAACCATTCGCAATCAATTTTTGGCCGAAGCTGTGGTAATTGCCCAAATTGGCGGATTGCTTGGTATTGGTGCCGGAATTGGGATTGGGAATATACTTTCAATTATGATAGGAAGTTCTTTTATCATACCCTGGCTTTGGATCATTGTAGCGGTGGTTTTATGTTTTGGTGTTGCACTTGTTTCAGGCATTTTACCAGCCAACAAAGCTGCTTCACTCAATCCTGTCGATTCATTGAGATACGAGTAAAATTTGCCTTTGTCAATATTCATAGACTATTATTTTGTCTTTTGGACTTGATTTGCTATCATTGCAATCGTTTTACCTTAGCTGAAAACTTTATCCTATGGCAATCAATCTGAACACGCCCCGCGACAGTTTTAGCTCACGCCTTGGCGTTATAGCAGCTGCTGCCGGTTCGGCAATTGGGCTTGGCAATATCTGGCGTTTCCCTTATGTGGCAGGCGAAAATGGGGGTGGGGCATTTCTGCTTATCTATATTGGCTTTATTATCCTGATCGGAGTTCCGGTGATGTTATCAGAGTTTGTGATTGGTCGTAGTACTCAGCGCAATCCGGTTGGGGCTTTTAAAAAACTCGCTCCCAAGACCTTGTGGCCGCTCACCGGATTCCTGGGCATCATTGCTGCCTGCTTCATCCTGGCTTTTTATACCACTGTATCCGGCTGGACGCTCGAATATTTATACCTGGCCATTACCGATAGCTTTAAAGCCAAAACAGCAGAAAGCCTGGCCATCGGTTTCGATAGTTTCAGAACCAGTGGGCTGAGGCCTTTGATATGGCAAAATGTCTTTATGTTTTTTACGGCTTTTATCGTTTATCGGGGAATAAGAAATGGGATAGAAAAATATACAAAAATATTGATGCCTTTGTTATTGATAATCATAATCATATTAGGAATCAGAAGTATCACCTTGCCGGGAGCCGGAGAGGGATTACTGTTTTTGTTTAAACCCGACTTCAGTAAAATAACGGGTACAGTGATCCTGGAAGCACTTGGCCAGTCATTCTTTTCTCTTTCGATAGGTATGGGAACCCTGATAACTTATGGCTCTTATATCGGAAAAACAGAAAAGCTTGGTAATACCGCCTTGTCGGTTTCAGCCGCCGACACCCTGATTGCCATCTTAGCCGGAATAGCTATTTTTCCGGCAGTATTTGCCTTTGGGATAGCTCCGGAGGCTGGTGCAGGTCTGGTTTTCATCACTTTGCCTCTAATTTTTGAGCAAATGACCGGAGGGTATTTCTTTGCTTTGATCTTTTTTCTGCTTTTGTCAATTGCTGCCCTCACTTCTACCATCTCGGTGCTCGAAGTGGTTACTGCTTACCTGGCCGAAGAGCTCAATTTGGGCCGCAAAAAAGCAACTTTATTGGCGGCATCTTCCATAGCTGTTTTGGGCGTGGCCTGCACCATGAGCCAGGGGCCGTGGTCAGCAATTAGTGTGGGAAATAACAACCTGTTTGATTTGCTCGAAATGATTTCTGCGAATATTATGTTGCCTTTAGGGGGCTTGCTTATTGTAATCTTTGTGGGGTGGTACCTTTCGAAGGAAACAGTTATTGACGAGCTGTCGAATGAGGGAAAGCTTAAAGCTGGCTTTCGTTACCTGTATTTGTTCATAGTGAAGTTTTTAGCACCTGTTGCCATCGCTTTTGTTTTTCTGCACGGGCTGGGTTTCTTTGGGATTTTTGGTAGCGGCGATTTATAGAATGAAGCAGAGAAGCCATGACCGATTTCAAAAACCAGTTAAGTTTTTCCAAAAAAGAGCAGTTTGCCCTGATCATTTTACTGGTTTTTACACTTATCCTTATTGGTTTTAACCTGGTTCCTGATTTTTACGAGCAGCCGCTGGTGTTTTCGCCTCAACAGCTGGAAGATTTCGTTGCACGACACGAAAATGAATTGAGTGCTCTTGCAAAAGATACACAGTCTGAAGACTTTGATATTACCAACCCGGATCAATCTGCCATCGAACAACGACTCAATCCTTTTACTTTTAATCCGAATATGCTTCCGGATTCCAGTTGGAGGAAACTTGGACTAACTGAAAGTCAGATTCGTAACATCAAGAAGTATGAAAGTAAAGGAGGTAAGTTTTATCGCAAAGAGGATTTACGAAAAATTTATACCATCACCGACAAGGAATATGCCCTCCTTGAGCCCTTTATTGTAATACCTTCGTATGGAAATCAACGTATTGCAAGAGCTACGCAAGTCCAAACAAACACAAATATTCGATCGGATTCTGAGGCACAAATATCAGTCAATCGCGAACCGGAAATGGTCGAGCTGAATTCAGCTGACTCGCTCCAGCTTATACAACTTCCCATGGTGGGTGCCTGGTTTTCGCATCGCATTTTAAGATACAGAGAGATTCTTGGTGGATTTGTGGATAAAGAACAACTACTCGAAGTTTTTGGCATGGATCAGGAACGCGTTTCAGCATTCGAAAAATATGTGGAAGTTGATTCAGGCAGAATTCGGCCTCTGGCAATCAACTATGTTGATTTTAAGGAGGTAGTACGGCACCCTTACTTTTCTTATTCTTTTACGAAAGCTATTTTCAATCACCGCGATCGCAAAGGAATGATTAAGGACTTTGATCAACTGAAAGCACTGGCACCAGTCACAGACACTTTGTCACCTTATCTGGTTTACTATATTAAATTTTAAATACTACTTGAAATGAAAAAGTTATCCTGTTTTATGGTACTGAGTATTGCAGCAATATTTTTGACATCTTGCGGCTCGACTCTAAACAAATCAACCAAGGTGATTAATATGGTGATGGAAGATCACGAAAGCAATGCCTATGAATTTCCGGCAGGGATGTATTATGCCTATCAGTTCCAAGGCGACCAGCCAGCTTATGGTTTTGATGAAGAACTGATAATTGAACAACTTGCTTCGAAAGGGATCCATGTAAAAAATTTGTGGTACAAAGCGGCTTCTTCCAGTTGTGTCCCTCCCGGAAGCGATGTGGCTATGACGGTAATGGTTGAGGCTGTTTTGATCGTTCAGCTCAAAGAAGCGAATGATCATCTAGTGCAAATGCAGTTTGAACGCACTACAGCACCTTCGATGGGAAGCTGCGCCTATCGTGTGAAAAAATATATTTTTCAGCCGAGATAGTTTATTAAAAGATGGCAATGAGATCTGGAATTTTTTCCCGTTTTCCGCGTACGTTTTGGGTAGCCAACACCCTCGAACTATTTGAAAGATGGGCCTGGTATGGATTATTCAATGTGTTGGCTATTTATCTCACAGCCTCGCGCGATACCGGAGCTCTGGGCTTTTCGCAGGAAGAAAAAGGAACCATGATGGGGCTGGTATCGGCTTTGCTTTATTTTCTGCCAGTAATCACCGGAAGCATTGCCGACAAGCTGGGATATAAAAAGGTACTCTTGCTTTCGTTTGGCATACTCTCGACGGGTTATCTGGTGATGGGTCACCTCACGGATTATAGCCTGGTGTTTGCTGCTTTCTTTTATATTGCTGTTGGTGGAGCACTTTTTAAACCGGTGATTTCGGCAACCATAGCCAAAACAACTAATAAGGATAACTCTTCAATTGGATTTGGAATTTTTTATATGATGGTGAATATGGGAGCTATGATTGGTCCTTTTGTAGCCAGCAAATTACGCGAAACTTCCTGGAATTATGTGTTTTACCTGAGTGCCGCAATCATTGCATTGAATTTTGTTTTGGTTTTGTTTTTCTACAAGGAACCAGCTCGCGAAAAAAATGATACCAAATTGATTACCAACATATTGCTTGCACTTAGAAACATTTTCATGGCACTGAAGGATTTTCGGTTCTTTTTGTTTTTGTTGCTCATCATTGGTTTCTGGAGTATGTATTTTCAGCTGTTTTATACCCTTCCGGTATTTATTGATCAATGGATTGATACACGGGAAATGTATCAATGGCTTGAAAGTCTCTCTCCAATGCTCGCTAATATTTTCGGAACTCCGCATGGCACTGTCAATCCGGAAATGATTCTGAATCTCGATGCACTTTATATTGTGATATTTCAAGTGTTGGTGTCGGGTATTGTGATGCGTCTGCGACCTATCAATGCCATGATTGTCGGGATAATTATTGCCTCGGTCGGAATTGGCCTGACTTTTATGTTCAACAACGCATTTTTCTTGTTTTTAGCTATTTTGATCTTTGCTTTTGGAGAGATGACCAGCTCGCCAAAAATCACGGAATATATTGGCAGAATTGCACCACCTGACAAGGTGGGTTTGTATATGGGCTGTTCGTTTTTGCCTATGTCGGGTGGAAATTTCTTTGCTGGATTGTTGTCGGGGCCTGTTTACGGAAGCTGGGCCGACAAGGTTTTTCTGTTGCGACAGGATATGGCAGCCAGAGGCATCAATATGTCTGAACTTTCAGACAACTTTACACAGAATGAGTTATTTTTTGAGGCAGCCCGGGCCTATCAAATGTCGGTACCTGAGCTAACCAAATACCTTTGGAATACTTACCATCCATCGGATATCTGGTGGCTTTTTACCGGTATTGGTCTGGCAACGGCATTTTTGCTTTTTGCCTTCGACCGGCTTTTGATGCGTTCAAGCAAAAGCACAGGCTAAGGTTTTCGTTTGAAACGATAAACTACCTTCAGATATTTTTTGTCCGGCTGCGGAATATCCCAATAGGGTTTTTCTGATTGATTTTCGGTGCTGTTGCTTAAATTGGTATCAGGTGTTTCTTCCTCTTCTTCTTCTGTTTCCCAGGAATAAATTTTACGCTGAGGACCTTTTTTGCGATAAAACCAGGCTAGCACCAAGCCGGCAATGATACCACTTAAATGACCTTCCCAGGAGATGTTTTTCTCCGGAAAAAGCTCGGGAAAGATTCCCCAGATCAGGCCTCCGTAAAGGAAAATAACCACAAAAGAGAGTGCCATCAGCCTGTTTTCGCGCCTGAAAAAACCGCTAAACATCAAAAAAATTGCCAGTCCGTAAATTAATCCACTTGCACCAATATGTACCCCGCTTCGAGCCCCAAGCCAAAGCCAAAACCCACTGAGCAACACAGTAAGCACAAGAATTTCGGTAGCAAGGGTGCGATAGAAATAATAAAGTGCAGCCATCAGCACGAATATCGGTACTGAATTAGCCATCAGGTGATTCCAGTCGCCATGAAGAAAAGGCGAGAGGATGATACCTGGCAGCCCTTGAAGCCGGAGAGGTGTAATACCAAGAAAACTTAGCCTGATATCAAATATAAACTCGGCAATTTTAACCAGCCACATGCTTAACAGAAACAGTGCCGGAATAAAAAAGCTTGTTATCACTCGTTGCTTTTCAGTTGTCTGCATGGATTGAGCCCAGCAAAAAGTATTCCGAATTATTTATGTCATGTCCTATAACCGATATTATAAGATTGCTTGGCTGTATAGCGCTTTGCACCGTATATTTGCCGAAAATTGCTGTACTTTTGCTTTTTGAACTGCTATGAAAGTTTTAGTAAGGGCTGGTTTATTTTTGATTTTCGTCTTATTGGTTCAAGCCTGCAGCACTCGCAGACTGGTTCCAGACGGAAAGTATCTTGTGAATAAAAACAGGATTGAAATTGAGAATCCATCTAACGAAAAAATCAGCTTCACCAAATCTGATCTTGCTGCTTTTAGTGGTCAACGTACTAATAAACTACTGCTTGGAACACGATTTTCGCTTTGGGTGCATTATAAAACCATTAAGAAGACCGATCGCAAATTTTGGAAGTGGATCAATGAAAAAATTGGTAAGCCACCAATCTATCTTGATAATTCACTCACCCAATCGGGTGCAGATCAGATGGGTCGTTATTTAAGAAATCTGGGTTATTTCAATTCGGAAATTAATACCAGTGCAAACACTTCGAAGTTTAGGGCCGAAGTTATTTATACCATTAATCCCAGGCAACCGTACACAATTCGCAACTTTGAATATGCCATTGAAGATAGCACTTTGGCAAAATTGGTTAAGCCCCTGAAGCTGCAAACCGAGCTAACCGAAGGTGCAAACTACAATGCGTATAAGATGGATGAGGAGCGTGACAGAATTACCGATTATTTAAAAAATAGCGGTTTTTATGCCTTTTCGCGCGACTATATTTATTTTGAAGTTGACAGTAATTTCAAAAAGCAAATTTTGGATGTAAGGCTTTTGATTGACAGTTTAAAGACAGAACAGGGTAAAGTAGCACATAAGATTTATTTGATTAATAAGGTATCAGTCTATCCAAATTTCATTCCTGCTCAGGCTAATCAGCCACTTACTGATAGCATCAAACTGGACTTAAAAGCAGGAAGAAGCCGTAAGCCATATTCCATGCATTTTTATTCGGTTGGCGACCCAAGAATTAGACCACAGACCTTTGGTCAAATCGTTCAATTGCACGAGAAAGATCCTTTTAGTTTGAAGAAACTGAAACAAACCTATAGGGGTTTGGGTAATTTCAGAATCTTCTCGATCACCGATATAGATTTTAAAACTGTCAGTCGGCCCGAAGCCGACACCGGTCTGTTGGATGTAAACATTAAGCTGCAAAGGGCAAAAGTACATGCTTATTCTGTTGAAGTTGAGGGCACAAATGCGGCCGGCGACCTGGGATTGAGAGGTAGTTTGGTGTATTCAAACAAGAACTTGTTCAGGGGAGCCGAACTTTTTCGCCTGAGCCTGCGAGGTGGTGGAGAAGCACAGCGTTTAACAGCAATTACTGGAGGCGAGGAGCTTGCTTCACAATCGGATCTTTTTAATACTTATGAGTTTGGGGTGAATGCCAACCTGGTGATACCACGCTTTTTGAGCCCCATTAGGCTGAGGAATTTTGTTCTTGAATATCAACCAAAAACAACTTTTAATCTGGGATACAGCTCCGAAATTCGATCTAACTACGATCGTTTCATTACCGAAGCCACGATGAGTTACGACTGGATGACCTCAACCACCGTGCATCATATTTTAACACCTTTCAACCTTAACTCAGTGAGAGTTAAGCCCTCAGCAGCTTTTCAGCAGATTTTGGATAAGGAGATAAACCAACGTATTAAGGATCAATATTCTAATCACCTGATCTTTGGATTGAAGTACAGTTTTATTTTTAATAATCAGAATATCAATAAAGTAAAAAACTTTTCCTATTTCAGGGCAAATCTGGAATCTTCCGGAAACCTGTTATCGCTTTTTAATGATACACCTTTGATTTCTAAGCAGGAAGAATACGCTGAGTTGTTGGGAATCAGGTATGCACAATTTGCGCGCATGGATTTTGATTTTCGGCAGTATTTCATGCTTTCACAGAATAAACAATTGGTATTCAGAACACTGATTGGAGTTGGGCTGCCATTTGGTAATTCAGCAGATATGCCATTCGAAAGGAGTTTTTATGGCGGAGGGGCAAATGGCATGCGTGGCTGGGTGTTCAGAGAACTGGGCCCGGGAAGCTTCAGTGGGACAGAAAAGGTCGAACGGATTGGAGATATTCAACTGGAAGGAAGTTTTGAGTACCGTTTTCCGATCTCGGGGTTCTTCAAAGGTGCCTTGTTTGCTGATGCCGGTAATATCTGGACCTTCAAAGATAACAGCTACCTACCAGATGGAAAATTTGACTTGGATGATTTTTATGAGGAGCTTGCAGTAGATGCAGGATTTGGTTTCAGGTTTGATTTTTCGTTCTTCATCTTTCGGCTTGATGCCGCACTGCCACTTCGTGATCCTGCACGGGAGAGAAACAACAGGTGGAGAGTGGATGTGCTTAAAATCAGGGATGTAGTCTGGAATTTTGGAATTGGTTATCCTTTCTGATTATGGATAAAGCAAAGCTTTTCCAACTCATGCGCAAACATTTTGTGTTTGAGCCAACTGACGGTCAACTGGTGGTATTGCGTCATCTGGCGGCTTTTTTGTTGTCTCACAAAGATAATCCTGTTTATCTGCTCAAAGGTTATGCAGGAACGGGCAAGACTACCCTGGTGAGTATGATGGTTGAAATATTGCCTTTGATCGGTTTGCGTTTTGTTTTGCTGGCTCCAACCGGACGCGCTGCAAAAGTACTCAATCAGTATTCCGGAAAGGCTGCTTCCACAATTCATCGTAAGCTTTATCAGCGCACCACGATGGCCGATGGTTCGGTAAAGGTGCAAAGAATGGTTAACAAGCATACAAAAACTGTTTTTATTGTTGATGAGGCATCAATGATCAGCGATTCGGGTAGCGAAAGTCAGTTTGGTTCATCCGCCAGTTTGTTGGATGATTTGATGGAATACGTTTTTGAAGGTGAACAGTGTCGTCTCTTGCTGATAGGTGATCAGGCACAGCTGCCACCTGTTGGTCTGGAAACCAGTCCTGCTCTTGATTTTACATTTCTCAAAGCAGCTTATCCCATCACAACTGCCAGCTTCGAGTTGCAGGATGTGATGCGGCAAAGCCTCGATTCGGGTATTTTATCCAATGCAACCGTATTGCGTGACAGGCTGAATGAGCAAATGTTTGATTTTCCTGTTTTTAATATTCAGCCTTTTAAAGATGTTATTGCTGTGGCTCCCGATAATTTCGAAGATTTACTTCAGCAGGCCTTTGGCTCGCACGATTATAATGAGGCTGTTATCATTTGCAGGTCAAACAAAAGAGCCAACCGTTTCAATCAGGAAGTTCGTTACCGCATCCTGGGTCGCGACAGTGAACTTGCTGCCGGCGATCTGCTGATGGTTGTCAGGAATAATTATTTCTGGCTCGACGAAAATGATCAGGGCGGCTTTATTGCTAATGGCGACCTGGCTATTGTGAACCGAATAATACAGTATGAAGATTTGTACGACCTGCATTTTGCGGAAGTCGAGATTAGTCTGATCGATTATCCCGAAAGCCCGTCCTTTACAGTTAAAATAATCCTCGACACCTTGAAGGTTGACGGAGCCTCGTTAAGCGAGAAAGAGTTTCAGAATTTTACGGCCAAAGTGGAAGAGGATTATCAGCACATCGGATCACGCCGCCAGTGCTGGGCCGAAATGAAGAAGAATCCTTACTTTAATGCTTTGCAGGTGAAATTTGCCTATGCGCTTACCTGTCATAAAACACAAGGGGGACAGTGGCCAAACGTATTTGTGGACGGGGGTTTTCTGGCCATAAAAGAAGTGCCCGACCGAAACGATTATCGCTGGCTCTACACAGCTTTTACGCGGGCAACAAAGAATCTGTTTCTCGTCAATTTTCCGGAAACCAGTTATATTTTAACGTAAAAAACCGCCCGAAAATCATTCCAGGCGGTTTTACTATTCTGAATTAAATTGTCTTAATCTGCTTTTTTGCTCGCACTTCCTAAATCGAAGGTGAGCGCAAAACGTATGGTGTTTTGTAAGGGATTATTTCTGGAATCCACCGGAATTAGGTAGGAGAAATCAAGGCCAAAAACATTGTAGCGCAGTCCGGCACCCAAAGTAAAGAATTTGCGATTGCCTTTGGATTTATCTTCATAGAAAAAACCTCCACGCAGTGCAAACACTTTATTGTACCAATATTCTGTTCCAACGGCAAAGCTCAACTCACGCATCTCTTCGCTAAAGCCGTCAGGTGCATCATAAAAAGACTGAATCATCCCGGCTACAACGGAGACATCATCACTCATACCTGCAGTAATTTTATTAGGATCCAAACTGTCTCCATATCTTGGTGGCGTAGGAACCAAAAGCTTATTGATGTCGATAGAGAACGCCAGGCTGTTGTAATCATCCAGTTCAAGTGTAAGCGTAGGGCCAAACCGGAGGTTTGTAGGGATAAAATCCTTTTTGATGCTGGTTTCATTGTAACCCAGCTTGTTACCTATGTTGGAAATATTTACTCCCCAGGCAAATTTGGCATCGATATCCTTGAACCAGTTCACATCGTCCTCCCAGTAAACAGCTACATCAGCAGCTACTGAAATACCGGCCGAGGTGGCGGCACCCTGAACAGTTCGCCCTTGTGTTAGATTGGAATAAATAAACCTGCCGGCCACCGCACCAGAAAGCTTTTCCGTCAGTTTCCGGGAATAAGTTGCATCTATCGCCCATTCGTTTGGGCTGTAGGTGCCAATTTCGCCACCTCTATCATCGGTGAAGGTGATATCTCCCAAGCTGAAATAACGCAATGTAGCAGCAACTGCTGACATATCGTTGATGCGTTTGTGAAAAGCCAGATAAGCCAGATTCATATCTGGAACCAGATTGCGTAGCCAGGGGCTGTAACCCAATCCAACACTCATATCCTTTTCAAATACCGCATATTTAGCAGGGTTCCAATGCATGGAATAAATATCTGGTGAACTCGAAACACCTGCATCTCCCATGGCTCCGGCCCGGGCATCAGGTGCGATTGTCAAAAATGGTACTGCTGTGGTAATTACATTCAAATTTCCTCCGGCCAGGTTGTTGTAATTTTGCCCATGTGATTGTAATCCTGCAATAACAAGTGCAACTAGAATTAGGGTTTTAAGTTTCATAAATTTTGCGTGAATGTTCTAAAAAATTGTGTGCAAAAGTAACGTTTTCTTGTGTTATATATTGTTGCCTGATCTCAGACTATTAGTTTATTCGTGTAAATTTTTGGAAAACAGTGCTTTGTACTCCTTCGTCATCAGTAAGCCAAAGCTGATAAACATAGATTCCGGGAGCGATGTTGCGGCCATATTGATCTTTCCCATTCCATAGGATAGGTTCAGATCGCTGACCGTTACCGGCTGTTTGTCCTTCCAGACTCACCACATGACGTCCGTTGATATGGTAGATATCAATGCGATAATCGAAGCTTGCACCCGGCTTTCCGTGGTCAAAAACAAAAGCTGTTTCATCGCTAAAGGGATTGGGATAATTGAGCACGCGATGCAAAGCGAGTGCAGCAGTGCGATCAACAAAGAAGCGTATTTCGGCTTCAGATGAGTTGTTGTGCAAATCCCAGGCTCTTAAGCTTAGGATGTGTTCTCCGTTTTCCAGATCGGTCATCGGCACTTTTATCCAGCCTTGTCCAAAGTGATCAACTACCGGTTCGAAGGATTCGTTCAGTATGGTCTTCTTGCTGTGTGGGGCAAATTCAGTCAGCATTATATCTCTCCCGATGCTGTTGCCCAGGTGATGAATACCTTGCGGATCGCTCAACATAATCCACAGATCGCTGTCGGGCGGGATGATGTCGCCCTGCCTGAAAGCAGGCGAATTCATGTAAAGCGTAATTTCGGGTCCCATGTCGTCGGGCACAATATCCGGATCAGTGCCTCCAATAGTAAGCTTGTTGAAGTAGCCTGACGCATCCGAAAAATCAACTGTATCAACTGCATAATAGCTAAGTTTGGCCTGGCCATACTGGTAAGCTATATCGCGTGGCAATCCAATGCTGAAACGAAACTTTCCTTCTTTTACACTTACCTTGGATTCAACTAATATATTATCGAAATAGGAAAATGGAACTACCTGACTGTTTGAAGCATTTCCGAGTGTTGTGAAGGTGGTTTTCTTATCAAAAAGCTGGGGATAAAGGTAGCCGTTGAAACCGGTGTCGGTCTGTCCGTTTGGGCCTAATATTTCACCTTCAAAACTCACTTCCGACATACTGTGCAACATGATATCCCGCCCTGCAACAGGCATCTCATTTACAAGGGTGGTGATAATAGTTTTCTCGGGATATACCAGTTTGAGAGCAGGATTTCCGAGCAAAACAAAATTATAAATGCTGCTGCTTGTAGGATTTTTGCTTAACCGCAAAATATCACCCAGCCTTTTAAACGAGGCATCTGCCCTGTTAAACATGGCAGCATAAACCTTTTTATTTAGTGCAAAATTAGAATGTGCAAATGCCAGACGGGTTGTGGTCATCAATCCGATGCCTCCACCATTGGTGTTGAGAATCAATTGTTCGCCGGCTGAAACAAAATGCGGATCATCAAAGCGGCTAAATTCGCATGTTGCCGTAATAAAGAACGGCATATTATCTTTGTTTGTAAGGCTGTTAATATGCGAGATAGTAAACAGTTTTTCTTCAGAAAGACCACTAATACCGCCATGACCCGTATAATTTATGATGAGTGCTCCATCGTTGATTTGTTTGATAAGCGCATCACTGGCGTCAGGATATCGATGGCCTCCGGCAACGGTAAGCCTGGGATAAGCATCCAGGTAGATTTTTGAAAGATTTAAATTGGCACGGGCTGTATCAACCTGTCTTGAAAGCGTTTCGGCCTGATCTAAATGTAAATTATTGTCCCTGTCATCGCAAACAAAACTGATATTGTTGCGCCATGGCCCTGACAATTCAATCTGTTTGCGCAGATAATATTTGTTTTTGGCAACCATTATATCTGCTTCTGTTGCTGTTGCCACCGGAAAACGCCCAATCCCCAGGTCGAGCAGGCCACTCATATTTCCGCCTTCTGCAACGCCCATCAGGCCAAAATAATCATCGGACACAAAACTTTGTGTTTCGATCAGGCTCGATTGCGCCTGATAAGTTGGAACAAAATTAGTATTCGCCGCCAGCCTGTTTTTGTAGTCGTATGAAGCATCTCCGAATAACAAGATGTATTTGAGAGCCTCGCTGTTGCGGGTATAAACCATTCTGATGAAATCCCTGATCGCTGTAATATCCTGATTTCCGCCACCAAATTCATTGTATATTTTCATTACCTCAACAACCTTCACATCCAGATTGTCAATTTCCAGATGCATTGCTGCCAGTTCGTCAGCCTGATTTTTAAACAATGGATGGGTGATGATTAACATTTCGGCTTGGGCGATCTGATGCAGGTTTTGGTTTTCAAGAGTATTGATGGACTCCGGATTCAGACTTTGATCAATTTTAAAAGCATACCAGCGTTTTTCTTTATTTGTGTTTATCTTGAATTTTGCCGTAGCCGATTGCAGGCGAAAGTCCTGCTGTTTGACCTGATCCGGTGTGCTGACGTCCCAGATCAGTTGATTTTCGAAACCCGAAATCTGCATTTCAACCTGGGTAGGCAATGAGTCGGTGGAAGGAAGTCTGAAAGCCAAGGGGTCTCCAGTCATAATCAGTTTTCTGCGTCCGTTGAGACGGATGTAATTAAGCCAAAGCCTTGAGTTACTGGCATTTGCATGATAATCGAGCTGAATATTGATTTGGTCAGAAGCAGCATTAAAAATGACTGAATTATTCAGATCGCGTGCATACATGGGGTTGCTGTTAGCAAGCTGGAAAATTTTGGTGCTGTCGATCAGGCTGTTGCCATTGGCACGCACCGAATAAAATGAGTGCTCAGAAGTGGATCGCCCGGCCAGTTGAATCTGAAGGTGGACAGGTTTGTGCTTTACCAGATTTGGAAAATCAAATAAAATGCTGGCCGAAGGATCATCGGTACTCAACATTTCGCCATACCATTCTTTTCCTGACAAGATCAGGTTTTCATGATCAAGTTCATGATAGGCAAAATCAGGAAACTCGTTGATGATCAGCGAAGCATTCCCTTGTGCTTCTTCCTGTATCTGTATTCTTTTGCCTGGAAGTTTGTAATCCGGTGTAAAGAAAAAATAACAGGTATCTGAATAATAATTGACTTTATGGTCATACCTTCCGGTAAAAACATTGTATCGCCAATTTACCGGACCCGGGCTGTAAAACAACAAGTAGTCTTCGCTATCGAAGCTTCCATCATCCTGTCCGTAAACCGCTATTGCATTTTCTGTCAGATCGTCAGGTCTTTCATATCGGTTTTCCTCGGGTAGCATAAGGTTACCGTTGCCAAATAAGGCGAAATTCGTAGGATTAAATGTTGCAGGATTCAAACCGGCTTGTTGTAAATCGCTGTAAGTTATCTTGTAAACGCCTTCGTGTGTGGTACCTATTTTGAGCCAGTGTCCGCTTGCCAGAACTGACTCGCTCGTCCAATCCGGAGTTTCATCTACTAAATCAAGCCTGGTTTTTGTCCATTCATTTTGAATCTGATAACTGAGCAACCGGACAATGGCATTCCCATGTTTCTTTATGGGCAAAACAGAAATAAAAAATTGTGAATCAATAAAATCATTTCTTATCTGGTATTCGGTTCCAATGAAATCAAGATCGGACAAGGAGCTGAAATCGTATATTGTATCTGTACTAATTTCAATAAGGCGGATATTACTTGGCTTTTGATCAGTATTTGTGCGAACCGGAACCATTTGCCAGGGCAAACCGGCAGTTTCATATTTAGTGATGGCCTCTTCAAAATAGGGCAAATACGTAGTATGCCCCGAACTAAGCTGAATGCCTTGATGTGGCTGCCAGTTGATGTGTAAAGTGTCAGAGGTTTCGGCTTTCAAACTATTATTAAATACATTGAAAACCAATGATATGACTAATAAAATAGAAATATAATATTGTTTCATCAGCGATAGAAAATCAATTTAGCACGTTTGTCTGCCTGTTGTCCTTTTTCGTTTGTTGCAAGCAGGCGGTAAATATACAAACCTTTTGGCAGTTTGTGTCCATTATCAGAAGTGCCATCCCACCGGACAGGTTCCGAACGAAATGCTGTACCCGTGATTTGACCCTGTAGCTTTTTGACTAATCTGCCGCTTATGTCAAAAATCTGTATCTCAATATCCATATTTAAACCTGCCTGGTTGTGATCGAAAACAAAAAAAGTTTCATCAACAAAAGGATTGGGATAATTGATTAGGTTTTCGATAACCATCTGGCCGCTTTCAACAACAACAAAACTGAGGCTGGCTTCACTTGAATTATTAAAAACATCCCACACTTTTAAGGTCAGGGTATGTTCGCCAGGCGATAGGTTGTGAAGTGGATAACTAATTATTCCAGAGGTACTTCTGTTGATGTCGGCTTCGAAGTAATCGTTAAGAATGGCAGTAGTTTCAGTTGCACCACTAACTTTGGCAGTGATGTCGTGACCTATTCCGGAACCAGTGGTATTGATACCGCTTTTATCAGAGACGTAAGCCAGTAGTATTGGGTTTTCGTTTGTGATTCCACCATTAACAAAGGTGGTGTCATTCATATAAAGTGAGATTTGCGGCCCCTCCTCATCAATCACGGCATCTTCATTAAAGCCTCCAATCAGTATGTTTTCATAGCATCCATTGGCCTCCCGATCGTAATCCGTTGCATAATAACTGATGCGACCGGAACCATAATTATAGGCGATGTCTTTGGGCATCATAAAGTTGAAGCTGAAGTCGCCATTAACAACTGCAGCTTTTCCTTTGTATATCACGCTGTTACGAAGGTCGAAAGTGACAATATGAGAATTTTGATCTCCTTTGGTGGTGATCTGACTTGTTTTATCGTAGATTGTTGTGTATATCACTCCATTGAAATCGGAAAGTTTTGTTCCGTCATCCTTAGCCACAAAGCCACGAACTTCAACCATATCCAATGCTTTTAGGGTATCCATCCGGGTAGTGGTGGTATTACTGTTTATTTCGGTTGTTACTACATCATAGGCAGGATAGGCCAGCCGGATAGCCGGATCGCCAAGCAGGACAAACTTACGGTCGTTAGAACCTCCGTTGAGTTTCGACCGGCGGATGATATCACCGAACCTGGGAAATTCATTTCCTTCTTTCAGAAACATATTATCACGGTAGATGGCCATGTTAAGTGCCAGATTTGCAGAGGCGTATGTAGCCCTGGCAGTTGTAAACATGGCTATGGCACCTCCCTGTGGATTGAGAAATACCATTTCGCCTGCCGAGGTGCGTGTGTGGTCGTCGTAACGGCTGAATTCGCAGGTGGCCGTAATGAACACGGGAAGTTTGTCTTTGTTTCTCCAGCCCTGAATATCTGCAATTTCGAGTATGCGTTCCTCTGTCCATCCAACCTCTCCGCCATGTCCTGAATAATTCATGATTAAGGTGCCTTTGTCCATGCGTTTGTTGATGGCTTCATTTACTGCAGGTGCTTTCTGCCCGCCTGGTGTTGGTACCTGTTCGTAGGCATCCAGATAGATTTTATCAAAATTAATTGCTTTTTGGTTGGTGTTCAGGTAGCGATAAAGCTGTTCGGCATCATCAAGGTGAAGATTACTATCGGCATCATCTGCCACAAAGGTGATAAAGTTTCGCCATGGTCTCATATTGGTTTCTTCTTTTCGCAGATACGAAACAATTTTATCCACCATTTGTTCTGCCATCTCAGGCGTACTCACCGGAAATCTTCCAATACCTATATCAAGCAGGTTTTTTTCGCCGGTACCTTCATTGTAATCAAGGTAGCCATAATAATCGTCACTGGCTATTGAATTAACAAGATTGAGCGATTCTTTCGATTCCCAGGTGGGAACAAAATCAACCGTGCTGCCTGATCTGTTTTTATAATCAAAGCTGGCATCACCAATCAAAAGCAGGTATCTGAGTTTTTTGCCGGGATTGCTTTCGGTGTATAACATCCGGTTGAAATCTCTGATGGCGGTGATGTCTTTGGCACCGGATGAAAACTCGTTGTAGATTTTTTGCGGGAAGGTGATAAAAACATTCAGGTTATTTTGCTCACGGTGTATCTCAGCCAGCCGGTTGGCCTGGTCTAAAAAGTCGGGATGCGTGATGATGAGGTATTCAACATCTCTTAAGGCATGAAGATTTTGATTTTCAATCATTTCAACAAATTCTGCTTTCATATAGTCAGAACCGTTGAAGGCTAAAAAGCTTCTGGCTTTGTTAGCTTCTGTTTTAAAGGTGTAGCGGCCATTATTGCTGGTGCCATTGATCCGTTTCACATCAACCGGATCAGTGATATCCCATACCATCAGCCCGTTGTCGGCATTGGCAATCTGATATTCGTGCACAGTTCCGGCATTAAAGATTTCCGGATTGCGAAAT
>Ga0334883_1003381_pt1 | contig 17295 bp, 17 predicted proteins | sample GraSluR1_MG_6_FD_207230 | JGI IMG/M metagenome (GOLD analysis project Ga0334883, IMG submission 207230) | Sludge microbial communities from methane-producing bioreactor in Wageningen University, Netherlands - Granular Sludge_09_05-R1 | ecosystem: Engineered > Bioreactor > Anaerobic >... | reverse complement strand
TTCCGCAATGATACAGGCTTCGGGCTTCGAGTCAACGCGGGATTTTCCCCGAAGGATCGGCGGGGTTCCAGGTGGACGCCGTTCACTCTCAGAACAATAATAGATTATGGGGTAATGATCTGGACGCAGAGTGACACCCGGAGCATTGCCCATATGCACGTCACTTGCCCGAACACCGGAGGTTGAAAGTGAAGAAGGGCGGAACAGAAATCATGGGTTCCGGTAAGCCTCCAGGGCTTGCATTGGCCGGACGGCTGCTTGCAGTGGCAATCGTTATTCTGACCGCGGGAATCGGGTTTTCATACGGCATGGAACCGGAGACAGGCACAATCCGTGATGTTCGGATACCGGCGCCGGAGGATGTGGGGCCCCCGGTGTATCTCACCGATCCCGGTGTGCCTCTGACTCCGCCTCCCGACCCTGAAGTGGGTGACTCCTGGGTATGGTGGCTCTGGGTTCATGACCCCATGCCGCCACATTTCGAGCAGCATGTCTGCACTGTCCGGGGAAAATCCGACAGGGGATACGTTGTGGTCAGAGACCTGGAGTGGAATGTCTCCATTGATCAGGCCGATGTGGACTCCATTCTCGATTACTGGGAAAACAGGAGCATCGGCCCCTATCCGGACCAGGGCATCTACGATGTCTGCAGTTTCGCTTTCGGGGATCCGCCGGACGAACTTGATGACGACCCTCGGATATACCTGCTCTGGTTCGATTTCAAGATCTCTGCCGACGGTTTCTTCTTTTATTTCGACCAGTACCCCGAGGGCACCTTCCCGGGTTACCAAAGCAACGAGTGCGAGGTTCTTTATCTGAACACAATGAGCCAGGGCGGACCGAGCGGCGCGTACATGCTTGCGGTTGTTGCCCACGAGTTCGAACACATGATCCACTGGAAGTACGACGAGGACGAGGTTTCCTGGGTGGACGAGGGTCTTGCCGAGTTGGCAATGTGGTTCTTCGGGAATCCGGACAACATCAGCGGTTTCAACAGCAATCCGGACAACGACCTCACGGACTGGGGCGGAACCTGGGCCGACTACATTCAGACGTACCTCTGGTCCCTCTACTTCTTCGAGAGATACGGGGGCCACCCAGCGATTTTCGCCGTTGTTCACGAACCGGCCAACTCGATTGCGGGCTACAACGAGGTTCTGGCGGAATTCGGGTATTCCGAGGATTTCGCCGATGTCTTCGCCGAATGGGCGGTTGCCAACTTTCTGGATGACACCACCCTGGAAGACGGGCGCTACGGCTACACGGGTGACGACCTGCCGCCGTTCAGCGTATCCGGTTCGTACTCCGGCTACCCGGTTACGGATGTGTACAAAACCGTGAACTACTGGGCTGCTGATTACTACCGGTTCACAGGCTTCGAAGGAGAAACACTGTCACTATCATTCGATGGTTCGGACGACAATACCTTCGCAGTGTGGGCTCTGGCCATCCTCACTGACAGTCCCACTGAAGTACACAGAATGACTCTGGACGAGAGTTCGCAGTCCGGCAGCATAACCGTTTCCGGTCTTGCCGACCCTTACGACCAGGTGATTCTGGTGGTGGCCGCGACTTCCGGCAGCGGAGGAAAAGGCTATTTCTTCAGCGCATGGGAAAGCCAGGGAATCGAAGAGGACTCATTCGCGACGGGCAGCCTGTCCCTCAGCGCGGAACCGAATCCTTTCTCCAGCGAGGTGAACCTCATCCTTCACTGGAGCGGATACCCCGGGGAAGGCTATCCGACGGTGGAAATCTTCGATATCTCGGGCAGGATGATAACGCGCATCGAAACAGGCCTGTTCCGCAATGGCGAAGCTCTTGCAGTCTGGGACGGCACCGTCTCCCAGGGAGGTCCCGCCCCCCCCGGCATCTACTTCGCCCGGGTCCGGAATGGAACGCAGAGCGTAACGCAGAGCCTGTTGCTGCTTCGCTGACAGCTCGCTGCCAGTCTTCTGTCAGTTGATGCACTTTCCGGATTCTGCTTCTATGAAGAAGAAGGTTTGGATGGCATGCAGATGGAGATAGTTGTCCACCCCCTTTCGCCCGACCGCTGGAACGACCTGGAAGAGGTCTTCGGGGCGAAGGGGTGTTCCACCGCCCGTGGATGCTGGTGCATGTACTACCGGGAATCGGGAGCCATCCGGGTTCCCGCCGGCGAGAAGCCTTCGGAGTGCCGGAAACGGAAGCTGAAAGACCTCGCCGGTTCCGGTTCTGCGCCGGGGCTGATCGGGTACTTGGAAGGCAGACCGGTGGGATGGGTTTCTTTGGGGCCAAGATCGGAGTATCCGCGACTGCGCCGGTCTCCGGTGATGAAGCCCGTGGATGACATGCCGGTGTGGTCCATCGTCTGCTTCGTTGTGGCCGGCCCCTTCAGGCATCAGGGGGTTGCGACGGGTCTGCTGCGTGGAGCGATCGAATACGCCAGGGAGATGGGGGCAACGATGCTTGAGGCCTATCCCGTGGACAGGCCGGAGCCCGGGCGGGACGAGTGGCTCTGGTTCGGGGCCAAGACAATGTTTGACAGGGCCGGTTTCATTGAGGTTGCCCGCAGGCGTCCCGGGCGACCGGTTGTCCGCCTTGACCTGACACAGCTACAGGAGTAATCCTCCTGCAAGGCGCCTGGTGAATGGAAGCATCAAGTACTCTTGCTGTTTTTCGTCGGGTTCGCATTGTTTCGTAGTGATTCTTTGCAGGGAGGTTGAAATGGATCGCAGGGAAGAGGCCTTTGCTCTTCTGAAGCCGCAGCAGACGGTTCACCTGGCCACATGGGACGGTGAGCGGCCCAGGGTCAGGCCCATGAGCCTTGTGTACCAGGAAGAGAGGTTCTGGATGTGCACCGGGTCGAAGGACGCCAAGGCAGGGCAGCTCGCCTCATACCCGGTGTTCGAGTTCTCCCTGATGCTGGAGGGGCAGGGATGCAGGGGAACCCTTCGGGGTTCCGGGATTGTCCGCCTGGTCACCGACCCTGATGAGAAGCGCAGGGTTGCGGGGCTGATCCCCTTCTTCGGCGATTACTGGAAATCATCGGACGACCCCACGTTCTGCCCCATGGAGCTTGTGGTGGATACGATGGAGCACATGCGCCCCGGGGAGATGCATTCGGAGGTCTTCAAAGTCTGACCCCGCTTTGTCCCGGGGTTATAGCCTTTCCCAGGCCGAGAGTTTTCCGGTACGGCACTCATCTGTTATTCTTCATCTGCTGTGATTCCGGGAACACACGATCATCCGTACAATGGAGGGAACGCGATTTTGAAACTGCACATGATTCTTCTGCCATGGGTCATCCTGGCCACCACCGGCCTCGCATCGGAAGCGGCCATTCTGGCCAGATACGCTGATCTGGCGTTCAGGCCGGATTCCACAACCCTCTGCATCATTACCGCGCAGGGAGATACACTGGTGTTTCCGGACAACCGGGACCCGAGTTACTCTGAAGACTTCGTAATCCACAGCCTCGTTGACCGCCTGCCGCAACAGAACTACTGGGTTGTGAAACAGGTGGGCTACGAGTGGATGGGCTGGTTTCTGGTGAACGGGGTGAACGGCGTGATCAATGAAACGATTGCGGCCCCGGTTCCGAGCCCGGACGGAAGCCGCCTGCTGTGCGCAAGCCAGGACATAACCGCGGGCTTCATCGAGAACGGAATACAGATCTGGAAAACAACTCCCGGCGGTCTGGTGCTGGAGTTTCACGACCTCACCATGGACTGGGGGCCGGAAAACGCCTCATGGGAGAGCGATTCCGCAATCGTTATGGACAGGCTTGTATACGACTGGAATTCGAACAGACACATCACCAGGCCTGGAAGGCTTGAACTCTCCCGAAAAGGCCACTGGGCTCCGGATGACCCGATGAACTGGTAACGGAGGCTTTTCAGCGCAGAAACACAACGCCGCTGATGCTGTAGGAGTCGTATTCCTCTTCCCCGAAATCGCCGAAACCGAACTTCGCTCCCATCAATGTGTTCTCAACGGGATCAAGTGTGTTCCGAAGAATCAGCATACTGCCGAAGTCGTACGCAACCAGCACTGAATCGTAGTAGTGAAGTGAATGCCCTTCATTGATGGTGAACTGCATCATCGAATCCCTGTCAAGTTTGTATGCTTCAATGAAGTCCATGTACGACATGGTCTGATTCACAAGGAACTCACCGGTGTTCTCGGCGCTGAACCCGTATTCGCTCAGCACATGTTTGAGTGAGGCGGGAGGGTTGCTGAAGTCAATCGGGCTGTGAACCGTCTGGTATGCCATTTCATACTCGGCGATTATCTGTTCATCACTATCCATTTCATATGGGTCGAGTGAAAGCCACGGGTACCGGGTGATCAGCCCGGAGGGCTCGATCACCGCCCACCCGTAGGTAATCGGCACGAATCCGCTGATGCCCAAAGTGTTGGCCAGGAAGACGGTTTTGCACAGAAGCGCTCCCCGGGCATTCAGCGAAACAGGTGTAAGACCTATCAGAAGATGTGACGGACCCGTTGCGTGGAGCAGGGAGTTACAGAGAATCAACAGAAGCACCCCGAAAAAGCCAAAGCGTCTTTTCATCACCACAATCACTCCCTTCGTCCGGCTGACGCCTCCATCCCCTTTTCCCTTCCGGGCGGAATGCAAAACCCGTGTTGGTCTGAGCGAAGATACAGTATCACATCGCGGGAAACACCCCGGATTGGCTCGGATGCAGCCATTTCGGACCGGGAGCGGAATAGCCGCATGGTGCCCGGTGTGTTATCGTTTCGCTGCGAGTCATGCCCCGGGAGAGCAGTCATGAGGTTTTCCGGCAATACCGCCACGGAAAAGTCTTGTATGGGCCATTTGTCTGATGTGAGTACTTCTGCGGTTCCCGGGTTACCGGCCCGCTGTATCGCCTGTCATGCTTTCGAATGTCTTGCTGTTGCTGAAAGGAACCGGTAATTCCTGGCTCTCTGGCGACCCGCGGCGATATCGAAACAGGAGTATGTAGATTGCTGTTTGAAGCCCGAATACCCCCGTTCTCTGGCCGCCAACCCCCCGGGTGGCGGGCCCAACACAAACCTGCTTTCCTTCGCCAACAGCGGTGGCCTGCTGGGAAAGGGGGTTTGCCGGTGGCATTCCAGGTTCACCCGGAACGCTCTGTATCTGGCGTTTTTTCTTCCTTCCCAACCGCGCCCGGCTCTTCCGGAAGCCCGCCGGATAATCCGGCTGATGATGAATGCCCGCCGGGTGGTTCCGATTCCCGGCTACGAAAACCTTCGCGAGTTCTCTCTCGACCACGAAAAACTGATCCGTAACACCCTGGAGAGCAGGCAGATCAGGGAGGGGGTGCTTCAGTTCGCGAGGATCAACGGGCTATGGGGATCGTCGGCGGTACCCGCTTCAAAGTTGAAAAACCTCATGGACAGGATTCATGGCCAGGTTTCATCGAAGGGGATTGCTTATGTGAAGTTCCAGACCCCGGGTCTGGACGCCCATGCCCTGCTTGTAACGGAAGCCGGGCCGCTTCCCGGGGGAGGCTACCGGATCAGCTGTCTCGACAGCAACCTTCCCCTCGAGTCGGTTACTGTTTACCGCATCGGCGATCGGTGGCTGAATACGGCTTCAGGGTCCAGGGGAGTTCCCTACCTTCAGCGTTCAGGCGAGTTGTCGCGGATCAGGCGGGTTACGGAAATGTTTGTGAAGGCTGAAACCCGGGCTCAGGCCGATGGCCGGAGGCGGCGCTTCTAATCCAAGACCGCCGTATGCTTGTGATCTTTCGGGTCGACCTTCAGCGAAAGGGTTGCCCCAACCCGGTATCTGTCCATTTCATCGTCGGGAATCTCCTTCCCGATTCGGACCGTGTAAGGCTTGCGGCGGGGATGAACAACCTCGATGTCCACATGGTAGAGGGGTGTGCCGTTGACCTTCAATCCCGTTGGTTCAATACCGGTAACAGTGCCGGCAGTCACGGTTCCCCGGCTGTGAAGGCGCATGGCCCGCTTACCGTCTCTTATGTGCTTCAGACCGATGGAGAGAAACACAATTCCCAGGAGTGCAATCGGTATGAGGCTGCCTCTCTCGCCCTTGCCAGCAAAGGTCAGCACGACCGCGACCAGAATGATCAGTGCTCCGATGTCGACGAACACCCGGCCGAAACACCCTCCCGGGTTGGCGCTCTTTAAAGCAACTGAACCCTTCTTTAGGGAGTACAACACGCCTGCGGCTTTCATGGCTTCGCCGCAAACGGTTACCCCCGCCTTTTCATAGACCGATGAAACCGCGCGCAGCGCTTTAACACCCGCTGCGCCTGTGGTCTCCATGTACAGCGCCAGTTGCTCCGCGGCTTCATCAACATCTCCAAGATGCTCCAGAGCGTTGGCCCTCTGCACCATGGCCTTCGCGTCCATCGTGGAGGCAATGGGCACATCCGTCGGGCTCCTGCCCAGAACATCGAGAACTGCATTCCAGTCTTCCCGCATTGTGTGTATCTCCGCCCTGGATACCCTGTAGCTGCTGTCTGACTCAAGGTCTTCCGAGCGGGGATTGCACGGTTCAAGCCACTTTTCCGCGGCATCCAGTTCACCTTCCAGGGCGGCGTTCCTGACAAGGCTTCCCCGGATAAGCTGCCTGTGTCTGGGAAGAGTGAGGACCTCAAGGGCGCTTTCGAACAGAGCTCGCTGACGCAGGTTGTCGTTCATTCTCGAGAAATGACCGGCAAGGATGATGGTGAGGTGGTACAGTAGTTCCGCGCTGCGGTAACCGCCTCCGGCGCCCAGTTCCCTGCAGGTGGTTCTCCACATGGCAAAGGCTTCCCCCTCTTTCCAGGGGGCAAGCTCTCCTTCGGACAGAAGCTGCTTCACATCTCCTGGAGTTTCGGTCTGAATCCGGTCCTGCCTTCTCAGCAGATCCAGCCTTGCTTCCTCATCCATGTCCACTTTTGCCGCCAGGGGCTCAACCGGTTCCTCGGCCCGAGGCGTAACCAGGTTCACGGCTCCGCAGTACTCGCAGGCAACACTGCCGCCGGCAAAACCGGTTTGCAGCGGCGCTCCGCACTTGCTGCACATAAGCACCCTGGTCAGAAAACTGAATTCGTGAGCCATCACCCCTCCATTTCACAGGAGGCGGGGGACACCGCCACAGCGCATCAGGACTACCGGGCCATAACGGTTCGGGTAAGTGCAAACCGTCGCCGGAAAAGAATATGTGATGCAATCCCCGGAAAAGATATCCCTGTTACCGCCGGTAATGAAGGTAAACAGCCGGTTTCACCGGGAAGACGGGCGGGGCGTCAAAGGTATTGAAGCAGGCTGCCGCCACGGCTCTCCGCGAAGAGTTCGATGTGCGGCATCACAGGGCTTGCCTTTATCTTTGGGAAAAGCACCTGCTCCACCTGGAAGAACCCCGCGTTTTCACTCATGGTTATCTGTATGCGGATGGGTCTTGAGGCGCCCTTCTCGATCACCACCCTCTCCACCGCCGCCGCGGAGTACCGGTGGATGTCACCCACCTTCGGCCCAATGGAGAGCTTTTTGGGAATCCGTGAGCGGCCGTTCTCCATGTCGCACCCGTCGCCGATGAGAACCAGTCCCGCTTCGAGTGATGTAACCCTTCTTGTAGTCATGTGCCCCGCAATGGCCTCCATCACCGTGGCGCGGATCGCCACCCGGCGCCACAGGGAATCGGGGAGCAGGGCCTCAAGAATCCGGTTGACGGCGGGCAGGGCAAGCATCAGCCCATACTCCTCGTGGCCGTCCCGCTCAACTCCCATGCCCACATCGTGCAGCATGGCCCCCAGAAATACCGCAATCCTGCTGTCATCCGAGGAAAGCCCCGACTCGGTTTCCAGGTTCAATCTGACTCCACCGGAAACCAGCAGTTCCAGCATCTGCAGGGCGTTCATCGCCGCGATGCGCATATGAACCGGGCCGTGGTCGTTTATTCCGAGCCTCTTGATGGAAACCACGTTGGCGTATTCCTGAAGAGCCTGTATCTCTTCATCGGCAAATGCCATTTCAGCGGCGTTTCGGGCAATGCCGGAAAGCCTGTTCAGAATCTGTTTCTCAAGCTCTTCCTTCTTGTGGGTCTTGATCACGGTGCTGCCCTCCCGGGGGTTTGACGCAAACCTGACCCGAGAACATAAGGCTTGAACGTAGTGAGTGGCGGAACCGGAGCCCGGCGTGCGTTCAGCGTCAGTTTGACAGGGATTGCCTCTAAAAGTATCCCAGGTCTCTGAGTATCGGGCTCAGGGTTGTGTCACGCTCGACGGACACCGGCTCCCAAAGCCTCTGTCTCAGCATGTATTCGTCGGCGGTGACACTGTTGCCAATCAAGGAGAGAGCCTGCTCATAAGGGTCTTCCGTCAGATCCGTGCGAAGATCGATGTAGGCATCGCCTCCTTCGAAACGGAGTGTCTTGATGCCATCCACTACCACGGCGCACACCCATGGCTCAAGAATCGTGTGGGGCGGATCGAAAAGACCGCTGCTGGGCAGGATTCTCGATTGGGGAAGCGGGCTGAAAAGATCGCTTCCCTCCATCACCTCCGGAACGTCAAGTCCCAGAAGTGTGAGAATGGTTGGAGCAAGGTCGAAAAGACCAACCCATTCCGATTCGACTACCCCCCTGGGAACTCCGGGGCCGTTTATGATAAGGGGAACATGGGTTATCTCCTGGTAGAATGCGTGGCCATGGAATGTGCCGCCATGCTCCAGGAATTCCTGACCGTGGTCGGCGGTCACTACCACTATCGTGTTATCCCCGAGGCCGCTGGTGCGCAGGTAGGAGAACAGCCTGCCAAGTTCGGCGTCGGTGAATGCGATCTCGCCGTCGTAGAGGCTCAGGAAGGTTTCCCTGTCCTCGGTGATGATGTTTCCATCAGCGTCCCTGCGCCACCTTGTAAGAAGCTCTTCTGGGCGGGGGCCGAACATGGAATCGTAAGGTGCGGGGGGATTGTAGGGCATGTGAGGATCGTTGAAATGCAGAACCGCCAGAAATCTCTCATCCTCTTCCATCTCGTCCAGCCAGTTGACCAGATTGTCCACCAGAAAATTGGCGGGATCGGTGCTTTCTCTGGCGCAGTGGTAGGAGTCGAAACCGCGGCTGAACCCGTGATCCCTGTCGAGGTAGACAACATTGAAATGGCCGTATGTTCTGAATCCTTCGTTTCGGAGAAGCATCGGAAGATACGGGGCGGCCCGGGGAAGCATGTACTCAACGCCAAATCTTCTTCCAGCGCCGTGAACTCTCTCCGATGTGCCGGTGAGAATGGATGAGAATGACGGCAGAGTCCAGGATGACTGGGCTACGCAGTTCTCCCAGAGCGTGCCTTCAGCCGCCAGACTGTCGATGTTTGGAGAGGTGTTCCGCTCGTAGCCGTAGCAACCGAGGTTACGGGCTCTGACCGAGTCAATGACAATCATCAGAATGTTGGGCGGTTTCTGCTCTTCAATCTGCTCCGGGGCGCAGGAGGAAAGAAGGAACAAGCATGCAATCACCGCAAGGATGCTGGGCTTCATTGGTTCTCCTTATGGGGGTATTACTGAATATACATGTTGTAGTTGCTGCTTGTGGTGATTGTTCCGGTTAAGCTTTCAGCAAATGTGTTGGAACGGCTGTCAGTCCGAAGGAGTGTATGGATTCAGAAGTGCAGTCAGATCCTGAAATCCGACGAAGAAATCACTTCTATGCTGTCTCCATCCCAGATAAGAACAGTTCCCTGCGAAATGCCTTCCTCCCCCGGTTCCCAATGCCTTTTGACCCAGATCACAACCGACCATTCCCCGGTTGTGGCTTCCACCGCCAAAGCGCCGGTTCTGAACGGAGCCAAACCCCCGGAAAGGTGGTCAAGATAGACGGGGATGTTCTTGGTTTCCGAGAGAAGAGGATCCCCGCGGGATTCGGGGTCAAGGTACACCAGCACAGGTTCTTCCGCTCCCCCTTCGATGAGATGTGGCAGTACTTCCCGGGAGGCGGCGTGGGCTTTCTCAAATGGAGCTGTGATTGAGTCCAGTCTGGCCGACTCGCCGAGGCCAAGCACAACCCAGAGTGAGAGCAGCAGCACCGTGACCACGGTCACGATTACTCTGGAGAAAAATCCAAGGGATACCCCGAGAAGCAAAGCGAAAACAACCGCAGGGGCGAAAATGTAATGGCTGCAGGTGTCTCCCACAATGCTCTGAAAACCGAAGAGAGGAATCAGCAGAAGCAGAAACAGAGTTATCCGGAGATTTCTCCGGGAAGAAGCTCCGTAGAGGGTTACGGGAAGGGCCAGAAGAAGCAGATAGGCCCATCTGGCGATTCGCCATGGAATCAGCCCTGCTCCGGTGAACTGGAACACCAGCACGAGAAGATGCCTGGGCATCACCGACCAGGGAACAAGATTGCCGTACCCCCCCACACCCCGGAACATGATCAGTCTTGCCCCAAGATAGAGCGCGGAAGCGCACAGAAGACCCGCGGCGAAACGCACGGTTGTCTTCCGGCTCCTGCTTCCGCCGGGAACGAGAATCCATGCAAGAACGCACGCTGGAACCGACGCCATTCCCTGCTCCTTGGAAGCCATGGCCAGCAGGCAAAGAAGGCCGGGCAGAAGGCTGCGAAAAAGGCCGTTTCTTTCCCGTCCGGTCAGGCCGATCGCTGCTGCCACCGCGGCCAGCCCGAACAGCGGGGCCATTACATCCCCCCTGCCATTGATGAGCCAGACCGCGTAAACGGTTCCCGGGGCCGCGGCGGCCAGCAAGCCCGCTGCAATCCCGTTACCCTTGAACCCCCGGCAAAGGGCAAACACCACCAGGCATGCGGCGGCATGGAAAAGGAGCGAGGTGAGCCGGTAGGGCAAAGGGCTTGATCCCCACGCGAAATGCTCCGGTATGTAGGTGAGGCTGGTGAGGGGGCGGAAAAAGCCTATTCTTACGCCTGTTTCCCCATCGTGCCAGCTCCATCCATCCAGCATGTATTCACTGAAGCTGTCGCCTCTGGCAAGGGGGTTCAGGAATGTATAGAAATCCTGCGGGTCAAAAAACGAAGAAAGGCCGGGAAGCATCCGAAGAAGGGACACGCACAGGAAAAGCAGGGTGAGCAGGGTTGTTCTTCTGGTCATGGAATCAACACCTCAGCATCAAATACTGGAGACCAGCCGCCAGACCAGGGGTCAAGCCCTGGCACCTCTTCGGCAATGGATACTACGCTCTGGAAGGCAATCCCGCATGCCTTCTGAGCAAGAAATACCTCAGCGCGAACAGCGACATTATGAGCAGCGGAAAATCAACGGCAACGCGGTAAGGCGTACCCCCCGCCATAAGCAGGTGCGTGAGCACATAGCCTCCGGTTCCCAGTGCCATGAAAACCCCGGCTGCCCCTCCGCTCTTCAAAACAAGCACGCCTCCGGCAACCATGAATACCGTTATCCAGAAAAACCAGAGAAGCCCGGATGTTGTGTGCACAATGGAGAACTCGTTGAGTGGGAAAGGCTTGAAGAAATCGATGAACCGCAGCATGACCAGTTCCGGCAGAATCTGCGGGTTGCTGGTGAGGAAAGCCACCTGTCTGTTGAAAAGAACGCTGTCTCTGTGGGCTTCGGTTTCATCCCTGAACTCCGGAAACTCAACAAGCTCCGGGCTGGAAAGCCTCCCCATCCACTTCTCCCGAAGAGGCTGATAAAGCAGCATCGCGCCGGGCATCTCATGACGGAAGTGATCGGAGAAGATTCTTCCGTTGAACTCCCACATGATCAGGCCCTTCTGGGTGGGCATCACGAAAAATTCTCCGGTGACCCGCCTGTTTCTCAAACCCCAGGGCAGAAGCACCGCCGCGAAACACAACCCGAGTCCGGCAGACGAAAGAAGCGTTTTTCGGGAAAACCTGCCGGCGACAAGAATCACAACAAGCAGCAGAGCGGTCAGGGAAAGCGACACCGGTCTGACCATGAAAGCCGCGCCCCATACGACTCCCGCCACGGCGCCCCGGGCGAAAGCAGGCTTTTCCAGAACCCTCAGCGAGCAAAGAAGGCCCGCTATGAACAGAAGCGAAAACAGGGCCTGTGTGGCAGGGATGGCCTGATAGTAAAGCTCGTAGGGGCTTGCCGCCATCAGAATCCCCGCTGCGTAGAGCCATCGCCCCTTGAGAAACCTGGCCGCTATCCGATAGCCCATGAAAACAGTCAGAACTCCCAGAAGAAGTTGAACGGCAAGTATCGCCATGAGGTTCTGCTGGCCGAACACGAGCATTATCCCCGCAAGGAAGATCGCCATACCAGGCACCAGGTAGGTTGTGGGGCGGCCCGGGCGGAGAACTCCGTAGAAGCCGTCAACCCTTCTGTAAAATGACATCTGGAAGTCACGGAAGTCGGAAGAAGCCCTGTCGTCCGGGTGCATCATGGATGGGGAAAGCTGAAATCCATTGCCACCCAGAATGTTCCGGGCCATGTCCATTTGAACCAGGCCCTCGCCGATGATGAAGAACCCCCTGGTGGCCAGAAGAAACACCGGTATTCTTACCAGCATCGCCAGAAGCAGAATCACAAACAGCGGTTTTTCAACTTTTAGCATGGTGAGAACCAATCCGAAACACAGCCGGAGTTTTCAACAGAACAGGACCCGAGAGCGCCCGGGAAAGATATTTCCACCCGCTGTGTTTGGCTACCCCTGTGGCGGGGCTCCACTGTTACCGCAGTAGAGAAACCGTCCGGTTACGGTGTCGAACACCGTCCAGATCTTGCTCCGGGCTTCCGCAAGCATGTTCTTGTTCACCGATACCAGGTATCTGCCTTCCACTGCCTGCATGGCTTCGGTGTAGGAGAGAAACGCCTGTTTCGGAAAGGGGAACTTCTTTCCGGAAAGGGTTTCGATCCAATTCGGACGGCTGCTGAAGTCAGTTCCGAAGTAGAGTTCATCACCAACCGATGCCGCGGCGGTGTAACCGGCGGAATGCTTCTTCAACCTCTTTCGGAAAACCGGCCGGCCTTGTTCAACCGTCCAGAGGTCAAGAGCCTTGCGTGAGTCGCCGGTGGAGACGAACACATCGTCTCCCCGGCATACCACGGAGTGGATGTGCCGAACCCGGGAATCGGCATGATAGAAATCCAAAGTTTCACAGCCGTTTCTGCTGACGAGAAAAAGCCTTCTGCCCTCGTTGTACTCCCCTATCAACAACCCGGAGTCCACCCGGCAGACGCACGACCACCGGGTGCCCTCAAAGTCACGGGGGAGATCTGAGAATCGCAATCCTTCATCATGATGCCTTGAAAGAGCCGGCACATCGAGAATGATCCCGAGGTTGGCATCCACCATCCCAAGAATCATGGATAGAGTGTAAGTACCCCCCCCCATTTATTTACAGCGGAGGGGCGAATCAGGGCTCTGTGCACGCAGCTCCTGGCGATCTCCGAAATCCTGCCCTGCCTGAAAGACAGGAACACAGCCTTGACCAGATGAACCGGGTTTCGGGTGCTTTTAAAGGAAAACAAGCAAGCAGTGATTGTCTCGGCCACGGCAAGACCTCCAAATGTATGGGCATTCTCTGTGTTCAGTTCCTGTTTCGAAGCGAAAAACCTGAGAGTTTTGCTTCCCTGCTGCAGGCGGGCAGGGCCGGGGGTTCAGGGCTTCAAGCCGATGGTGCAAAGCGTGGTTTCAGTGGAAGCGCCGTTTTCTCCAGGGTTCGTGTAAAGCCGTTGCTCCACCTGTTCGAAACCGGCCTTTCTCATTCCCTCGCGGTAGTCCCGTTGCGACCATAACTGCATCGGTGCCCCAAGCTGCCGGGGCCAGTCGAGGGTGGCATCATTCTCCAGGAAGTAGTCCACCATCACCATCAGCATTCCACCGGGGGCAAGAAGGGAGTACGCCTTCTCAATCCCCTTCTGAATGTCGGAAAAGTAGTAGAACACCTCCATCGAGAAGATCAGGGAGAACAGAACCCCGGGTGGTGGAAGCCACTCCATGAAATCCGCCTGCTCGACCGTGACATTCTTCAGGTTCCGAAGCCGCTCTTCAGTGAGTTCAACCATGCCCGGGGCAAGATCGATGCCGTAGCATTGCCCGCTTCTGAACTGATTGGCCGCCATGTGGTGAAGGCTGTATCCATTACCCACGCCTATCTCGAGGTAGTTGCCCGTCATCTCGGGAATCGGCTCGAAGGCCTGCCGCACCACCGGCCAGTGCCCCTTCTCCATACCCGGAGCCCGGTGATCTCCGGCCCATTCTTCAAACACTTTTCCGGCGCTTCTGTTGTCAGGCATCTCGGCTTTCATCTGTTGTGGGCTGAGTTCTCAGTCCAGGTCGCTGAGGGTTATGATCCACTGGTATCCCCCGGAGCCGATGGAAACATCCCAGCGGTGATAACTGTCGCCATCCTCGTCTACCACCCTCATGTCGTAGGTTCCCGGAGTAACCATAACCGTAAAGCTTTGGCCCACACCGAGCATGTAGTCGGAACCGAGGCGCTCGATGCTCCACTGGGGCTCTGAAGATGGATCGATCCATACCGCGTAGACATCCCAGTTTCCCAGATTGTTGGTGAGTGTTACCGGAACCGTCCCGTCGCCGACTGTGTAACCTTCCGGAACCCTTTCCAGGCCCCGGCCTGAACCGGGAATGCTTCCATCCAGAATATCATCCACAGTAATGCCGGTACCCTCGAGCCCCTCCTCTATTCCCACCCGGAGCATGCTTTCGATATCCATTCTCCACGAACCATCCTCCAGATGGAATCTGAGGGTTTCCCCTTCTGTGACCAGAAGTGCTGTGCTTCCCTGGACACTGATGCTGTTTATCCCGCGACTCAGCCGACCCAAGTCCTGATCAGCAAGGAAAGCACCCATCATGTCGGCACCGTCTGAGAAATCCGACTGACCCATGTCGTTAAGCGCTTCCGCAAGACGATCCAGGAAAACCCTGCTGTCATTGTTGGAAAGGTTGTAGACCGTCTGTCCGTCACCGGCGGAAAGAGCATCCAACATCCGGTGGTAGCTTTGCTCAACTTCCTTTTCCAGACCGGTCCGGCCGCACGAAACCGCCAGGACCAGAGCAACCGTTACCAGAAACATCCTTCTCATGAGAACCGCCCCCCTTGATTGTCCGGGAATCTATAGTACCATGTTTAGATAGCCCGGCACCATGGCGGTGTCAATCTGCTTTCTGCGTGAAGGCGTTGTTCACGGCGATTTACCGCTCTCGCGGCTGAACAAAGGCGCCGGTTGTTCCGGGGCTACAGGCGGTTCGGCTCCCTTACGGCGAATGCTCTTCTGCCATACGATAAGGTACGGAAGTACCAGAAACCAGCGCCGTAGTCGAACTCGAAATGCCAGGCATGACCGGGCTCAGCTTCATCCGATGCCCATACCCATCTGCCGGTGTTCTGAAGAGGCCCCCAGTCTGTCGAGGTGATCCCCGCTTCGTACAGAGCCTCAAGCTCGGCGACCGTCGGAATCCGCCAGCCTTCCCCGAGTGCCGCCACCCACTGTTCCGCCTCACTCCAGGTTGTGCAGGAGTCCGGCCCCACAAGCCATTCCAGCCCGTTCACGGCAACAACACCGGGATGTCCCGCATCCGCCCCGCAACCAGGCAACAGAAGCGCCGCGGAAAGAATAATCACGTTCTGTTTCATGATTCTCCCTTCATCGCCATGGAAATCTGCCGTATGATGAACACTCCTACTGCATGGCGGCAAGAGGAGCGGATCAGCCGTTCCGGTGCCGGGGAGACGGGAACAGAACCTTCGACATTTTCCTACTAATCAGATATGTTATTCTCGAAACCCAACAGAAGGAGACAGACTATGAAAGCAACCCTTGCAGCCCTCGCGCTGGTGGCAGGTGTTAGCCTGGCCTCCGTGATCATCGGATCGCCGGAGATTCCCAGCATGGACCCTTTCTGCGCCTCTTGAGGCTCCCAGATTCGCTATCAGGTGATGGCGATGGCTGAAGAGATGAACGGCGAGATGATCATCGGCTCCATATCATGGCAGAGGGCCGGGGAGGCCGGCTCAGCATACGGCGACTACAACAGCTTCAAGCTGTACATGGGCCATGGATCCCAGCCTGAACTCACCGGAAACTTCCAGGACAACTATGTCTCCGGAACACGTCAGCTTGTCTACCAAACCCAGGTTCAGAGCATGTTCGCCCAGCCCGACGACTGGATGACCATCGTTCTCGATGCCCCGTTCCACTACAACGGCGTTGACAACCTTGTCGTCGAACTGGAATGGGCCGGAGGCGTGAACATGTTCTTCACTTACAAGTGGAACACCGGTGCGAACAGGGCGCTTGAGAACAAGGCTGACATCTATTCCCCCACCGGCATCCTGTCCCACAACATGTCCGAACTGATGTTCGAGAGCGCTTCATCCCTGAGCCACATGACCTTCGGCGCCATCAAGGCTTCCTTCGCTCCTTGGGGGACACCATACTAAATTATGTTAATGAGGGAGTGCGTTTTTCTTAAGAATACTCAAGCAGGCTTTCACATGTTGATAATGTTGATTTCCTGTTGAGTATTCTTAATAACTGCGGGGCTGAAATGCAACATAATTTAGTATGGTGTCCCCCAATTGATGTGCTGGTGCCAGGGGGGCGGGACGGGCATGTGGATTACGCCGGGGGGGTTGAGTTTTCCGAAGGGATTCATCCGCCGGTGAGTTTTCACGGCATGGCCGCCGCCACCGGAGGGGCGTTCCATAACAGTGTATCCACCGTTGCCGGTGACCGCAGGGCTGTTCTGGTGCTTGTTCCCCGAAGGGCGGAAAGAGCCCTGGAAGCCGTGGAAACCCTGTGTTCCCGTGGACATTCCGTTCTGGCGTCCTGGAAGGAATGCGGGGCGCATCAGCTCGATGCCGCCTGGAACCGTTCCGGAAGCGAAGAGGTTTTCCAGCGGATCGGAAAGACCGCCGCCGCATGGGTGGCCGCTTCTCCCGCCGCGAAGGAGTTTCTGGCTCGAAGGATGCCCCATGCCCGGGTTCTGGAGCTGCCAACCCCCTACCCGCTGGATGTGCCGGGATGGAAGCGGGATGCTCCCTACACTTCAAGGCGTGGCATCTTTATCGGCACCAGGGAGTGGCGCGAACCTTCCCGCAGGCACAGAGACGCCATGCGCATCGCGGCGGCGCTGGCTCGCAGACTTCCGGAGACACGGATAACCGTTGTGAACCGTGACGGAATCATGGGGCTGCTGCGGGCCCTCAGTTTATGCGGCCCGGGGGTCAGAACTTTGCGCCCCATGGAATACCGCCGTTATCTGGATTGCATGGCCCGCCACCGGATAGTGCTTCAGAGGGACGCCAGCGGCGTTCCGGGGCAGGTGGCGGGAGACGCTGCGCTGGCAGGTGTTCCCTGCCTTGGCGGAAACGGC
>Ga0334883_1003375_pt1 | contig 17341 bp, 12 predicted proteins | sample GraSluR1_MG_6_FD_207230 | JGI IMG/M metagenome (GOLD analysis project Ga0334883, IMG submission 207230) | Sludge microbial communities from methane-producing bioreactor in Wageningen University, Netherlands - Granular Sludge_09_05-R1 | ecosystem: Engineered > Bioreactor > Anaerobic >... | reverse complement strand
CGAGCGGTCGCTTTCGATGACGTGCACGCCGTGCACCCGCTCGACGCGGACCGCGTCGGCCCGCAGGTACTTCCACCCCGGGGCCACGTCGTCGGAGAGCGTGACCACGAGCGTGTCGCCGGCCACGTAGAACTCGCCGAGGTTCTCCCAGGTTCCGCCGTACTCGGGATCGACGAAGTCGTCGGGCGCGGCTCGCTGATCGACACGAACCGTTCCGAGCAGGGTCGAACCGTCGTAGACGCGGTAGGGCGCGTCGTCGGCGAGGTTGGCGAACCGGGGCCACGTGGCCGCGACGCGATAGCCGCCGGGTTCGACGTCGAACGTCCACGTGACCACGTCGGGCTCGGCGCCGGGCGGACAGGCGAAGGTTTGATGGAATGTGTTCTGGAAGCCCGCGCCCGAATACGTGGCCCAGCCGTTGTTGTCGGTACCCGGGACGGCCGCGAAACCTTCCTCGGCGTCGTCGAGAACCGCATGGTCGTTGTCGGCAATCCTCACGACGACGGAGGCCACGTCGAGGCCGTGGTAGCTCGGGTCGCTGCTGGCCACGCTGTGCGTTATCGTGCTCGCGTGAAGGGGCAACTCAACCAGGGCGTCATCGACGGCTTTGACGGTGACGGTCTGAGGCGTCGCCCAGTCCGAGGCGGTGAAGGTCAGAGTCGTCGGGACGACGGCGATCTGGGAGTCGTGGGCGATCGTCACCACGACGTCGGCCGACGGCTGTTCGGAAAGCACCACGTGGTAGGTATCTTCCGTCTCGCCTTCCTCGGCCACGTCGGTCGAGCCGCCACTTTCGATCACGTCGACGCGTGCCTGCTGGGTGGGGTTGACGGTTACCGAGAAATAGTCCTCGACGAACAACCCCTCGCTATCCGTGGCGCGAACCGTGACCATGGCGCCGCCGTATTTTGTCGGGTCGTAGTTCAGGGTGAGTTCACTGCCCGTGACGCTCGCCGCCAGCACGTCGACGGTGCCGACCGGCGAGGCCGACTGGGCAAGGTACCCGGCGATCGCGCGGGTGATCTTCGTGGCGTAAACGTAGTCGATGTAGTCGGGAGTCTCGACGGCGTCGGTATCGAGATGGTAATGGGGGTTGCTGTACACGCCGCTCTCGATCACCAGCGCGGCGTCGAAGCCGTAGATGTCGAAAAAGGCGTGATCGCTCAAATCGATCGTGCCGTCGTCTCGCCCGATCACTCCGTCTCCGTATTCGGCGAACGCGCTGACCAGTGCCGACTTGATGTTGCCGAGGTTGTCGACGTCGAGGATGCTGACGACGTCATGGTCGACGTCGGGCTGGTTGTATGCGATCATGTCGAGCGAGATCATGCCCAGGAGATCCGACTCGAATCCCGGGATGTTGTGATCGCTGTGGTGAAACTCGGCATAGTGCATAGACCCGAAAAGCCCGTCCTCTTCGCCGTCGAAGGCCACGAAGACGAGGGTCGACTCGAATTCGTACTGCGAGAGCACTCGGGCGAGTTCCATGACGGCCGCCACGCCGCTGGCGTTGTCGTCGGCCCCGGGATTGCTCACCGAATCGTAGTGGGCCCCGACGAGATAGGCGTTCTCAGGATAGGTGGTGCCGGGCTTCACGCCGACGACGTTGATCACGGGCGGATCGAAATGGTACGTGTTGTTGAAGATGTCGGTGAGCTCGTCGATCGTATCGAGCGAGGTGATCAGCCCCAGGCTTTGGAAGTGGTTGTAGATATTGTCGCGCGCCATGGCGTGCTGTGGGCTGCCGTAGCCGCGATTGTCGCCCAGGTGCGTGAAGAGCTGCTCGCCGTGGATGGACTCATAGCTCGCCTGGCTCACCTGGTCGACGATCGGATGGATGGGCGGGGAGAGGGTCACGCTGTAGGTAAGCTGGTCGCCGTTGGGAATATCGACGTCGTCGAACACGGCGTCCAGATCGATCACCGCATCGGGGGCCCCCTGCTCGACGATGATGTTTTCGATCGGAGCGGCCACGTGCGGGGCGCGGTTGAAGACGCCCACGTCGATCGTCACCGTGGCCTCGACGGCATAGCCCCACTCGTCGATGCACAGGTACTTGAACGTATCGCGGCCGTTGTGCCCGGCAAAGGGAACGTAATCGAACGAGCCGTCGTTCCGCCACGCATCCATGAAGAGCGTGCCGTGATCCAGGGTGAGGTTCCCGTACGGGTTCAGGGCTTCGATGCGATGGCCGTCGGGATCGTAGTCGTTGGCCAGCAGCCCCGGCGCCGCCACGTTCAGCGGCGTGTCGGCCGGCGTCCAATAGTAGTCGTCGCCGGCGACGGGGTAACTCAGTTGGGACGACGACCCCCCGCTAAGAAGGGTGCGAGGCTCGAGCCACTCCGGGCCGACCAGCGAGCCGCGACCGGGCCCACATGGTCTTCGCGACGCTCCGGCGCGCGGCGAACGCCTTCTCGACCCGATCGTTGCCCACTCAACTATCCTTCGTTGTTTCGACACGGCGTGGTCCCCCAAGAATGCCGTCGGCCCGATCCCTCGCGACGCGACCGCCAACTGCCGGGAGCGGTCGGACGGCCACGTAAGCCCTTGGAGCCGTTCAAGTTGCTCACATTCCACTCTCTACCTAAGATCTTCCAATCCGTCAACTTTTTTGCGCCCCGAAAAGCACGGAAAGAGCCGGGGTGCCGAAAGGACCCTCTCGGCAGAGGCCGCCTTGCCCGACGTATCCGTCCCCGTGTTCGATTCGGAAACGTGCGACATCCCGGCCATCGGACGGGCGGGACGCCGATCTCTGCCGCCGTTCCCGCCCCCGCGATGCGGGACGAAGCCGACGCCGTCGCGGGGCGGCGAAGCACGCAACGCGGCGGGCCGCGCGGCTACGGCCCTTCGGCCCGGCGCCATACTTCGAGGCCGCTGAAATTCGCGTCGCCCCCTTCGGCGGTCAGGGTCAGCTTGCCGTCGGCCACGTCGGCCGTCCACGGGCCCAGTCGGCGCCAGCGGCCCGGCGGGCCGCTGAAATAGTCGGGCTCGACGACCCGGCCGTCTAGCGCGATGCGGAACCTCGTCGGTCGCGTCTCTTCCCACACGTACGCATACACCGCGTAGGTGCCCTTCGGTACGTTGGTCAGCTCGAGGCGGGCGCGGCGGTTCCAGCGGAAGGAACGGATCATTTTGGTCCGGGCGGGATCGGTGGGCGGGCGCAGCGCCACGTTGGGGCTTTCGAGCGGGCGGTCGCCGCAGACGAAGTCGGCCGCGCCGTCGCCTTCCCAACGGTTCCCGTCGATCGTCGTCGCCGGGCCGTTGACGTTGATCCCGCGGTAGAATCGCCACGGGCCCGTCTTGGCCGGCGGGCCCTCGAGCTTCGTGATCGGTTGCGTCAGGTCCTCGTCGGCAGGAACCACCCCCGGCGGCGGGTCGACGGGCCGGCCGCTCACGCTGAGCACGACGCGGCGGTAGGCCGTCAGCGGCGGCGTGCCCGCGTCGGTCACTTCGAGGATCACGTGGATCGTCCGCCCCGACGCGTCGCCGGGCACGGTCACGATCGCCTCGGGGCTCTCGGCGTCGCGGATCGGCGCTTCGGCCCAGTAACTTCCCGGATCAGGGTAGACCCACCAGCGATACGCGAGGCGGTCGCCGTCGGGATCGGACGAGCCCGCCGCGCTGAGCCGCACCGAGGCGCCCGGATCGGCGTCGACCGCGAGCACGCGAAGCGTCGCGTCGCCGTTGCAGACGGCCGCGGGCGCGTGATTCGCCCGGCCATAGTCGTTGACGCACCAGTCCATGCGGGCCTCGAAGGCGTTTTGATACGCCCGTCGCCAGCGGTGGATCGTGTAGAGCAGGTCGGGCCGGCCGTCGCGCAGGTCTTCGGCGGGCACGTACTCGCGGCCCCGTCCGCTGGGGCGGAAGCGCCCACCCCAGTTGCCCCATTCGGGCCGCTCGGGATCGCTCAACCCGTCGGGCAGCACGTAGAAGAACGACGGCGTATCGCCCTCCTTCACCCCGTCCTTGCCCGCGGCTTTGGCCGGGTAGAGAGGCCCGAGCGGGCCGTGGCCGGTGCGCACGTGCTTTTCGAGCCACTCGGGCGACACGAGCGACTGGTCGCCCGCCTGCCAGATGCCCCGGAACTGCCGGTCGGAGAAGATCCAGAACACGTCGGGGTGGTGCTCTTTGACCCACGCGGCGGTGCGATCCTGGTCGGCGATCGAGTGGACGCGAATTTTCTGTTTCAGCGCCGAAAGCTCGGCGGCCCCGCGCGTGCGTTCGATCTTCCAGATCGCCTGGGCCAGCTCGCGGGGCCCGCCCCAGATCGAGAACCACACGGGGCGGGGATCGTCGCGCTCGAGCACGCGGACGATCCACTCCGAGGCCTCCGAGTCCATGCCGGGGCCGACGCGGTGGGGGTCGCCGTTGTGCCCGTCCTTGATCAGGCTCGCGAGTCGCTCGTGCGACGGGTAGTCGGGCCGATGCTTGCGCAGGTTGGGCAGCACCTTGCCGTAGGCGTCGACCGCGTCGCGGATGAGGTCGGGCCGCGTCGTCTCGTAGTGGCCGTGCCCGAACCCGGTGCAAAGCGCCTCGACCTCGAAGTCGCAACTGTACAGCAGAAAGCGGACCATCGACTGCCGGTCGTCGGGGTCGCCCCCGATGTCGGTCATCACGACCAGCCGCGCTTTGACGTTGTCGGGCAACGGAGCCGGCCCGGCCGCACCTGCCGGCCCAACCGGGATGCCCACGAGCAAGGCGGCCCAGGCCGCCCACAAGGCGCAGCGATTCGACGGGACGTGCATGCAAAAACTCCTCGATCGAGAATGCCGGCTATCCGGCCGGCTTGCCGAACACCTCGACCTCGACGTAGTGGTTCAGGTCGTTCGCGGTGTTGCCGTTGCTGTAAAGGCGCACGTACCGGGCGGTGACGCCCTTGGCGTCGATCAGCCGGCCCCGGTGGGTCTCGATGTAGGGCCGGGCCTTGCCGATGCCCAGGCCCAGCGAGTTGTCCTGGTCGTTGCTGTAGATCGTGCGGACGTTCTCGGTGAACTCCGCGTCGTCGGCCACCTGGACGACCACGTCGTGGTAGCTGCGCGCTTCGCGGAAGAAGTGCCACACGTACACGGCGTAGAGGCGCGAGGGCTTTTCCAGGTCGATCTGGACCCACTGCTTCATGGGCCCCAGCTCGACGAAACTGCTCTCCGACCCTTCCTTGTCGCCGTCGGTCACGTACTTCAGCTCGCCCAGCACCGGATTCGCGTCGCTCGAAGTGACCTTCTTGTTCAAGGCCAGGTTGACCGTGCCCTCGGGCACCAGGAAGTCGGGCTGCTCGCCCTCGGGGAGCGGTTCCAGCCCGGGGTAGAGCAGCGCCAACACGTCGGGGGGCGTGCCGGCCAGCACTTCCTCGGGCATCTCGGTCTTCAAGGGCACCTTGGCCTCTTCGGCCGGGCACCAACTCGCCAGGGAAACCACGGTCAACAGGGTCGCGATGATTCGCGGCACGGTCGATACTCCTTTTGTCAGGGACGTCGAGTGCGGGTATGATGGCAACGGTCGGTTCACCGATCCCGACTATGATACCATCCCCGCTTCGGGGACGACACCTTGGAGGCTCGCGGCGCGTGCGCCAAGTGAAATCCCGGTTTTTCTGGCTCTTGGCGCTGGCCGCCGTGACCGCGGCGGCAACGGCCTTTCGCCTGCCCCGCTTGGACGAGCGGCCCATGCACGCCGACGAGGCCGTGCAGGCGGCCCGGTTCCGCACGCTCTGGCAGCAGGGGCGGTTCGTCTACGATCCCGACGAGTTCCACGGCCCGACCCTGGCCTACGCCACGCTGCCTTCCGTGTGGATCGGCCGGCCCGAGAGCTTTGCCCAGTCGACCGCGGCCACCTATCGCGTGGTGCCCGCCCTGTTCGGAGTGGGGATGATCGTGCTCATCGGGCTATTGGCCGACGCCCTGGGCAAGCCGGCCGCGCTGGGCGCGGCCTTGCTGACGGCCGTCTCGCCGGCGGTGGTCTATTACAGCCGCGACTACATCCACGAGACGCTGTTCGTCTTCTTCACGCTGGCCGCGATCGTCGCGGGTTGGCGCTACGTGCGCAGCGGACGCCCGGCGTGGTGCCTGGCGTGCGGCGCTTCGATCGGGCTGATGCAGGCCACCAAGGAGACCAGCGCGATCGCCTACCTGGCCGCGGTCGCGGCCGCGTTGGTCTCCTGCGTCTGGTCGCGGCAACTGCATGAACCCGCGTCGCAAGATCGGCCGCCCCACCCGTGGCGCCACCTGGCCGCCGGGCTGTTCGCGGCGCTGGCCGTGGCGGTCACGCTGTTGTCGTCGTTCTTCACCAACCCCCGGGGACCGCTCGACGGACTGCGCACCTATCTGCCCTGGCTGGGCCGGGCGCGCGGGGCCTCGCCCCACCTGCATCCCTGGTACGACTATCTCCACCGGCTCGCCTGGTGGCGGGTGGGCGACGGGCCGGTGTGGTCGGAGGGCCTGATCCTCGCCCTGGCGGCCGTGGGGTTGGTCGCGGCCCTTCCCCGGCGCGGACCGCTGCCGCGCGACACAAGCCGGTCGTTCGTGCGGTGGATAGGTGTGTACACCATTGTTCTCGTGACGGTCTACGCCGCGATCCCCTACAAGACGCCCTGGTGCCTGTTGGGATTTCTTCAGGCGATGACGCTGCTGGCCGGGGTCGGGGCGGTCGCGCTGGTCCGGATCGTTCCCACGCTTCCGCTGAAAGGGTTGGCGTCGCTTCTGCTGATCGTGGCCGCCGGTCAGCTCGCGTGGCAGGCCCATCGGGCGAGCTTCGTCATGGGCGCCGACGCGGCCAATCCCTACGTGTACGTGCACACCCAACCCGACGTCGAGCGTCTGGCCGCCGACGTCGAAGAGCTCGCGCGGGCGTCGCCCGACGGCAAGGCGATGGCGATCAAGCTGATCTGGCACGATCCCTACTACTGGCCGCTGCCGTGGTACCTGCGGGGGTTCGAGCACGTCGAGTACTGGACGCGGATGCCCGACGAGCCCGACGCCCCGGTCGTGCTTTCGTCGCCCCAGCACGATCGGGCGCTCACCGCGGAGCTCGACGCGACGCACCTGATGACGGGCTTCTACGGATTGCGGCCGAACGTGCTCGTGCAGACCTGGGTGCGCATGGACCTCTGGGAGGCGCACCTGAGGCGCCTGGGCCGGCTTTAGGGGCCGCAAGACGGCAACGCAAGGCACTCGCGTTGCCGCGAAGCCGCGCCCGGTCAAGAGCTTCCCCCCCGCACCGCGCGGCTCATGCTCGCCGACCCGGTGGCCAGGGAGGCGCAGTCGCCGGCCAACCCGCCTCGCAACGACTCGCATTGGGCCTTGCGCCCGGCTTCAGATCGGCCGGACGCTCGACGCGCGGGGCCCTTTGCCGCGTCCCCGGCCCTGCTCGCCCTGTTCGATCTCGTATTCGACGCTCTGGCCCTCTTGCAGCTCGTCGAATTTGTTGTCTTCCACCGAGGAATGATGGAAGAAAACGTCGACGCGGTCTCCGGAAATGAAGCCAAAACCTCGGTCGGAGACGATTTTCTTGATCACACCCTGCGGCATCACCAGAACTCCCTCAGGCGGCAGGCACGCGCCCGCCGTCCACAAAACGTTTGCCCGGCCCCGACCTCGCAGCGAAGCGGGGCGAGGCGCCTCGGATCCGGTCCGGAACGTCCGCGGTTCCGTCCCCTTCAATCGAATGCTCGATTCTCCTTGCACTCCGCCGCGCACGCCGCGACCTCGGCACGCGCATCTTGCGCCGACTTCGTCGCCCCGTTCGAGGGCATTCCCGGACGGCCCAGGGAGAGTCTTCGCACAAGACGCCGGCAAGAGGCATCAGTACGTGACGCGATCCTCCTTCGCGTTCCAGGCGTCGAAGGCGGCCAGGGCCTCCTCGCGCAAGTGTTGTGTCGCGAACAATTTGCGATCGGCTGGCGGGAGGGCGATTTCGTCATAAAACCACGCGTCGTCGAAACCTGCCGCAGCGGCATCCTGGCGGGTGGCGGCGTAATAGAGCCGTTCGATACGCGCCCAATATAGCGCCCCCAGACACATCGGACAAGGCTCGCAACTGCTGTACATCGCGCAGCCGGCCAGCGAAACCGTCGCCAACCGGCGGCAGGCGTCGCGGATGGCCACGATCTCAGCGTGGGCGGTCGGGTCATGGGTCGAGCTCACGCGGTTCCATCCCCGGCCCACGATGCGGCCCCGGTCGACGACCACCGCCCCGAACGGCCCCCCTTCGCCGGCGAGCATCTTTTCCACCGAGAGACGAATCGCCTCGCGCAGCAATGCTTCTTCCATCAACGGTTTCGACCTCGTCGCCCCGTTGGAGTCCCCGGATCCTATCGCAACCGCGACTCGAGCCGCGCCACGCAGGCCGCGATCCGGTCTTCGATTTCGGAGGTCCACCGCAGGGCGGGTCTCCCATACACGGCGAACGCGCCCGACTCGTAGCCCCCCTCTTCCCAAACCCGCCGCGACGGGATGTACGCCATCACGTCGTTGCTGTACCCCGTCACCCACGTCGTGCGGCCGTAGGTCGACTTGAAGCGCAGCGCGTAGTCGACGACCACCTCGCCTCCCAAGACGATCCAAAGCTGCTGGTCGCCCAGTTTCCATACCTGGATCGGGTATGGGTAGGAGGCGGGAAACGCCTCGCCCCGATCGAGCTTCTCGAGCAGGCGCGCCGCCCAGCGTGCCTGATATCCGCTCTTCGCGGCCACGGCCTGCAGCTCCTCGCGCCCGGGCTGCTCCTCGTAGGCCAGATCGATGGGTTCGAAGGCGGTCTTGAGTCGGGGCGGCACGTTCCGCATCGGTTGCGAGAGCACGTCGTCGACCGCATCGGCCAGCATGCGCCCGTACTGCTCGCAGAGTTCGACGGTGCGCCGGGGGATGGGGTTCTGATCGGCCCCGCAACCGGCGTGGAACATCGCGACCGCGCCGGGGTGAGCTTCCTCGAGCGCAAGCTGCGCGAAACCGGGATAGTCTCCCGACCACTGATAGAAGCTCAGCGTGGTCGCGTGGCAGGCGTAGCCGAACAGCACGGCGCGCAGACGGCCTTCGGGCGACCGCACGGCCAGGACGGGCACGGCATGGTCGACCGGTCCGGCCAGGGCAACGCCCCGTTCGCGAAGCTCGGGCACCTCCTTTTCGCGGTTGTTCCGCCGATTGACGGCGAACTCGGCCAATCCCTCGCCGGCCCAAAGCGTCGCCGGTGCAAGGTTCGCCAGCGCCTCGGCCACCGTGGCGACGATCTTCTGCTCCAGGGCCCGCGAGTACGCCACGATGCGGGCCTTCTGCTCGTCGTCCAGGGGATAGATGTCGTAAAGCGCGTCCTCCAGAACCGGGCTCGTGTGGCTGTGCGACGAGGTGAGCATCACGTCGGCCCGTTCGAGGCCGCACTGTTCGGCCAGCTTCGCGCAAATCCGTTCCGCCATTCCCTTGGGAAACCCCAGAAGATCGCTGGTCACGACGACGGCCCGATGCCCGCCGGAGTCTTCCAGGGCAAGCACCTTGACCCAGAGATCGTGCAGGGTGCCTTCGGCGGGACGGTCGCGGCCGCCGTAACCCGACAGCCAGAGAGGCTCGTCGGGCGTGATCTTGACCCGGGCGGTCCCCGTCTTCCACGGCAGGTTTTCGGCGGCGGTCGCCCCGCCGGCGAACACGAACCAGGAAACCGACAGGAGCGTCAGCGTAAGCCACCATCGTCGTCGCATGGGAGAGCCCTCCGGCGGGAGTTGCAGGTTGCCTTGGTCTCGGCAGGATAGCCCAAACCGCCGACCGAGGCAATCGGCCACGGGGCGCCGCCCCGTCACACGGCCAATTCGGCGCCGCGCGACTCGACGATCCGCCGCACTTCGGCCGGGTCGAGCTGGCGCGGATCGCAGCCCCGCTCGACGCAAAGCGCGGCGGCGATTCCGGCCGCCTGGCCCAGCATCGAGCAGGTCGTGCTCACCCGGGCCGACGACAGGGCCAACTGATCGGCCGAAAAGCATCGGCCCGCGCCCAGCAGGTTGTTCCCGTCGCGGGCGATCAGGCTGCGGTAGGGAATCTGGTAGGGCGGAACCTGCATTTCGGCGTGGGAGAGGATGTAGGTTCGCTTGTCGTCGTCGGGCTTGTGGCCGTCGAGATAGAAGACGCCCCGCGCGATCGCGTCGTCGAAGGCTCGTCCCGCGCGCAGGTCGTCGACGGTGAGAACGTAATCGCCCACGATCCGCGCCCCCTCGCGGATGCCGATGATCGGCGCGCCGTGATCCAGGCGCCACGGCCGTTTCTCGACGCGCTGGTAATAGTCGAGCACCTCGAGCATGCGCCGCCGGGCCTGAATCTCGGCCGCGGTCAGGCTTTCGGTGTCGGTGGCGTCGAACCGGGGGATCTTGACCTTCAGGGCGTTGGAGCGCGGCCCGTCGGGCCAGATGCTCGTCATGGGCAGGTCTTCCTTGCGGCGGACCGGCTCGAACCAGCCCTCGGGCAAGTGGGGCCGGGCATCGTCGGGCTCGACGTGGCGGACGAAGTACATCATCGACATGGGAAGCTGCAGCCCGTCCTCCGGCCGGCCCTTGACCGTCGCGAATCCGGCGCGCCGGGCCACGTCGGCCTCGCCCGTGCAGTCGATGAACTGCTTCGCGCGCAGGGCCTCGGGCCCCGACTTCCCGCAGACGATCGCCTCGGTAATGCGTCCCCGGTCGAGTCGGACGTCGACGAATCGGGTGTGCAGGAGCAGCTTGACCTGGCGTCGGAGAAGCAATTCCTGGAGCACGACGGCGAGAAGCTCGTAGTGGAAGACCGGCCGCTTCGCCTCGATGGCGCCGAAAGCCCTCAGGTCGGCGAGAATCGCGTCGAAGACCTCACCCTGGCCCGTCAGTTGTCCGCAGAAATTGGCCACCCCGCCGCTGGTCAGATCGCCGCCGGTGACGGCGAATCGCTCGACGAGCACGACCCGGGCCCCGGATCGGGCGGCCGCGCAGGCCGCCGCGACGCCCGCGATTCCCCCGCCGATGACCGCCACGTCGGCCTCGTAGCGCACGGGAACCTTCGTGTGATAGACGACCTCCGACGGGCTCGTTGCCCCGTCGGCCGGGCGGTGCGCGTCTTCGGCCTGGCGCGACGATCGATCGGGGTGCGGCGGCTCTTGCCCACCGGCGTCTTGGCCGAGAACCGATGCGGCGGCCCCAAGCGCGGCGAGGGGAAGAAAATCGCGGCGTCTCACGTTGGCACTCCTCGGGGACTTGGCGGACGGAAACGGAAACAAGGCCGAGCGGGTCGGCGGCCCCTATTGTCGTGGAGAAACGAGGTCTTGTCGAATCCGACGCGGTTCGTCGTGAGGGCGGCGCGTGCGTTTCGCGCGGGCATTCGGCCGGGCGGCGATGAGTCGGATCGCGGGGATTCGGATCGACGACCTCGACGGAGTGTTGTTCTATCTCATTATTTGGAAAGGAGTTGCAGCTATACGGCTGGGAATCGGACACGGCGTCGGCCTTGTCGAACCGTTCCGGGGGGCGACGTACGTCGTGGGAACCCCATCGGCACATCCTTCCCGCCCCCTCAGAAGCCGCCAATTTGGAGGCGATTCCTTGCTTTGCCTACGTTGCCCAATTAAGATCGATGGTGTGGCGTTGGTGTCCGCCTTTGGGAGGGCGCCACATTGCGTCGATCGCCTTGTCCATCTCACGCTCCCACCCGTGGTCCCGCGGCCATGGTGTTCGGGGCGTACCGGTCCGATCTGATGGAGAAATTGCTCATGCGGCGGCAAGCAGTTGTTTTGCGGGCATTCTTTCTGCTGGCGGCAGTCGCGGCAGTCGTGAGCGCTGCCCTGATCGAGCCGGCCATGGCACAAACCAGCGGCGGCACCGGCACCGACGACACGAACCTCAGCGGCGTTGCCGGCGTGTTGATCGACGGCAAGGGCGTGCTGCAGACGAGGGTGTTCCGAGACCCCGGCGGCATGGTAACCCGCGAACGGATCCAGGCCGTCCGGCAGTCGATGCCGCCCGAGCTGACCCGCCAAAGTCCGCTCCGGAAGGTCTCGCTTACCCGACTCGAGAAGGCCATCCAGGGCAAGGGCGGCGTGCCGACCGACGCGATGCGCTATCTCGCCGGATTGCAGCGGGTGCGTTACGTGTTCCTCTACCCCGACTCGGGCGACGTGGTGATCGCCGGCCCGGCCGAGGGCTGGATCACCGACGTGTCGGGGCGCGTCGTGGGAATGACCAGCGGCCGACCCGTCGTGCAATTGCAGGACCTCGTGGTCGCCTTGCGAGCCTTCCCGCCCGGCGAAAAGGGCGCCCGGGTGATCGGCTGCTCCATCGACCCCACGCAGCACGGCCTGGCGGAGATGCAGCAGTTCCTTCGGAGCGTCGGTTCGCGGATGGTGCCCGGCCAGGAGGCCTACCTGGTCAACGGTCTGAGAATGAGCCTCGGAATGCAGGAGATCCGCATTGACGGGGTGCCGCCCGACACGCATTTCGCCCAGGTGCTCGTCGAGGCCGACTATCGGATGAAGCGGATGGGCATCGGCCTCGAGCAGCCTCCCGTGCGGATGGTCAGCTTCGTCGACCGGGTGAATCCGGCGGCCGTGTCGCGGAACGCCTTGTTCCGCTGGTATTTCGTGCCCGACTACCAATGCGTGCGTCAGTCGGCCGACGGTCTCGGCATGGAGTTGGTCGGCGACGGCGTCAAGCTCGTGGGCGAGGACGAGTTGGTCTCGGCCGGCGGAACGCGTCAGACGCTCTCCAGCGCGTCGCGCGCCAGCCAGGTCTTCACGACCAGCTTCACCGAGAAGTATCCCCAATTGGCGGCGCGGGCGCCGGTGTACGCCGAGTTGCGGAACCTGATCGACCTGGTGGTCGCGGCCGCGTATCTCCAGGAGAACGACTTCTACGGCAAAGCGGGCTGGACCATGGAACTGTTCGGCAGCGAGGCGGCCTTCTCGGTTCAGACCTATCCCGCGCCGAAGCACGTCGAGTCGGCCGTTGCCGCGATCTGGAAGGGCCGGACCCTGATGACCCCCATCGGCGGCGGCGTGCAGATCGAGGCCGCCCACGCGCTGCGCGCGGAGAACCTGCTTTCCGACGAGGGCGACAAGGTGGACAAGCTCCGCGAGCAGACGCCGCTCGACCTGGCCGACGGCCAGTGGTGGTGGGATTAGTCGGTCGTTCGCGCATCTTGTGGGGCACGTCTGGTTCCTCGTTCCCACGCTTCGCGTTCCTCGTTCCCACGCTTTCCTCGTTCCCACGCTTCGCGTGGGAACGCACGTCTTGGCCGCTTCGCGGCCCCCCGAGGCGACGCGAAGTGCCGAAGCCTCGCTTCCGAGTCTCGCCCTCAGCGGGCTGGCAGCCGGATGCGAAACGTGCTGCCCGCGCCCACGCGGCTCTCGGCGTCGACCGATCCGCCGTGCGTCAGGGCGATGTGCTTGACGATCGCGAGCCCCAGCCCGGTTCCTCCCAGCTCTCGGCTCCGCGACGTGTCGACGCGGTAGAACCGCTCGAAGACGCGGGGGAGGTGCTTGGCTTCGATCCCGCACCCCCGGTCGACCACGGCGACGACCACCTGCTCCCCGGTGCGTTCGGCCCGCAGCGTGACCGTGCTCCCGGCCGGGCTGTACTTGATGGCGTTGTCGATCAGGTTCATCACCGCCTGCTCGAGGAGCCGGGCGTTGATCCGCGCCTCGAGCTCCGCCGGGCAGTCGAGCACGACGTCGACCGACTTCTCGGCGGCGAGGTGCTCGCACATGCGGGCGGCCGATTCGAGCACCTCGCGGAGGGAGCCCCGCTGGAGGTCGACGCGATGCTCCTCCGAATCCTTCTCGATGCGCGACAGGGTGAAGATGTCGGCGATCAGCGCGATCAGCCGGTCGGCCTGCTTGAGGATCGTGCGCACGAATCGCTCGGCGTTCTCGTGGTCGTCGAGGGCCCCGTCCAGCAGGGTCTCGGCGAAACCCTTGATCGACGTGATGGGGGTTTGCAGTTCGTGGCTGACGTTGGCCACGAAGTGGCGGCGCACGTTCTCGAGGTGGCGCAGGCGGGTCACGTCGTGAAAGACGATCAACACGCCGATGCGGCGCCCGTCGGCGTCGGAGAGCGCCGTGCCATGGGCGTGAAGAAAGCGGTCGGTCGCGCCGCGAATCGCCACGTCGGCCGACCGAGCCTGGGGATCGGCCAGCGTCGCGTCGACGAATCGCAGCAGGTCGGGGATCCGCAGCACCTCGTGGACCAGGCGTCCCCGAGCGGTCGCCGCGTCGAGGTGCAGCGCGTCGCCCGCGGCCCGGTTCAGATTGAGAATCTTCCCGTCGTTGTCGACGGCCAACACGCCTTCGATCATGCTGGCCATCATGGCGTCTTGCTGGTTGCGCTGGCGCACGACCGTTTCGATCCGCTCCCGCAACTGCGAGGCCATGCGATTCATGGCCTCGGCCAGGAGGGCGACCTCCCGAAAACCGTCGACGTCGAGACGATGGTCGAGTTCACCCCGCGCGAAACGCTCGGCCCCGGCGGTCATCGCTTCGAGGGGCCGGCTGATCCGGCGGCCGATACCCCAACTGGCGGCCAAGACCAACGCCGCCGCGAACAGGGCGCCCAACAGGCTCCGCTGCTGCACCCGCGCGAGCGTTCGATCGACGACCGCGATCGGCATGGCCGTGCGCACCACGGCCAACGGTTGTCCGTCCGCGTGCAGGGGAATCGCCAGGTACATCAATTCCTGCTTTACCGTATCGCTGTAGCGGACGTCGAGGGTGGGCCCGCTCGCGTTCCAGGCGGCGGCGACCTCGGGCCGGCTCCGGTGGTTGTCCATGGCGGCCGGATCTTCGTGGCTGTCGGCGACCACCTCTCCCGTCGGCAGCACCACGGTAATGCGTGTCGCGGCCCGCTGCCCCAGGCGCTTCGCCAGGGCGTCGAGCTCCGCGGTCGCGTTGGCCGCCAACAGTTCGGCCACGCGGTCGGCGAAGAAGTCAGCGCGGGCTTCGAGACTGGCAGCCACCTGTTCGCGGTAGAAGGCACGCAAGGCGTGCCGCCCGTAGAATGCCGCCGCCAGCAGACCGCCGATCGTGATCAGCGCAAACGACGGAAACAGCAGCCAGAACAACGGGGTTCTTCGCATGGTCCGATCCTCGGCGCTCCCTGGTCTCGAGTGCTGGGGCCTTCGAAAAGAATCCCGCAACGCGGAGTCCGACGGACCCTCCATCGCGGGGACAACGGCAAGCCGCCGCCCCTCTTTCCGGCGTCGCTCGGGTTTCTTAACATAACGCTAACCGTTTGCTCGCGCGCCACGCACGATCGGCCCGGGCGCCGGGGCCGTCGCGGCGTCGACGAGCGGCCGCGTGGGCGCCCCGCGCGATCGACGCCGTATTCCTACCGCCCGCGGGGCGGATCGACAAGCCGGGCTGATCCGAGTTTACCGCGTGGGGCACGGGACCGGCACAACCGAGAGGCTCGCCGTGGAGTGGTTCATCACGATCTGTGCGTTTCTCGGCCTCGCCATGCTCGCCTGGGACTGCATCGAGGTCGGGCGCAACGACGCCGCCAATATCGTCAACGCCGTGTTCGGTTCGCGAATTTTGCGGCGGCGGATGGCCGTCTTGGTCGCCGGCGTCGCGGTCGTCTTGGGAGCCACCGTCGCGACCCCGGTTATGGAGACCGCGCGCAAGGGCATCTTCGACCCCGGTCTGCTGACGCTGAAAATGGCGATCGTCGTGTACATCAGCGTCTATCTGGTCGACACCGTGCTGCTTTACTCCTACTCGGCCTACGGGATGCCCGTGAGCACGACCGCCTGCCTGGTGTTCGAGCTGGTGGGGGCCTCGGTGGGGCTGTCGGGGTTTTCGATCGTCCACTGGGATCGGGTGGGGACGGTCGTGCTGGCGATCTTCGTGTCGATCATCATGAGCGGCATCGCCGGGTTCCTGATCCAGCGAGTCTTTCGCGCGGCCATCGGCGACAAGACGCAGGATCGCGAGACGATCCTGCTGCACGGGCGCCGGGATGATGCTCACCTGGCTCGGCTGGTTCATGCTGCTGAAGGGGCTCAGCAGCCTCCACGTGGTAAGCGTGGTGCGGTCGAACACGATCGACGCCTGGGGGGCGCCCCTGGCGCTGCTGCTGTTGTGGGCCGCCTCCACGCTGCTGGTTTATCTGGCCCTCACACTGACCGGCGAGCGGGGCGCCCGGTCTCTGTTTCAGTGCACCGCGCTGGTCGGCATGCTCTGCATGGCTTTCGCCTTCGGCCAGAACGATCTGGCCAACTGCGCGTCGCCGGGGCTGTCGGCGTTCTGGCTCTGGCGCCACTCCGACGAGTCGGTGCGCATGGCGACCCAAATCCCCATTTCGCATTGGGCGTTGTTTCTTTGCGGGCTGTTGATCGTGCTGGGCATGTCGACGCGCCATGCCCAGCGGGTGACGCGGGCCGAGGTGAACACGGGCAGCCAATTCGACAAGGTCGCCCTGTACGCCCCGCAATGGTGCCAGGCGCTGGCGCGGGGGCTTCTGCGTTTTCGCCCCAAGGCACGCGATCTGGCCCCCGGCCCTTCGCTGACCGAGGCGGGCAAGAAGATGCACTACGACGCCTTGCGGGCGTCGGTCATCATGTCGGTCAGCGCCAGCGTCATCGCCCTGGCGTCGAGCCGGGGCCTGCCCGTCTCGACCACCTACGTGGCCTTCGCCGCCGTGATCGCCACCGGCCTGGCCGATCGGGTCATGACCCGCGGCGACGCCGAGTTGAAGGTGGGCCGCGCCATCTGGGTCATTACGAGCTGGTTCCTCGCCGCCGCGATCGCCATGGTCGCCACCGCGCTGGTGGCCTGGGCGGTCTACCACCTCGAAATCGCCGGACTCGCGTTGGCGCTGGGCGCCAATCTGGCCGTTCGCTACTTCGCTCGAGTCCGCGCCGACGAGCAGGAGAGGCGCGTTCACCGACGGGCGCCCGAATCGGCCGACGACGAGTTCGATCGCTCCGGGCCTCAAGACGCCGAGGCGTTCCATGCCGTGGCATCGGTCGGCCCCGCCCACGACCAGCCGGCCGCCGGCGAGGAACCGGGAAGCTGAAAGGGCCCGAAAGCCTGCCTCGCTTGTTTTCGCGCCGAGAGTGTCGCCGTGCCTCTTCGTGTCAAGGATCGCGACCAGGACGACCGAAAGGACGGGCAAGGGCGACGAGACCAGGATCGGCCATCCCGTGGTCGGCTCTCCGCGTGCCGGCTTCCGGCGCAACGGCCATAACACGCCCCGCCGAGGGGGAGGGTTCGCAATGTCGAGTTGACCGACGGCCCCGGCGGACATGTCGAAGCGACTGACATTTGTGTCGAGAAATTCGACGCCGCCTGGGTTATGCCGAGTCGGCCGGCAGCCCCATAAGTGGTTGCGCGCCAGCCACTTGCGCAAATCTGTTGT
>Ga0334883_1003369_pt1 | contig 17372 bp, 13 predicted proteins | sample GraSluR1_MG_6_FD_207230 | JGI IMG/M metagenome (GOLD analysis project Ga0334883, IMG submission 207230) | Sludge microbial communities from methane-producing bioreactor in Wageningen University, Netherlands - Granular Sludge_09_05-R1 | ecosystem: Engineered > Bioreactor > Anaerobic >... | reverse complement strand
CCGGGCGTTGCGTTATACTCACAGACAAAGGCAGGCAACGATCGTATTTGCCGCCCTCACGCATCGTGTAGGAGGTCATCTTTCCATGAGTATAACGCAAAAACCCTTTGGTACCGAGCATCATGGCAACCCTGTAACCCAGTATACACTGCAAAACGCGCAGGGCGCGCATGTATCCATTCTGGATTTTGGCGGCATCATCACCAGCATTGTCGTGCCAGATCGGCAAGGCAAGCTGGCGGATGTGAACCTGGGCTTTGCCGACGCGATGGCGTATACCAGCGACAGCGGCAGCATGGGCGCGCTCATCGGCCGTGTGGGTAACCGCATTGCGGGCGCCACCTTCGATTTGGAAGGCGAGACTTACACACTTGGCGCAAACAACGGCCCCAACAACCTGCACGGCGGCCCCGAAGGCTTTAACCTGCGCATGTGGCAGGCCGTGCCCATGGAAGGGCAGGGCGTGGATTCGCTCACCCTGACGCTGGTAAGCCCTGACGGGGATCAGGGGTTCCCCGGCAAGCTTTCCGTGAAGGTGACCTATACCTTCGACGATGCCTGCGCATTGGGCATTACCTACCATGCCACCACGGATAAGACCACCATTGTAAACCTGACCAACCACGCATATTTTAACCTGGACGGGCATGACGCGCCGGATGTGCGTGCGCTGGAACTGCAAGTGTTTGCGGATTATGTAACCCAAGCGGGCGAAGGACTGATCCCCACCGGCAAACTGCTTCCACAGGAAGCGGTGCCCTATGGCTTTGCCACCGCCAAGAAGCTGGGCGATGTGCTTGCCCTGACCAATACCAATGCGGATATGCAGGCCGCGGGCGGCGTGGACTTTAATTACGCCGCGGGCAATGACCGCATGACCAAGCGCATCGCCGTGCTCTACTCGCCCAAAACCGGCCGCCAGATGGAAGTGGTGACCGATATGCCGGGCGTGCAGGTGTACACGGGTCAGGGGCTGCACCAAAAGGGCAAGGACGGCGTACAGTACGGGCCATACAGCGGCTTGTGCCTGGAGACGCAGCGCTACCCCGATGCCATCCATCAGCCGCATTTTCCAAGCTTTGTGCTGCGCCCCGAAGAAGTCTACCTCACCACTACAACGTACCGCTTCTCCGTTCGCTGAGGCGGGTTTGCATACGGCGCACCAAGGCCAACGCGGCAGGGGTGCGCCGCTTTTGCTCTCTGAACCGCCGCCGCGCCTGCCCATACGGACAAAGCGGCGCATGAAACAGCAGGAAAGGCTGCGCATTTTGCGATATCCTGTTTTTGAGAGGAGCGGGAACCATGGAGTGGATTCAAGCGTTGGATCGGGCACTGCGCTACATCGAAGAAAACCTGATGGACGAAGGGCTGTGCGTGGCAAGCGTTGCGAAGGAAGCGGCATATTCGCCCTTCTACCTGCAAAGGATGTTCAGCGCGTTTACCGATCAATCCCTTGGGGAGTATATACGCCAGCGGCGGCTATCGGTGGCGGGGCAAGCGCTGCGCAGCACGCGGGAGACAGTGCTGACCATCGCCCTGCGCTACGGCTATGACTCGCCCGAGAGTTTCCAGAAGGCATTCCGGCGCTTTCATGGCGTTACGCCTTCGGCGGCGCGCAAGGCAGGCGTTCCACTCAAGTATCTGAGCCCGCTTCACATCAAAGTGGATTTGACAGGAGGAAGCATGATGGATTATGTAGTGGAAACCATGGAGCAGATGACGGTGATCGGACTTACGCGGCGCTTCCCGCTGGACGGGGCATTCGGGCTGATTCCCGCGTTTTGGGAGGAGTATCACCAAAAGGGACTGGATCAGCAGGTTTGCGGGTACCTTGGCATCTGTTTTGAAGAGGAAGGCAAGCCGGATTTCGCGTATATGATCGCGCGGTTTTGCGAGCCGGACGCCCCCGTGCCCGAAGGGTTTGAAAAGAGGGTCATCGCGCCGCACACATGGGTCAGGTTCCGCGCGGTTGGCGCGCTGCCTGACGCCATCCAGAAGATGAACCGCCAGATCTTCACCGAATGGCTGCCCAGCAATACAACGTACAACCTTGCCGATGGGGTAAACATCGAAATGTATACAGAAGGGGATATGAATGCCCCGGACTACGTGAGTGAAATTTGGCTGCCTGTGCGCGTTAAGGCGTAAACAGCGCCCCATGGCCTGCGGGCATACCCGCGCCGGAGCTATGGAAACAATCAAACACGGCTGTATCCAAGGGCGCAATGCCTGGATACAGCCGTGTTTCGTTTGCCTGATCTTTCATGTGCTGTGCTGTGCTGGTGCGCATTGCTTTGCCTTTTGCGCCAATGTGCCGGCATGGCAGAACGCTGTAGCGCAACGCTGGCGCTGGCCTGCATGCACCAAGGAGCTGCCTCTTGGGAGCGGGATAAGACGTATCATCTTATGGGATTGGCTTAGGCGGATTTCCGGCTTGCTTTTGCGGGTTTTAAACCTGTGCGCCCGTATCCCGCTGCACGCATTGGTAGAAGGGAATACCGCCCTCTGCAAACAGCGCGGGGATGAACACAGCCCCTTCGCGCGGGATGATGGCGGCATCTCCCATGGCGGCGGCAGGCACAAACCATGGCATGCCGTTTTGACCCCTTGCAAAGCGAATCACACGGGCAATTTGTCCATCCCGCCAAAAAACAAGCAACTGGTGACCTTCCCGGGGTTCGGCAAGGTTTGTGTCAAAAGCCCGCAGCGCGCGCCATACCCATGGGGTCAGCGTATCTTCATCGCTTACAAGCTGCACGGTTTCCCAGGCATCGGGGTAGGCATCCGCGAGGGAAAAGGGTTCTCCCTCCCGCATGAACGGCAGCAGCGTGCCGGCAAGCAGCGCGTTTGGGTCGGCATCGGCATGCCTGCTGGTACCCGCGAAAACCACATGCATCGCAAGCAGCGAAGCCAGCGCGATCAACAGCATCAGGCCGATGGAACGAAGTGCCTTGATCAGATGAATCCCCTCCTGAATGGATGCTGGGTGCGAATAGGCATGAAGGGTACCGCTGCCGTGCGTACCCCCTGTGCAGCAGTCGTAGAAAGCGGGGATAATAGCGGGGTTGAACCGATGGTTCGCACCAAGCGGCGATGCGCGCCTCCGGCTCATTGTACCCCGCGGGAGCAATGCGCGTCAACCGTGCGGCGCGTGCACGCGGGATGAGGCGGATGAAACGCGCACTACAGGACGCCGCAGCCGGAAAGCGCGCGGCAGGAACTGTGCTGGCACGCCTGAACAGTGTTGCCTTTGCTTGACACGCCAAGGGGTTTGTGCTACTTTTGGCTTGATTGCTTACGAAACCAACCCGGAAACACAAAAGCCGAATAGGCGCTATCCCAAGCATGAAGTAAACTATCAGCCGATGGAAAGGAGCACGTCCGTGCGAAAAGCATCGCCCCTGCGCTTTTGGCTGCCCGCCTTGGGCATGACCGCCCTGCTGTTTGCCGCGCTCGCGCAGGTGAGCAACTTCCGCTTTGAAAACTCGGATGATGCGCTCATTGTGAAGGCTTTCATGGGCTATGAGGGCGGTTTGCCCGCGATTTTCTCGCTGTATGTGCACACGGCGCTGGCCTGGCTGCTGCACGGGCTTGCGTTGCTTGTGCCGCGCATGCCCTGGTTCAGCCTGTTTCAGGGGATGCTTCTGCTGGCGAGCTGTACGGTGATTGCCAAAAGTATGCTGCAACTTGCCCAAGGCCGCTACTCAAACCTGTTAGGCGTGCTGATGGGAGGGCTGTACCTTGTTTTGTTTGCCGCTTTTGCTGCCTGCCGCATCAACTACACCACCACGGCGGCGCTGGCGGGCGCGGCCGCCGTTGCCCAGTGCCTGACCGCGCCGCTGCAAGGCGGCTGCAAAAGGCGTGTCGCGCGGGCGTATCGGTTGAGCGCGTTGCTGCTGGCGATTGCGTTTTGCCTGCGGATGCAAGGCGCCCTGCCCGCGGCGGCGTTTCTGGCGCTCACACTGCTTTGGCAGTATGCGGCGGGCTTGCGGGTGGGCGTGGGAACAGCCGTGGACGCTGAAGGGTCGCGTACAGCCAGCCATGATGCACACGCAAACGCTACAAACCGTCACACCCATGTGAACAGCATCACGGGCGAACCTCCTGCGAATGCTGCCCATCGGGATTCGCCCGCAGCAGCCGCAGACGGTTGCGATATCACACAGCCGACTTCAGCGGCGGAGGACGCCTGCACCCCTGAGGTGATTGCGCGGGAAAGGCGTTCCAACCGTAGGATGGGCGCGCAGGCTGCCGATTGGCAATGCGACGCGGTCAGTGCCGACCCTCGCATAGCGGAGGGAACGGTTATGCCCCCGCGCTATGCGTTGAAGGCGCTGCTTTGGACGGCGCTGTTGCTGGCGGCGCTTTTCGGCGTGCGCCAAGGCGAACTGGCGATACGCGGCTTGCAGGCGGATGTTGCCTGGCATAGCGCGCGCACCGCGCTGATGGACTATACCGCTTTTGAGAGCGACCCTTCTCCCGCACTGGCGGTGGCAAGCGGCCTCAGCCCGTCGCTTACGGCGCTGGTGCAGCGGTGGTACTTTATGGATAGCGCCATCACTGAGGATGCCCTGCAAACCATGGCGCAAGCCTATGTTTCGCCCGCGCCCCTACAGGCGGTCGCGCGGCGTTTTGCAAGCCTGTTTACGGATAACCCGCGCTATGTGTGGGCGGTCACGGCGCTTGTGCTCATGCTGTTGCTTTGCTTGCTGCGTGGGTGGAAAGCCCCGCCGTATCTGCGGCTTGCGGCAACGCTTGCGCTGGTGGGCGCGGGGGCAATGCTGGTGCTGCTGGCTTGGCAGGGGCGCGTGCTGCCCCGCGCGGCGGATGCCGTGCTTTTCCCCGCCGCCGCGCTGCTGTTTGGCCTGACTTTGCGGGCGGGCGGGGTTGTTACGCTAGCAGGGAGCCCCGCGGAGCCAGCGAGTAAAGACACCGCGCTGAGCAGCCTTACCCAACAGGCGATAAGCGAGCCTGTAAAGAACGGCGCTGTCGGCTATTGTGCGGTACCGCGCGCAAGGGGCGCAATCGTACGGCGGATGGTACTATTTTTGCTGGTGACAGCGTTGCTGTTTGTTGGCGGCAAGCATGCGGCGCTGACACTGCATGCGATTACCCGCAAGCCGGATGCCGTTTCCCAGCAGCGGCAAGCGGAGCTGGATCGCTTCGCGCTGGCGCATCCTGCCATGCTCATTCTGCGCAGCCCTTCTCTGCTTAGGGATACGCGGCTGATGCCCGATACGGGCGCGGGTATCCCGTCCAATACCGCCGTGTGGGGAGACTGGACTTGCCGAACGCCCGGCTGGTACCGCCAGCTTGCCATATTTGGCTTGGACGGGCATGCCCTTACCGCCGCTGTTTGGCTGGAACAACCCCTGTTGCTGGCGGCATCGTCGCCGGAGGATGCCCAACCCCTGCTGGCGTACCTGCAAGATACGCTCAGTTTACCCGTATACGCCGTGCTGGCGGGGGAAGAAGGCACGCTGCAGTTCTATCGGTTTGCGGTGTGACCTGTTAATACGCTACCTGCAACCCCTAATGCTGGCGGTATCATCGCAGGAGGATGTCCAACTCCTGCTGGCGTACCTGCGCGATACGCTTGACTTGCCCGTATACGCCGTACTGGCGGGGGAAGAAGGCACGCTGCACTTCTATCGGTTTGCGGTGTGATGCGTCAAAACCCGGCCAGCAACAAGCGGGATGCGTCCCGCCATAGCCAAAAGCCGCAGGGAGGCATCATGCCACCTTGCGGCTTTTATTAGGATGTCTAGCCAAATAGACATGGACGCTTCTCACCGCGGATAGCGGCATGGCTTTGCGGCAGAGGGCTTTGCCACGCGGATTTCTTTGTGGCGCTTTGATACCCCCGAGAGGGTTGCGGGTTTGCCGAACTGTAGCCTATCCCGCAAGCCGTTGTACTGCCTTGATGCTGTGGATGCTGATGGCAGTGAACGATTGTCCCGATTCCCGCGGCACTTCCCGTTTGAATCGACTGCCGCAAAGCGTACGGTTCAACACGCCGCCGAAACCTTGCGCTTCCTGTTCTGTTCGGATGTGTGGCACAGGATATCAGCCTGCCAGCACACTTTCGATGGCGGTCAGTTCATCCGCGCTCAGCCGTACTTGCCGCAGCGCGCCCAGGCTGTCGGTCAGTTGTTCGGGGTTACGCGCGCCCACGATGAGCGCATCCGCACCGCCGATGCGCAGCGCCCATGCCAGCGCAAGCTGTGCAAGGCTTTGCCCGCGTGCCTGGGCAATGCGGTTGAGCGCCTGTAGCTGGCTGAGACGTTCCGGCGTCAGCGCTTCGGGCTTCAGCGAGGTCGTCTTTTCATTCATGCGGCTTTCAGTGGGCACACCGTCGAGGTATTTATTCGTGAGCAGCCCCTGTGCCAGCGGAGAAAACGCGATGCTCGCCACTCCGTGCGCCCTGAGTTCGCCAAAGAGCGCGCCTTCGGCTTCGCGCGCAAACATGGAATAGCGCATCTGGTGAATCAGGCAATGCAAACCGCGAGAGGCAAGTTCCGTGAGCATTTGATGGGTTTGCGCGGCATTGTAGTTGGAAAGCCCGATGTACAGCGCCTTGCCCTGCCGCACGATCTGCTCCAGCGCTTCGGCGGTTTCTTCGATGGGGGTGTCATCATCGGGTCGGTGGTGGTAGAACAGATCCACATAAGTAAGCCCCATGCGCTTCAAACTCTGGTCAAGGCTTGCAATCAGATACTTCTTGCTGCCGCGGTCGCCAAAGGGGCCCGGCCACATGGCATAACCCGCTTTGGTGGAGATGAAAAGCTCATCACGGTGCGCGGCAAGCTCATTGGCCAGCACGCGCCCAAACGTGCGCTCCGCCGAACCGCCGGGGTTACCGTAGTTGTTGGCAAGGTCGATGTGATTAACCCCCGCGTCAAACGCGGTCAGGATGGTATCCCGACAAACATCATAGCGGTAATCCTCGCCAAAGTTCTGCCACAGCCCCAGGGCGATGGGGGCGATAAGCACGCCGCTGGCGCCCATGCGCACATAGGGCATATCCCGGTAACGGTCTGGGTTGGGTTGATACATGGCGTTTCCCTCATCTCGTCTATCATTTGATTTCGTGAGTACAGTTCGTCTATGGGTACTTTTTTTGTAACAGGAAGCGGGTGGGAAGGCGCAGCGCAGCCGCGTTGTGCCTTTGCGGCAAGTGCGCCGCACCCATGCGCTACGATAGGCTGAAAGCGTACATGATTTGCAATCGTATCAGGCAGAACAAACGCGGGGGCAGTTGTTTACCCTGCCCCCGCGTTTGCTTATGCCCGGTTGATAAAAGCCAGGAAGGCATCCGCCTGTTCGTTTACAAAGTTTTGCGCATCGCCAAGCGCCAGGTTGCCATCTTCATCCAACAGGCCAAACACGCCCGGGATGCTCACGCGCGGTACGTTCATCACCCACATGTTGAGGTAGCTGAGCAGCATCACCAGATGATCCTGCGCGGGGATGGTGCCCGCGATGCTGGGCGTGATGCCGCTGATGGCCGCGGGTTTGCCGCCCAATACTTGCGGTTCGGTCTTGCTGATGGGGCGGGAGAGCCAGTCGATCAGGTTTTTGAGTACGCCGCTGTAGGTGTGGTTATACTCGGGGGTGAAGAACCAAATCCCATCGGCTGCCTTGACGGCTTCGCGCACGCGGCGCACCGCATCAGGCGGGGGAAACTCGTGATCCTGATTCATGAGCGGTACATCGGCAAAATCCAGAATGGTCAACGTTGCGCGATCTCCCAGCGCATCTCTGGTGATTTCGGCCAACCTGCGGTTGAATGAGTCTTTGCGAAGCGATCCTACGATTGCCAGAATGGTAGGCTTTTTATCCATAAAACATCCCTCTGTCCTATCTACTGTTTGGGTGCCCGCAAGGGGTGCCCTTATGATTGGATATACCCCGCATGGTCGTGGATGACACCGCTTGAGGCGGTAATGTTGCAACCATTTCAGCCATGCGGGCATAGGGGGAGGGTTCAGCCTTGCTTACAGCTTAGCCTTATGCTTGATGAAGGTGCCCCGCTCCAGTTCTTCAAAGGCAAAGGCAAGCTCCTGCTGCGTGTTCATTACAATGGGGCCGCCCCAAGCGATAGGTTCGGCAAGCGGCCTGCCCCCGTAGAAGATCACGCGCGCGGGCGCATCCGCCGTGGCGGAAAGGTGCACGCTGTCCCCTTCGCCCAGCAGCGCGGCGGTTTTCTCCGGCAGTGGGTTGCCATCCACCAGCGCATCGCCAAGGATGGTAAACACAAAGCAGGTATCGCCTGTGCAGGCAGGCAGCGTGAGTTGCGCGCCCGCGTCCAGTTCCACATCCATGACCGCCGCCTGAATGTGCCCGGGGGTTACGCCCTTTGCGCCCGCAAACGCCCCGCTGATCACATGCACTTTTGCGCCGTCTTGCTCAACAACAGGGATCATCTCCCGGGTGATGCTCAGGTAGGTAGGCTCGCTCATCTTTTCGGCGGCGGGCAGGTTAAGCCACAGCTGAAAGCCCAGCATGCGCGGGCTGGCTTTGGGCATTTCTTCGTGCAGGATGCCGCTGCCCGAGCTCATCCACTGGCTTTCCCCCGCGAGAATCTCGCCCTTGTTGCCAAGGCTGTCCTCATGGGCAATTCGTCCGGCAATGAGGTAGGTGATGGTTTCGATGCCCCGATGGGGGTGCATGGGGAAACCGGCAAGGTAATCGGAGGGATTCAGGGAATCGAACGAATCCAGCATCAGGAACGGGTCGAAATCACGGGTTTCCCGTTGGGATAACACACGCGTGAGCCGTACGCCCGCGCCATCGATGGTGCGTATGCCGCGCACAGTCTTTACGACAGGTCTGTTTGCCATGGCTTTTCCTCCTTCTGTGTTGCGCCAAGGGCATACAGCAGCGGCGCGAAATGATCCATTGTCGGTACGCTCAGGCGCGAAGGCTCGCCCAAGGCCAGGTAATCGATCACCTTTTCGTGTTCCCTGGCCAGCACCGCGTCGCGGATGTAGGCGTCAAAGGCATCTGCCCAGGAAAAGCCGTTCGGGTTTTTCCAATCCACCAGCGACAGGTTATGCACCACGTTGCCGCTGGCAAAGATCATCACGCCTTCCTCCCGCAAGGGGCGCAGCGCCTGCCCGAGGGCATAATGCTCCCGCATGGTCAGGCGGCGGTTGACACTCAACTGAAAAACGGGCACATCCGCCTTGGGAAACAGGTGTGTTAGCACCGACCAGGTGCCGTGATCCAGCCCCCAATCCCCGCTGAGCGCGGCTGTGCCGCCCAGCAGGGCTGCCGTGCGCGCGGCCGTTTCCGGCGCGCCCTTGGCGGGGTAGGAAAGGCGGTACAGGGCATCCGGAAAGCCGTACATATCATAGATGGTACGGTTCTCCCGCACGTTGGAAACCAAGGTGGACATCGTGTACCAGTGCGCGGATACCGAAAGGATGGCCTTGGGGCGAGGCAACGCCTGCCCCAAAGCCTGCCAGGTTTTCGTGTAGGGGTTGTTTTCAATGGCGTTCATGGGGGAACCATGGCCAACGAATAAAACGGGTGTACGTTGCATAGGCGCTTCCTATCTGCCTTGCATGAGGCGAGGGCGAAGAGAAATGGGGAACGCATAAATCATACTACTTTGGTAGGGGTTTGTCCAGCCATGAAAGGCTACGCCTTCACAGCCCGTTGCGCATGGGTTACAGCGCTTCGCCTTCGGCGCTTTGGGCAATCTGCTGGCTGCTGCCGCTTTCTTTCTTACCCAGCCAGCCATACCATACGCCCACCAGTGCCAGCAGGATGCCGCTTACCACCAGCAGCAGCTCCACGCTCACCACATCCGCCAGCGGACCGAAAACCAGAATGGCTACCGGCATAGCACTGGCGGTGATGATCTGCACGATGGAAAACACCCGCCCCAGCACATCCGGCTCGGTAATCTCCTGAATGTGCACCGTCTGCGCCGTGGTGATGGCGGGAATGAAAAATCCGCTGATGCCCATGAGCAGCAGGAATACGAAGAAGTTCCACGCAATGCCCATGAGTCCGAACAGGATACCGAAAGCCACCAGACTCACCGCGACGGTCAGCACCTTGTCCTTAAACTCCCCTTTGAGGGATACAAATACACCGCCGACCAGCGAACCGATTGTCCATACCACCTCGTTGGCGGTCAGTCGCCATACCTCCGGGCCGAAGGTACGGTTAACCATCAGCGGGCTTAGCACCGCCGCGGGCGTGATGAGGAAGAAGGAGAGCGAGAAACAGATGATAATGCGCCTGAGCTGCGGATTGCGCAGGGTATAGTGCAGCCCCGCTTTCATATCCTTCCATACGGAGTCAAACGCGTCCGTACGCACTACCTTCTCCACACGGATGAAGCTGGTTACAACAATGGCCAGCAGCGCCGTGATGACGTCCACAAAAAACGTCGCCACAATGCCGATGGAACCAAGCAGCATCCCGGCCACCGGCGGGGAGAGCAGCATCAGCACCGAGCCGATGGTCTGGTTGATGCCCTGCACCTTGGTGAGCTTGTCCTGCGGCACCAGTTGGGGAAAGATGGCGCCAACAGCCGGGCTTTGGATACCCCCGCCGATGGAACGCACCGCGGAGATGATCAGCAGCAGTTCCAGCTTGTTGAAACCCAGCAGGAAAGCGATGGCCAGCCCCAGCGTAGATAGCGCGATGAATCCATCGGAAAGCATGATGAGGACTTTGCGGCTGTAGCGATCCGCCAGCACGCCGCCAAACAGGGAGACCACCACCTGCGGTACCATGGAGCTGAGGGTGGCCAGCATCATCCATACGCCGGAGGAGGTTGTAAGGGTAATATGCCAGATGATGGCAAACGCCACCACGGAAGAACCGAACAGGGAAATGTTCTGGCTGGTAAGAAACAGCCCCGCACGTTTCTTCCAGCCGGACATCTGCGGCAGATTGGTTTCCATAAAATCTCCTTTCCAGTACAGGGGAGAAACGCCGCGCGTCGGGGAGCATCCGGCGGCTGCGTGCTTTGCATGCCCTTATCATTCGCCGCACGCAAGTAAAAACCCTTGCGCGGGGAGCGTGTAACGCTCCTTTCAAAGCGGATGCGGCACCCCCGTGTGGTTTTGGGCGCGTGGCGCCATATCACGCCTGTTTGCCGTATCGCCTAACATGCTACGCATACCCATAAACTGCCCGTGCCAAACCTGTTTCAAATTGCGATCACCGTACAGGTGGCGACCGCGATTGCTCGCTTGCAGCCTTCGGCCGTAAAACATTCGTCACAGTATTGTAAAATCAATGCCCATCCGTTATACTGTCCCTGTATGCACACTGCATGTAATGCTTGACAAAGGAGCCTTTCCATATGATCAACCCAAGACGCGTCATTGGCGCGCTGAAGCAGAATATCGCCAAGGTGATCATCGGCAAGGATGAGGTCATCGAGCTTGCGTTGATTGCCATGCTCTGCAAAGGGCATGTGCTCATTGAGGATGTGCCCGGCACAGGGAAAACCACCATGGTAAGCTCCCTGGCCAAATCGCTGGATTGCAGCTTTAACCGCATCCAGTTTACGCCGGATGTGGTGCCAAGCGATGTGACCGGCTTTACCATGGTCAATTTCAAGACCGGAGAGCTGGAGTTCCACGCGGGCGCGGTTATGTGCCAGATCGTCCTTGCGGACGAAATCAACCGTACTTCCCCCAAGACGCAAAGCTCGCTGCTGGAGATCATGGAGGAATATCAGGTTACGGTAGACGGCGTGACCCACCCCCTGCCCAAGCCCTTTATGGTGCTGGCGACCCAGAACCCGGGCGAGTTTGTGGGCACCTACCCCTTGCCCGAAGCCCAGATGGACCGCTTTTTCCTGCGTATTTCCATGGGTTACCCCACGCTAGAAGAAGAAATGGCGGTGCTGGATCGCTTCAGCGGCACCGTAAAGCCGCAAACAACACTCAAACCCGTATGCGCCGCCGATGATGTGGTGGAGATGCAAAACATGATAGGCACCGTGTATTGCAGCAAGGAAGTACGCCACTACATCGCCAACATCGCCGCCATGACCCGCACGCATCCCTCGTTGCAGCTGGGCGTTTCCACACGCGGCGCCATCGCGCTCATCCGCGGGGCGCAGGCCTGCGCGCTGCTAAATGACCGCGATTACATCCTGCCGGAAGATGTGCAGCGCATGGCGCTGCCGGTGCTGGCGCACCGCGTGATGCCAAACCCTGAGGCTAAAATGAAGGGTATTACCGCCGAGCGCATTTTGGTAGCCGTGATGGAGAACGTGCCCGTGCCCATCCGGCTTTCGTAGATGGTGGCGGCCAAACCTCGACCCCCAAAGGACGATGGCATGAAATCAACCTTAATCACCCTGGGCGTGAGCTTCGGTTTTTTGCTGCTCAGCGCCGTATCCATGGGCAACCGGATGTATCTGCTGCTTTCGCTGATCATCGCCATTGCGTGGGCGCTTGCCTACGTGAGCGTGCGCATGGCCGAACGCAGCGTGAAGGTGAGCCATGGGCTGAACCATACCCGCGTGAACCGCGGCGAAGGCGTGGCCATGGAGGTTTCCGTGAGCCATAAAAGCCTGCTGCCCATCGCCCCGGTGAGCCTGAAAATGCGCGCCACCAGCAACACGCCCTCTGCGACGATTTACCTGACCGAGCTTGGCCGCCGCACCCAAAAGGTGACTTATCACCTGCAGGCTGAGCATGTAGGCGCGATGTTCCCGGGCGTGGAAAGCTTTACCGTAAGCGATGTGTTCGGCCTGTTTCAAAAAGAGCATACCCCGGAGAGCGTGGGCAACGAACTGCTCGTTTTGCCTGTACCCTTTGACGTTGCGCCCCTCACCTTTGCCGCGGGCGATATGGGCGTGGAAACCATGAAACGCGCCATGGAGGATCCCTCCAGCCCCAGCGATTTCCGGGGATACCAGCCGGGGGATCCGCTCAAGCGTATCCACTGGAAAATGAGCGCGCGCAAGCGGGAGATCATGATTCGCCAGTTTGAAGAACCCGCCCTGCCCGATGCGCTGGTGCTGATGGATACCTCGCCCCCATACCTGCCTGCGGGCATCGCGCCGGAACAAATCGGGTTTTTGCAGGATGCGATTCTGGAAACGGCGGCTTCGGTGGTGAATGTGCAAATCAGCCACGAAAACCCCGTTCGCCTGCCGCTGGTGGGTGACAGACCCATGGAGTACCACGGCACCATGGGGCTTCCCATACTGTTGGAAGAGCTTGCGCGCTGCACCTTTAATGAGACCGATAAGTTTGAGCGCGTGATTCTGATGCAGATGAACGATCTGCGCAAGACAGGCGCGGTGGTGATCGTGACCACGCGGCTCACCAGCGTTCTGGTGGATCTGATTGGGCGTATGAAGCGCATGGGGCCCAATGTGCGGCTGTACTTGGTTACGTTCCGCCCCAACGACAGCGCGTTGCAGGGGCTGGTGGGGCGGTTGCAGCAGCAGGGTGTGGAAGTGAACTTTGTGACGCCGCAGGGATAACCTGCCCGGTCATGCCGCCATAGGAAAGGAGCCGACTGCATGCAGAGACTGGCATTTATGCAAAAAGAGCCGCTGGCTCGCCTGGGCGTGGCGTTTTTGCTGACCGCCGGCATCGCGGTGCCGCTGCTGCTGGCGATGGATCTGGCGGCGCATGTGGCGTTTGCGTTGATTGCCGGCGGTGCCGCTTTGCTGCTTTTGACCATACTAAACGCAAACCGACACTCCCGCCGTGTGATTTGGATTCTGGCGGGGGCATTGGTGCTGGTACAGTTTTTTTTGCCCGGCATGGGGCTTTTGGGCACCTGGGTGGAAGCTTTCAAAGCGCTGGCGCTGTATTTTAGCGGGTATACGGTGGCGTTGCCGGTGTTCGGGGGATCGGTGGCAAGCTTGATTACCGTGCTTGCGGCGGTGCTGAGTTTTGTGTTTGCCAAGCGCGGTGTTGGATTTTTGCCTGCCGCGATGGTCGTAATTCTGGTACTGTTTGGCCTGTGGAGCCTCGGCAAGGGCAACCTTTTCTGGTATGCCGCGCCCGCGCTGGTAGCGCTGCTTTTGCAGATGTCCCAGGCCGCGCATGAAAAAATCAATATCCTGCATGTACTGCCCATGGCGCTGGCGGCCGTGCTGGCCGCGTTTTTGATTCTGCCCGCGGGACGCGTGACCGTGGAACCGCTTGCTTCCGCCGCGCGGAGCCTGAAGCAGCTGATCAATGACTACCTGTTTTTTACGGAGCCGCGCAACGTGTTTACCCTGGGGACCTACGGTTATTACCCCATGGGCAGCAATCAACTGGGCGGTGAGGCGGAACCCAGCGAATATCCTGTGATGATGGTGCGTACCGAGCGCAAGACGCTCCTGCGCGCCGTAGTCAAGGATTATTACTCCGGTCGCAGCTTTACCGATACCACCAGCCCCAAGCGTTACCTGTATGTGAACCCGCGCTGGCAGGCGCAGCGGAGCAAAGCGTTTATGGAAACGCTGCCCAGCGAGGCAATCCGAAAGCTCAACGCACTGCTGGATCAAAAAGCGATAGCGATCCAAATTCAAAACCGCACAGCCTCCACGGTATTTACGCCCCTGTTTTTGCGCGATCTAACCATGGCAGGGGATATGGTGGCGTACTTTAACGATGCCAGTGAGCTGTTTATCACGCGGGATATGCAGCAGGGGGATCACTATACTGTGTTTACCCCCGTTTTTGAAGGGGGAGACGCGGGACTGGAGGCGCTGGTGGAGGCCAGCCGAAAAGGCGATGACGATTACGCCGCCATGGTGAGCGACTTTACGCAACTGCCCGCCCATATGGAGCAGAAGGTGTATGACGATGCGCTAAGCATTGTGCGCGGCGCGGATTCGCCCTATGATAAAGCCATGGCCATTATGCGCCATCTGCAAAAGTACTACCGCTATACCCTCACCCCGGAGACGCCGCCCGCAAACAAAGATTTTGTAACGTATTTCCTCTATGTTGGCAAAGAGGGGTATTGCACGTATTACGCCGCCGCCATGACGGTGCTCTGCCGCATGGCGGGGCTGCCATCCCGCTATGTGGAAGGCTTTGTGGCCACGCCATCCGCCGATGGGTTTGCCTATGTAACAGGCAAGGAAGCCCATGCTTGGACGGAGGTCTATTTTGAGGGTTTTGGCTGGGTGCCTTTCGATCCCACGCCCAGCCAGCAGCAATCCGGCAATGAGCCGCCCCCGCAGAGCGAAGAAAGCCCCGAACCCTCCCCCTCGCCGGAGCCGGAGGAACAGCCCACGACAACGCCCAACCCTGATAACCCATCGGATGATCCCCCGCCGGATGATCCCCAGTCCTCTGAAGAACCGGAGGATCAGCCCGACCAGCAGGATGAGCCGAATCCGGATGTTTTGCCCGATGACCCTGACGATGCCCCATGGCTGTGGCTGCTCCTTGCTGCGCTGCTGGCGGGTGTGGGCATACGCATAGCCCTGCGGATGCCGGTTCGCATGGCAGGGCGAACCAAAGGCGAGCAGGAACGTATTTTCATCTATGGCGCCGCGGTGCAGCGACTGTTGTTGTATGCCAAACGTACCCCCAAAAACGGCGAAACGCCCATCGCCTTTGCGCGCAGGGTGGATAGTGTTCACGTATTCCCCGCGCCCATTACGCCGCTGTGGCGTTTGCTGGCGTTGAGCAATTACAGCCGCATGAAGCCGACGGCCGAGCATACCCAGCGCGCGCGGGATACCTACCGCGCGGTGTTCCGCGGTTCGCAACCGCTTCGCAAGCTGCGCTTCCTGCTGGCGGCGGCGTTTGACCCCCGTTTTTACCGTGCGCTGGACACGCCCGCGCCCCATGACAAACCGCCAAAGCCGCCCACCTTCAAACCGAAGAAGGTCACCAAGGTGAGCGCGCAAGCCTTTAGCCGTCAAGGCGCGGCGCCAAAACGGCCGCAAGCCACCCCTGTTAAAGGCGAAGCGCCGCAAAGCACAAACCCCAAAGGCGCAAAAAGCACACGCGCGCGCATCAAGAAGGCAAACGGCGCAAAGCAGGCGAACGAACGGGCAAGCCGTATAAAGAAAGGCCCCGAGCGCCCGTAGCATTTTCAGGCTACACAGAAAGGAATTGGCATGCGCTATCAATACGAGACACATCTGCACACCAGCGAAACCAGCGCCTGCGGCATCGCAGCCGCGCGCGAGTATATCCCGTACTATCTGGATCATGGCTACCATGGCATTTTTGTGACCGATCACTTTTTTGGCGGTAACACGGCGGTAAGCCAACGCCTGCCATGGCGTGAACAGGTAGAACGGTTCTGCCTTGGTTACGAGGCGGCTCGCAATGAGGGTGAAAAACGCGGGTTGCAGGTGTTGTTCGGCTGGGAACAGGCCTTCGACGGGGATGAGTACCTCGTTTACGGGTTGGATAAACAATGGCTGCTGGAGAACCCACAGGTCAAGGGATTCACACGCGCAGAGCAGTATGCGGCCGCGCGGGCGCAGGGTGGCTGTGTGGTGCAGGCGCATCCGTTTCGGGATCGAAGCTACATCCGCCGCATCCACCTGAACACGGCCTGCGTGGATGGTGTGGAGGTGTTCAACGCCGCCAATCCCATGGAGGTGAATGTGCAGGCATACCATTACGCCAAGAACATCGGTCTGCCGATGCTGGCAGGCAGTGATATCCATAGCGTGCCATGGCCGATGCTATGCGGCGTTGCGTTTGAAACGCCCCTTGCGGACGAACGCGATTTTGCCGCCCGCCTGCGCGCCAAAGCCCCGCTTACGCTGCTTGCGCCCATGCAAGAACTGGCCGAAGCGCCCGTTGCCCGCGTGCGGTTGCCATGGGAAGTCCTGGGTGAAGGCGGTAAGCCGATCGACATGCCGCTGAGCACCCTGTTGCGGTAAGGTTTTCTGTGGCGGGGTGCGCCTACGCAGCAACAGCGCGGCGGCACTTGCTGTACAGGCCTGCATGATTTTACGCCTTGGGCACCGCGTGCCGGGCACATGGATGCGGGTACCGCGTGTGCCCATCGCGCAAGCCCTGATTTGACTGGATTCCCCTGATAAAATTTGAGATTTCCTATTGCTTTTTAAGGGAACTTCGTGTATGATATCACCGTTGCCCCAAAATAGACGCTGATGTAGCTCAGTCGGTAGAGCACATCCTTGGTAAGGATGAGGTCCCCGGTTCGAATCCGGGCATCAGCTCCATAGGAACCCCGCAAGGCGTAAAGCTTGCGGGGAGTTTCTGTTTGTGTTGGGTTTGCGAATTGCTCGTCTGAAGGGCTTATGCCTCAACCACCAGATGGCAAGACAAACGTGAATCTCCCAGTTGATAATCTTCGGATGCAAAATGTCTACTTCACTGGCCGTGATAGTGTAATCAGCGATATTCACAAGTCGTTTTGCAGCGGGGGAATGGCTGCTCGAA
>Ga0334883_1003366_pt1 | contig 17379 bp, 18 predicted proteins | sample GraSluR1_MG_6_FD_207230 | JGI IMG/M metagenome (GOLD analysis project Ga0334883, IMG submission 207230) | Sludge microbial communities from methane-producing bioreactor in Wageningen University, Netherlands - Granular Sludge_09_05-R1 | ecosystem: Engineered > Bioreactor > Anaerobic >... | reverse complement strand
CCGTCGATCTCCGCGGCGTCCGGCGGCAGCACCCAGTTGCGGGCATGGATCTCCTCGTACGCCGAGTTCAGCACGAACGTCCTGTCGACGCGCACCTGTCGCTCGACTAGGTTCCAGTCAGGACGCATGTACCCGTCATCGCTGTAGATGGCTTTAAAGACCCGCATGTACCGCCGGCCACGGGCCCAATGGTGTACCAGATGCGGCTCCGGCTGGGCCGAGATCACGCAGCGTTCGACGCGGTGCCGGCGTCCCAGCGCATCGAGATCCTCGAGTGAGCGCACCCGGCCGATGTGCACGGCCGTTCGCCGGGGATCGTTGCGGTAGAGGTCGGGCAAGGTCGAGATGACGACGTAGAGTACGCCGGCGCCGACCGAGACCCCCATGCTGCAGTACTGCCAGGCGAAGACCCGGTAAGTGTCGCTGATGCATCGGTCCAGGAGGTTGCTGGTCACTTTCAACCGCTCACGGTCGGTACCCGAGAGCATGGCCGCGATCGCCGTGTCCCACTCGTCGATGAACGGAAAGTGCAGCATCGCGCACATCAACGCGTCCGGGCCGTGATCGTCCTGCTTGACGATCTTGCCCTGCTCATTGCGGTGGTAGCGCAGTAGCTGGCGGACGATCGTCCCCAGGGCCGGGGTGTCGGCGATCTTGAGCTTCTGGTGCGCGAAGTACCGCGCCAGGTTCTCGATCCCTTCGTCCTTGAACTTGTTGAACGCCACCGAAACGACCTCGAAGCCTGCGTTGCGGCAGTCGAGGTTCCCATAGGCGTTCTCGGCATCGGCGTAGACCGTGAATCCACCCACCCGCTGCCTGAGCTCCACCAGGTACTGCACGAGGTCGCTGATCGGGCGGGAATCGAAGATCCGAGCTTCGGTCACCGCGACGTGATCGACCGCGCGCTCGGCCAAGACAGCTACGGCAAACCTGCCCCAGTCGATGCCCACCGAGCGGCGCACACGGCCTGTGGGGCGCTCCAAGTCAGATAGGGGAGTAACGGCCGCCTGGACGGCCTCAGGGTTGTAGATCAGCCCGGAGGCGGTCGGCCGCTTGCACTCGTGCTCCACAGCCCAAACGTCGGTGCCGCGGTTGAGCATCTTGGCCTTGAGCACGTTGTCGCGCGAGAGGTGGCCGGCGGCACGGCGGGCGCGGCCATTACACCCTTCGTACCGCTCGCCCACTACCTGACCCTCGGCATCCCGATCCTGCACGACCTCAGTCAAGGGGCACTCCCCCTGGCAGTAGCTCAAGGCCAGGGGGTCGTCCTCAGAGGCTTCCTCGAGCCCAACCTTACACGTGGCCATACAGTCGTACACATCCCACCGGTACCGAGCAAACCCGCGTTCCTGGGCGAGGTCCCAGTTCTCCTGGAAGAAGCCGAACGGCACATGGAAGGTCGACAAGAGCACGATCGTGAAGTCGGGCTCAGACAAGGCGCCCTGCACGGCAGCCTGCAAAACCTTACCGACGCGAGGATCCTCCTGGCACGACTCGTCGGCCACGAACCCGGCGACGTGCTTGCCGCGCGCAGCTTTCTCCGACGCAGGCACGCACGAGAGCGTGACCCCGCTCTTGAGCCTGGTCTCAGATAGCAGCGGATCGCCGTCCAATAGGGCGTCAGCTAAGCCGGGCACGCAGTACCAGAACTGCGTCGTGTACTCGTAGACGCGCTTCGCCTGCTCGCCCGAGCCCGCCATGTCCAAGAACGACTTCTGCCGGTAGACCATCATCAGCCAGATCAGGATCGCCGCTGCAAGCGATCCGCCCCCACCTCGAGGCTTCCACAGGATCGCCTGCTGGACGCGCTCAAAGAACAGGTCGGCCACGAAACGGACCATCGGTTCGATCATGACGATCGCCTGGCGGCGGCCGTCCTTGAAGATGAACAGGTGGCGCTCGATGAGGTCCTTGAGGCGGGCGTCCTGCTCCTGTGGCGTGAGTCCGGCCTCAAGCAGGTCCGGTAGCCCGAAATCGCCGGGCGCCGCGCCCAGGCCCACCTTCTCTAATAGGGAGGAACTGGTGGTCAGGACCACGACATCGCCCTCGTCCCCGCGGATCGTCTTGGTCAGCTGCTTCGCCTTGATCGCCATGGTATCGCCTCCAGCACCAAGAATCCGCGTAACCCTCTATCAGAGCGTCAGATATCCCTTGAACCGGGGGCCAACTAGAGCGTTCATGAGGATGACAGCCAGCCACCCGCAACGCAGAAGGAGGCCCCCGTGAAACTGCAAACAGCTGTCTCGCAATATCTTGAGTCGCTCGCTGCCGATGGCCGCTCGCCGCACACGATCGGCGCGTATCGCAGGGACCTCGCCGCGTTTGTCACCTTCGCCGGCAGCCTGGAGCTCGACGACGTGACACCCGCCCTGCTGCAGCGGTTCATGGCCAGCCCGCTGGTTCAAACCGGCCCTTCCGGACAGCCCCGAGCCAAAGCCTCGATCAACCGCTACCGGGTCACCGTGAAGGCCCTGTTCTCTTGGGCGGAGGCCCGCTGGCTGATAGCTCGCAACCCGACTGCGATCCTCAAGTGCCAGCGGCCCAAGGCTTTGCCGCGGGAGACCTTGAGCGAGGCCGAGCTGGAGCGCGTGCTGTGTACAGAATACAGCGGCCGCCATGGCCCGCGCGACAGGGCGATCCTCGGCTTCATGCTCACCACCGGGTGCCGGCTCGGTGAGACAGTCGCCCTCTCGACCTCGGACATCGACTGGCAGCGGCAGACGGCCACCTTGCGGCGGCCCAAGGGCGGCGATCCTGACCGCGTGCCGCTCAGCCCGCGGTGTGTCTCGCTGCTGGAAGCCTGCCGGACAGGTGAGACGCCTACCAATCAGCCGCTCTTTCGCTCGGGCGCTGGAAGGCGCCTCAGTTGCCGCCAGGTCCAGCGGATCGTATCCAAGCGATTGCAGGAAGCCGGGATCGACCGGCACCTGAGCCCGCACGTGCTCAGGCACACGTTCGCGACCAGGCTCTACAACCAGACCGGCGACATCCGCTTGGTCCAGACCGCGCTCAGGCATGAGCATATCGAAACAACAAAAGTGTACGCCCATGTCGATCCTCAGAGGCTGCGGCAGGCCATTAACGGAGCCGCGCCGATCGCGTAACATGTTGTGCGACTGTCACATATGACCCCCTATGCGACATTCCGCTGTTTATGCGTGTCCAAATGGACACTTCCGGCCTGCCTTGCAAGTTGAAGAATCGTCTTGTTTCCTGCACTTACGGCCCTGCCCGTAACTTCCAATACCGCAGCGGGTTCCACGGTATCTGTTAGCCATCGACTCGGTACCGGAACGGCGCCTCGTTGATCTGCTCGGCGAACAACTCGGCGAACTGCCGCGCAGCCCGGCCATCGATCTTTCCGGAGTCCAGTAGCGCCCTGATCACATCGGCCACGACGACCTCGAGAATCTGCACGTTCGTTTGCATCAGGGCCCGGACCTCGCGCACTTCGGTCGGTTCGCCTCGGACTAGCCGTTCACCCTTGATCCCCGTGTCCATCATCGCCTGGGCCTCAGCGGCCGACTTCGGATCGAACCGCTTGAGCGCAGCCAGTCCCTTGCTCTGCAGCAGCTGGTACTGCTTGAGGTGGCGCGAGTTCATTTCGCTGATCGTCTCTGCCACGGCCTGGCTCACGCGCCGGTCTGTCTCCTGCTGGATGATCGCGCGCTCTTTCTCCCAGTTCTCGTGACGCCGCCATTCGCCGATCGTCTCGCTACGCGAGATGCCGACCTGCTGGGCTATCTGCTGGTCGGTCATGTTACCGACGATCCACAGGGCCTTGGCCCGCAGCTTCACATCAGGGCCGTACCCCTTGCGCCCGCGCGCCATCACCTGACCTCCTGGCGCTTGGCCTGCTGGCCGGTGAACTGCTCCCACCGAGCGACGATCACGTCGCAGAACCGGGGGTTGCGCTCCACGGCGAAGCAGCGGCGACCGAGGCGCTCGGCGGCAATCACCTGACTGCCACTGCCGGCGAACGTCTCGAGGCAGATTTCCCCTGGCCTGGTGTGCTTGAGCATCGGCAGCTCGAACAGGCGGACAGGCTTCTGGGTGGGATGTGCGCCATCGGTGCAGCGAGCCTTGCCCTCCCAGTCGACTTCCCAAATATTACTTTGCTCATCAGGCACCGGGTACATCGCAGGCTTGTTGCCTTGCTGCCAGCCCATCAGGCAGGGCTCGTACTTCCAGTGCCACGCCGAATAGCCGAGCACCATGCACGGCTTGACCCAGACTATGGTCTGGTGATACCGGATACCGACCTTGTGCCATACGCGCCGGAACGACTCGCTCGTAGCCGACGCATGCCAGGTGTACCACGCAGCGTCATCGGCGACATGGGGCAGTGCGTTGGCGAACACGCCGTGCAGGAACGCCTCGAACTCGTCCTTGTCTTTGAAATGATCCCATGCATCGAGATCCTGATAATCGCTGGACCAGTCGCGGTTGCATTCTTCTTTGGTGCGCCCGTGAACGGCAGGATGATTCGTACCGTCGTAAGCGACGCCGTACGGAGGGTCGGTCGCAAAGAGCGCCGCCTTGTGGCCGTCCATGAGGCGAGCCAGGATCTCAGGATCCGCGCTGTCGCCACAGATCAGCCTGTGGTTGCCCAGGATGATCAGCTCGCCCGGTTGGGTGACCGGCACGTCCGGCGGCTCCGGCGTGTCGTCCGGGTCGGTGAGTCCGTCTTCGGGGGTGAGTTCGGCCAAGAGGTGACTCAGCTGGCCCGCCAGGTCGTCGAACCGCAGCGCATCGGCCAGGTCGGGCATCGCAGCTTCGATCTCGGCCAGCAGTTGATGAACGTCAGCGGAAAATTCGCCTGAGATCGCCGGAGAGTTCAGCGCGAGATTCAACGCCTTTTCTTCGATCTCGGGCAAGTCCACGACTACAACCTGGGTCTCGGTCTCGCCCAGCTGCTGCAGCACCTTGAGCCGCTGGTGGCCTCCCACGACGCGTTGGGTGCAGCGGTTCCAGACGACAGGCTCCACTAGCCCAAACCGCTCGACCGACGCCCTGAGGCCGCTGAGAGCTTCGGGGCTGATCGTGCGGGGGTTGTAAGGTGCCGGCAGAAGGTCTAGGATCGGCTTGCGCTCGATGGTGAGTTCGCGGAATGACATGGGATTTCCCTCCAATGAACGTCACCCCGCAACGGCAGGACTCCATCCGCGCCGAGCGGGTGCGATCGTTGCCAAGAGGAAAAGTCGAGTGCAGAGCAGGATCAAAGGCAGGTCGATACACAGGGGATGTTATTACTTCCAGACGCTGCCGTCAAGGCTTTCAACCCCTGGAGGCAGGTAATGATTGTCGATCGCACCGGCACATCTCAGTATGTTCCGTTCACCACAAAGCAGCGAGCAGAGCTCTGCGCGATTCTCAATGTGTCCGAAGAACACGCACACCGGTTTCTGGAGGATCTTCAAGAGGAAATCATGGTCTTGCGTGCAGACTGGCAGTCGCTTGGCGAGACTCCTCCAGAGACTCCCGGTACGGCAAAGAAAGTCCTAAAGGAACTCGCCGAATCCGCCAAGAAGATGATCGCCGCCCTGGATCGCCTGGACCCGACCGGCTCCTATTCGGCGTTGCATTGGTCCCTGTACGACCGGAAATCGGATATTCGGATTGTCCACCAACTGGACAGCGACCTCAAGAAGCTTCGACTGGCCATTCCCAACGCCCTGGAGAACATCAACAAGCCCAAATTGGGTCGGCGTCGGGATACCGTCGAGCGATTGTTCATTGGTAAGGTTGGACAGCTATACGTCAAGCATTTCAAGAAGAAACCCACCTATTCCCGTGGCACGCGATTCCCCAGATTCATCGATCGGGTTCTGTACATCGCCCTGCCGGGCAATTCCCACACGAATTGCGACAACTCGAAGATCGTCGAAAGCGCCCTGCTCGAGTACAGAGTTTCCATCAAAAGGAAATCGCGATGACCGTCTTACGCGCCGCCTGGGGTTTCCGCCGTACGTTTACACCCAAAGAACGCAAAGATCTGTGTGCAATCCTGAAGCTGCCCGAAAAGGAGGCGCGTGAATTCCTCGATGCTGTCGAGCAGCAGACCGTCAGGTTGAGTGCCGACTGGCAGATCTGTGGAGACGTGCCGCCGGAGACGTCATCCTCTGCCAGGAAGACCCTGGCCAGAATCGCCACTCATGCCGAAGAGCTGCGCAACGCCCTCAAGGAACTCGATCCCCTTGGATCCATGTACTACCTGCACAAAGCCTGGCTCAGAACGAAACTCCCGACGTTCCCCGGGATCTCGATTGATGAACTCAACCAGCTGCAGATGACTGCGGAGATAGCGATTGAGATCGCGCGCGGCACGAAGGCTGGCCGCCCTAAGGATCTAGTGGAGCGGTGGTTTATCATTGCCGTGGCCGGCCTTGTCAGAAAGCACCTGAAGAAGCGCATCACCTACAGTCGCGGGTCGTGGTTCCCGCGCTTCATCGCCCAGGTCCTGGCCTTCGTATTACCAGGAAATCCGCATACGGCTGGAGACAACAGCAAACTAATCCGGATAGCGTTAACTGAATCAAAGATAATAGATTAGACAGAACACCACGCCCTAATCCCCCTCGCCGGCACCGCTTTAGGCGTGCAGATTCGATTCCCATCTTCCGTTACGTTGCGCCTGCGCTCGGCACGCTGATCCGACAGCGGACCTGCCGTTGATTGACCGGACTTTGAAGGACGCGGGCAATGACGAATCCAGAACCTCTCCGTCATCCGATTCCCGACGAAATCAACCGCCTGATAGATCGGTTCCAATGCCTGGATCTTACAGGTACACCGAACATCGAACCGGCATTGATGGCACCGTTCCTGGCTACTGGCGATTTCGCGAATTTCTCCGGCCCACCGGGATGCGGCAAGACCCGGCTTGCAGCGGATCTGATCCTAGCAGTCGTCGCCGAGCACCGTCGCGGGCTAGCTCTCGGCGGCCTGTTCAAGTTCGACTTCGAAAGGCTTCGAGGCATAAACGTCGCGATCATCGATGCAGAGGGCAGCGTGTTCCGCTGGCAGACCATCTTGCGCCAGAAATACGAGCGCGAGGGTGTCTCTCAGCCGGACCTGAAGAAGCGCGTCATCTACATCCAACCGCACCGCGTTGGCCTGCACAACCCGAGCAAATGGACAGCCGCTTCGGAAGACCTCGCTAAGGCCCTGCACTACTGCTGTGTTGGCCTCGTGATCGGCGACACCCTGGGCCGCATCTGGGCTCCTGACGATATCAATAACACTGGATGGGTTCAACGCGGGTTTGCTCCGTTTCGAACCGCCTGCCAAGAGCACGGCATCAGCGGTGCCATGCTGACGCATACGCCCAAGCCACAGAGTAACAATAATCCGACGATAAACGGCCCGATCGGGACCTCTTTCCAAGAGGGACAGGCCGACGTCCAGATCATGCTTAGCCGCACGAAGATCGATGGCCATCACGGCATCGAGCTTACTCATCGCAAGTCCCGCCGCTCGTTCTGGATTCAGCAAGGCAGCAAAGTCAGGCTGCTGTTCACTCCGGAACTCGGCTACAAGCCTGTCGGCAACTGGCAACACGAGTGGCCACACGAATGCCCTGACTACGACAAGGAGGCCGGTAGGCTGGAGCCGACGACCAGGGAGAAGGTCGTCGACCACCTAGCGCGCACCGGCGTCGCGGTCAAGGCCGCCGATCTCGCCGAGGTCCTTGGCATCTCCGATCGTGCCGTAGGCAAGCACCTCTCCAGCCTCGAGGCCGAGGGCCAGGTGGCCAGGGTAGGCAACGGTCCCACCACAGCGTGGAGGTGGTGCGGATGAACCGGCACCTCCTTGCTATCCGGAACTCCGCCTCAAAATCGACCCATATTCTTAAGAGTATATGGGTGGTTCCCGATTTCCCGATAGCCGTAATCCATTGTCCTATAAGCATTTGTGTTTTATCGAGAACTTCGAAGATTGGCCGATCAGGAACTGGTTCCAGATTCTCGCTATATGCATGCCAAATAACAGCTTATGGCGATTCCCGCCTCGTCCCGGATTTCCAAGTTCCCGATACAGTTCCTGATTCTCACGCCCGTTTTGGGCAGCGCAGAAGGAGCCGACCATGACTCCAAAGAAACCTGATCTGGCAATCAGCGACATCAAGATCCGCGTCACTGAGGACGGTCGGGATGGCCTCGTTGCCTGGGCCTCGTGCGTCGTCGGTGGCGGTCTGCTGTTGAACAACATCGCCATCCGTAGAGGCCAGGACGGGCGCCCCTTCTTGACCTACCCTGCCAAGCAGACCGCTGCGGGTACGAAGCACAATTACTTCAACCCGATCTCCCGCGAAGCCGCCGACCTGGTCGCGCGCGCGATCATGACTCGCATCCGCGAGCTGTCGGCCCAGTACCGCCCCGATCACGAAGGGACGGTACCGGAGCCATGATCCGGCTGGCTGACAGCGCCGAGAATAGCCGCCTCAGCGATCTCGCAGCCATCCTCGCCGCCGGCTACTGCCGCTATTTGGCCCAATCCAGAGCATCAGATAACACAGATCACCAGCCGCCTAATATATCTGATCGTTCTGCTCTCTATTCCCTTGATACCCCCCGCCATAAGAGCGATGAATGGTGTGCGGCCAACGCCGCAAGCCATTTAACAGAAAGGGGTTAGAGATGACCAGCCAGATGACCGAAGCCACCCGCAAGCGCCTCGAGCAGATGCTCGCCGATCCTGAAATCCACGACGCGCTGAACCCGTCCTTCATCTTCCAGCAGACGATGCCCGACCTGCTGCTCGCGATCGTGAACGGGCTGATCGACCCGGTCGCGGCGGCCCGCGCCGAGCTCGCCAACCGCGGTCTCAACCAGGACGGCGTCTGGTGCGGCTTCGACACCGCGCGCGAGATCTGGGGGGTCAAGTGATGCACGCGGCACACAAGCTCGTGATCGAAGCGATGGAGGCCAGCCTGGGCAGCGCGATCGCGCGCCAGGTCAGAGCCTACGCAGATGGCGAGAGCTTCGAGAACCAGAACAGCAACGCCATGCGCAGGGCACTGGCGTGGCTCGCCATGGAGTGGGTGGACCAGATGCTGAAGCAGGCGCTCAGCGAAGACGGCTACGACGCGGTCGAGGAACTGGCAGCCGACATCGAGATGGAGCTCGAGGAGGTCGGGCGATGATGACCACTACGACACAACAGCCGCTTTGGATCCACGACGACGGTCGCCTCGCGTGCCAGGAGCACGCCGGCCACTACGCGCAGGCGGTCCTGGGCCGCCGGCCGACCGCCAAGCTCGTCGAGACGCCGCTCGGGACCTGGGAGCGCCTGACGCTCGCCGATCGCGCGCAGCTCGCCGAGATGACAGGGCGCGCGGCCGTGTGCGAGATCTGCGAGGCCAAGATCCGCAATCGCCAGCACATCCAGCTGGTCAAGTAGCAACCACCACCTTGAAAGGAGAACCGATCATGGCAACCAGCAAGAAGACGACGAAGAAGGCCGGCAAGAAGGCGAGGGCCAAGAAGACAGCGACCAAGCGAGCGAGAGGCAAGACCGCCAGCAGCGGTGAGGTGAGCCGGATGCTGGGCAAGGCCGCCGCGAAGTTCCTGGCAACCGGCGGCGATGCTGAGGCCACCGAGACCGTCGTCAGCAGCGCAGCAGCGCAGGCCAAGAAGCGCCAGCGCGTCGAGCGCGACCTGCGTGTCGGCACGGTGCTGCGGCGCCATTTCAAGGGCCGCGAGATCGAGGTCGAGGTTACCGACGCGGGATTCGAGTACCAGGACCAAACCTTCAAGAGCATCTCGGCGGTCGCCCGCCGGATCACGGGCTACCAGATCAGCGGCCCGGTGTTCTTCAAGCTGGACGCCGAGCCCGAGGCCGAGTGATGGCTCGCCCCTCGGTCGCCGCCCAGGTCCACGCCCTCAGCGGCATGACCGTGAACGAGCTGCGCGAGAAGTGGCAAGAGATCTTCGGAGAGCCGACCCAGCAGCGGCACCGCGTCTACATGATCAAACGCCTCGCCTGGAAGCTGCAGGAGGACCAGCTGCCGAAGCTCACGCCCGAGCAGGAGGCCCGCATCGCTGAGCACAGGCGCGAGCTGGAAGCGTTGCCGCCCACAGCGTGGTTCCCTGGCGCCGGCCGCCGCAAGCGCGCGCCTGTGGCGCCCCAAGTGCGCCCCAGGGCCGGCTTGAGCCACCGGGCGCTGAGTGCGGGCACCGTGCTGACACGCGCGTACAAGGGCCGCGAGATCGCCGTCAAGGTCCTCGATAGCGGCCGCTTCGAGTACGAGGGCCGCGTCTATCGCAGCCTGAGCGCCATCGCCACCGAGGCGGCGGGCTCCAACTGGAACGGCTGGGTCTTTTTCGGCCTGGCCAGGAAGGCTGACCGGTGACTCGCCGCGGCGGCAGCAGCAGCCTCGTGCAAGTCGCTGCCGTCCGTTGCGCCGTCTACACGCGCAAGTCTACCGACGAGGGCCTGGACCAGGACTTCAACTCCCTGGACGCCCAACGCGAAGCGGGCGAGGCGTACATCGCGAGCCAACGGGGCCAAGGCTGGACCCTGCTCGAAGACCGCTACGACGACGGCGGCTTCACCGGCGGCAACCTCGACCGCCCGGCGCTGGCCCGGCTGCTGGGCGACATCGAGGCTGGGCGGATCGACTGCGTCGTCGTCTACAAGATCGACCGCTTGAGTCGCTCCCTACTGGACTTCGCCCGCCTGGTCGAGACGTTCGACCGCCACGGCACCAGCCTGGTTTCGGTCACCCAGCCGATCAACACCGCGGACTCGACCGGCCGCCTGATGCTGAACATCCTCTTGTCGTTCGCCCAGTTTGAGCGGGAGGTGATCGCCGACCGCACCCGAGACAAGATCCACGCCGCCCGCAGGCGCGGGAAGTACACCGGCGGGATGCCCGTTCTGGGCTACCGGGTCGCACCGTCCGAGAACGGCGGCAGCGGCAAGCTCGCGGTTGATCCCGGCGAAGCGGAGATGGTCCGCGAGATCTTCCGGCTGTACCTCAAACAGCAGTCGCTCAGCGATGTCGTCCTGGAGCTGGAGCGACGCCAATGGACGACCAAGGAGCATCGGACCAAGACGGGCCGGCAGTTGGGCGGCAAGCCGTTCTCGAAGTCGAGTCTGCATCATTTGCTGTCCAACCCGACCTACATTGGCAAGACCAAGCTCAAGGCGGCGGTCTACGACGGCGAGCACCCGGCGATCATCGACGAGGTCACCTGGCGGCGGGCGCAGGATCTGCTGCGGCAGAACGGCAACGGCCGCGGCGGGCCGAACGGCAATCGGCACGGCTACCTGCTGAAGGGCCTGGTGCGGTGCGCGGCCTGCCGGGCTGCGATGACACCATCGACGGCGCGCAAGGGATCGAAGGTGTACCGCTACTACGTCTGCAGCGGGGCGCAGAAGCGGGGGTACAAGACGTGTCCGTGTCCGTCGGTCTCGGCATCGCGGCTCGAGGGCGTGATCATCCAGCAGATCCGCCGTGTCGGCCAGGATCGCGCCCTGCAGCGTGAGGTGCTGCGGCAGGTCCAGGAAGCTGGCCAGGCCAAGAGGCCCGCTCTGGTGGCCGGACAGAAGCGCCTCGGGCGCAAGCTGGCCAAGACCCGCGACCAGATCCGCGGGCTGCTGGATGCGCTGGCTGATGGCCATGGCGGCGCGTCGGTGACCGGTCGGATAGCGGAGCTGGAAGACAAGGCTGGTGCCCTCGACCGGCGGCTCGGCGAAATCGCCCAGGACATCGCCGGACTCGACCACGAGACGATCGACGAGAAAGACCTCAGGACGGCGCTCTCCCTATTCGACCCAATCTGGGAGGTCCTCTACCCCAGTGAGCAGGCGCGGGTGATCCAGCTGCTGGTCCAGGGAATCGAGCATGACGGGCGCAGTGGCACGTTGGCGATCGAGTTCGCGGCCAGCGGGATCAGGGCGCTCGCCGGCGAGATCGACGTGGCGAAGGAGACGGCATGAGGGTGGAGCTTCAGGTTGACCTGCGGCCGGAGCGGCGGCCTTCAACAGCGAAGCCCGTCGTCGATGCCGAGGCCCGTGCCGAGAAGCAGCGCCTTGCTCGCGAGGACCGCCGCCTGCGCCAGATCGCTCTGGCCCGGCTGATCGAGGAGCGGATTGCTGTCGGCCAGTTCGCCTCGTTGGCCGATGCCGCGCGGCGGTGCGGGGTGTCGAGGGCGAGGGTGAGTCAGGTGATGGCGGTCCCCAGATCGGTAGAGGAATCAATTACAACCAATCTGCATCGGCCGAAAAACACTTCAGCCTCGGAAGCGATTCACTGATTCCAGTGAAATCCAAAGTGCAGCTCGTGACTTCTTTGTTGTCAGGAACGGTTAGCTCAAAGGCAACCAGAATACCATCTGGATAACTTTCCCTGTTCTTGTCTGCTTCGACAACAAAAGACATTAGTCTTTGAGCCCCTGCTTCCGGCATCTCTGCCTCTTGGTTAAATTTGTATTTCGTATGGGGGACACTAAGCCAACGCGACACCCTTGATTCTTCATTTTCCATAATTCTAAATTTACCCAAATACGCCTCATGGTCTGTTACCGTCCGCATATTTACAATAACTACTACCCGACTAGATCTACATTCTATCTTCACATATTTATAATTCACCCTTTCTCTGTCTGCTATCATAATGTGACATACTTCAGTTCCTGTTGAGGGTTCTACTCCAACAACATGCAATGTGTTGCCGTACAAAGTACATGTCAGCCATTCATCAAACACGCGGCCCATTATGGCACTTCTTTCACCAGCATTCCAGCGGTCTATCGCTTGAAGACTAACGCTTTCCCTATCCGCTCCAAATACACGAATTAGACATGTCTTGCACTTTTTACAATGAATACTAGCTCGATATCCAGACGGTCCATTTTGATCTGCTTCATTGATTAACAAATCGGGTATTGTCTGACAAATACTGCAATGGGCTATGCACCTATCTTGCGCCAAATTCTCCCTATCCCACCTCATCCGATGATCCTCTAGAATTACTCGCTCAAAGTATTCTCTGCTGTGGTCGTTGATATTCTCCAAAGTAATCTTATCGACTTCCGCCTTACTAAGGCCCCGGTGGTCGAAAAGAAAGTGATGGGTTGGGCACAGATAGATAATGTTACCCTCCCATCCACCTTTATGTTCTCTCGGTACTACGTGACACTTCTGAACAGCCCTGCTTTCTCCACATACTTGACATGGATCAAAGTTCATCGCAACTCTGTAATCATACTTCCAAATTTTTTTTGTTGACTCGATTACCGCCCCCTCCTTTATCGCAATCAGGATTTCCGTGATAGCACTTTCAACGTAGTTGGCAACATCATTCCGCAATGCAATCATTATGTTGTGCTGATCGGTGGTTAGCTTGCGCAAATCTTCCATTCTAGTCATAGCTTCTTCTATTAACGTGTAGCTTTCTGCGCCACAGTCATCTCTAACCCGTTTGACCAATTTCACCATCTCTGATTTATTCATCTGCCCGCTCTCTAATGTTAGATCCTGCTCAACCCCCACAGAAAGCCTGTCGCCGGTAAGCCCAACGTCGGAATCGACCAACTAAACTTCATAAACCCCCCGCCCCACCCTCTTGATCCGCTCGCTAGTCGACAACGTCCGCCGCAGGACATTCGAGAAATCCGTCGCCTTTGTCTTCACGAGCTTCCGCTTCTGGATCGCCCTCAGGATCTTTTTGAACGCCATCGGTTGGCCTTTTTTTGTGAGCAGGTCGACGATGACGGATTCGATGGTGCCGGTTCGCTTGGCTGACTTCTTCGCGGCCTTCTTAGCGGCTTTCTTCCGGCCAGCCTTCTTGGCGGTCTTCTTTGCTACCTTCTTCGCCCCTCGCTTGGCAGCTTTCTTTGTGGCCACCTTCTTGGCCGCCTTCTTCCGCGCCGGCTTCCTCGAGGAGACAGCCTCGCTCATCACCTTGGCGAGATCTTTCTCCACCTTGTCCAGTTCCTTCATCAACGCCGCGCGTCGATCCTCCAGCTCATCGATCTGCGTTTTCGCTGCGAGCATGGCTTGGAGTTGGGCGACGGTGAAGTCGGCGGGGTTGGGGCGGGTGCGCTTGGGCATGGGGGCTCCTTCGGTAGCGGGCGGTTAGGTTATCTTTCGCGGCGAGAGTATATCATTCGGTCTTGGGCGGCAATCATCGCGTTTCGTTTCCTATTGGATGTTCCCTGTTACCGCTTGCTGCCCGCAATATTCGCAATTTTCTGATCGCTGGGCCTTTTGATAGCGGGAGAACTCATAGGGCTTAGCTCCACGTAGATCACCCAACAAACGGCCTCAATACTGATTCGTCCACACGCCATTTCAAATACTCGCGCCCGATGAGTGAGATCTCGCATTTGTTGTCGATGACAGTTACGAGATTCCACGACTGTAAGAAGCTGAGCCAGGCGTCGAGATTCGACGATTCGGCAAGCAGAGGAAACCGTTCACACGCGGCACTGAAAAACTGCTGCGCCGATTCGCTTGGAACGGGCGCCTGATACCCACTTAAGAACATCAAGTAGTCTAATTGACTGGCAAAGATGGCCTGACTGATGCGCAGGAATCCGTTCAGGATCTGATTGGCAGCCAATATGCGAACCAGCACCGGATTGGCATCATCTGCACAGGACAATTGCCGCTGTTCAAGGTCGCGCCGAATTGCATCCTCGGCCTTCAGCAAGAGCGGGTTTGCAAAACTCTCGTTGAACGCGGCGATAGGGTCGATATTTCGGGTGTCCGCCTGGGGCTGCGCTATGTCATAGGTTTCCAATCCGCCCTTGCCCACCTTGCGCGTGCGGTCGATAAGCGCTGCAATCTGGCGACCGAATCTGAACATGAAGACAAGGCAAAGCACCAGCACCACTATTGCCCAGTTCGCCACGTTAGGCACAACTACCCTCCTACGGAACGCCCACAAACCGACGCAATATCGACAAGCCTACGTAATCCAGCGATACACTGCTGACCTGATCATCGTAACAGAATCCACCGCCATCAGTCCAAACCCAATCGCCCGGGTGCCCCACCGCCTATCCGATGCTTGGCAGGTCAGGAGTCCAGTAGCGAGGCGAATGCACGGGCGAAGGACCGCCACCCCGTCAATAGGGTGAAGCTATCGAAACGAGCAGAGCCACCCATCCGCGACGTAGTCAAGAACGCGCGACGGACACGTACAGTCTCTCATCGAGTTTCCCTACCAACCCGTCCTTTCGGTATCTCAATCCCGAAACGTGAAACGAGATCTCTGATCCGCGGAAAAAGGCGCCTGCATGCCGGACACGCATCCTGATCGCCTTTCCTTGCCGTACGAACGAAACATCGTCCCCTTCCGATATCCCCAGCACGTCTCGAACCAGCTCCGCCTTCTCCTCGTCGATGATCCGCTCCCAGTCTTCCATGGTCCGCTCCAACTCTGCGAATCTGCAAATCTGCTCGGTGAACAGCCCGCCATTCTTCTGGCCGAACCAGAGCTTTTCCATCAACGAGATCGTTCTGTCCGGAATGTTGGATTCGATCTCGTACACCGATTCGGACAGCGACCGGTGGAGGCCGTCTGCGATTTCGAGCGAGCGAATCCTGTCGGAGTACGCGTGGATCTCTGACTCCAACCGTCCCTCATCTACCTCAAAGAAACTCGGGATAAGCAAGTCTATCGGTACGATCTGACTGATCGGAATGCGGTCCGTCTCGATAACCCGGGAGTAATCACCCCAACCAAGCTCTGTCCGGAACCACAGCTCCCTGGGCGAAACGAAGATCTGACTAACCCTCGCGATGGCTCCGCCCGGTGGTCCCAAGTATCTGGCCGACCATGCATGCGACTTCTCGCTCATGCTCTTGGCCACGTAGTCGAGCCGATTATCCCGCACAGCAGCAAGCAAAGAAGCAACTTCCTCCACGAATCCGGGAGTCACGCGCACGAGAACGGCATTGTCCGGCGTCCCGTCGCGCTTGTCTCGATTCTCTTCGAGGACGAGGACATGCTTCTTCGCAACCGGAAGAAGTTTGGCGACCAGGTGAGCTGCACAGTAGCGAGCGCCTTCTAGCTTCTTCGTGGAGGCATCTTCGGGAATCCAGTCGCTGTAGTGCCGCTGAACGCGGACGATGACGTCTGCCGCCAGGCCCGGATCGATCGACCGGATCGTGTATTTCGGATAGTCGCACCCCGAAACATCCATGCCGTCCTTCGCCAGAACCTTGAGCGCTCGATCCAGGAATTCCCATTGGCCCTCGGAGAGCGGAACCTGACCCTCGGGCGGTTTGCCGCGGTAGTCTCTGAGATCGTCGACGAATGCTCTGAGTGGCGGGCGTTTCGGCCGCTGTCCAGCCCGCACTCTCGCCCAGTAGCCTCTTGGCGGCGTCGGTACCTGGAGGCTGCGACAGCGTTTGGCGAGGGCAACGTCGGATATACCTAGCTCCTTAGCGACCTCAATCATCGGGCGGTCCCAGACGAGCGCAAACAATTCCTCTCTCGTAGCCACCTCAGCGCTCACGACTAGATCTGGCCGCTGGGCCGCAGAAGAGGCGCGTTGAATCCCGCCACATCTGGCTCCTCGCAAGGATGCCTGAACCGCCCAGACTTCTCCGGAGACCGCTTTTGTGGGAACCCGGCTACCCCAGCCGGACGCCCTTCGACAGCATACCACAGTCTTGCAGCCTCCGGAAGTGAACGCGGCTACCAATACCGGACTAGTTCGCTACCGGTCCGTGTAAAGCCCATCTTGGCCACACATCGCCGCGAGTGCCGCGAAAAATGATCGATCGGACCGGAGGAGACAGCCGAAGGTATAAAATACAGACGAAAGTAGCGAATTCGTATCTACAGCGGTCGCGCAACTCGCTTTCCAACAACGACTAAACATATCGTGTGGTCAAAATAGTGTTGAACGAAGCCGCTGCCGCGGCGGCTTCAGAGGCTCCCGCCCCCCTGATCCACACTCGAAAAAAGGAGGGCGACCCCCGATAATCGGTTGCAGAAATACCGACTGTCGGCGCTCGACCGAAACCGTAAACCTATTGTCAGCAATCTATTATCGATACAGGACCAGTTCGCTACCGGTCTGTGTAAAGCGGAATTTCACCCACCGCACCAAACCTAAGAAACGGAGAAACCAGGCAGGCCAAGACCGACTGGCAACGAGGCTAAGGAATTCTCAGAGTCCACCTCCGAATCGCATCGACCCACCCGACTCCCGTAACTCTTTTACCCCAACCACTTATAGGCCACACGAAAAACGCGCCCTGAGCGGCGCGCCGTCAACTAGCGTTGGTCTGGAAGGCCCTACGGCGAAAATTGGCTCCTCCGGTAGGACTCGAACCTACAACCCTTCGGTTAACAGCCGAATGCTCTACCATTGAGCTACGGAGGAACCTCTCGCAACAGGTTGCTCGCCGGGA
>Ga0334883_1003364_pt1 | contig 17380 bp, 16 predicted proteins | sample GraSluR1_MG_6_FD_207230 | JGI IMG/M metagenome (GOLD analysis project Ga0334883, IMG submission 207230) | Sludge microbial communities from methane-producing bioreactor in Wageningen University, Netherlands - Granular Sludge_09_05-R1 | ecosystem: Engineered > Bioreactor > Anaerobic >... | reverse complement strand
CCGACGTCCTGAAGGATATCCTCGGGAAACCGGAGTTGATGGCGGACGGCATTCATCCCAACGCCGCGGGGTACCGCGTCATGGCCGAGCGCATCGCGAAGGCGATGGCTCCGTATCTCCGGTAGACGCGCCGGAGAACATGCTCATTAGCGACGACAGGAGGCTGTCATGCAGGAGATACTGGACCGAATCGTAAACGAATGCAGGGACGCATGGAAGAAGGGGTGTCCGGCGAGGTATATTCCCGAACTTGCGAAGGCGCGGGCCGACGCCGTCGGCGCGGCCGTCTTCGACCTCTCATCGGGGTTGATCTCGGCAGGCGACACAGACTATCTCTTCACGATGCAGTCCGTCTCCAAGGTGGTCTCGCTCTCGCTGGCGCTCTCCGTCTGCGGCGAAGAGAAGGTCTTCTCGCACGTGGGGATGGACCCTCTCGCCGACGCCTTCAACTCGATCATACGGCTCGAGATGGACGCCCCGCACCGTCCGCACAACCCGCTGATCAACTAGCGACAAAACATGCGCACTAAGTGACCGACAGGGCTCCTTGCTCGCTTCGCTCGCGTTCGCCCAGTCGTCTACTTATCGGGGGCCATCGTGGTCCTCTCGCTGCTGCCGTGGACGAAGAGCGCCGAGCGCATCCAGGCCGTCACGGAGATGGCGGCGAAGATGACCGGGAACGCCGCCATCTCGATGAACACCTCGGTCTACTTCTCCGAGAAGGGGACGGCGGACCGAAACCGTGCGCTTGCGTGGTTCCTGAAGAGCGTGGGCAACCTCGAGGGAGACGTGGAGGATCTGCTGGACGCGTACTTCCAGCAGTGCAGCCTGGAAGTGAACTGCCGCGATCTCGCGGTGCTCGGAGCGACGCTCGCCGCCGACGGACGGAACCCGCTCACCGAAGAGCAGATCGTTCCGCCCCGCGTCGCTCGCGTCGTCCGCGCCATCATGGCGACGTGCGGCATGTACAACGGCTCGGGAGAGTTCGCCGTCACCGTGGGAATTCCCGCGAAGAGCGGCGTCGGGGGAGGTATCGCGGCGGCTGTTCCGGGACGGATGGGAATCGGCACATGCGGCCCCTCCCTGGACGAAAAAGGGAACTCCGTAGCGGGGCTGGAGATCCTCAAACGTCTGAGCGACGAACTCCGCCTGAGGATCTACTGACCTCGCCGCCGCCCTTGCCGCAGCCGAAACAGCATCGGCACGGCAGGGGCGGTTGTTATGCGGAAACGCTTTGCCGCTCCCCTTGCCGGAAACGGTAAAAGAAACTAAGCCGCCGCTCCGTCTTTACGCTTCACCCGCCCCGCTCCTTGCGAAAAAAGTACTCTTTACCTCTTCCACCGGAAGCATGCGTTCGACGGGGTACAAACCGTGACTTATCGAGAGCTTTTCAGCGATATTTCGCTCTATCAGCGGAGCAAGAAAATTAGCCCCTCCGTAGACGATCATATACCCCTTGTTCCGATCCCTGTACGACAGTTGGTACGCGTGCGGAATCTGCGCCTTCAATTCCAGAGGTCCGGCGAAGAGCGCCGCATCGAGACCGTCCATTCGCTCCTTCACCTCGTCGAAGTACGCCGAAGGGAATGTCTTGATGGCGGCCGTCACAAGGCCGCCGCCCTGTTCCGCCGCATCGAGAACCGACGTATACTTCCCGCGGATAAGCAATTCTCCCGGACTGAGCGTCGTTCCCGCATGCGAAATGATGTCGACGATCCCCTTCGGTTTCCCTTCCTCGACCCGCAATAAGAAGGTCGCGCTTGTCTCCGTCGGTATTCGCAGCTGATGAAGCAGGACGTCGTAATTCCGACTGGAGACGCCTATCAGGGCGTTTTTCCCCCGGGGGATCTCGTAGTTCCACATCCGCTGCCCAGGACGTAGCACTCCAAGCCGCGACGAGACGATCACACCGCTTCGCGCGGCCACGAGCAGCGTCTCCAGAGCTTCTTCCGTCCTCGCTTCGTCCACCAGCAGCGTATTGACCATTATGCTGCCCTTCCGCGAAGAAGGAGTATACTCGCATTCCAGCGACAGTCTCTCCGTCTCCATCGCCAGATCACCGACTCTGTCGAAGACCAGAAGAGCTTTGGCTTCATCCACTCCGAAGTCGGTCAACATGACTCCCCTGTTTCCGAAACGCTTTACGATCATGGCGCTTTCGAGATTCGTCAAATGATAGCGTATCGTCCGCGTTTCAACATCCACACCTCTTTTTGCAAGCGCAAGCTGCAAATCTCCCGAGGTCCGGAGTTTGCCGGAAAAATACAGGATACGAATAATCTCCACCACTGTTTCCGGATACACTACCGGCTCGAACATACGACTCTCCTCCCTCTCTGCAAAGGCGGATAATTCATAGCTTTTCACACTAAAGCAATGCACTTCCGAATCAGAACCCATCTACTATCATACTACAAACAGCATGAAGTTTCACTTTAGAAAAGAAACCTTATAAACACTCAATAAAATCAAAAAACACCTTGACAAATAAAGAAGTCGAACCTATGATGACAAAAAGAGTTTCGGAAGTCAATTTCCGTAGACTCAATTTTTCATTATTTTACACCACTCACGGAAGGAGACAAACCCATGCGGAAAGTTTCTCTCTTGGTGTCGACAGGGAATCTGGGGGACAACATTATTGAGAAGGGGACGTTTTACGAGGGGGTGAAGCGGGACATAGACTGCTTCGGAGCGGACGCGGGCACAGCCGACGCCGGACCGACTTTTCTCGGGGCGGACATGCCCCACAATCCGATCGAGTGGGAGCGTCATGATCTTGAGATCACCCTCGTGGAAGCTCGAAAGAAGAAGGTTCCCATGATCGTCGGATCATGCAGCACAACGGGAACGGACAGGGGTGTGAATCTGTACGCGGACATCATCAGGGCCGTGGCGAAGGAGCGGAAGATGGAGCCCTTCACCATGGCCCTGATCTATTCTCAGATACCGATGGACGCGCTTCGAAAACGAGTGCGAAATGGAGAAAGCGAACCGCTCGGGGCCTCGTTTCCGCTGACGGACGAGGTGTTGGACAACACTACGAACGTCACCGCGAGCATGGGCGTGGAGCAGATCATCCATGCGCTCGACAAGGGAGCCGACGTCATCATCGCCGGACGCGCCTGCGACGACGCGGTACTCGCAGCGTACCCCATCTACAAGGGGTTCGACAGGGGAGTAAGTCTCCATATGGGAAAGGCCGCCGAGTGCGCCTCGCTCGTCTGCTGGCCCCAGAAGGTGAAGGAGTCCATCATCGGTACGGTGTACGACGAGTATTTTACTATCGAACCCATTCACCCGGACCAGCAGGCCACGCCGCACAGCGTCGCCGCGCACTCCATGTACGAGCGGACGAATCCTTTCGTCCAAGCGCTGCCCGGAGGCATCCTCGACATGCACGCCAGCAAGTACGAGGCCATGACCGAGCGTATCTGCAAGGTAACGGGCAGCCTTTTCGTCCCCTCTTCCGACGGCAGCTACAAGGTGAAGCTCGAAGGCGCGGGCGAAGCGGGACATCGCGTCTATCACCTGGTGGGCGTCCGCGACACGCGGGCCATCGCCAATCTTGACCGGATTCTGGCCGATACCCGGAAGAAGGTTTCCGAAATTATCGGTCCGACTCGGGACGATCAGTATGAACTCTTCTTCCATACGTACGGAAAGAACGCCCTGATGCGCGAGAACGAACCCGTCGAGATCACCTTGGCCCACGAAGTCGCTATCGTCATCGAAGTCATTTCGAAGGATCTTGAACTGGCCACGTCGGTCGCGAAGTGCGCCAAGTTTCGCTTCTTCTACATGAGCTATCCGGGGCAGATGAACTCGTCCGGCGGCTCCGTGGCCCTGCTCACAGACGAACCGCTCTTCCCGAAGAACAAGTGCTATCAGTGGACGGTGGATCACCTTCTCACATTGAAGGATCCGCTCGATCCCGGAATCTTCCGGTACACCTTCGAGACCGTCCCGGGAGTTTGACGTTATGACGACGGATGTGACAAAGTCCCTCCTGACGAAGCTCGCCGGTTTCTACGCCCCTCTCGCTTCGGAAGACATACCCGAGGAGGTCATGGAGAAGGCGCGCAGAGTGCTCGTCGACTTCCTCTGCGAGACGGCCGCCGGGTTCAAAGAGGGGGAACTGGCGGCCATCTATAACGCTTACGCCAAAGAAACCGGCGGCAGAGCGGAAGCCACAATCCTCTGCGACGGCGTAAAGGTTCCCGCGCCCAACGCCGCGCTCGCCATGGGAATTATGGCGCACTCCATCGAACTCGACGACGGGCACCGGTGGGGGACGTCGCATCCCGCGGTGGCGGTCATTCCCGCCGTGCTGGCGATGGGCGAGAAAGAGGGAGCGACGTACCCGGAACTCCTCAAGGGCATCGTCGTCGGGTACGATGCGATGCTCCGGGCGGCGAGGGCGATCAACCCATCTCACCTCAAGAGAGGTTTTCACTCGACCGGCACCTGCGGTTCCATCGGCGCGGCGGCAGGGTGCGCCTCCATCCTGAAGCTCCCCCCCGAACAGTTCGCCTACGCGATGTCCATGGGGGGGCTCCAGAGTGCGGGGTTGCAGGAGATGCTCCACGACCACCCCGGCATCAAACCGCTTCAGCCCGGCAAGTCGGCGTACGCGGGCGTGCTCTCGGCTGAACTCGCAAATAGGGGAGCAAAGTCGCCGAGGACGCTTTTCGAGGGACATCACGGCTGGCTCAAGGCCATGTGCGCCGGAGAGTTCTCCGAAGACGCCCTCGTCGGGGAACTCGGAAGCCGGTGGGAGATTCTGCTCACCTACACCAAGCTCTATCCGACGTGCAGACACTGCCATGCCGCCGTCGACCTCGCCAGGGAGGCGCGCTCCGTTCTCGGCTGTACTGAGAAAGATGTGGAGTCGATCTTCGTGAAGACGTACACGCTGGGCATCGTCGAAGTGGGGCAGATCGCGCTCCCGGAAACCTTCGAAGAGGCGATGTTCAGCATGCCGTTCTCGCTGGCGCTGGCGCTCCGCAAGGGGAACGTGACCCTCCAGGACTACACTCCGGAGCTTCTGAGAGACAACGAACTCCGACGGGTTGCGGCCCTCGTGCGCATAGAGGCGGACGAGCAGATGAACGCCATCTACCCAGAAGAGCGTGGAGCGTGGCTGCGGCTGGCCCTGAAGGACGGACGCATCTTCGAAAAGGGGATTCCGGTCGCGAAAGGCGAGCCCGAGAACCCGGTGACGGACGGCGACCTGCTTGAGAAGCTCCTCGCCATGCTCGCCCCGTACTACCCGGATGAGTTCGTCCTGGGCATATGGAAAATTTGTGTGGGATCCGCAACGGACGAGGTGGAGTACCGCCTTATTCTTGATCATTTCGGGAGGTTTCATACACTATGAAGACGAAAAACATCTGCGACCTTGCCAGGACAATCCGGAGCAAGAATGCGGGCAGTTTCATGATCACCCTTGAGATCATCTTCGCCGACAGGGAAGTCTACGAGAAGGTGAAACAGTCGGGCGCGATTTCGCAAAAAGCGATCGCGGACGTCTACGGACTCCCCGAGGAGAAGATACTCGACTTCATGTTCTTCGATCCGGGCATGGGGATCAAGGCGAACATCAAGCGAAAGACGCCCAGCGGCGGCCCCGGCGAGACGGACGTGTACGGATGCCAGCAGTACGCTCCACTCTTCTCGCTGGAAGTTCCCTGGGAAGAGTAGGAGGGATGTCCGTGCCGTCGCTTACCGAAAAACTCGCAGCGTTCACATCGACCCTGAAGTATGACCATCTGCCATCCGACGTGCTTTCACAGACCCGCAACTGCCTTCTGGATACAGTGGGGGCCATGCTCGCCGGAAGCAGGCTCTCCCGGAGCGGACAGGCGGGAAGGCATTTCGCGGAGAGACTCTCGGAAAAAGGAGAGTCCGTAGTCGCGGGAAGCTCCCTTCGGCGTTCTCCCATGACGGCGGCCCTCGTGAACGGAATGGCCGCGCACGCCCTGGAGCTCGACGACGGCTCGAAACACGCAACCTATCACCCGGGCGCGTCCATCGTGACGATGTCGCTTGCCCTGGGCGAAGCGGAGGGGATCTCCGGAGTACGCCTCGTCGAGGCGATCGTCGCCGGATACGAAGTTTCGCTCCGCATAGGGACGGCCATCAATCCGGGGCACTACCTGCGGGGATTCCATCCGACGGGAACCATCGCCGTCTTCGGAACAACCGCCGCGGCGGCGCAGATCCTCGGACTCTCCGCGGAAGAAACAGTGAACGCCTTCGGCCTCGCCGGCAGCCTTGCCTCCGGTATCAACCAGTACGAAATCGACGGCGCGGTCTCCAAACACCTCCACCCCGGCAACGCCGCCCGCAACGGTATTCTCTCCGCGATGCTCGCCCGGGACGGAATGACCGGTCCTGCGGAAATTCTCGAGGGACGTCTCGGCTTCTTCCACTGCTTCGCCGAGAACCCCGACCTCGAGCTCGTGACGGCGAACCTGGGGAGCGACTGGCACTTTCTCCGCATCTACTTCAAGCCCTTCTGCTCGTGCCGCTACGTTCACTACGCCATCGAGGCGACGCAAAAAGACCTGGAGCAACATCCCTTCCCTCCGGAGGAGATAGAATCCATCGTCGTCCGAACTCACCGTAACGCGAAGCAGGGCTCGGACATCCCCGATTATCGCACGCCACTTCACGCACGCCTGAGCATCCAGTACGGCATCGCATCCATTCTGGTCAGAGGGAGAGCCGGCCTTAGAGAATACGAGGAAGAGGCCATCCGCGACCCGGAGGTGCGAAGGGTTTCCGACCGTGTCCGGATCGAAATCGACGAGGAGATTCAAAAGCTGTACCCGAACCCCCGATCGATGATCGTCGAGATCCGCGACCGGAAGGGGAACTCGGCGTCATCAAGGATAGACCACGCAAAGGGAGATCCTGAGAATCCCATGACGGAGGCGGAAATTCTCGAGAAGTTCCGGGACGTCACCGCCGACGTTCTTCAGCCGGAGATGGCGGAGCGCATCATCGCGGCTGCCCAAACGATTGAATCCCGCGAGGAGATCGCCTCCTTCGCGAAGCTGCTTCATATTTAAAAAGGGGGAAAGCACCATGATGGACACGATCAATGAACGACTCTCGAAATTTTCGTCGGAACTCAGCTTCGAAGACATCCCTCCGGAAGTCCTCGATCATCTGAAGAGAGTGATGCTCGACTGCTACGGATGCGGGCTTTTCGGATCAACGACGCCGTGGATGCGGATATACCGCGACGTCCTGGAAAGTTTGACGGACCGCAATGAGGCCACCATCTGGGGCACGGACCGGAAAACGTCGGTGATCGAGGCCATGATGCTCAACGGTTCCGCCATCAACTCCTTCGAGCTGGACGACACGCACACGGACGGCATCATCCACGTCTCCACGGGCGTGCTCGGCTGTATCACGGCTTTCGCTGAGAAGATGGGGACTCTGAGCGGAAAAGATTTCCTCACGGCCGCCGTCCTGGCCTACGAGATATCCTGCCGCGTGGCAGCCCCCGTAGGCATGGAGATAGCGCATCAAGGGTGGAACAATACCGGGACGTGCTGCCCGTTCGGCTCCACCGCAGGAGTGGGGAAAATGCTCGGGCTCTCGTCGGAGCAGATGGGACACGCGATGGGCATCGCCGGGAACTGGTCAGGCGGCCTGCAGGCGGTCCAGTTCGCATCCATGGCGAAACGCATCGTTCCGTCCAAGTCTTCCGAGGGGGCGATCATCGGCGCGCTCCTCGCTCAGAAGGGGTTCACCGGTATCGAGGACGTCTTCGAAAACAAGTTCGGAGGCTTCTACAACTGCTTCACCGACGACGTCTACGACGTGGAGCGAACGAGCGGCGATCTGGGCTCCCGGTGGGAACTTATGGGCATCGGACTGAAGTTCTACTCCACCTGCCGCAGCAAGCACACCACTATCGGCGCGCTGCGGAAGTTCCGCGACGAGCACCCCGAAATCACACCCGACGACATCGTAAAAGTAGTAGCGCATACAACCTCCATCACGCACAAGTATTCGGTGGACGCGGACGCCATCACAAGCGTGGTCGCCGCCCAGCTCAGTCACCCCTACGTCTGCTCCGTGACGCTGCTGGAGGGGAACGCCTTCATCGATCAGTTCACCGAGGAGAAAATCAAGGATCCCAAAATTCTGGAGTTCTCCAAAAAGGTGGAAGTGGTCAGCGACGAGGAGATCGAGAAACTGCCGCGACACCTTCGCTACACAGTGAAGGTGGACGTTCATCTGAAGGACGGACGGGTGTTCAATCTCCAGGAGAGCTTCCCCAAGGGGCACCCGAAGAACCCCTTCACGCACGAAGAGCTTCTATGGAAATTCAAAGCCCTTGCGGGCAAGGCATTCCCCGACGAGAAGAAGACGGAAAAAATCATCGATGCCGTTCTTCACATGGAGGATCTGAAAAACTTCAACGACTTCACGGAACTCCTCTCGAAGAGAGGATAAGCACAGTGCGAAGGGGGGGAGAGCGACGTGGGAAGTACTGCGGCTGAAAAAATCGTATCGGCGCATGCGCGCCAGGACGTGAAAGCGGGGGATTTCGCGGTCGTCGATGCGGACCTCGCAATGATCCACGACACCACCGGCCCCATCGCCATCAAGGCGTTCGAGGAGTACGGACGGGAACGCGTCCGGGATCCTTCGAAGATGATCATTGTGCTCGACCATGCGACGCCCAGCCCCAACGAGAGGATAAGCAATCTCCATTCGCTCCTTCGGCGTTTTGCATCCTCCCAGGGCATCCCCATTTTCGATACCGGAGAAGGCGTGTGCCATCAGCTCGTTGTCGAGCAAGGATTCGTCCTCCCCGGAGACCTCGCCGTCGGCGCGGACTCCCACACCTGCACCTACGGTGCGCTGAACGCGTTTTCCTTCGGAATAGGCTCCACCGACATGAGCGGCGTCATGCTTACGGGCAAGCTATGGATGCGCGTTCCGGCGACCATGAAGGTCACTTTCCGCGGAAGCATGCCCGAGGGGACGTACGCCAAAGATCTGATGCTCCATCTGATAGGAAGAATAGGCGCGGACGGCGCGGACTATCTCGCGCTCTCTTTTCGCGGCGATGTTATCGGGAGGATGTCCGTCTCCGAGCGGATGACGTTCAGCAACATGGCGATAGAGTGCGGAGCGAAGGCGGGATTGATGGAGGCGGATGAGAAAACGCTCGCCTACGTCTCCGGAGCGGCACGACGAGCCTCCCGTCCCGTTTGGGACGATGACGACGCCGATTTCGCATCGGAGATCGTGGTCGACGTCACATCCATTCCTCCTCAGATAAGCTGTCCGCACGCAGTCGACTCGGTCTTCCCGGTGAGCGATGTTGCAGGAACGGAGATCGCCCAGGTGTACATAGGCACGTGCACCAACGGACGACTCGACGACCTCCGAACCGCGGCCCGTATTCTCTCGGGGCGGAAAATATCCGCCAACTGCCGCCTCCTGGTCTGCCCGGCATCCCGGAAGGTGCTGTCGGAGGCTCTAGCGGAGGGAATCGTCGCACAGCTTGTGGAGGCGGGAGCGACGCTTCTGCCTCCCGGGTGCGGCCCCTGCCCGGGGACGCATCTCGGCGTTCCCGGGGACGGTGAAAACGTACTGTCGACGGCGAACAGAAACTTCAAGGGACGGATGGGGAACAACAAGTCCTCCGTCTACCTCGCCTCGCCGGCCACCTGCGCCGCAAGCGCTCTTGAGGGAAAAATCGCCGACCCGCGGGAGTATCTCTCCCGCTCCCGGTAGGAAGGAGGGTGCAATGAACCTGATCATGCAGGGAAACGCTTACAAATTCGGCGACGACATCAACACGGACTACATAATCGCCGGGAAATACACGAAAACTCTTGACTTCGGAGCCCTCGCGGAACACGTCTTCGAGGATATCGCCCCCGACTTCTCGAAGATCGTCGCGCCTGGAGATTTTGTCGTGGCCGGCCGCAACTTCGGTTGCGGTTCGTCCAGGGAGCAGGCGCCCATCGCCATCAAACACGCGGGAATAGGTGCGATCCTGGCGAAATCCTATTCGCGTATCTTCTTCCGCAACGCCATAAACCAGGGAATACCGGCATTCCTGTGCGACACCGACGTTATCGACCACGGAGACAGACTCATCATCGATCTCGGGAAGAACAGTGTGGAGCTGCCGGAAAAGGGGCGTTCCATCCCTCTGTTTCCGCTCTCTCCGGTCATGCTGGACATCCTCGCCGAAGGCGGGCTGGTCGAGTATCTGAAAAAGAACGGAACGTACATTCTTCCTCCAAATTCCAAGGACAAGGGAGCGTGATCGAAGACACGGACAAAACGAAGAAACGTCGTGCGTGCAATTTTTCTTGAGGGCATCATGAAAAATACACAGACAGGAGGACATCACGATGAGATTCAAAAAGAGAATACTGCCGGGAATCGTACTCGCCGCCACCGTACTGGTTCTGATGTTCGCGGGTTTTGCATCCGCCGAAATACACCTGAACATGGGGAGCACATCGTCCACATCGGGCGTGTACGCATGGTGCGTCGCCGCAGCCAATGTGATCAACAAGGCGGAGAACGGGATTCACGTGACCGTCGTGGAGAGCGGCGCAGGGATGGACAACCTTCGGAAAATCAGCTCGGGGGTCTTCGATTTCGCGCTTGCGATCGACCTGCCGGGCTCGCTGCAGCTCTACAAAGGAATAGAGGGGTTCAAGGACAAACCGTTCAAGGAGCTTCGTTGGCTCTTCCTGAGAAATATCTTCGCCGACAGGCTTTACGTACGGCAGGACTCGGGGGTCGCACACTTCGGGGACCTCAAGGGGAAGCGTTTTTGCCCCGGAATCCCCGGCTCCGCATCCGCCGCATACGTGGTGCAGTACAACACCATTCTCGGCCATGAAATCAACCTCGTGCCGATGGCTCTCGGCGACGCCATCAGCGCCCTCAGAGAGGGGCGCATCGTGGGGCTTCAGAAATCGAGCGGGCTGGGAAGCATAGACTCGTCCCTGATCGAGGTGAACATGACGACTCCGCTCACGGTCGTCGGCTACTCCGAGGAGGACGTGAAGAAGATACAGGAAGTCATCCCGTACATGACATTTCTCAAGCGTGAAAAAGGAAGCATCAAGGAATTTCCGGACGTCGGACCGATCTGGGAGGAATGCCCCATAGCGGGAGCCGTTGCAACGTCCTCGATGTCCGAAGAAGTGGGGTATCAGATCGTGAAAGCCTACGTCGAGGGCTTCGACGAGATCGCAGCCGCCTACGGTCCGGTAAAAGGTTTCGATCCGGTTGCGGACTACTTCAAGAACGCGGGCGACGACGTCGTGCCCGCCCACGCCGGTCTCATTCGGTATGCAAAAGAACAGGGGATAGAGGTGCCGGAGCGGTTCATCCCGCCGGAGTACAGCGAAAAGAAATAACGACGCCTTACTATCTCTCCCGGCCGCAGCGCCACCATGCGGCCGGGGCCCCTGCGGGAGGGATGCAGTGTGCTCTTTACACCTATAGGAAAACTCAAAACAAAAATCATCTTTTATCTTGGCGCTTTCCTCGCACTATTCCAGCTGTTCGCGCCTGTCTACCTTACCGAACTGCTTGATATTCAGTTTCGAGCCGTTCACGTCGCTTTCGGCCTCACCATAGCTCTGCTGTACTTTCCTTTCTCGAAGAAAAAAGACGAGACTGCGCCGGACGAAGGAATCTCCCTTTTCGACGTTTTCCTCGTCGTCGTACTGATCGCGGCAAATCTGAACGCATTTATCAAGGCGATGGACATTTACATGGGAACCAGCGGCGCAACGCTGCTCGACCGTTCACTCGGGGTCGCACTCATACTGTTGGTACTCGAATCGGCGCGACGGACAGTGGGAGTGGCGATCCCGATAATGGTCGTGGTGCTCATAGGGTATATCTTCACAGGAGACGCCTTCCCCGGCATGTGGAAACTCCGTGGAATAAACTTCGAATACGTCATAGATTCTCTCTACTACTCGCCGCTTGGAATCTTCGGCAGCGTCACGGGGATGTCGGCCACGTTCATCTCGATGTTCATCATCTTCGGGTCGCTTCTCTCCGCTACAGGAGGGGGGAAAACGTTCATCGACATCGCGCTCGCGATCACGGGCCGCTTCACCGGAGGGCCAGCCAAGGCGGCGGTGGTCTCAAGCGCGCTCTTCGGCAGCATTTCAGGAAGCTCCGTGGCCAATGTCATGGTCACCGGGAACTACACCATCCCGCTGATGAAACGCCTCGGCTACAGGCCGGAGTTCGCGGCGGCAGTCGAAGCAATCGCCTCGTCGGGCGGAGGCATCACCCCTCCCATCATGAGCATCACGGCCTTCATGATGGCCGAGTTTCTGAACATCTCGTACTTTCATATCATCGGGTACGCGCTCCTCCCGTGCCTGCTCTACTACACCGGCGTCTTCAGCGGGGTACACTTCCGCACCGTACGTATGGGAATCGATCGACTTCCCCCGGAGGAAATCCCAACGTGGGGCGATATTCTCACTCTGGAACGGATGGCGGGGTTGATAATCCCCACGGGACTGTTGCTCTACCTCATCGCCAAGGGACAGCCGCTCCAACTCGCCGGATTCTATGCGTGCATCTCGGCACTCGGCGTTTTTCTCCTTGTAGGACTCCTCAAAAAGAAAAACAGGGAAACGTTCCGGCTGATTCTTTCCGCGCTGTCCGAGGGCGGGCGCGACGTCGCCCAGATCGTCCCGATCCTCGTTTCGGTGAGCATGCTCGTCAACCTCATCGGCATCACCGGAATCGCGCCGAAGATAAGCGGGGTCATTCTCCAGGTGGGAGGGACCAACATCTACCTCTCCCTCGCCATCGCCACCGCCGTCCCGTTTCTTCTCGGGACGTCGCTTCCCGTGGTGCCGACCTACGTGCTCTCCGTCTCCATCCTCGTGCCCCCGCTGTTACGACTCGGGATCGATCCCGTGGCGGCACATCTTTTCTTCATCTACTGGGCCATTCTCGGAGGCGTCACCCCTCCCACATGCACGGCGGCCGTTGCGGCTGCGGGTATTGCGAAGGCGGATTGGGTCAAGACAGGGTTTTTCGCAGTGCGCTTGGGAGCGGTGGCGTTCATTCTCCCCTACTTCTTCGCGCTGAACCCGGCGCTTGTCGGCAGGGCGTCGATGACGAGCATTCTCAGTCACGGCGCGACAGGCTTGATCGGCGCCGTCTGCATCGCCTACGGCCTTTTCAGCCATAGAGACAGTCCGTTCCTGAATCTTCTCATCTGCGGGGCCTTCATAATCGGCGGCCTCCTGTTGCTCTTCCCCGAAACGGTTTTCTCCATCGCTGGACTGGCGATTACGGGAGTCGCTTTTCTTTTCGACAGGAAGCTCTTTCCGGGCGCTCCCTCTTCCTGCCCGCAACGAAATACACCCCATTGACCGAGGAGGTTTGTACATGAAAAAAACGACGCAGCTTAAAAAGATGATTCTCGAACGCAAAGCCCTTGTTTGCCCGGGAGCGCATGACGCCATATCGGCGAAACTCATCGAGAAAAGCGGTTTCAAAGCCCTTCAGGTGAGCGGCTTCGGCATCTCCGCTACATATCTGGGACTGCCCGACATGGCATTCCTCGGTTTCAGCGACGTACTGCACTTCACAAAAAACATCGCGGACGCGGTCTCCATCCCCGTCATGGCGGACGCCGACACCGGCTACGGAAACAGTATCAACGCCATGTACGTCACACAAGAGTTCATCAAGGCGGGAGCGGCCGGGATGAATATCGAAGATCAGGTATTCCCGAAACGATGCGGACATCTGGAGGGGAAGCAGATCATTCCTGCGGACGAGATGGCGCTGAAGATCAAGGCGTGCGTAAGCGCCCGGAACGAACTCGATCCCGACTTCGTCATCAATGCGCGCACCGACGCTATCGCCGTTTCCGGAATCGACGAGGCGATTCGTCGCGCCAATCTCTACGCCGAGGCCGGAGCAGATCTCATCTTCGTGGAAGCGCCTCGTTCGCTGGAGCAGATCGAACAAGCCGTGAAAGAAATTCATGCCCCCGTGAGCATCAATCTCATGGATGCCGTCGTGGGAGGAAAAACGCCGCTCGTCTCCATAGACGTCCTCAGGGCGCTTGGAGTGGGTAGAGTGAGTATTCCGGTCGGCCCGCTCTTCGCGGCCGTGAAGGGAGTGATGGACTATCTGAGCGCAATCAGTGGAGACAGGATCGCCGAAGGCAGAACGGACTTGGTCGCCGCATTCTCCGAATTCAAAGACCTCGTCGGTTTCGAGCGCTTCCGCGAGTTGGAAAAAGAGTATCTGCCCCGGTTCGTCGAGTAAGTCCTCCATCTGCCGATTCGGCGGACTGGACGGCGTCGAGGTCGTTCAAAGCAGCATAACGGAACTACAGATTGATAGGAGGGGTATGCATGAAACGCATGATGGTATCGGTATTCGCTCTTCTGTTTCTTTTCGGTTCGGTAGCTTCAGCTTCGATTCCTGCAGGAGATGCGCTTGTCTTCGAAGGAACCGCAAGCGAAGTAGGGAAAATGTGGGGAGAGATCAACAAGGATTCCATCGTCAAAGCGTTCAACGCCTTTCTTGCCCGTGCAGAGGGGAAAGAAGAGCAGCTTCGCAATTTCGCAAAACTCTCCATCGAACTCTCCCGGAATATTAACTGCTCCTACTGGATCGACGAACTCAACGCCATCGCCGATACGGTCGGAATAGACAGGGAACTCTACATCGCCTTTACCTTCGGAAGATACAGGGACCTTGCCCTTCTCTATAAAGGTGTGGGATGCACTTCGTTCGCCATCACATCGCCCGCTACGAAAAACGGACAGATCATCTTTCACAAGACACGGGAGACCGCTCCGGATCTCCAGGCCGGCTATTTGAAACGGATTGTCGGAGTCCAGGGAGCTGAAAGACAACCCTACAAATTTTTCGGTGAAATGGGCACCGCCGATACCGGAGTTTCGTTCTTCGTCAACGAAAAAGGGCTCGCCGGAGCGGCCGACGTGCCGGTTCAATGGCAGAACAGAGAGTGCTACGTCGGGGCGTATGAAGGGGACCTCCCCCTTGTTGATCCCCCAAAATACGACGGATTCATGAACCACTACGTGCCGAGGTACATCGCCGAACACTGCAAGGACGTCGACGAGGCAAGAGAAACGCTCCATTCGTTCGTTGAAAAAGGGTACATCGCCAGCGGGAAATGGGGTACGAACTACCTGTTCGTGGACGCGAGGGGGAAAATACTGCAGATAGCCGACGACTGCTACAAGATCGTCGAGGAACAGATCGATCCGGCGCTGAAGCACGGCGATAAAAGCTACAAGGGCATCTATTTTACAGTGCACCGGGAGAACGATTACGGGACGCCGGAAGACGCGCTCGTCGCACACTACGGCAATATCACTCTGGAGCTTGCGAACTCGCCCAAAGTATCCAAACACCCCGCCATGTGGAATTTCGCAAGGGCCCAGTCGAGCGCGACGATCCTCATAGACCCGGAACACCCGGAAATTCTGACGACCGTTTTCGTCACACTGCCGGCTTTCGGCTACTCGATTCCGTTCTTGATGGGGGCGAACGCGACGCCAAGAGCTCTTGTCGACGGCAGCGTGTATAGCGTTCAGAAGGAGAGTTTCAGATACAGCGAATTCTACGAGGCCGGAGTGAACGACGAGTGGAGATTCTTCATCCACGGGATCAGAGACAAAGCGGCGAAGGGCGAGGACGTTACCCAAGCGCTTAACGAGAACTTTCTTAAGATGGTGAATATGATCCTCTCCATGAACAAGTAAGTGTACACATCCCGGACGAAAGAGAGCGACAAACTTGCGCTCTTTCGTCCGGGAAACTGTTTGCGTACAGCGCCATTCTGTTCGCAACGTCCGCGGCTCAGGAAAACGCCGCTAAAAGGCGCTCGACCTCTTTCAAGGCGTTTTCTTGTCATCTGACCCGCCAAAGAAGAGCATGCTCGTCTTTTTCAGCTCCTCCCGGCTCTCAAGCACCGCAAACCGCTCCACCCCGTGCTCCAGGGCGAAGCTGCGGACGAACTCCTCGATCGTCTCCATGTTCCTGCCGTGCATCATCGCGTAGAGCGTGTACGGCCACTCCGTGCACGGGGCGCGTTCGTAGCAGTGGCTCACGAGCGGGCTCTCCGATAGCAGCTTGCCCAGCCGTTCCATTTCGTCCGGGGGAGCCTTGAAGACGACCATCGCGTTCGCCGCGTACCCCGAGTTCTGATGCCGCAGCACCGCGCCGATCCGCTTCAGCTTCCCCGACGCGCGGAGCGCTTGCAACCGCCCGATCACCGTCTCCTCGGAGACGCCGAGACGCTCCGCCAGCGTCCGGTACGGGTCGACCGTCAGAGGGATATTCCCCTGAAGCTTCGCGATCAGCCGCCGGTCCACATCGTCCATAGCCCTCACGCTCCCTCCATGTCGAAGAAGACCCGCAGTTTGAAACTTCGCACCCTGGGAAAAGGGAAGACGCTCGTCAGCCTGAAACGCCGCCTCAACTCCTCCAGAAATGCATCCCGCTCTTCATCGCATACGGTTGAGAGCGTGAACCACATGTTGAGAAAACCGCTCCTGCGATAGTTGTGTGTCACGCCGGAGTGCGCGTTCACGAAGCGCGCGGCGTCCCCGAAGACATCCTCCGGGACGTGCGCGCCAACGAGCATGCTGGAGTACCCCATTGCGCCGGAGTCAAAGACGCCCCCCAGGCGACGGAGAATGCCTTCACGCATCAGCGCACCGGTTCGTTCGACGATCTCCTCTCTCGAAACAGCGAGCTTCGCGGCAAAAACAGCGTAGGGATCCATCTCCAGGGGAAGCCCCTCCTGCAGCAGATTGATCAGCTTCCGGTCGACATCGTCCATGTTCCACTCCTGAAGCACCAGGGCTCCTCCGCCATATAGTTTCCAGTGTAGGAGAACGCGCGCGCTCTGCACCCGCCGCAGATCGCAACATACTCGCATGCGCCGCACCGCCCCTCGTAGCGCGAGAAGTCGCGCAACTCCGCGAAGACCTCGCTCTCGCGCCATATATCGGCGAAGGGAGTCCTCCTGACGTTTCCTGCCTCCACCGGCAGGTAGGGGCAAACGTGGACCTCGCCTTTCGGAAGAATGCAGCAGTAGGAGACTCCGGCGAGACAGCCGCGCGTAAAACGCTGCACGATTCCCATCTCCTTCGCCATCGGCATGAACTGCGGCGCGCAGGTGGGCTTCAGTTCGAGCGTCGTCGTCGCCTGTCTTTCCAGTATCTTCCGTATCATCCCGAAATACGCGCCGGAGTGCAGCTCCTCTTCCTGCATGGAGCGCGCGCGGCCTGTGGGAACAAGGAAGAACGGATGAATGGCGTGCACGCCCGTCGATTCGTAA
>Ga0334883_1003355_pt1 | contig 17404 bp, 12 predicted proteins | sample GraSluR1_MG_6_FD_207230 | JGI IMG/M metagenome (GOLD analysis project Ga0334883, IMG submission 207230) | Sludge microbial communities from methane-producing bioreactor in Wageningen University, Netherlands - Granular Sludge_09_05-R1 | ecosystem: Engineered > Bioreactor > Anaerobic >... | reverse complement strand
CATACGGCATAAAAGAGATAAAAGGCAAAAATGGGGAATCAATTGAACAAAATGGGCCAAAACTTGCAAACGCGATCTCTGTTACAACTGCTGTAACGGCACGCTCAATGCTTGAACAGGTAGCGGTATGGGGTACGGGAGCAAAGGCAAGGATCGACGGACACCAGACATTTGGCAAAACGGGAACTACGAATGACTGGACTGATGCCTGGTTCGCCGGCGGCATTCCGGGGCTTGTTGTAGTAGTTTACGTCGGCAATGACGACCACACTCCGCTTGGCGGCAAGACCACAGGAACAGTGGCTGCAGTGCCTGTCTGGAAAGAATTTGTATCCTTCGCTGTGAAAAAACTCAAACTTCCTCCTGCCTTCATATTGCCCCCCGATGCAGGTGTGGAATCTGTGAGAGTATGTAAAAAAACCGGTTTTCTGGCTGCAGACGGCTGTCCTGCTACAAACATACTTCTCCCTGCAGGACACGCTCCTTCTTCACAGTGTCCCTGGCATGGAGGAAGCCTCTCTGCTGCAAGGGCGGATGATAACGCACCCCAACTGATTTTGGCCCCAATAGATGATGAAATGACGCATTACAAATATGCAATGAGGGGTCTCCCGCAACCCGAGGAGCCTGTTGACGTATCGACAGTTCCGGAACCTGAACCTGCCCTTTCAGTCAAAAAAACTGTGGATAAAGAACATGCCAAAGTTCCTGACAAAAATTCGGATCCTTATAAAAAGGATCCGAGCGAACCGGTGGACATGGAAGCAAAATACCAGGAGCTTCTAAAAAGATACAACATAATTGAATAAATCGAGTTGCAGCCTTTTCTTACTGGCTGCGGCCTTTGGGCCACGGTGAAGGTACATATATATCCTGGAAAAGCTGAAGGGCAAACCTGTCAGTCATTCCCGATATAAAATCAACAGCACCTTGCGGATCGTCGCTGCATTTTTCCATGCGGTATTTAAAAAGTCCCGTAAGCACATGCTCTACCCTCGAATCCTCTATCTGTGCGTTTGCATGCCTGTAGACACTGCTGTAAAGAAAACCGCGCAGGGTCTCTATCGACCTTAGCATCGACGGACTGAATGTTGGTCTGCTGTCCACGCTGTTCTCTATTATGTCCATTATGAGCGAGTTGATCCTCTCAGCATGAGTCTTACCGATTTCGCAAACTACACTTCCGGGTATGTCGGAGAAAGCAACGATCTGTGCCCTGAGTGCGTCATCCAGGTCGTGGTTAAGGTAGGCCACAGAGTCGGATATCCTTACGACCCAGGCCTCAAGGGTGGAAGGATCTGTTAGGTCAAACCCTGAATGGACATCGACCTGCCCTTTTGAGTGCTGGATTATCCCCATCCTTACTTCCCATGTGAGATTGAGCCCTCTGCCCTCTTTTTCTATACAGTCTACGACTCTCAGACTCTGGACAGCGTGATGAAAACCTCCAAGCCCATGCTCTTTGGCCAGAGAATCAAGAACCTTCTCCCCCATGTGCCCAAATGGGGTATGACCAAGGTCATGGCCCAAAGCGATAGCCTCGGTCAAGTCCTCGTTGAGCCTGAGGGCCCTGGCTATCGTCCTTGCGATCTGGGAGACTTCAAGTGTGTGTGTGAGCCTTGTCCTGTAGTGGTCGCCTTCCGGCAGAAGGAGGACCTGGGTCTTATATTTGAGCCTCCTGAAGGACTTGCTGTGTATTATCCTGTCCCTGTCTCTCTGGAAACATGTCCTTACAGAACACGGTTCCTCCTCCTTTATCCTGCCTTTGCTTTCTGCAGAAAGAGCTGCGAATGGAGAGAGTATTTGTTTTTCAATTTCTTCCCAACGGATGCGGGTATTCAAAGTGACCATCTCCTAAATAGGGGCAAGCTGCCGCAAAAAATCGGCGTTAAGCTGCGACAAAAAGATGTCGCGTGAAGCTGCCGAAAAAACATCGGCGTGAAACAATGGAGCAGTTGTTAAAACTGGCTGTCAAACGATAGTCAAACAATTGTCAAACGGTCGTCAAACTATTGTGATAACCATTTTTATCTTTCCGTCGTCCCGGTATGACTCTCTCCCCGTCGTTCCAGTATGCTCTTGATCGGGAAAATGCTGTTTCCTGTTAAGGAAACATATAAAAAAACAATAGCATTCGAACCATTTCGAGTGCGCTTCGAGATCGGGAGCGCCTTTGTTTTAGGCTCTAAATAGCTAGTTATAGCAAAAATCCAAAGCCACTCGATCCCGGCTCAGATGCATACCGGGAAGAAGATAAAAGGCTTAGGCCTCTGGGTCTGACAACTGCTTGCCTACTGCTTACCAGCCTTTTCGTTGCAAATTCCCCGAACCTGTCCCTTGCTCCCTCACAACCGTTTGACTACTGTTTGACAATTGTTTGACCGTTTCTACAACCGTTTCACCATTGCTTCACCACGGCTTCACGCGACAAAATTTGTCGCAGCTTCACAATCGTACTAGCGTCCGGGAAAGACGTTGATTTTGAATCTCCGCGGCCTTAGGCCGCAAATTCTCCAGCGGCCGTAGGGCGCGAATTCTCCAGCGATGAACTTCGCGAATTCTCCGAACCTGCCCTTTCCCCCTACAACCGTTTGACTGCTGTTTGACAATTGTTTGACGATCGTTTGACCGCTCCTACTACTGCTTCACAACCGCTTCACGCCGAGGGTCTTCCGGCAGCTTCACCATGGAGAACTAAAATCTATTTAAGTATCCCAAGGGCAGAATGCGCCGCAGAGAGTCTTGACACCGGGACTCTGAAGGGCGAACAGCTGACATAATTCAGTCCGAGCTTGTGACAGAAAGCCACGCTTGACGGGTTTCCTCCGTGCTCACCGCAAATACCGAGCTGAATGGAGGGATTGACCTTGCGGCCTCCGTTAGCACCTATCTCCATCAAGCCTCCAACGCCGTCACGGTCTAGCACTGCAAATGGGTTCTGTGGGAGTATCCCTTCAGAAACGTACTGGCCAAGGAACTTGCCTTCCGCATCATCCCTTGAATACCCAAAAGTCGTCTGTGTGAGGTCGTTTGTTCCAAAGCTGAAGAACTGTGCGTGCTGAGCAAGCTGATCTGCCACCATGGCAGCCCTTGGAAGCTCGATCATCGTTCCAACAAAATATTCCACTGTGCAGCCGTACTCCTTCATTATTTCGGGAGCTATCCTGTCGACCATTTCCCTCAGTATTCTCATCTCTTCTTTTGTAGCGACGAGCGGGATCATTATATCCGGAACAGGGTCAATGCCTTTAATAACAAGCTTACAGGCTGCGCTGAATATTGCCCTGACCTGCATTTCATAAATTTCAGGATAGATGATGCCAAGCCGGCATCCCCTGAAACCAAGCATCGGGTTTGATTCATGCAGCTCGTGGACTCTGGCTATAGTATTCTGGACAGCTTTAGCCTCGGGGCTGTCTGCAGGAAGGCTTTTGAGTTCCTTCTTGAGGTCGGGAAGTTTTGGCAGGAACTCATGAAGAGGAGGATCAAGGAGCCTTACTGTCACCGGCAGTCCGTCCATCGCTTCGAATATTCCCAGGAAATCTTCCTCCTGCATCTTTTCGAGTTTTTTGAGATGTTCGATCCTTTCATCTCTGGTGGATGCAACTACCATGTCCTGCATTACAGGCAGCCTTTCGGGAGCCATGAACATGTGCTCTGTGCGGCAGAGGCCTATCCCCTTTGCACCAAAGCTCCTTGCCCTTCGCGCATCTTCAGGGGTATCGGCATTGGCCCAGACCTCAAGGGTCGAGATCCTGTCAGCCATCCTGAGAAGCTCGCTGAAATCTTCATCAAACTGTGGTTCGACCAGACCCACTTTTCCAAGGATGACCTCGCCCTTCGTTCCGTCAATAGTTATGAAATCGTTCTTTTTTACAACTGTTCCGTTTACTGTGAAGGTTCCTGAAGCAAAGTCGATCTTTATGCTTTCGGCACCTGATACACAAGGCTTTCCTAGCCCTCTGGCAACGACAGCAGCATGACTCGTCATGCCGCCATGAGCTGTAACTACACCCTGAGCAGCAAAAAGCCCGTGGATGTCATCAGGAGTCGTCTCCGGGCGAACAAGGATGATCTTCTCACCTTTTTCTCCTCGCTCTGCAGCTTCATCTGCATCAAAGACAACATATCCGGCCGCGGCTCCGGGTGATGCAGGAAGTCCTTTTACCAGGGGCGATACTTTTGCTTTGGGGTCTATCTGTGGATGGAGAAGCTGTTCGACCTGTTCGGGGGCAACTCGCTCTACTGCAGTCTTTTCATCTATAAGGCCTTCCCTGAACATGTCCATGGCGACCTTTACAGCTGCAGCTGCGGTACGTTTTCCGTTCCTTGTCTGTAGTATGTAGAGCGTACCCTTTTCAACGGTGAACTCTATATCCTGGGCATCCTTATAATGCTGCTCAAGGAGATCGGCTATGCGGCAGAATTCTTTATATACATCGGGCATCGCGGTCTCAAGCTGCGAGATCTCAACAGGAGTCCTTATGCCTGCGACTACGTCCTCTCCCTGTGCATTGATAAGATATTCACCGAAGAGCCTGTCCTCACCGGTCGACGGGCTTCTTGTGAAGCAGACCCCGGTGCCGCAGTCATCGCCGAGGTTGCCGAATACCATGGTAACGACACTCACAGCCGTTCCGTATGACTCGGGAATGTTGTTGATCTTTCTGTAAGTGATGGCCCTTGGTGTGTTCCAGCTGCGGAATACCGCGTCTATTGCAAGCCTGAGCTGCTGCCATGGGTCAACGGGAAAGTCCTTGCCTGCTTCCTTCACTATTGCCTTGTACTCTTCGACAAGTTCTTTCAAAGCCTCCGCAGAAAGTTGGTTATCATCCTTTACGCCATTCTCTGCCTTCTTGTCGTGGAGTTTCTTTTCAAAACTGGAATGTTCTACTCCCATTACGACATCGGAGAACATCTGTATGAAACGGCGATAGCTGTCATAGGCAAAGCGCTCGTCACCGGCTGCCTCAGCAAGGGCGGAAACGGTTTTATCGTTCAGTCCCAGGTTAAGGATCGTATCCATCATGCCGGGCATAGATACAGGTGCCCCGGAACGAACTGAAACCAGCAGCGGATCTTTTTCGCCTCCGAATTTCTTGCCGGCAAGAGCTTCGACTCTTGAGACCGCGGCTTTCACTTCATCCCATATATTCAGAATAAAGTCCTTTTCCTTCCAATATTCATGACATGCTTCCGTGGTAATGATAAATCCCGGAGGTACCGGCAGCCCGATCTTCCACATCTGAGCAAGGTTAGCTCCTTTACCGCCAAGAAGGATCTTCATTCCTGCGTCACCTTCACTGAAATCATAAATATACTTTTTAGCCTCGAGCATCTTGTGACCTCCCTGATTTAAAATTACGGGTATGCATTATTATATTAATATCATTTTAACTATTTTAAAAGACTGAAATCTCCAACAAGCAGGAAGAAATCCTGGCACTTTTTAAGAAGCGCGAGCCTGTTGTTCCTAAGGTCAACATCCTTGTCCATAACAAGAACATCGTTGAAAAACTGCGCTATTACCGGAGCAAGCTCTGCAAGTACTGAGGCCAGCTTTTCCCAGTCAAATTTGTCTACGGATACCCTGGCATCTTCTTCAAGCACTAGCAGCTTCTCATAGAGCTGTTTTTCTGATGTCTCGACCAGTTTTGAAAGATCCACTTCAGCAGGGGTAATTCCTGCTTTGTTCAGCAGGTTTTTTACCCTTACCGCGGCTGTTATGAGATCAGTAAACCAGACCTCATCGCTTCTTTTTTCAAGAGTCTCGGCCATTCTGAAAGCCTGAAGCGGACGATTTGAAATTGTCTGAAGGACAAGCTCAACAACTTCATGCCTGAATCCTTTTTCCCTCAGCTGGACCTGAAGGCGCTGACGTACAAACAACATAATTTTTTCCGTCGTATCGCTGTCCATACCAAAGGCAGATGCTGATTTTTCAAGAAGCTTTTTCAGATCGATATCGAGAGGCATACCCCAGATTATCTCATTTATGCATCTTGCAGCCCTTCGAAGACCGTAGGGATCCTGAGAAGATGTCGGTTCAAGCCCGATCTTATATATGGCGGCAAGGGTATCTGCGCGGTCTGCAAGACCAATAAGAGCTCCGGCCGGACCGGAAGGGATGTTGTCTCCGGCAAACCTTGGAAGATACTGCTCGTAAAGAGCAATAGCCACTTCTTCGGCTTCCCCTGCTTTTTTGGCGTATTCCCGTCCCATGACTCCCTGTACATCAGCAAATTCGTAAACCATGCTTGTTACAAGATCTGCCTTTGCCAGTACTGCAGCTCTTTCAACAACGTTTCTTTTGCCGGTAAGGGATAGTTCGTCAGTCAGCCAGAGAGCAAGCGCTTTTGTCCTCTGGACCTTGTCGTAGACAGAGCCAAGCTGTTCCTGATAAGTTACAGACTTAAGCTCGTTTGCAAGATCGTCCAGAGACTTCTGCAGGTCCTCTTTCCAGAAGAAAGCCGCATCATATAACCTTGCCCTGAGGACTCTCTCGTTGCCTTCCCTTACTACCTTCATGTCTTTCGCCTTATTGTTGCTCACACCGACAAAATTGGCCATCAGTTTCCCGTCTTTGCTCCTTACCGGGAAATACCTCTGGTTCTTAGCCATTGAAAGTACCAGCACCTCTTCAGGAATTTCAAGGAAATCTTTATCGAAGCTCCCGTAGAAAACAACAGGGTACTCGTTGAGATGTACATTTTCTTCAAGGAGTGCGGGATCGACTTCGACCCTCGCTCCAAGTTCCTTTTCAACTTCGGCTATCCCGTCGAGGATAATGCTTTTTCTCTCTTCCGGATCAGTTATCACAAAATTGTCTTTCATTGCCTTTTTGTACTCTGAAAGAGTTTTGACCTCTATCAAGCCTGAACCCATAAATCTGTGGCCTCTCGTGCAGTTTCCGCTTTTTACTTTTCCAAATTCTACGTTTATGACAGACTCTCCATATAGGGCCACGATCCATCTTACAGGCCTTGCAAAACGAACTGTTGGGTCAGCCCAGTACATACTCTTCTGAAAAGAGAGCTTCTTAAGTATTTTATCCAGTATGTCGGGGAGGACTATTTTTGTTGACTGGCCTATTTCTTTTTTTTCAGCAACTACATACTCAGCTCCGTTGATCTCCTGAACTTTGAGATCTGAGACATGCACTCCCCTGCTTCTGGCAAACCCTTCAGCAGCCCTTGTGGGTCTCCCTTCCGCATCAAAGGCCTGTGCCTTTAACGGGCCCTTTGACACCTCTACACTGTCTTTCTGCGAATCAGCGAGATCGGTGACAGTCAGTACAAACCTTCGCGGCGTGCACTCGACTATTATGCCGGAATAGCCTATGTGGGCTGCGGCAAGTTCATCTTCCGCGTATGAGGAGAGGTCGGCCAAAGCCTTGGGCATAAAACGCGCGGGTATCTCTTCCGTTCCTATTTCAAAAAGAAGGTCTTTTGCGGACATTATTCTGCGCCTCCTTCAGCTTTTTCAAATTTATCGAATTTCCCTTTCAGAGGGTGTCCCATCTTTTCTCTCTGTTCAAGATATGCCTGGCAGCAGGCGCTTGCGACAGCCCTGACCCTGCCTATGTAACCCGTGCGCTCCGTTACGCTTATTGCATTTCTTGCATCAAGGAGGTTGAAGGAGTGTGAACATTTCAGGACGTAATCATATGCGGGAAGAACGAGCCCTCTTTCAAGTATTTTTTTTGATTCGGTTTCGTACATGTTGAAAAGTTGAAATAGCATCTCGGTACTCGCCACTTCAAAATTATATGTTGAGTGCTCGACTTCACCTTTATGGTGGACATCACCGTATTTTACGTTTCCGACCCATTCAAGGTCATAGACATTGTCTACCTTCTGTACGAACATAGCGATGCGTTCAATGCCATACGTGAGTTCGGCAGGGACCACATCCATATCCAGTGAGCCCATTTGCTGGAAATATGTGAACTGGGTAACTTCCATTCCATCAAGCCAGACTTCCCATCCAAGACCCCATGCTCCGGTCGTTGGATTTTCCCAGTCATCTTCAACAAATCTGATGTCATGCTCAGCAGGATCGATTCCCAACACCTTAAGGCTCTCAAGGTACATCTCCTGAATATCGTCGGGTGCCGGCTGGATTATTACCTGATACTGATAATAATGCTGCAGCCTGTTGGGGTTTTCTCCGTACCTGCCGTCCGTAGGCCTCCTTGAGGGTTCCACATAAGCCACGCGCCAGGGTTCGGGACCAAGCACCCTAAGTGTTGTAGCCGGATTCATTGTTCCGGCGCCAACTTCTATATCATATGGCTGCTGAACGACACATCCCTGCGATGCCCAAAAACTTTCCAGGCGCATTATAATTTCTTGAAAATTCACTCTCTGCTGCCTCCTTCAGATAGCACAAAAACTATATTTGATGAATTTTAATCCATATCAGTGAAAAAAGTAACCAGTTTTTTTAACTCATCAGTATATAAAGACGATTTTTCCTGAGATACTGACCACTCAATAAATTTATCATGGCTTAACAGAGCGGCGAAACGAAGCGATCTTAGTTCCTTGGCATCCAGGTCACATTTGCATGCACCGTAACAGGAGGCACAGATCAGTCCATCATTTGTCCATTTTGCACCTGAGTCAAGTTTTGAGCCGCAATTCACACAGAGATTGAGGGACGGTGCAAGCCCTGTTTCTTTTAAAAGTCTCCATGTAAACCGGTACTCTACTAGGTCAACCGGGCAGTTTTCTTTTAGCAATAACATCGATGACCAAAGTAATGTAAGTATATTATTGCTTTCATGGCCTACCATCAGAGTTTTAGAAAGCCTTTTGTATAACTTGAGTGCAGATTTCAATTTTAGGGCCGAAGACCTTAGCGAGATAAAGTCTTCCTTTACTTCGGCTCCCTGCAGATACAGCCTTGCCGGACTCTGATAGAGGTCAAATTCTGCCCAGGTCAGAGGTTCTATGGCTCCGCCAAACCTGCACTTAGTTTTTGATGCAGGAGCGCTTACCCACATCGGGCCCATATCCCTTAAAAAAAGCAGAAGGGATTGCCCCTCTCCTGAGGAATCCCTTCTCTGCAAGACAGTTCCTATCTGCTTATAATACCCTTGAGGAAGTTTTTCCAGTTCAAACGAAGATATCAAAAACTATACCCCAGTCGCCTAAGTTCTTCCTGTGATTTTCTCCAGCCCGGCTTGACCTTTACCCAAAGCTGCAGATATATCGGGTAACCAAACTTCTCTTCAAGCTCTTTCCTTGCAGCCATTCCAATGGTTTTAAGCTTTGCTCCGGATCTTCCGATTATTATCGCCTTCTGGCCTTCACGGTCAACTACTATAGTAGCTCTGATCTCACAGGTCTTGAGTTCCGGATACTCTTCCGGGCTTTTAAACTCTTCTACGACTACGGCAGTACCGTGGGGCACTTCCTGATCGGTAAAATTCAATATTTTTTCCCTTATTACCTCAGCAGCCAAAAATCTTTCAGTTGTATCCATGAGCATATCAGCAGGGTATATCGGAGGCTGCATCGGAAGCATTCCGCTCAGAGTTTCGATAAGCACGTCCATATTGACACTTTTTTTTGCAGAGAGAGGGACTACCGCCGCCGGAGATATCCTTGTTTCGTACATTTCGACAGTCTTCCAGAAAACTTCCTGGTCAGAAAATTTGTCTATCTTATTAACTGCCAGAACGATTGGGACAGTGGAATTGGAAAGGAACTCCAGTATGATCTCCTCTTTCTCTCCGATAGTACGGTCACCCGCTTCCACTACAAAGCAGATAACATCCACCTGAGAAAGGGTCTTGGCGGCCTCTTTTACCATAAAGTCCCCAAGCACATGTTTTGGTTTATGTATACCCGGAGTGTCAACAAATATGATCTGTTCCTTCTCCGTGGTCAATATACAGCGAATCGCATTCCTGGTAGTCTGAGGTTTGGATGAGACAGCCGCGACCTTTTCCTTCAAGAGCGTATTGATAATTGAAGATTTGCCAACGTTTGGTCGTCCAAGAAGCGCAACAAAACCGCATCTGTACTCATGTTCTTCATTTGCAATGATATTATTTGTCATCTTTTGTCTCTCCCTTCCCGGAGAACTTAAACTGCAGCGGAAGCAGATCGCTTAGCCTGAAGATCACCGGTATTCCATCCTCTTCAAGCACAACATTCATATCGCCGTTGAATTCCGCAAGAAACTGCCTGCAGGCTCCGCAGGGAGGACAGATCTTTCCTTCTTTGCCGCCTGTAACAGCTATTGCTACAGGCTTGATACGGCCTTCCCTCACCGCTGTCGTCATCGCATTCCGTTCAGCGCATATGGACAGTCCTAAGCTGCCATTTTCTACGTTGCATCCGGATACTACGCTCCCGTCTTCAAAGAGTATAGCCGCCCCTACCGGGAAAGAGGAATAAGGTACATATGCGAATTCCGCTGCCCTCTTTGCTTCGATCAAAAGGGACTTTGCGTCGAACCCTCTATCATCAGGATCTTTCATATCCGGCACCTTCTTTCTTAAAAAACTGTTCGACCATCCTATCCTGTTCCGCCCACATCTTACTTTCCGAATCTTTATCATAATGATCGTACCCAATAAGGTGCAGGAGGCCATGAGACATTACCAGTACAAGTTCTTCAATAAAAGTTTTATCGTTTTCACATGCATTCTGCAAAATTATATCAGGACAGATAACTATATCGCCCAGTGGCAGGCATACCCAATCAGATGGAGGTGTGAAGCCCGAATCTTCTTCCCACAATGGAAAGGAGAGAATATCAGTCGGCGAATCGATATCCCTGTAGCTCAGATTCAGTTCCCTCATCCTCTCGGACCCGACAATGGAAAGAGAGATATCCGCACATCCGCACTCCTTCGGGAAAGACTCCTCATTATTTAGAACTGATGCATAAAGCGATTCCATCGTCTTCAGGAAATCATCTGCCTCAGCATTTACCATATCTATTATAAGTTCTTTTCCCTCAGCGTTTATCCTTGTTATCATTTGGCCCCCGGCTGTCCTCTCTTTTCAGCAGCAGCCCGTATTGACTCAGATATCTCTTTTACTTCCCGTGAATGGTATGTCGACCTAAGTATTTCAATGAAAGAAGATTCTATCACTGCCATCTCCCTCATAGTAAAGTCAACGTCTCTCAGCTGTCCCGAATCGATCTTCTGTTTTGTGACATTTTGTACAAGAAGCCTGAGATCACGTATATTGTCGAAAGATTTATTTTTTGCCTTGACAGCAGCCTCAACAGAATCTGCAAGCATAACAAGTGCTGTCTCCCTTGACTGCGGGCTTGGCCCCGGATACCTGAACTGTTCCTCTGTCGTATTTTCGTCAAGGGCAAGAGCCTTTTCGTAGAAATACTTCTGGACTGTTGTTCCGTGATGCTCGGCTATAAATCTTCTGATGGTCTTTGGAAGCTTCGTCTCTTCAGCTATCTCCATACCGTCGCGTACATGAGAAATAAGTACAAGCCCTGAAAGTGAGGGAGAAAGTTCATCGTGAATATTTTCTCCGCTCATCTGATTTTCAACAAAATATTTGGGATTTTTTAATTTCCCTATGTCATGGTAATAAGCTCCTGCCTTTACCAGCAGTCCATTCATCATAAGCTTGTCAGCGGCTGCTTCGGCAAGGGTGCCGACCATCAAAGTGTGGTGATATGTCCCCGGCGCTTCTATCTGAAGCCTTTTGAGGAGTGGCTGCGACGGATGGCTGAGTTCGAGGAGCCGCAGCGGAGAGATAACATCAAAAAGGTTTTCCCAGATCGGCAGAAGAGCAATGACAACAGTACTCCAAAAAAGGCTGAACACAATGGAAAGAATAGGAAGCTGATAAGTATAAAACAACCCAAGTCCCCAGTGTACCGCTACTGATACTGCCCCAAGACACAAACCTAAAAAGAAAAGGTTTCTCCAGATCGTGACCCTGTGGTTTGGCGGGTCAAGAAATAGGATCCTGCCTATCCCTGCTGAAAAAGATGCCAGAATACAGCCAAGCGCAACGATCCCGGGGTTGGTGCCAAAAGCGATCATAACGCTGATGATCCCGCCGCCCATTACTATGTGGTAAGAAAGGGAGACCGGAACTGTCAGACATAACCAGCCTGTCATCCCTAAAACAGCCATCGAATACCCGCCTGTCCTGGCAAACATCAGTTCAAGCGACCATGAGACAGCCAGAATAACTGATATGTATATCCACTGTCGGAAAGAAAGCTTTTCCTTAAGGCCGTTCTCTATCCATACAGGCCAGAAACTCCATAGGATGATGGCGCCAAGTATAAAGAAGAGGTGCTTATAAGGGAATCTTGAATCAGGATATCCCTGTGATGCAAGCAATTTTGCAAGTGAAGGCGTAACGACCTGGCCTTTTTGTACAAGCACCTCACCCGGACGTATCTCCCTTACCACAGGAGGTATCTGAACCGCAACATCATCCCTGAGCCTCGACGCCATTTCTGAATCACTGTTAAGTGATGGATTAAGGACTTTGTCCAGGATCTGAAATGCAACATTCTTGTCTGACTGTGAAAGCCTTACCTCGGAGAGCTCTTTCCATATCAGCTCTGTCTGTTCTCCCCTGTCCTGGGATTTATTCTTTATTTTCTCAGCAATGCTTACAACAGTGCTTATAATATTGCCCTGAGTGAGTTTAGGAAGTCCTGAAAAAAGTTCCAAAAGAGGATTTTGAAGTACCAGAGAATAATCTCCGGATTTTAAGAGATCTACTTTTGATGCAACTTCAGAGGCGATCTTTTCATCCTGCACCATTACGTCAATGATGCGTGAGGCAGCTCTTTGACGAAGTTCGAGAGTAGCGGCCCTGTCCTCATATCTGGAAGAAGTAAGCGCAAAATATGTTTTTGCTGAAGTGTGCCCTATGCGATAATTTTCAAGCCTGTCGAATACAAACCAGTTGCTGACTATAAGCATAGAAGCAACAGCAAGCAGTATCACCCTGAATGCAATGTACTGTTTGTTGGAAGCCTTAAGTTCAAGATTCGTCTTAAACTGGTATATAAGTTTTTTAATTGATGTCTGGCGCTTTTCTCCGTTGATCATAATCTTCGTAAGCCCTCACTATCCGCTGTACGATCTCATGCCGGACAACGTCACGGTTGCTCAATCTGACGAAAGCAATACCTGGGATGTCGTTAAGAATATTTTGTACCAGCTTCAGCCCTGATTCCTTGTTGGAGGGAAGGTCGACCTGTGTAATGTCCCCTGTCACAACAGCCTTGGATCCGAAACCCAGGCGGGTCAGGAACATTTTCATCTGCTCCGGAGTAGTGTTCTGTGCTTCGTCCAGTATGATGAAACAGTCGTTCAAAGTCCTCCCCCTCATGTATGCGAGCGGTGCCAGTTCGATAATGCCTTTTTCAAAATATCTGTTAAATTTTTCAGTAGGCAGAAGATCATAAAATGCATCGTAAAGCGGTCGCAAATATGGTTCTACCTTGTCCATCAGGTCTCCGGGAAGATAACCCAGCCTCTCTCCCGCTTCGACCACCGGCCTGACAAGAACTATCCTGCTTACTTTGGCTGATTTCAAGAATGCCACGGCCTGGGCAACAGCAAGATATGTTTTGCCGGTTCCTGCGGGTCCTATCGCAAACGTTACATCATTTTCTCTTATCGCTCGGGTGTAATCTTTTTGCCCGTTCGTGTAGGGGCGTATCGGCTTTCCCCTGTTGCTGACACATACGACCTCGTCATATAGAGACTTTAAGTTGACACTCTCTCCCAGCCCTATCTGGTTTATTCCATAACGTATCTCTGCACCGGAAAGTTTCTGTCCGTTCAGCGCAAGCTCCGCGTACTGTGTAAGGAGGTTTTCAAGCCTTTTGATAAGTTCCTCGTCGTCTCCCTTTATCAAAAGGCTTGATCCCCTTGCAAAGATCTTGACCGGAAAAGCCTGCTCTACCATACGAAGTATCTCTTCATGTCCGGCAAGGAGCTTTACTATCGACTCTTCGTGAGAAGTGAGCGGAGTCAGGTTGTTTTCTGTCATTTTATCTTTTGTATCTTCCGTTTTGATCATTCCTTATGATAGATTATGCTCTTACTACAGACTTGACTTCGGGAACTACCTGTTTTATTGCAGCTTCGACTGTCATGCGAAGCGTCTCCTGGGCGTAGGGGCAGGTCCCGCATGAGCCGATAAGCTCCACGTAAAGGGTACCGCTTTCTTCGTCAAAACTGATGAACGATACATCTCCCCCATGTGTCTGAAGTGCCGGAGACACCTTGGTATTGATCGCATCCATTATCTTTTCCTGTACTGTCATTGATGATTCCTCCTGTGGTTTTTGGTCTATTTCAAGCGTCTGGTCCGCTTAAAAACTTATTGAGATAAAAAGACCTGCAAGCAATTGTATGGAACAGCGGTGATATTCATCCCGCGGAAATCTGTCGCAAATCAATTGGTAATCAATTGCGAATCGGTCGTTAGGACCCAAGACCCACATACGGGAACCCCGTTATAACTTCGGCAGGGTCGGGGGTCTCTCAGCCCCGTCATCCCGGTATGCCTTCGTCGGGAGAGCACCGTTTTCCGTCAGGAAAACCTTTTTAATTGACCTTACTGCTCGAACCATTTCGAATGCGCTTTGAGATGCCGGGATCCATGCTTTTGACTTTGTCTTAAATATCTAAGTAGAGATAGACCCAAACCTGTGGATCCCGGCTCAACCCCATACCGGGATGACGTATAGGGGTGGTCGGTTTCTAAGGTTCTACAATCGCTTGCCTATTGCTTGCCTATTGCTTGCCAATCGCTTGCCTATTGCCCGCCTGCCTCTTCGCCTTTTCCCAGAATCCGTCCAGTTCTTCCAGGGAAAATTCGCTCCAGAGCTTTCCTGACTCCAGGACCTCTTTTTCAACAAGCCTGAAACGATCTGTAAACTTAACACAGGCTTTGTGCAAAGTGATTTCGGGGTCTGCCTTCAAATGCCTTGATAAATTTGCAACGGCGAAAAGAAGGTCTCCAAGCTCTTCTTCTATGTATTCTTTTCCGGCATTGCTGTTAATGTTCTCCTTTAGTTCGGAGAGCTCTTCGTCTACCTTCGCCAAGACGGGGGTGGGGTCTCCTTTGGGCCAGTCAAAGCCAACTTTTCCGGCTCTTTCCTGTATCCTGTATGCTCTTAACAGACCGGGAATACCCCTCGGTACCCCTGCAAGAAGTGAGGAGTCCTCTTTCTTTTTTTGCCTCTCTCCTACCTTGATCTGCTCCCAGTTCCTTAAAACATCTTCTGAACCGTTGACCTCAGTATCCCCAAATACATGAGGATGCCGCCTTATGAGTTTTTCCGTAAGGTGGTCCAAAACTGCACAGATGTCAAATTCCCCAAGCTCTTCGGCCATGCATGATACAAAAACGACCTGCAGCATAAGGTCTCCGCATTCTTCACAGATGTTGTCCCTGTTATTGTTTTCTATAGCTTCGATAAGTTCATAGGCCTCTTCAATGATATAGCGCCTCAGAGAAAGAAAGTCCTGTTCTCTGTCCCAGGGACAGCCGTCTGGTGCCCTCAGGCGTTTCATTACTTCCACTAATTTTATGAATTTATCTCCGGCTGCTGCCTGGTTAATATTCAATTCCAAACCCCCTGATCTTCCTATTCTAACAGATTTAGATGATTTTTCCCTTTATCATTTCGGCCAATGCAATTATTCCCCTATATCCTCCAGGACCTACAAATCCATCCATCTTCCGGATCCATGGCAGTTTGAGGTGAAGATCCGTCCAACCTCCGTCAGGGTCCCCCTGAATAACTGTTTCCCGGCTGCTGCAAATGATCTTAGTAATTTGAAGCTCATGCGCGGCTGACCTGACACAGGTCAGGTCCATCAGAAACTCAAGTGAGGGAGGCAGCTTCCCGTAGCGGTCAATTGTTTCTTCCTTCAGGTTTATCGCCTCTGTTGGAGAATCAGTCTTGAGCATCCTCCTGTAAAGTGTGACCCTGAGATTTTCCTGAGGAAGGTAATCTGCGGGTATTGCTGCAGGAAATTCTATCTCTACCTCAGCCTGTTTCCGTTTCTCTCCCTTTATCTTTGCGATCTCTTCAGCCAACATATCGCAGTATTTCTGGTATCCGACCCTTGTTGAGCTGCCGTGCTGGGCGATGCCTATCAGGTCTCCACCGCCTCTGATCTGAAGATCCCTCTGGGCAAGCCGGTAACCGGCACCCAGCTCATCCAGTTCAGCTATCGCCTCAAGGCGTTCGCTCGCTTCAACTGAAAGATGGACGTCAGGAGGATAGAACAGGAACGCGTATGCCTGTTCCTCTCTGCGGCCGACACGCCCTCTCAACTGGTACATCTGTGCAAGTCCCAGCTCCTGGGCATCGTCGACTATCAATGTGTTTGCCATTGGTATATCAAGCCCGCTCTCAACAATGGTAGTGCATATAAGTATATCTATTTCTCCAAGAGAGAACCTCATCATTGTTTTTTCAAGCTGGGCTTCGGGAGTCCGGCTGTGAGCGACCGCGATATTTAGCTTTGGGAAAAGCCTCTTAAGCATGACGGTACGTTCGTGGATGTCATTTATCCTGTTGTGAACGAAAAAGACCTGTCCCCCCCTGTTTTTCTCCCTCAAAACAGCGTTTTTCAGAAGCTCTTCAGACCATGGCCTGACTACAGTCAATATGGGAAGGCGTCTTTGTGGCGGAGTCTGGAGGACAGACATATCTCTCAATCCGCTCATGGAAAGCGAAAGTGAACGGGGAATGGGAGTCGCCGAGAGCATGAGCACATCAACACCGGGTGTTATTCTCTTTAAATGTTCTTTGTGCATTACTCCGAAACGGTGCTCTTCATCAACTACTACAAGCCCCAGGTCCCTGAATGCAACATCCTGACTAAGTAGTCTGTGTGTACCAATTATGATGTCCACTTTTCCATCTTTAAGGTCTTCAAGGATCTTTTTCTGGGCGGAAAATGGAACAAACCTTGATACGACTTCGACCCTTACCGGGAGATTGCCAAACCTTGAAGAAAATGTCTCGTAGTGCTGTTGGGCTAGAAGTGTCGTCGGTGCCAGAATGGCCACCTGTTTGCCGCTGAAAGCTGCCTTGCCTGCGGCCCTTATCGCAATCTCTGTTTTCCCAAAGCCGACATCCCCTACAAGGAGCCTGTCCATGGGCACAGGCCTTTCCATGTCGTCTTCCACATGCTGTATTGCTTTTATCTGATCGTTAGTTTCTACGTAAACAAAACTATTTTCAAGCTCTTTCATCAACTCGCGGTTCGAAGGGAAGGAAAAACCTTTCGTAAGCTCTCTGGCTGCATATATCTGAACAAGTTCCTTCGCAGCCTTTTCCGCCATCTCTTTTGCTTTGGCAGAGGCCTTTTTCCACTGTGTCCCCCTTAGACTGTCAGGTGCCGGCTCCTGCCCGG